>Ga0207646_10003433_pt1 | contig 17892 bp, 18 predicted proteins | sample KBSK5502metaG_FD_184343 | JGI IMG/M metagenome (GOLD analysis project Ga0207646, IMG submission 184343) | Corn, switchgrass and miscanthus rhizosphere microbial communities from Kellogg Biological Station, Michigan, USA - KBS K5-50-2 metaG... | ecosystem: Host-associated > Plants > Roots >...
GCCTCGGCCTTGCGTAGCTCGTCCTTGGAGCGGCGGGTGACGACTTCACGCTGGAAGTCGAGGTAGTGCCGGACGAGTTCGAGGAGGGAAAGCGTCCGCGGGACGCCGTCGACCAGCGCGACGGCGTTGTAGCCGAACGTCGACTGCAGCGGCGTGTGCTTGAAGAGCTTGTTGAGCGCCACCTGCGGCACGGCGTCGCGCTTCAACTCGATCTGGATCCGCATTCCGGTCCGATCCGAGTGGTCCGCCAGATCGGACACCTCGGTCAACACCTTGTCGCGGACGAGATCGGCAATCTTCACGATCACGCCGGTTTCCCCGCCCTTTTTGACGCCGTACGGCAGCTCGGTGACGACGACCGCCGACCTTCCGCCGCGCAGCTCCTCGATGTGAGCGCGAGCGCGCATGACGACCCGGCCGCGACCCGTGCGGTAGGCATCGCGGATACCGCTGCGGCCGACGACGATCGCGCCGGTCGGGAAATCGGGACCCTTCACGTGCTTCATCAGGCCTTCGACCGAGATGTTGGGATCGTCGATCATCGCGACGACTGCGTCGATCGTCTCGCCGAGGTGGTGCGGCGGCATGTTCGTCGCCATCCCCACGGCGATGCCGGTGGAGCCGTTGACGAGCAGATTCGGGAAGCGGGAAGGCAGGACGGACGGCTGCCGTCGCGATTCGTCGTAGTTCGGCTCGAAATCAACGGTGTTTGCGTCGATGTCCCGGAGCAGCTCGGTCGCGATTTTCGACAGACGTGCCTCGGTGTAGCGCATGGCCGCCGCCGGGTCGTCGTCGATCGAGCCGAAGTTGCCCTGGCCGTCGACCAGCGGGTAGCGCAGCGAGAACGGCTGCGCCATCCGCACGAGGGTGTCGTAGATCGCGGAGTCGCCGTGCGGGTGGTAGTTGGCCATCACGGCGCCAACGGTCGAGGCGGACTTCTTGTAGGGCCGGTTCGGCTGCAGGCCGGCCTCGTGCATCCCGTAGAGGACGCGACGATGAACCGGCTTCAACCCGTCGCGCACATCCGGCAGCGCGCGCGAGACGATGACCGACATCGCGTAGTCGAGGAAGCTCGAGCGCATCTCCTGCTCGAGCTCGCGAGGCTCGATCCGGCCGGGGCCTAGAGCGCCCGTCTCGACCTCAGACAACTGTGCCCCTAAACGTCAAGGAATGCGTCCTTCGCGTTCTCCTCGATGAAGATGCGGCGCGGCTCGACCTGGTCGCCCATCAGCATCGAGAAGAGCTGGTCGGCGGCGCTCGCGTCCTCGACGTCAACCCGGACGAGCAGCCGCTTGGTGGGATCCATCGTCGTCTCCCAGAGCTGCTCGGGGTTCATCTCCCCGAGACCCTTGTAGCGGGAGAGCTGGGTGCCGACCTCCTTCGCGAGCTCGAGCGCCTCGTGCCGGAGCTCGGAGAACGACTCCGGCGCAGCGGTGTGCTTGCCGAGAGCGACCGAGAACGGCGGCGGGCCGACGACCTCGACGAGCTTCTCGTATGCCCGGCGGAGATTCGCGTAGATCGGCGACGCCAACAGCTCGGCGGACAGGCCGATCATCTGCGCGGTCGACGTCTCCTCCTCGACCACCTTCACTTGCAGGCCGTTGTCATCGCGCTCGAGGACCGAGAGCCTGTAGCCGTTCGGGGGCAGCGCGGCGATCGCCTTCTCGGCGGCCGCCGGTGTCGCGATGTCGAGCTCGACGAGCCTGTGCGAGACGACGAGGTCGGACGCGTGGTGCCCGAAGTCAGCGCGTAGCCGGGCCGACCAGCCCTCGAACTCCGCGAGCGCGCCGGTGAATCGCTTCCAGCGCGCCTCGGTCAGCTTCACGTCGCTACCGCCACGGTCACGCACCTCGAGGTCGCCGAAGCGCTCGCGCACGAGCAGCTCCTCCAGCTGGGATTCCTTCTCGAAATAGAACTCCTGATTCCCGAGCTTCACCTTGTAGAGCGGCGGCACGGCGATATAGATGTGGCCGTACTCGAACAACTCGCGCATGTGCCGGTAGAGGAACGTGAGAACGAGCGTGCGGATGTGCGACCCGTCGACGTCGGCGTCGGTCATGACGATGATCCGGTGGTAGCGCAGGCCCTCGATGTCGAACTCGTCGCCGATCCCGGTGCCGATCGCTGTGATCATCGCCTGGATCTCGTTGTTCGAAAGGACCTTGTTGATCCGGTTCTTCTCGCTGTTGATGATCTTCCCGCGCAGCGGCAGGATCGCCTGATACGTACGGTCGCGACCGGTCTTCGCCGAACCGCCGGCCGAGTCGCCCTCGACGATGAAGAGCTCCGCGGCAGCGGGATCGCGGATCGAGCAGTCGGCGAGCTTGCCAGGCAGCGAGGAGCCGTCGAGCGCCGACTTGCGTCGCGTGAGCTCGCGCGCCTGCCGCGCCGCGAGCCTGGCGCGCATCGCCGCGATCGCCTTGTTGCAGATCGCGCGCGCATCCTGCGGGTTCTCCTCGAGGAACCGCGACAGCGATGAGTTGACGGTCGTCTGGACGAGACCTTCGATGCCCGGATTGCCGAGCTTCGTCTTCGTCTGCCCCTCGAACTGCGGGTTGCGTAGCTTCACCGAGACAACCGCGGCGAGACCCTCGCGGACATCCTCGCCCTCGAGGCTCTCCTTCTCCTTGAGGAGCTTGAGCTCCTGCGCCTTCGCGTTCAGCGTCCGGGTCAGCGCGCTGCGGAAGCCGGACAGGTGCGTGCCGCCCTCGACCGTGTTGATGTTGTTGGCGAAGGTGAAGACCGACTCCTGGTAGGAGGAGTTCCACTGCATCGCCACCTCGACGGCCCCCTGTTCGGTGTCGCCCTCGAAATAGACGATGTGCTTGTGGATCGCGTCCTTGGCCTCGTTGATGTACGAGACGAAGTCGCGGATCCCGCCCTCGTAGTGGAACTCGACGGTCTTGCCGTCCGCCCGCTCGTCGACGAGCTTGATGTGGAGCCCCTTCGTGAGGAACGCCGTCTCGCGCAAGCGCTGCGTGATCGTGGCCGCGTCGACGTCGAGCTCCTCGAAGATCTCGGAGTCCGGCAGGAAGGTGATCGTCGTCCCGGCCGGGTCGTCCTTGGCCATCTTCCCAACGAGTTCCATGTCACCGGTGGGGTCGCCCCGCTCGAACTCCTGCCGGTGAATCTGGCCGTCGCGACGTACCTCGGCAACGAGCCGCTCGGAGAGCGCATTCACCACCGAGACGCCGACGCCGTGCAGACCGCCGGAGACTTTGTAGCCGTCGCCGCCGAACTTACCGCCGGCGTGGAGCTTCGTGAGGACGACCGTGAGCGCCGGCAATCCCTGGTCCGGCATCACGTCGACCGGGATGCCTGAGCCCCAGTCCTGGACCGTGACCGAGTTGTCCGGATGGAGCGTCACTTCGATGCGGTCGTTGCGCCCCTGGAGCGCTTCGTCGACCGAGTTGTCGACCACCTCGTAGATGAGGTGGTGAAGACCTCGAAGGCCCGTCGAGCCGATGTACATGCCCGGTCGGAGCCGGACCGGCTCGAGTCCTTCGAGGACGGTGATGTCCCTAGCGGTGTAGTCCGTTTCAGTCATGAAAAAAGCCCTGCAAATTACGCATTTGCGGGCACAGAGAAGTGTATCAGACGGGGCGGCCGTCCGGGGCGCGAGCCAGCGCCGCTTTTATGGCTTTCGCAACGGATTCGCGCAGGTCCGAGTCGACGATACCGGCCGTGAGCGAAGCCGCCTCCCGCGCCTGCTCCGGCGAGGCCTCGAGCGGCGGCGAAGGAGGTGGTTCGGCAGTCGTTTCCGGCAGCGGTCCGGGAGTAAAGCGAAGCTTTGGGCGGCCCGGTAGTCGCCCCGAGATCTCGGTCGCTCTCTGGGTCAACTCGAAGCCCCAGATCGCGTCGCGCACGTGGATGACCAGCGTCCCGTCGGGCTGTGTCCGCGCCGGCCACGCATTGCGCGCGATCTCGTCGCCGACGGCGGCCGGCCACGCGGTGACCGCATCTCCAGCGCCACTGTCGGCGCCGACCCGGCTCAGCTCCGCGCGGATCTGATCGCCGAGCGGCTCCACTATGCGACTGCCTCCAGCACGGTCCCCGGTGCCACCTCGAGCAACTGATCCGGGGTCGACGGAAGCATCGCCGCATCGGTGGCGGTGATCAGCGCCTGCCCGGCACTGCGCACGCGCGCTGCCAGGATCCGACGTCGATCCGGGTCGAGCTCCGAAAGGACATCGTCGAGCAGAAGAAGCGGCGGTACGCCCGTCCGGTCGGCGATCGTCTCGGCCTCGGCGAGGAGCAGGGCGAGCAGAGCAAGTCGCTGCTCTCCCTGGGAGCCGAAGCTGCGGAGATCCCGGCCATCTGCACCGATCACGACGTCGTCGAGGTGCGGTCCGAGCGAGGTGACGCCGCGCTCGAGATCGCGCTCCAGGACAGACGCCAGGCCCGCCGGTGTGGGTGGCTCCCCGTCGTACCGGAGCGACACCTCACCGAGGCCGAGTTCGACTGCGCGCGCGGAAAAGGGCGGCTCCAGCAGGCCGAGCGTCTCGAGGCGAGCTACGACGAGCTCCGCGCCGAGCGTTGCCACACGGTCGGTCCACGGCTCGACCGCATCACGGCCGGAAACTCCCGCGGCCACTCGCCGGAGCGCCGCGTTCCGCTGGGCAACCGCTGCGCCGTACTCCGTCGGCAGCGGCGCCCGAGCCGGTGCGAAGCGGCCGAGGACGCGGTCGAAGTACGCGCGCCGGGCGGCGGGCGGGCCTTTCACGACGCCGAGGCGGTCCGGCGTGAACACCAGCGTCGAGACCAAAGACCTCAGCTGCTCCGCGGCGCGCAACGGTGCTCCATTCAAGCGGGCGCGCTTCCCCTCTCCCCGTCGCACCGTCACCTCGAGCTCGAGGCCGACCTCGCCACGGCGGCCCGCGACCGCTGCACGAGCCCCCTCCGCGCCGAAGCGAACGACCTGCGAGTCGGTGCGGGTGCGCGGAGAGAAACCCTGAGTCGCCACGTGGACCGCCTCGAGCAGGTTCGTCTTCCCCACACCGTTCGCCCCGACGACGAGGACGAGCCCTGGCTGCAGTGCCAGCTCGAGCCGCTCGTACGAGCGAAAGTCCCTAAGCGAAACCGTCTCGACGATCAGACTGCGCTAACCCGTCCGGCGATCAGCCCGGAAGGCGGATCGGCATGACGAGATACGTGAAGTCGTCGGCCTCGTCGGTGAGGATCGCCGGGCGGAGCGGGCTGATCAACTTCAGCTTCACGTCGTCGCCCTCGACCGACTCGAGCCCCTCGCGCAGGAACTCCGCGTTGAAGCCGATATCGAGCGCCTCCCCGCTGTAAGCGACCGGCATCGACTCCTGCGACTCGCCGACTTCGTGCGTCCGCGCCACGACCGTGACCTCACCGTCGGCGAAGCGCAGCTGAAGTGGAGTCGCGCGCTGGATCATCACCGCCGCACGGCGGACGACATCGAGGAGCTCGGCACGAGAGATCGTCAACTCATGCTCGAACGCCTCCGGCAGAAGTTGCCGGTAGTTCGGGAACTGGCCGTCGATACGACGCGTCGTGAGCCATACACCGCCGACCGAGAACAGCACCTGGTTCTCCTGTACGCCAACCGCGATCTCGTCGCTGTCACCGGGGATGCGCAAGAGCTCCTGGAGCGCGCGGCTCGGCACGATTGCCTCGAGCTCGGGAGCGGTCGCCACAAGCGCCGTCTCCTTCACGGCAAGCCGGTACGAGTCGGTCGCCGCCATGACGAGCTTGTCGCCGGCGAACCGGACGAGAACGCCGGTGAGCACCGGGCGGGCTTCGTCGCGCGAAGCGGCACGCGCAACACGGCCAATCGTCTCGAGTAGCGCTTCGCGGTCAACAGCGAACGTCTCCGCCTCGGTGAGTTCCGGCAGCCGCGGAAAGTCCTCGGCGTTGTAGGTGTGAAGCGTGTAGCTCGCACTCCCCGAGCCGACATGAACGACCGATTCGGCCGCGCGATGCTCGATCGTCACCTCGTCGCCGGGCAGAAGTCGCGCGATGTCAACGAGCGTGCGGCCCGGCAGTACGACCGCACCGTCGCCTTCGACACGCGCCGGTACAGCGGCGCGCAGCGAAAGCTCCATGTCGGTGGCCGCGAGGCGAAGCTCGTCGCCGCCGGCCTCAAGCAGGATCCCGGACAGGATCTGGATCGCCGTTCGGCTCGAAACCGCGCGACCGACCAGCGTGAGGCCCTGCACGAGCTCGTCCTTCGTGCACGTAATCCTCAAGTCGGCACCAACTGCGATGTCACTCTCGATCATTTAGGGATTCTTGTAGAAGTCATAGGGAGTGTGGACGACGGGGAAGACGGGTGTGCAGCCGCTTCCTTCCTGCGAATCGCATGTGGAGCTTCATTGTGGACGATTCGAAGGGTCCCACAGGCGGCAAGCGTCACCGGACCTGCTTCACACGTGCGGTCAGCTCCTGCACGAGGTTGTACACAGACCTGTCCTCACGGATCAAGCGGGAGATCTTCGAGGTCGCGTGGATGACCGTCGTGTGGTCGCGGCCGCCGAACTCCTTGCCGATCTTGGGCAGCGACGAGTCGGTGAGCTCGCGCGAGAGATACATCGCCACCTGTCTCGGGTAGACGATGTTCTGGGAGCGCTTCTCGCCACAGAGTTCGTCGTGCGAGAGCCCGAACCGCTCGGCGACGAGATCCTGGATTCGCTTGATCGATACCTCGGCGGCTTCGCCTTGCGGAAAGACGTCACGCAGGACGTCTTGCGCGAGCTCGACGGTCATCGGCCGTCCGGTGAGGGACGAGAAGGCGACGACTCGCGTGAGGGCGCCCTCCAGCTCGCGGATGTTCGTCGAGACGCGGCTCGCGGTGAAGGTCAGCACCTGCTCGTCGTGGACGTGGATCCCGTCGACCTTCACCTTCTTGCGCAGGATCGCGATTCGCGTCTCGAGATCGGGCGGCTGGATGTCGGTGATCAGTCCCCATTCGAAGCGGCTGCGCAGCCGTTCCTCGAGCGTCGCGATGTCGCGCGGCGGCCGATCGGAGGACAAGACGATCTGCGAGCCGGACTCGTACAGCGAGTTGAAGGTATGGAAGAACTCCTCCTGGAAGCGCTCCTTCCCCTCGAAGAACTGGACGTCGTCGATGAGGAGGACGTCGTAGGCGCGGTAGCGGGTCTTGAAACCCTCGATCCGCTTGTCGCGGAGCGAGTTGATGAATTCGTTGACGAACGCCTCGCTCGTCACGTAGCGCACGGAGAGCGCGGACGAATGCTCGGCGACGTACTGCGCCACGGCCTGGAGGAGATGGGTCTTTCCGAGGCCGGTGCTCCCGTAGATGAAGAGTGGGTTGTACGCCTGCGCCGGCGCCTCGGCGACGGCCAGCGCTGCGGCGTGCGCGAAGCGATTCGACGAGCCGATCACGAACGAGTCGAAGGTGTACTTCACGTTGAATCCGCCGCTCTCGGGCCGGCCGCGACCGCGTTGGACCATAGGAACGACGCCCTCCGACCCCGCGCGGTCCTCCGCCGCGGACTCGGGCGTCTCCGCGATCTGGAGCTCGATGGCGCGCTCGCCGCCGACGATGTCGCGCACCGCCGCACCGATGAGGCCGAGGAAGTTGCTCTCGATCCAATCGCGCGTGAACTCGCTCGGTACGACGAGCACAAGGGTGTCGTCGTCGAGCTCGAGACCGTGGACGTCGCCGAACCACTTGCTGTACGTCCCAGCGCTGAGCGCCTCCCTCAGCCGCCCGGAGATCTCCTCCCAAAGGCTCTCTGCAGACAGCTCGAGTTGGTGCTCCACCGACGCCTTGATCCTCCCGGTCTCCGGCCCGGCGGCCAGCATAACAGCGCCTCCGACAAGGGCAAAATCGACGCCTTTGCAGGTCTTTTCCACCGGGTCTCGATCCCTCCACAGCTGTGGACAGGGGTGGGGGGAACTTGCTCCAGCCCCATCGCTGAGCCGTATGCGGCTGTGGAGAAGCCCGTGGACGAAGCTTGTCTATACTGACCGCCGCGCCCCGCGATCCGCGGGGATTTTTCTGGCAGAGACGAGCTTTTTACAGTCGTGAAGCGCACCTATCAGCCCAACGTTCGGCGCCGCAAGCGTAAGCACGGCTTCCGTGCCCGCATGTCTACGAAGGCCGGCCGCGCGATCCTGAAGCGTCGCCGCGGCAAGGGCCGCGCTCGCCTCTCGGCGTAGCGGCGGTCGGCACTAAGCTGCCTTCGTGAAGCGCGCCAACCGCCTGTCCCGTTCCAGGGACTTCGATGCGGTGCATCGCCGCGGACGCTCGGTCTCGTCCCGCTTCCTCGTCCTCTACTGGCTGCCGCAGGACGAGCCGGCGGAACCGCGCATCGGGTTCGCCGTGCCGCGGGCTGCCGGCGGCGCGGTCGAACGGAACCGGATCAAACGGCGCCTGCGGGAGGTCTGGAACGAGCGGCTCGAGAGAGTCCCGTCGGGACACGACTACGTGCTGATCGTCCGGCCCGGGCTCGTGGAAGCGGCCGAGACGAACGGCTTCCCGTGGCTCGGGGAGCGCGTCGACGAGCTACTCGAGCAGACCGGGGTGCTGGCGGCATGAATGCCGTGATGCGTTTCCCGGCAATGCTTGGAGTCGGGCTCATCTGGTTCTACCGGGTGACGCTCGGCGCGCTGTTCCCGACCACCTGTAAGTACCACCCGTCCTGCTCCGAGTACGCGGTGCAGGCGATTCGGCGCCACGGTCTCGTGCGAGGGAGCATCCTCGCCGGCTGGCGGCTGCTCCGGTGCAACCCGTGGAGCCGAGGAGGCTTCGACCCAGTCCGATGATGCTCTTCGCGATCCCGATTCTGAGCCAGCTCGAGACCGTGATGAAGCACGTTCTCACGTGGTTCCACACGAGTCTCAACCTGCCCTGGGCCTGGGCGATCGTGGCGACCACGGTCATCGTGCGGATGCTGCTCGTGCCGCTGACGATCAAGCAGATTCACTCGATGCAGAACCTGCAGCGCTTCGCGCCGCAGATGAAGGAGATCCAGAAGAAGTACAAGGGCGACAAGCAGAAGCAGAACGAAGAGCTGATGAAGTTCTACCGGGAGAACAACATCAACCCGGCCGCCTCTTGCCTGCCGATGCTTCTGCAGCTCCCGGTCTTCATCGCCCTCTACTACACGCTCAAGCACTTCAACTCGAACTTCCCCTCGGCCGCGCACGAGAACCTGTCGTGGCTCCACTTCATCCCGAACATCACCAAGCCGACGACGGCGGTCTGGGGCGGCTACGTGCTGCTCGTCGTCTACGTGGCGAGCCAGATGGCTTCGACGTTGTTCATGGCCGCGACGGCCGACAAGACGCAGCGGATCCTCTTCATGGTCATGCCGCTCTTCTTCGTCTTCATCATTGCCCGCTTCCCGGCCGGGCTCGTCATCTACTGGGTCACGACGAACCTCTGGACGGTGGGACAGGGGCTGATCACTCGGCGACTGGTCGCGCGAACCCCGGCGCCGGCGCCCGAGCGTCGCAGCTCGCGCACCCCGCCCAAGGATGATGGCACGAGTGGCAACGGAGCCCAACCGGAGTCCCCGTCCCCCGAGCCAGGGCCGGCGGCTGCGCAGCAGCGGCCGCGCCAGGTACGTCGTAAGAAGAAGCGCACGAGCCGCAGATGAACGAGCTCGCGGACTTGACGGCCGAGGCAACGGGCGAGACGGTCGGCGAGGCCAAGTGGGCAGCGCTGCGCGAGCTCGAGCGGCGGCATCCCGGTCTCGACAAGGCGGCGGTGCAGTTCGAGGTCGTCGCCGAAGGGGAGCGCGGAATCCTCGGCGTCGGTTACGAGCCCGCCCGCGTCGTTGCGCATCTGCCCGCCGAGGCTGCGGAGGTCGCCGCAGTAGCCGATGCCGCCACCGAGGAGGGCGACCAGGCGGCCGAGGCGCGCGTGCTCGTGGCGCAGATCGTCGAGACGCTCGGCGTCGACGCAGATGTGGTCGCGCGCGACGAGCCCGACGCGATCGTCGTCACCTGCTCGGGGCCTGACGTCGGTCTGCTCATCGGCCGCCACGGGCAGACGATCGACGCGGTTCAGTACCTCCTGAACGTGATCGCGTACCGCGCCCACGGCGAGGAGAAGAGGGACGTCGTCGTGGACGCCGCGGGTTACCGCGCCCGGCGGCAGGCGACCCTTGAGACGGTCGCCCTGCGGGTCGCTGAGCGGGTGCGCGAGTCGGGTGAGCGCGAGGAGCTCGAACCGATGACGGCAGTCGAGCGCAAGGTCGTCCACGTGCACCTCAAGGACGTTGCCGGCGTTGGGACCACCTCCGAGGGCACGGAGCCGAACCGCTACGTCGTCGTCGTTCCTGAGTGACTGGCTGAGCGCAGTCGTCGCGACCCCGGGGCTGACTGCCCTGCGCGACCTCGCTGAGGCGCGCGAGATGCTGCTCGATGACGCGCTGCGAGCGCTTCCGCTGATCGAGCGCTACGAAGGAGCCGTCGTCGACATCGGCTCGGGCGGGGGCTCGCCGGGGATTCCGCTCGCGGCCGCGCTGCCCGAGCGCGAGGTCACCCTGCTCGACGCGGAGCGGCGCAAGTGCGACTTCCTCCGCCGCTGGGCGCCTTCGAACGCCGAGGTCGTGTGGGGACGCGCGGAGGAGCAGCCACCGGAGCGATGGGGCGTGGCCGTCGTCAAGGCACTCGCCCAGCCGCCCGTCGCGGCGGAGTTCTGCCTGCCGCTGGTTCGGACCGGCGGCGCGGCGATCCTCTGGCTCGGGGAGCGCGTCGATCTGGAGCAGCTCGCAGCTGCGTCCGACCAGCTCGGCGGCGGCGCTCCCGAGATGCACGACGGCCTCGCGCTTCTGCCGAAGGTCGCACCGACGCCGCCCGGCTTTCCGCGCCGCGTTGGCGTTGCGAAGAAGCGTCCGCTGGCCTAGCGACAATGACTGCGGCAATGAGCCGCATCTACGCACTCGCGAACCAGAAGGGTGGCGTCGGCAAGACGACGACCGCCGTCAACCTCGCCGCCTGCCTTGCCGAGGCCGGGCAGCGCGCGCTCGTGATCGACCTCGATCCGCAGGCAAACGCAACCTCGGGTCTCGGGATGCGCGCAAACGGCAGCTCGAGCTACGACCTGCTCGACGGGGCTCCGCTCGCCGAACTCGTCCATCCAACCGCCTTCGCGAACCTCGATCTTGTCCCGGCCAAGCCCGATCTCGCCGGCGCCGTGGTCGAGCTCTCGGGTCGTTCCGACGGCGAGCGGTATCTCGCCGAGGCCCTCGCTTCCGGCAGCGACCGGTACGACTTCGTCTTCCTCGATTGCCCACCCTCGCTCGGGCCGCTTACGGTCAACGCGCTCGCCGCCGCCGACCGGGTGCTGGTGCCGGTGCAGGCGGAGTACTACGCGCTCGAGGGACTCACGCAGCTCCTGCACTCGGTCGAGCTGATCCGGCGTCGGCTCAATCCGATCCTCGGCATCGGCGGTGTTCTCCTCACGATGGTCGACGGCCGCACACGCCTCGCCCAGCAGGTCGAGGAGGAAGTTCGCCGACACTTCGGGGACCTCGTCTTCCGCACTTCCGTTCCGCGCTCGGTGCGCCTCGCCGAGGCTCCGAGCCACGGACTGCCCGCGATTGCCTACGACCGTCGCTCCGCCGGAGCCGACGCCTACTGGAAGGTGGCGATGGAGCTTGTCGAGCGCGCCTGAGTCCTCCCCTCGCCGTGGCCTCGGCCGCGGCCTCGAGGTGCTGATCGGCGGCCAGCCGGTTCCGAGCGAGCTCCTCGAGATCCCGGTCGACGCGATCCATCCGAACCCGCGGCAGCCGCGACGCCGTTTCGAGCCCGAGGCCGCCTCGGGGCTCGCGGAGTCCGTGCGGCGGCAGGGAGTGATCCAGCCTCTGCTCGTGCGCCCGCGGGGGGTCGGCGGCTACGAGATCGTCGCGGGCGAGCGTCGCTGGAGGGCCGCACGCGAGGCGGGCCGCGAGACGGTGCCGGCTGTGGTGCGCACAGCGGACGACCGCGACACCCTCTTGCTCGGGCTGGTCGAGAACGTCGCCCGTGAGCAGCTGACGCCGATAGAGGAAGCTCGCGCGTACGCCGTCCTCATCGACGAGTTCTTGCTCTCGCTCGGTGAAGTGGCCGAGCGTGTCGGCCGCTCCAAGCCGTCGGTGTCGAACCGGATCCGCCTGCTGGAGCTGCCCGACGACGTGCTCGGCATGGTCGAGCGCGGACAGCTGACGGAGGGTCACGCACGCGCCGTCCTCGCGGTGCCCGATCACGAGGGTCGCCGCCGGCTCGCCCGCGAGATCGTGCGGCGCGGGCTTTCGGTGCGCGCGGCGGAGCAGCGTGCGAAGTGGGCCGGCGCTCGGCAGAGGCCGCGGACGCGGTCTGCACCGGTCGATCCGGCGTTAGCCGAACGTGTGCGCAACGCCGCCGAGCAGCTGACCGGACGCCAGGCGCGGATCCTCCCGGGCCGTGTGGAGCTGCCCTTCGGCGACGAACACGACCTTGCGGAACTGGCGGAAGCGCTCGAGAACGCGGCGGCTACAATTGCCGACCGCGCGGGCGATTAGCTCAGCTGGTTAGAGCGCCGCTCTGATAAGGCGGAGGTCCCTGGTTCGAATCCAGGATCGCCCATGCCGCTCGGCTAGCTGTGCGGCTCGTTCCGGGTGAGGTCTTCGGCGATAGACATCGCGGAGGCGTCGGTGAAGCTGCCGCCTCGGCTGACCGGCGTACCCGATGTTCCGGGTGAAGGGAGGTGCTCCTTGCCGCAACGGGTGCAGCGGAGGACTGTTTCATCCTTCGCCGAGGAATCGCTGACCTGCCACCGGTGGCCGGTCACCGCGCAGAGAAGATTCATGGCGATGAGAGTAGCGGCCCTGGCTCTCAGTGGAGGCGGTGCGTTCGGACGAGGTACTCCTCGACCGCGAGCAGGAACGACTCGTCCTCGGCGAGCTCCACGAGGCGGCCTTTCGTCACAGCGTCGAGTTCCCCGTCGAGAGCGACCTCCACGACGAAGCTCGGTGTGCGGCCTGTCTGCGACAGCGCCGCCATCCGGAGGAAGATCCGGCGGGCGTCCTCGTTCTGCGAGATCGCCTCGAGTGATTCGATGTCGTCCAGCCAGAGCGGGCGCACGTGTGTCAAACGCCACCCGCCGGGGCGGAGATACGCCGGGTTTCCGGCTCCAGTACCTGAGCTATATTCGAGACGAGGTGTCGTCCGAGATGCAGGAGATGCTCATCTACGGGGTCAGCTTCGATCTGGTCGGCAAACAGCCGATCGTCCTGCTGAAGACCGCCGACGGAAACAAGTTCCTGCCCATCTGGATCGGGCACCCGGAGGCGGCGGCGATCCTCATGAAGCTCCAGAGCCAGACGTCGGTACGGCCGATGACACACGACCTGGTCAGCGACATGCTCGAGCAGCTCGGCGCGTCGATCAGCCGGATCACGGTCACCGAGCTGCGTGAGAACACCTTCTATGCGCAGATCACGGTCATCCAGGACGGCCAGGAGATCGAAGTCGACTCTCGCCCCTCGGACGCGATTGCACTCGCCATTCGCGCCGAGGCCCCGATCTTCGCGGCCGACGATGTGATCGCGGAATCGGCGATCGAATTCGAGGGTGAGGAGGTCGACGAGGAGCAGCTCGAGGCGGAGGTGCTGAAGTTCAGGAGCTTCCTCGAGGACGTCACGCCGGACCAGTTCGTGGTCGAGAACGGCGACGAGGACGAGTAGCTAGCTCAGCACGATCGCGACCAGCGCTGCTCCGTTGAAGATCGCGTGCACGACCATTCCGGGCAGCACGCTCTCCGTGCGGTCGCGGAGCCAGGCCAGCGCTATGCCGAACGGAACGAGAACGAGGAGCGCCTCGACGAGTCCGTGCGACAGGCCGAACGCGACGCCGACGATGAGAATCGACGGCCAGCTCCCGAGGAAGCGAAGCAGCGACTGCCCCGCGCCGCGGAATGTCAGCTCCTCGACGAACGGTGCGATCAGCGCGAAGAGGACGAAGTTGGCGGCGAACGCGCCGGCGTGTCTCGGCTCCCAGGGCACGTTCGTGACTCCCTGCTCTTTCGCGGGGCTCTCCGGCAGTGGCAGACGGGAGACCACCTCGTACTCCCAGACCACGATCGCGACGATCACGGACAGCCCGAATGCCGCTGCCCGCCCCCAACCCCTCGGCCGCCGCATCGCAAGCAGATCGAAATGGTTGATGCAGATCAGCAGCACGATTCCGAGGTAGAACGCATAGACGACCAGCCCGCTTGCGAAGAACGACCACGAGTAGACGTCTTCCTGGGAGACGCCTTTGCCGCTGCCGCGGCTCGTTCCGCCGAAGCGAGCGGCGTAGTTGCCGATGGTGATCAGCCCGACGAAAACGGCCCAGAAGGCAAGGCGGTTGTACAGGGGCTGTGGACGGGGCTGTGCAGCTGCGGCGTCCACGACGGCTCAGCATAGGGTTCACGCCATGCGCCATTTCACGCCGGAGGAGGCGAACGCCGAGCTCGAGCACGTGCGGCCACTCGTCGAGCAGCTTGTTGCCATCCGTGCGGAGCACGCCGCCGCACTCGAGCGGCAGGAGGAGCTCGAGCGGAAGATCCGCGGCAACGGCGGGGGTATCCCGCCTGCCGAGCTCGCCCAGGCGACCGCGGAGGTCGATGCGGTTGCGCGCCGGCTGGCGCGTCTGGTGGACGAGATCACGAACCACGGAGCTCAGGTGAAGGATCTCGACAGCGGGCTCATCGACTTCCCGGCGCTTCATCGCGGCGAGACCGTGCTTCTCTGCTGGCAGCTCGGCGAGGACGAGATTGCCTGGTGGCATCGCACCGACGACGGTTTCGCAGGTCGTCGCCCGCTGCCGCTGGACTGAGGAAACGCAGCGCTCGCGGCGAATCGGGCTGCGATGCCCTACTGGCACCGAATCGTCATCGCTGCCGTCGTACTCCTCGTCGTCACGCTCGTGGCGCGGTTGGTTGACTGGTGGCTCGCGCGGAAGTCCGTTTCGCCGGAGGTCGAGACCCGCTATCGCGTGCTTCGTCGCGCCGTCAGCGCGACCATCATCGCGGTCGGTCTTTTCTCGGCCCTGCTCGTGATCCCTCAGGTGCGCGCGGTGGCCGGTGCACTACTCGCGTCGACCGCCGTCCTCGGCGTGATCATCGGTTTGGCGTCACAACAGACGCTCGGGAACTTCATCGCGGGCCTGCTCATCGCGACGACACAGCCGGTCCGGATCGGTGATCGGGTCAGCTATGCAGGCGAGACCGGCGTGGTCGAGGAGATCGGTCTCACGTACACGTTCATACGGACGGTCGATCGCCGACGCCTCGTCGTCCCGAACAGCAAGCTCGCCTCCGACCCCATCGTCAACGCTTCGATCCGGAGCCGCGAGACGTTCGCCGAGATTTCGGTCCCGGTGCCGTTGGTGACCGATCTCGACGGCGCGGTGGAGGCGCTGCGGGAGGACGTTGCGGGTGAGCGCGATGCCGACGTCTACGTCAGCTCGCTCGACGGAACCGCGACCGTCACCCTTCGCGCCGCCGCCTCCGACGACCGCGCGGCAGAGCGCCTCGAGCGCGAGCTTCGGCTGCGCGCCCACCGGCGGTTGCGCTCGCTCGGCGTCTGGGCGTGAGCCGCAAGAGGAAGCCGAAGCCGACGAAACGCCGACCGGTTCGGAGACGGCGTCGTCGCCTCCTCCTCGTTCTTGGGATCACTGTCCCGCTCGTGGTGCTCGCCGCCACCGCAGCCGGCGGCGCCGTGTACTTCGGCTCGAGCTGTGACCTGAGCGCACTGCGGCCGGTCCGGCAGGCCGACAACTCCCTCGTCTACGGCGCGAACGGCAGTCTGATCGGCGTCCTGCCCGCTGTTGAGAACAGGACTGCAGTCGCGCGCGGAGCGATCAGTCCATGGATGCCGAAGGCGACCGTTGCGATCGAGGACCGGCGGTTCTACCAGCACGGCGGCATCGACCCGGAGGCGATCCTCCGGGCATTCGTCGCAGATGTGAGCGCCGGCCACATCGTCCAGGGCGGCTCCACCATCACGCAGGAACTCGTGCGCAATCTCTACCTCTCGCGTGAGCAGACGCTGCAGCGGAAAGTCGTCGAGGCCTGTCTCGCCATCAAGCTCGCGCGCGCCTGGTCGAGGAGCAGGATCCTCACCGCCTACCTCAACGACGTCTACTACGGCAATCACGCGTATGGGATCGAGGCCGCGGCCGAGACGTACTTCTCGGTTCCCGCGAGCAAGCTGACGCTCGAGCAGGCGGCGCTCCTTGCCGGACTGCCGCAGGCGCCGTCGTATTACGACCCGCTTCACAATCCGGCCGGTGCACTCGCCCGGCGCGACGAGGTGCTGCGTGCGCTGAGCCGATCGGGGGAGCTCACCGACAAGCAATACACGGAGGCGATGGACGATCGCAGCCTGCACCTGCGGCCGAGCTCGGCGTACGCGAGCCAGGAGCCGTACTTCGTCGGCTACGTCGAGAACCTTCTCCAGCAGGCCTACGGCGCGGCGACCGTCCGTGCGGGTGGACTGAGGATCTACACCACCATCCAGCCGCGCTTGCAACGAGCTGCCGTCGACGCCTTGTCGGAGGAGCTACATGGTCGCCACGATCCGGCGGGCACGATCGTCTCGATCGACCCTGCGACCGGGGCGATGCGTGCGATGGCGGCCGTGACGCCCGGAACGCCGGGCAACGAGTTCAATCTCGCCACGACCGCCCAGCGCCAGGCCGGCTCGACGTTCAAGCCGATCGTTCTCGCGGCAGCGGTGGCGGAGGGGATGAACCCGTGGGCGACGCGTTACCTGTCCGCGCCGTTCTACTACGCCCCGCTGCAGTGGCGTGTGCGCACGTACGACGGCACCTATTCCGGGCCCGAGACGGTCGCAGCGGCGACGCTCCGCTCGGACAACACGGTCTACGCGCGGCTCGCCCTCGATGTCGGTCCGGACGCGATCGCCTCGATGGCGCAGAAGCTCGGGGTGCAGACGGCGCTGCGCCCGACGCCGGCGCTCGCCCTTGGGACCGGCTCGGTGACGCCGCTCGACATGGCTTCCGTCTACGCGACTCTCGCAGCGGGTGGCGTCTACTCCAAGCCGCTGGCGATCCGGCGCGTCGTCTTCCCCGGCGGCAAGGTCGGCGGCGGGTGGGGTGAGCGAGAGCGCACGCGAGTCGTGCCGGACTGGGTCGCGGCGGCGGTCACGCACGTGCTCGAGGAGAACATGCTCCACGGGACGGGCGTGGGCGCTCACGTCCCGGGACGCGTCGACGCTGGGAAGACGGGAACGACCGACAACTACGCCGATGCCTGGTTCTGCGGTTTCACGCCCTCGCTCGAGGCCACGGTCTGGATGGGTTACTCGAAGGGTGAGATTCCGATGCTCGACGTGCACGGCACCGCGGTTTCAGGGCCGACATTGCCCGCGACCGCGTGGCGGCTGTTCATGGAGCGCGCGCTCGACGGCGCGTCGAACACCGCATTTGCCGCGCCGATCTCGCCCGCGCAATTCGTGCCCTGGACGGGCCGCTACGCCTATACGGCCAGTCCGTCCCCGTAGCCGCCGGCCGGGTCGTCCCGTCGCTTCACGACTACGGTATGCACCCACTGTGGCTTCGCTACTCACTGTCGAGGAGGCGCATGAGCGGGTACTGAGCCGCGCCCGACGGCTCCCTGCGGAGGCTGTCCCCATTGCCGACGCGAGCGGCCGCGTCACCGCTGAGGACGTGCGCTCCCGCGTCGACCTGCCGCCGTTCGGCAGCTCCGCGATGGACGGGTTCGCCGTCCGTTCGGCCGATCTTCCGGGGAAGCTGCGGATCGTCGGCGAGTCTGCGGCGGGGGGACCGTTCGCTACGGACGTAGAGCCGGGTTGTGCGGTAGCCATCTCGACAGGGGCAGTCGTGCCGAGCGGTGCCGACGCTGTTGTCCCGGTCGAGCGTGTTGTCCAACACGACAACACAGTGGAGATTGCAGACGTTGTG
>Ga0207646_10003434_pt1 | contig 17891 bp, 19 predicted proteins | sample KBSK5502metaG_FD_184343 | JGI IMG/M metagenome (GOLD analysis project Ga0207646, IMG submission 184343) | Corn, switchgrass and miscanthus rhizosphere microbial communities from Kellogg Biological Station, Michigan, USA - KBS K5-50-2 metaG... | ecosystem: Host-associated > Plants > Roots >...
CCAGCATAGACACTCGGATCTGGTGACTGCTAGGATTTGTTAGCACTCAACACTAGCGAGTGCTAACGTCCCTTCCAGCGACGAGCACCGCTCGTCCGCACCCCACGAGGCAGCAGCGTGGCGCGACGAAACCGCTCCACCGGTTCGCTCGATCAGCGCTCGGAATCGATCCTGCGGGCCGTCATCGAGGAATACGTGGCGACGGCGGTCCCGGTCGCGTCCCAGGCGCTGGTCGACCGCTACGGCCTGGCCGTGTCGAGCGCGACCGTTCGCAACATCCTCGCGGACCTCGAGGAGGGCGGCCTCCTGACCCATCCCCATACGAGCGCCGGCCGCATCCCGACCGACGCCGGCTACCGCTACTTCGTCGAGGCCATCACCGATTCGAGCCAGCTGCCGGCGGTCGAGCAGCTGATGATCCGCCACCAGTTCGGCCAGGTGCAGCACGCGTCGGAGCAGTGGTTCCGTCTCGCCGCGACGACCCTCGCGGCCGCCAACCGCAGCGCGGGCCTGGCGACGCCGGCCAAGCCGCGGGCCGCCCACGTCCGACGCATCGACCTCGTCTCGATCAGCGAGCGCCTGGCGAGCCTGATCATCGTCTTCCGCGAAGGCGCCCTCCGGCAGGTCCTCGTGACCCTGGCCGAGCCCGCGGAGCAGGGGGCGCTGACCCGGGTCGCGGTCATCCTCGATGAGCTGATGGCTGGCCGGACGGCGATCGACGCCGAACGGGCACTCGCTCGAATCGACGGCGACGGGCCGATCGGCTCGGTCGTCCGGCGAGTCGGTGAGCGCGTGATCGCGGCGATCCGCGACTACGACGCGACGATCATCGAGGAGGTCTTCAGCGACGGCCTCCTCCACGTGATGGAGGCGCCGGAGTTCGAGCGGAGCGACAAGCTGCGCCGGGTCTTCGCCGCCCTCGAGAACCGGGCTTACCTCGGTCAGCTCCTCGACCAAGTCGCCGGGACCGGCGCGGTCAACGTCTTCATCGGGGCGGAAAATGCTCCCGAGGAGATGCGCGACGTGTCGCTCGTCCTCGCGCCATATGGTGAGCCCGGCAGCGCCGTCGGCGTCGTCGGCGTGCTCGGTCCCACCCGGATGGCCTATCCCCAGGCGATCGGCACCGTCCGTTTCGTCTCCACCCTCATGAACGAATTGGTGCAGCACCTCTATGCCTGACCTACGCGACCTCCGCGGCCGACCCCTCGGCCGCAACGGCAATCCCGGCTCCGCCCGGCCCGCCCACGCCGCGGGCCACCGCACGCGGGCCCAGGAGCGGATCGACGAGATCGACGTCTCGCCGACCAGGCTCCTCGCCGAGATCGAGGCCCTCAAGGGCGAGCTCGAGTCGACGAAGACGAAGGCGGACGAGTACCTGGCTGGGCTCCAGCGCGAGCGGGCGGAGTTCGCGAACTTCCGACGCCGCACCACCGAGGAGCGCGAGCAGATGCTCGGACTCGCCGGGGAGGATCTGATCCGGAAGGTCCTCGCGATCGCCGACGACTTCGACCTCGCGATCGAGAATCGCCCGCCGGAGATCGCCGACAACAGCTGGGTCGAGGGCGTCGCCGCGATCGACCGCAAGCTCCGGACCCTTCTCGAGAGCGAGGGCGTCCGCACGATCAAGGTCGAAGCCGGCATGCCGTTCGACCCTCGCGAGCACGAGGCCATCGCCAACGTGCCCGGCAGCGGTCGGGCCGAGGGCGAGATCGTCGACGTCGTCCGGCGCGGCTACAAGCTGCGCGACCGGGTCATCCGCCCGGCGCTCGTCGCGGTCGCGTCCGGCGACCCGACCGCCGACGCGGCGGACGCCGCACCAACGCACTGATCCATTCGAACTGATCCCAACCGACACCGATTGACAGGAGAACCAACCACGATGGGCAAGATCATCGGCATCGACCTCGGGACGACGAACAGCGTCGTCGCCGTCATGGAGGGCGGGGAGCCGACCGTCATCGCCTCGGCCGAGGGCGGCCGGACGGTGCCGTCGGTCGTCGCCTTCACCAAGACCGGAGAGCGCCTCGTCGGCCAGCTGGCCAAGCGCCAGGCTGTCACGAACCCGGCCAACACCATCTATTCGATCAAGCGCTTCATGGGCCGCCGCTGGGACGACCCGGAGACGAAGCGGGCCAAGGAGCTCGTCAGCTACACCGTCGAGAAGGACGCCAAGAGCGACGGCGTCGTGGTCAAGGTCGGCGACAAGACGTACACGCCGCCCGAGATCAGCGCGATGGTCCTCCAGAAGCTGAAGACCGACGCCGAGGCCTATCTCGGCGAGAAGGTCACCGAGGCCGTGATCACGGTCCCGGCCTACTTCGACGACACCCAGCGTCAGGCGACCAAGGATGCCGGCCGCATCGCCGGTCTCGAGGTCCGTCGGATCATCAACGAGCCGACGGCGTCGGCGCTCGCCTACGGCCTCGACAAGAAGCACGACGAGAAGATCGCCGTCTACGACCTCGGTGGCGGCACCTTCGACATCTCGATCCTCGAGCTCGGCGAGGGCGTCTTCGAGGTCAAGGCGACGAACGGCGACACGCACCTCGGCGGCGACGACTTCGACCAGCGCGTCATCGAGTGGCTGCTGGCCGAGTTCAAGAAGGACCAGGGGATCGACCTCTCGAAGGACCCCCAGGCCCTGCAGCGGCTCAAGGAGGCCGCCGAGAAGGCGAAGATCGAGCTGAGCTCGACCTCGTCGACCGAGATCAACCTGCCGTACATCACGGCCGATGCGTCGGGCCCGAAGCACCTCGTCGTGACCCTCACGAGGGCCAAGCTCGAGGACCTCGTCCGCGACCTGATCGAGAAGACCAAGAACCCGGTCCAGGCGGCCCTCAAGGACGCCGGCCTGAAGGCGGCCGACATCGACGAGGTGATCCTCGTCGGTGGCCAGACCCGGATGCCCGCAGTCGTCGACGCGGTCAAGGCGCTGTTCAACGGCAAGGAGCCCCACAAGGGCGTCAACCCGGACGAGGTCGTCGGCATCGGCGCCGCGATCCAGGCCGGCGTCCTCGCGGGTGACGTCAAGGACGTCCTGCTGCTCGACGTGACGCCGCTGTCGCTCGGGATCGAGACGCTCGGCGGCGTGATGACGAAGCTGATCGATCGGAACACGACGATCCCGACGTCGAAGTCGCAGGTGTTCTCGACGGCGTCGGACAACCAGGGCCAGGTCGAGATCCACGTCCTCCAGGGCGAGCGCGAGTTCGCCGCGGACAACAAGACGCTCGGCCGGTTCATCCTCGACGGGATCCCGCCGGCGCCGCGAGGCGTGCCCCAGATCGAGGTGACGTTCGACATCGACGCGAACGGCATCCTCGACGTCAAGGCGAAGGACCGGGCGACGTCGAAGGAGCAGCAGGTCCGGATCACGGCGTCCTCGATGCTCTCGAAGGACGACGTCGACAAGATGGTCCGCGAGGCATCGGAGCACGCTGACGAGGACCGCAAGCGGCGCGAGGAGGTCGAGGTCCGCAACCAGGCGGAGCAGCTGACCTACCAGGCCGAGCGGACGATCAAGGACCTCGGTGACAAGGTCTCGTCCGAGGACAGGGCGACCGTCGAGAACCAGGCGTCCTCGCTCCGCGAGGCGCTGAAGGGCTCCGACATGGAGGCCATCTCGGCCGGGGCGAGCGCGCTGGCCGAGACGCTCCAGCGCGTCTCGACCGCCGCGTACCAGGCGGCCGCGTCCGAGGCCGGTCCGAACGGCGCCGACGGGGGCGGGGCCGGTGGAGAGGGCGCTGGCTCAGCCGGCGAGTCGGGCGGTGCCGAGGAAGGCGAGCCGGCCGGCGCCCGATCCAGCGGCTCGGCCGACTCCGACGACGCCGTCGAAGGGGAGTTCAAGGAGGTCTGACCTCCGCGGTCCCCGCAGATCCGGCGCGCCCGGCGGGCTTCGGCCCGCCGGGCGCCTCGATTCCTGCGACGTTCCCCTGTACTGATCACCCTGGCAGCCCCTCCTTGAATACCGGATTTCTGGCAGCCATTACGCAGGCCGTTTGCGAATACCGACCGCGGTGTGATCGGTATTCAGAGAACCGGCGCGGCTCCGTGCGTGGCGACGGACCGGCGGTTCCTGACGCGCTGCGTTACGACCGCTCCAGATTCGGTAGTCACGAACCAGAGGCCATGAAGCGGCCGCCTGGCGTCAGGCCGAGCAAGCCATCGCTTGACCGCAACGTTCCTGTCGGGGAACGACGTATGGAACGTCGCTGCGAGTCGCTCGACATGCCGCCGGTTTGTTCGGCTGTCGACAACGACAAGCAGCATCGAAGCGTTCTTCGCGGCCCAGCCACGTCGCTTCGCGATGGTCGGGCCGAGACGCACCTTCCGATCGAGCGTCGCCTGGAGCTCTGCGCGTCGCCGATCGCGGTCTTGACTTCGACGATGAGGAGCGCGCCGGTGCCGAGTTGGAAGGCGAGCACATCAATCGAGCCCCGCTCGCCGAACTCGTTGAACGAAACTTCGGTCGCAGTCTCCCAGGAGTCGTGGCGGAGGATCCGGACGACTCGCTCGACGGTCGCTGCGTGCCGCGCGTCGAGGAGTCGATCAAGGCCCTCGCCACGCCACGAAACACGAACGAACAGACGGGCGCCGAGGGCCGCGGCCACGCGTTCCAGGGTCTCAACCTTCACACTCGAGGCGTGGCCCTGCTCGATCCGAGCGATCACGCCACGGGAGACGCCCGCCCGAGCCCCGAGCTGCGCCTGGGTCAGTCGTCGCCGGATGCGGAGCGCGCGGATCGCTCGGCCGAACGCGATGTCGTCCACGCATCCGATGGTGACGGCGTGGGCTTCACCGCGGCTTAATGAGTGCCGATGAACAGGTTGAGGTTCGGAGCCAGAGCACTCGAAACCAGGACCACGAGGTAGCCGGCCAGCAGGAGCAGCCCCGCGTAGAGGTGGAGCTTCACGTTGACGCCCATCACGGCCATCAGGCCGTACGGGTTGTCGTAGTTCGGCTCGAGGCCGCGCGAGACGCGGAGCGCCAGCGGGACCGACAGCAGCGCGAGCAGAGCGGGGATCGGCAGGACGCCCAATCCCACGCCGGCAATGAGGATCGTGTAGGACGCGATGGCCGCTGCCCGGTAGCCGTTGACGACCGTCGCCTTCGGCAGGCGAACCGGCAGCGTCCGCTTGCCGGCCCGGGCGTCGCCGCGCCGGTCCGGGATCTCGTTGACATACAGGATCAGCGCCACGAGAAGCGCGATCGGCAGGGAGGCGACGAACGGCTCCCACGACAGGGCGCCGCGGGTCTGGACCACGTAGGCACCGAGCAGCATCAGCGGCCCGAACCCGATCGCCACCGCGATCTCGCCGAGGCCGCGATAGACGAGCTTGAGCGGCGGGGCGGTGTAGCCGATCGAGACGACGAACCCGATGACCCCGATGGCCAGGAGGGCCGGCGAGCCGCGCAGCGCGAGCAGCAGCACGCCGATCAGCCCGGCGGCGACGTAGAAGAGCGTCGCCAGACCGGCCATCTGGCGGACCGACACGAGCCCGTACTGGATGACGCGAGACCCGCCGCTGAACTGGGTCGGCGTGACGTTGGCGTCGTCCGCGCCCTGGACTGTGTCGAACACGTCGTTGGCGACGTTCAGCCCGAGCTGGACGAACGCGGCGCCGACGACGGTCAACGCGGCAGCAACGAGGTCGAATGCGCCCTGACGGGCGGCGATCGCGATGCCCAGGATCACCGGCACGAGCGTGGCGGTGAGGAACGGCAGGCGGGTTGTCCGAAGCGCCAGCCAGCCGAACGACAGACGCGGCTTCACGGGCGTGCCGCGCTCAGCAGACAGCGCATCGAAGTACCGCCGCGACTGACGCAGCGACCGCTCGGAATATTCGAAGAAGGACACCTCCGACTCGTCCCAGCCCCACGCCCGCGCGGCGTGGAACGTGACCCGCCCGCCGTCCGTGGCCGCGCGGCCCCAGACGGTGACGTGCCGCCGCTCGTCGTAGCCATAGCCGGGCTGCGGCCGGATGTGCGAGCCGGTGAGGCTGACATCGGCGTCGGCTGGGAGCGTGAGGGCGGCGGGCGCGGCGAAGGAGACGACGCCGGCCTCCGGTTCGATCGTCGCCTCGACGACGACGCTGACGGGGTAGCCGTCCGGGCCGACGAACGACAGGATCTCGAACGGGTAGGTCGCGAGCTTCGTGAGGCCCTCGTTCGCGTCGAGGACCGGGGTGCGTGGCAGCGGCCCAGTCATCACGCGGCCTCCCCGATTCCCGCGGCCGCGGCCACGACGGGCGCCGCGGACGCATCCCCGTCCGGCCAGTAGAACGACCGGCGCGGCGTGATCTCGATCAGTAACCGCTCGAAGAACAGCGGCAGCGCGACACGGGCCTTGAGGAACGCCACGATCGCCGGCTCCTTCTTCTCCCAGATCGGCAGGATCCGCTCCCAGCCGCCGTGGGGGTCCTCCTCGATCACGCGCGCGTCGCCCTGGATCGTGGCGCGGTCGGTCCGACCGCCGACCGACACCGGATCGGTGATCGACACCGCGACCCGAGGGTTCCCCTTGATGTGCTCGAGCTTCTTCGAGAACAGGGTCGACGACGTCATGTAGATCCGCTCGCCGTCGTACAACGGGATCAATGGGTAGGTCACCGGGCGGCCCGCGCCGTCGACGACGGTCAGCTCGCCGACGAGGGCCGCGTCGAGCAGGCGCTCGACCGGTTCGGGAAGGGTGGTCATCTCTTGAGGCTCCTTGCCTGCGCCCTATGTGCTACCGCACGCTAGCACGTTTCTGCTGCGACCGCAACGGACCCGAATTGCCTTCGACTGTCGGCGGAGTGCCGGTTCCCTGACAGCTTCGGGCGGGCCCGTCGGGTACGATCTCGACCCCATGTCCGTCGAGCCCCGATCCTCCGATTCCGCCCTGATCTGGGCCCGCAGCCTGACGAAGCGCTTCGGCGACTTCGTGGCCGTGGACGCCATCGACTTCGACGTCGCGAAAGGCGAATCGTTCGGCTTCCTCGGCCCGAATGGCGCCGGCAAGACCTCGACGATGCGGATGATCGGCTGCGTCTCGCCGGTGAGTGACGGGGCGCTCGAGGTCCTGGGCCAGGACCCGCGACGCGACGGCCCGTCGATCCGTGCCCGGATCGGCGTCGTCCCCCAGCAGGACACGCTCGACACGGAGCTGACGGTCCGCGAGAACCTCGTGATCTACGGCCGCTACTTCGGGATGTCCCGCGCCGAGTGCCGTCGTCGCGCCGACGAGCTGCTCGAGTTCACGCAGCTGACCGATCGGGCGAACGACCAGGTGGAGCCCTTGTCCGGCGGCATGAAGCGGCGGCTGACCATCGGGCGGGCCCTGATCAACGAACCGGATCTGCTTCTGCTGGACGAGCCGACGACCGGCCTCGACCCTCAGGCACGACACCTGCTCTGGGATCGCCTCTACCGCCTGAAGCAGCGCGGCGTGACGCTCGTGCTCACGACCCACTACATGGATGAAGCCGAGCAGCTGTGCGATCGGCTCGTCGTCATGGACAAGGCGAAGATCGTCGCTGAGGGCTCGCCGCGCGAGCTCATCGAGCGCTACTCGACGAAGGAGGTCACCGAGCTGCGCTTCCCGGCGGGGGTTCAGGAGGCGCTCGACGGCCAGCTCGACGGCATCGCGGAGCGGGTCGAGCGGCTCGCTGACCGGGTCCTGCTGTACGCGGACGACGGCGAGGCGGCGTCGGTCGCGGTCCACGAGCGCGGGCTCCGGCCGGAAACGGTCCTCGTCCGACGCTCGAGCCTTGAGGACGTGTTCCTGCGGCTGACCGGCCGTTCCCTGATCGAGTAGGCCCAATGGCGGTCATGACGCGCGTCGTGGAGCTCCGAGCGATGCAATATCGCCGGACCTTCCGAGCCTCGATCTTCTCGTCGTTCCTGAACCCGGTCCTGTTCCTCCTGGCAATGGGTGTCGGGCTGGGAACGTATGTCGACCGATCCGGGTCGGCGACCCAGGCGCTCGGTGGGCTGAGCTATCTGCAGTTCCTCGCTCCGGGCCTCCTCGCCGCGACGACGATGCAGGCGGCGGCCTTCGAGTCGATGTTCCCGATCATGGCCGGACTGACCTGGCAGAAGGTCTTTCACGCAATGTCTGCAACCCCGATCACCCCGCGCGACATCGTCGTTGGCAACCTCGTCTGGATCGCGATCCGGCTGACGACGATCGCCGCCATCTTCACGATCGTCATGGCCCTGTTCGGGGCGGCAGCCTCGCCGCTGATCGTGCTCGGCATCCCGGCGGCGGTCCTGACGGGCATGGCATTCGCGACGCCGATCGCCGCGTTCGCCGCGACCCAGCGAACGCCTGACAAGTTCAACTCGATCTTTCGGTTCGGGATCACCCCGCTGTTCCTCTTCTCGGGAACGTTCTTCCCGATCTCGAACCTGCCGGCGTCGATCCAGCCGATCGCTTGGCTGTCGCCGCTGTGGCATGGCGTCGAGCTCGCTCGAGCCCTCGCCCTCGGAACGATCGGCCAGGCGCCGGGACTCGCCCTCGTCCACGTCGCGGTCCTGGCGTCGATCTTCCTGGCTGGGTCGTGGTGGGCGTTCCGGACGTTCGCCGCGAGGCTGGCCCGCGGATGACGGCCTCGTCGCTGCCACTCTCTTCGCTGTTCACGCTCGGGAGTCGCCGGGCGCGCTTCCTCGTCGAGCGGAACATCTACGTCTACCGCCATGGCTGGATCTACATCTTGTCGGGCTTCTTCGAGCCACTGTTCTATCTCGGCTCGATCGGGTTCGGGCTGGGGGCGCTCGTCGGGACGGTCAATGGCCCCGGCGGCCACGCGATCTCGTACCAGCTCTTCGTCGCGCCTGGCCTGCTCGCAAGCGCAGCGATGAACGGAGCGATCACGGAGGGCACGTTCAACTTCTTCTTCAAGCTGCGCTACAACAAGACGTTCGACGCGATCCTTGCGACGCCGCTGTCGCCCGGCGACGTCGCCGTCGGCGAGCTCGTCTGGGCCCTGATCCGCGGCGGGATCTATGCGATCGCGTTCCTGATCGTGATGGCCCTGCTCGGGCTGATCGTGTCCCCGCTGGTGATCTTCGCCCTGCCCGCGGCGCTCCTGATCGGGTTCGGGTTCGGTGGCATCGCGATGGCCGCGACGTCGTTCATGAGGACCTGGCAGGACTTCGACCTGATCCAGCTCGTGATCCTGCCGATGTTCCTGTTCTCGGGCACGTTCTATCCGATCGACGCCTACCCGGAGGCCGTGCGGGCCGTCGTCCAGCTGACCCCTCTCTACCAGGGCGTCGACCTCCTGCGATCCCTCGCCGTCGGCCACCTCGACGGCTCGCTCGCGATCCACGTCGCCTATCTCGCCGTCATGGGGATCGTCGGGCTGTGGGTCGTGTCCCGGCGCCTCGACAAGCTGCTGCTCAAATAAGGCATCCGGCGGTGAGCCGCGCCGAAGCACTTGCGGCCCTGACCGCGGAGATCGTCGAATGCCGCCGCTGTCCTCGGCTGGTGGCGTGGCGGGAGCTCGTCGCGCGGGAGAAGGTGGCCCGGTTCCGAGACGAAACGTACTGGGGCCGACCCGTGCCCGGGTTCGGCGACCCGGACGCGCGGTTGTTGATCGTCGGCCTGGCGCCGGCCGCCCACGGCGGGAACCGGACCGGCCGGGTGTTCACCGGCGACGCGTCGGGTGACTTCCTGTTCGAGGCGATGCACGGCGTCGGGCTGGCGAACCAGCCGACGAGCCGCCGGGCGGACGACGGCCTCGTTCTCCGTGGCGCCTACATCGCGGCGCCCGTCCGCTGCGCGCCGCCGGCCAACAAGCCGACGCCCGAAGAGCGGGCGACCTGCCAGCCGTACCTCGTCCGCGAGCTCGGGATCCTGTCAGGCGTCCGGTGCCTCGTCGCGCTCGGGGCGTTCGCGTGGGAGTCGTCGTTTCGGGTGATCGAGGCGGTCAGCGGCGACGACGCGCGGCCGCGGCCACGGTTCGGGCACGGCGCCGTGGCGCGCGCCGGCGGCTACGTCGTGATCGGTTCGTACCACCCGAGCCAGCAGAACACGTTCACCGGCAAGCTGACCCAGCCGATGCTGCGCGGGGTTCTCGCCAGGGCGATCGAGCTCGCGATCGCCTGATTTCCGACGCCTTGGCGCGTGGGACGTGCACATGAGACAGGAATCCGCGGCTCACGTCCCGATTCGGCAAGATTCTTGTCGATTTGGAACGTCCCGTGCACGAACGGCATCACGAATCGCCGGAGTCCTGGGCGAATCGGTCGCATGTGCACGCCGGGCGCACCAGATGCCGGTCAGGCGACCGGGGGAGGCAGAGCGAGGGCCGGTGAGACGGCGGCCTGCCACGCCTCCACGTAGCGGTCGAGTCGATCGAAGACGACGCCGTCGAGGCTCGATGCCGCGTCGATGAACCGCTCCAGCATCGCCATCCGGCTTCCGCGGCCGATGCACTCGGGGTGCATCGTCACCGTCAGCAGGCCCCCGGGCGCGTGGGCGTGGGCATAGCGCAGCTCCTCGGTCCAGATCTCGAGGACCTTCGAAGGCGCCGACAGCCCGTCCCGGTCGCCGCTCGCCGACGGCTCGAAGTGCGGCCAGTCGTCGAGCGCCCACGACACTGGAACCTCGACGAGGGCTCCCTCGCGTCCGAACCGGGAGCCCTCCGTGACCGAATGGCGATCGCCGCGGCGGACGCGATAGAGCGCGTAGTCGTCGGCCATGAGCGAGGAGTCGTACCTGAACCCGGCGTCCTCGATGAGCTCCAGGGAGGCGACGCCGAGCGACCAATAGGGCGCGCGCCAGCCGGTCGGCCGGGCACCCGTGACCCGCTCGATGGCGGTTGCGCAGCGCTCGATCATCTCCCGCTCCTCGTACCGGGCGAGCGTCGCCGCGTCCTCATGGAACCAGCCGTGACAGGCGATCTCGTGGCCGCCGTCGACGATCGCTGCAGTCGACTCCGGGAACGTCTCCAGGGTGTGACCGGGAACGAACCAGGTCGAGGCGATCCCCCGCGAGGCCAGCAACTCGAGGATCCGCGGCGCCCCGACCCGGACGCCGAACTCGGCGTGCGACATCTTGACCGGCGAATCGCCGCGGCGGACGCCGTCGGAGATCGAGTCGTGGTCGAACGTCAGGGCTACGGTCAAGCGTGTCATCGGGCCATCGTAGCCAGCGGGGGAGATTTGCCGCCGACCCCTGCCGAGGCGCTGTCCCGTAGACTTCGGCCCGCACATGGCGACCGAGCTCGACTACTACACGATCCTCGGTGTCGAGCGGACCGCCTCCGACGCCGACATCAAGAAGGCTTTCCGCCGCCTCGCCCACCACTGGCCTCCCGACGTGAACACGGAGCCCGGCGCGGCGGAGCGGTTCAAGTCGATCAACGAGGCCTACCAGGTCCTGTCCGACCCGGGGCGACGGCAGACCTACGACATGTTCGGGCGGGCCGGCCTCGGGGCTGACGCCGGCCTCGGCTTCGATCCGTCGGCGTTCGGCTCGTTCAGCGACATCTTCGACGCGTTCTTCGGCGGGGCGGCGACCGGCGGCGCGCGACGCGGCCATCCGGCGGCCGGCGCGGACCTCCGTTATGACCTGCGGATCAGCTTCGAGGAGGCCGTCCGCGGCACCGAGAAGGAGATCGAGTTCCCGGTCTACGGCCGGTGCGAGACCTGCGGCGGCAACGGCGCCAAGCCCGGCACGGAGCCGGTCCCCTGCGACAACTGCGGCGGCCGCGGCGAGATCCGGACGACGCGGCGGACGATGCTCGGTCAGATGGTGAACGTGACCGCCTGCCCCGTCTGCCAGGGCGAGGGCAAGCTCGTCAAGGAGCCATGCGAGACCTGCCACGGCGAAGGCCGGACCGAGCGGCGACGAACGCTCCGGGTGACGATCCCGGCCGGCATCGACGAGGGCCACCAGATCCGCCTCTCGAACGAGGGCGAGGTCGGCCGGCGCGGCGGAGCGGCCGGATCGCTCTACGTCGCGGTCCACGTCGCGCCACACCCGTCGATTCGGCGCGAGGGGACGGAGCTGATCTACGAGGCCGACGTCTCGATCGCCCAGGCCGCCCTCGGCACGACGATCGCCGTCCCGACCGTCGACGGCGCCGAGGACGTCGAGGTTCGTCCCGGCACCCAGCCGGGCACGGAGATCCGACTCCGCGGTCGAGGCGTGCCGCACCTTCGCCGGACCGGGTCGCGGGGCGATCTCCACGTGTTCGTCAACGTCGTCGTCCCCCCGCGGCTGTCGAAGCGGCAGCGCGAACTCCTCGCGGAGTACGCGGCGGAGGGCGGCGAAGCCGTCTCCGATGCCCATCCGGGGATCATCGGCAAGGTCCGCGACGCTCTTGGCTAGACCCGCTCGCCGCGTTGCGGCGGGTCAGGGCGTGTGGCTGGAGCTGTCGGTCGAGGCGGACGTCGAGGCGGTCGAGGCGGTCTCGGAGATCCTGTCCCGGGTCGCCATGGGGGGAACGAGCGTCGAGCCCGCGTTCGACCTCGTCGACGACGGACTGGGCACCCACGTCGACCCGGGACGACCGTCGGTCGTCCGGGCGTACGTCCCGGCTCGCGATCGCGTCGCGGCCGAGCGCGCCGCGGCCGATGCCGCCGAGGCGCTGGGTCACCTCCAGGCGTTCGGCCTTCGACCGATCGGCGAGGTCACGACCCGACTCGTCCACGAGGCCGACTGGGCGGAGGCCTGGAAGGCCCACTTCCCGGTGATCCGCGTCGGGCGGCGGATCGTCATCAAGCCGACCTGGCGGCGGCATCGGGCGAGGCCGGACGACGTCGTCATCGCCCTCGACCCCGGGATGGCCTTCGGGACCGGCCTTCACCCGACGACCCGACTCTGCCTCGTCGCCCTCGAATGGCTGGCGGATCGGGGGCGCCTCGACAGGGCGTGCGTCCTCGACGTGGGCTGCGGCTCCGGGATCCTGTCGATCGCCGCGGCAAGGCTCGGGGCCGCGAGCGTCATCGGTGTCGACACCGACCCGATCGCGATCGAGGCCACCGCGGCGAACGCGGCGAGAAACGGTCTGTCCGAGACGATCAGCGCTCGCGTCGGCTCAGTCCCGACCGAGAGCCCGCCGTTCGACGTCGTGTGCGCCAACCTCATCGCGTCGCTGCTTGTCGATCTCGCCCCGGCCCTCGCGGGGGAGCTCCGGCGCGACGGGATGGTCGTCGCGTCGGGCATCTTCGCGGACCGCGAGTCGGACGTCCGGGATGGCTTCGCCCGGGCCGGACTTTTGGTCGGCAAGCGCTGGGATGACGGCGACTGGGTGGCGCTCGAGGCGACGCGGCGCTGACGGCCGCTCAACGGGGCCCGACCTACAATCGCTCGGCATGCCCGCCTGGTTTCCCTACGTTCTGACGACTCACATCGTCCTCGCCGTCAGCCTGTTCCTGCCCTCGATCCTCCTGCCGTTCGCACTGCGGACCCGGCGGGCCGCCGCGGACAGCCCGCACCCGGTCGTCCGCTTCCTCCTGTGGATGCAGGCCCACGGGACGATCGTCATCGGCATCGGTCTGGCGCTGACCGGAACGGCTCTCGTCGCCCTCCTCGGGGCCTCCCTGATCGGGCAGCCGTGGCTGCTCGTCGCGCTCGCGATCTACGCGGCGAACCTGGTCCTCGCCTTCTTCGTCCAGCGGCCCAACCTCCGCCGGCTCGTCGGCGTCCGGGCGGCGGCCGACGATCGGGTCTGGCTCGCCCGGGCGAGGCGCCAGCGCTACATCAGCTATGCGATGGCGGCCCTGACTGGCACGATCGGGTTCCTGATGAGCACCAAGCCGCAGCTGTGGTGACCGAGGCGCCGGTCCGTCCCATCCGGACCGCGGCGATCACGAACCTGGGCTGCAAGGTGAACCAGTCCGAGATGGAGGGCGCCGCCCGACGCCTCCGAGAGCTCGGTATCCACGTCACCGACGGCGACCACCCGGCGGACCTCGTCCTCGTCAACACCTGCACCGTGACGGCCGAGGCCGACGCCAAGTCGCGCCACGCGGTCCGGCGCGCGCGGAGGACGAGCCCCGACGCGCAGGTCGTCGTGACAGGCTGCTCCGTCCAGGTCGGGCGCGAGGCGTTTGCCGCCGTCGATGGCGCCGCCCGGCTCGTCGACAACCGCTCGAAGGACGCCCTCCTCGCGGAGATCGACGCGCTGATCGGCGTGCCGCTCCAGGGCGAGACCGATCGCCGGGCCCTCGCTCGGGCGCTGCCAACACTGTCCGGCGTCGACATCGAGGGGATCGTCGACGGGCGGGCGTCGGTCGAGCGGACGCGGGCCTTCGTCAAGGTCCAGGACGGCTGCTCGTTCTTCTGCACGTATTGCATCATCCCGGCCGCGCGGGGGCCGGAGAGCAGCCTCGCGCCGGAGGCCGTCCTCGCCGACGTTCGACGAGCGCTCGCGGCGGGCCATCGCGAGATCGTCCTGACGGGGATCAACATCGGGACGTACGACGGCGGCTGGTCCGAGCGCGGCTTCCGGGGCGCCCATTCCCGATCCGTGCTGACCCTTGCCGGGATCGTCCGGCGGATCCTCGAGGAGACGGACACCGAGCGGATCCGCGTCTCGTCGATCGAGCCGCAGCACGTCGACGACGACCTGCTCCGGGTCTGGGCCGACGGCGCGCCACGGACCCTCCCCCACCTCCACCTGCCGCTCCAGTCGGGCGACGACGGCGTGCTCCGGCGGATGGGCCGACGCTACCGATCGGGCGACTACGCAACGATCGTCGGGCGGGTCCGCGAGGCACTCCCCGGTGTCGCGGTCCACGCGGACGCGATCGTCGGCTTCCCGACGGAGGACGAGGCGGCCTGGGCTCGGTCGCTCGACTTCATCCGCTCGCTGGACCTCGCGGGCCTGCACGTCTTCCGCTACTCGGCTCGGCCCGGAACCGCCGCGACCCGGATGACCGGTCAGGTCGACGAGCCGACGAAGAAGCGACGGGCGGCCAAGCTCCTCGCGGTCGGCGCCGACGCGCGGGCGCGTTGGGCCGCCGCCCACGTCGGCCGGACCGCGAGTGTCCTGTTCGAATCGGTCCTACCGGATGGCCGCTGGGTCGGTCATGCGAGCGATCACACGCTCGTCACCGCGCCGCCCCCGCCGACCGATCGCCACGACCTCGAGAATGCGATCGCGGCGATCGCGGTCGAGTCGGTCGACCCCGCCGCCCTCGACCGCGTCATCGGCCGGATCGTCGACCTGTCGCCGCCGCGCACTCCGTTGGGAGGGCCCGCTCTTGCCCACTGACGCCGACCGAAGCCCGCGACCCGACTGCCTCTTCTGCCGGATCGCCAGCGGCGAGCTGCCGTCACGGGTCGTCGTCGACGACGAGGACCTGATGGCGTTCCACGATATCGCCCCGCGCAGCCCGACCCACATCCTGATCATCCCGAAGGCGCACATCGCGTCCGCCGCCGATCTGACGGAGGACGACGGCCCGCTCCTCGGCCGGCTGTTCGCGACCGCTGCGCGGATCGCCCGCGAGCATGGCATCGCCGACGCGGGCTACCGGATCGTCAGCAACGTCGGGCGGTGGGGCGGCCAAACGGTCGACCACCTGCATCTCCACCTGATGGGCGGGCGGGCGTTCAGCTGGCCGCCCGGATGAGGCCACTCCGATGAGCCTGGCCGGCCCAGCGCGCGGCCGGATCGCCGGCCTGCTCCCCGGCGTGCTCCCCGTCATCGCCGCGATCGTCGTCGCCGGCTGCGGCATCGGCGCCGTCGGCTCGGCGGCATCCCTCCCGGCCGAATCGGTCGGGCCCGCAGCCACGGCAGGCGCGGCCGTGGCCCAGACGCGAGGGGCGATCGCGTCGGCCCTCTCGACGGTCGCCGTCCAGTTCGGTGATGCGAACCGACCCTACCGGCCCGCCGAATCCGGCCGCCTCCGCGATGCGCCGCGGGCTGTCTACCAGGTCGTCATGCCCGATCAGCCGGACGCCGGATACATCGTCGTCTACGAGTTCCCGGACGCCGGTGCCGCCGTCGACGCCGGGAACGAGGAGGCGGGCTACCTCGGGACCGGCAACGGCCGCGTCCAGTTCCCGCCGGGGACGCTCCACGTCCTTCGCGAGCTCGGCCCGACGCTGATCCTCTTCTCCTGGCTCCCGGCCGCATCGTCCGACCCGACGGCGGCGAACGTGGCGAAGGCCCTCGGGACGCTCGGGATCGGGTTCACCGTCCCGAACTAGGAGCTCGCGCCGGCCGGCGCCGCGACCGGCGCCGCGGCCCAGGCGCGGACCGGATCGCGCCGGATCTTCAGGGTGTGGGTCCGCGGGAAGTCCTCCTCGGGCCAGAGCCGCCAGGCGGCGATCCGCTGCTGCGGGCCGAGCTCCGCGTTCGCCGCGCGAACGGCCGCGTCGACGATCGGCTTTGCCGCCTCGGCGTCCCTGGCGCCGGCGCCACTGAGCAGGACGACCGCCTCGATCCGGCCTGGCTTGGTCTCGACGACGATCGCGTCGCGGATGCCGGCGATCCGCAGGGCGTTCTCGATGTCTTCGGGATAGACCTTGAACCCGTTCGGCAGCACGATCCGGTCCTTGGTCCGTCCGCTCAGGACGAGCCGCCCCGCCGGGTCGATGTGGCCGATGTCGCCGGTGTGGTACCAGCCCGCGCCGTCGATCGCGCGGGCGGTCGCCTCGGGGTCCTGCCAGTAGCCCTTGAACAGCGTCGGGCCGCGGAACAGGACCTCGCCGTCGTCGGCCACGGCCAGCTCGACCGGCGGCACTGGGCGGCCGACCGTTCCGAGCCCGTGGTCCTCGCGCGTCGTGCACGTCCCGAACCCGTTCTCGCTGCTGCCGTAGCCCTGGATGACGATCACCCCGAGGTCCTCCCAGGCCTGCTGGAGAGCGGGCGGCAGGAACGCACCGCTCGAGACGAACAGGCTGAGGTTGCCGCCGAGCCGGTCGTGGACGCTCCGGAAGACGATCCGCCGGACGCGGTAGGGGAGGCGCCGGGCGACGCCCCGTAGGCGATCGAACCAGACGCGCCGACCGGACTTGTCCGCCTCGCGCTCGATCGCGCTCCAGAACAGATCGAGGATCTGGGGCACGACGATCATGCTCGTGACGCGGTGTGCCTTGAGAGCCGCGAACAGGACCCGCGGGTTGCGGCTCCGGACGTAGAGGATGTCGGCGCCGACGCTGAGGGCGTAGATCAGGCCGATCGCCTGCTCGAACAGGTGGCTCAGGGGCAGGATGCTCACGATCCGGTGGTCGAGCGGCGGGATCACCCAGTTGATCGCGATCATCGTCGCCAGGAGGTTGTCGTGGGCGACCATGACGCCCTTCGGGGTACCGGTCGTGCCCGACGTGAAGATCAGGTCCCAGACGTCCTCCGGCGCCGGCCGAGGCCAGGTGTCGACGTCGGCCTCCATCTGCGCCGCGCGCGCCGGGTCCTCGGGAACGCGGGTCAAGTTGTCGATGGTCGTCGTCGGGAAGCCGGCGAGTCCGGCGGAGGCCGCGTCCGGCGCGTCCTGGCCGGTGCCGAGGAGGAGATGGCGCGCCTCGGACCGCCCGACGATGCCCTGGATCGCGTCGCTGCTCATCCGCAGGTCGAGCGGGACGAGGATCAGACCCGCCCGCATCGCGCCGATGTAGGCCGCCGCAAGGTCGGGTCCCGACGGGCTCCAGGTGAGGACGCGATCACCGGGCTTCAGCCCGAGGTCGTGGCGGAGGCGCCACGCCGCCAGGCGGCTCCGCCGCGCGAACTCGCGGTACGTCCACGTCGCCACCTTGCCGTCGTCCGCCCAGATCCCGACGGCCGGCCGGTCGGCATAGCGCTCGAAGGCCCGGTCGAGGAGGTCGAGGAGCGTCCGCGGCTCGGCCACGGCCTCCTCCTGGGCCTCGATGGCCGCGCTCAGGGCACTCATCATCGAGCGATGGTAGATGGCGGGGTTGTCCATGGTGCGGCCTCGCGGGCGTGCTCTCCCTC
>Ga0207646_10003435_pt1 | contig 17891 bp, 18 predicted proteins | sample KBSK5502metaG_FD_184343 | JGI IMG/M metagenome (GOLD analysis project Ga0207646, IMG submission 184343) | Corn, switchgrass and miscanthus rhizosphere microbial communities from Kellogg Biological Station, Michigan, USA - KBS K5-50-2 metaG... | ecosystem: Host-associated > Plants > Roots >...
GTTGAGATAGTCCAGTAGTCGGCGGCGCTTGTTGACCATCATGATCAGTCCCCGCCGCGATGCATGGTCCTTGACGTGGCTCTTGAGATGCGTCGTCAGATAGTTGATCCTCTCGCTCAACAGTGCTATTTGCACTTCCGGCGAGCCCGTATCCTTGACATGAGAACGGAATTGTTCGATCAACGCTGCTTTCGGTGCGCTCAAGTGCCCTCTCCGTCGTCCCCTGAATTTTCCTCTTCTCTTCGACTAAACAAGGGTAACACAAGATTCTTTTACGTGTAAAGCAATGCTAAAGGCCGTTTGGCGGCTGCCGTTTCAAAAACCTGTAAGGACTGCCCTTGCAAACATTGGTGGAAGAACGCGCGGATCCGTGGTTCCATGCGTGTGCAACCGATAACACCACTGCGAAGAAATCTCGTGCGGGAGGGGACAATGATCGACAAGCTCAATCGGGCCCGGTTGACTGGACTGCTCACGCGCCGAAAAGCGATCGCCGGCACCAGCATCGCACTGGCCGGACTCGCTGTAAGCTCCGGCGTCGCCTGGGCTGGTTCCGGAGAGGAAATTTCTCGCACGGACGAATCCATTCATCAGGAACCCGTTTTCACTGCAAACCGCAAACGCCTTTTCGACGCGCTGACCGACACCAATCAGTTCGACAAAGTCACGAAGCTCGGTGCGGCGATGAACTCCGGCACGCCGCCGGGAACTGCGCCAACGAAAATCAGCCGTGAAGTAGGCGGCGCGTTTTCGCTTTTCGGGGGCCACATTCTGGGGCGGCAGATCGAACTGGTGCCAAACCAGCGAATCGTTCAAGCCTGGCGCTTGAACAACTGGCCCGCGGGTCTCTACTCGATTGCGAGATTTGAACTCATCGAGCAAGGCTCCGGCGCGAAGATTGTGTTTGATCACACGGGATTTCCCAAGGGAGACGCGGATCACCTGGCCGAAGGATGGAAAGGCAACTATTGGGAACCCCTGAAAAAATTCCTTATTTAGGTATCTGGGTGTGAAAGAGTGGCGCGGAGTTCCGCGTAGTAGGTTGTATGGAGCCTGGAACTCGCCTCTGCCGCGCACTTTGGAGCGCGGTGATTTTTCTAGCGGTGATCGGCGTCGCGGTGGCCCTTCGCAGAATCGTGCATCTATGGCCAATCCTAACCCGCGGCTATGTTCCGGTCGCGACTACATACAATTCCAGAGCTGCGCAATTTGTTGTGCTGGATGACATTTTTGCCCGCCATCCGATCCTAACGTCCGTGCATGTTGTGCCTGGACTTCTTTTTATGCTGCTTGGTCCCTTGCAGTTCAGCTCAACGATTCGTGCCCAGCATCTTCGCTGGCATCGCTGGAGTGGCCGCGTCTTCATGGGTTGTGGTCTGATCATTGGCTCTTCGGCACTGGTGATGAGTTTCACGATGAAGTCTATTGGCGGCGTCAATCAGGCCGCGGCCACAATTTTGTTTGGCGCATTCTTTCTGTACGCACTCTGCAAAGCGTTTTGGCACATACGCCACCATGAAATCGCACTTCACCGCCAATGGATGATCCGAGCATTTTCGATTGGTCTTGCCGTGGCGACGATCCGCCCGATCGTCGGAATCTTTTTCGCCATGAGGCACTTGACGGGGTTGACGCCGTACGAGTTTTTCGGCACTGCGTTCTGGATCGGTTTTGTTCTGCACCTGATCGCCGCGGAGGCCTGGATTCACACGACACTTCCACGACAGAACACGATCGTAGAGAACACGGTCGTTCGCCACGGATAGCTTCGGAATTTACGGGCGCCAGGAACATGCGCCATTCGTTGAGTTTGTTGACGTAGCTCAATCCTGATGCTACAACCTAGCCATTCCCAATGAGGTCGGGCCCTTTAAAGCAAGGGCGCTGAGTGCCTGCTCGCAGCGTCTGAGCTACGCAAGTATTTTCAAAATACTTGTCCTGGTGCAGGCAAACCAAAATTCACGGAGAGACTCAAGAATATGAAGACGCGCCTGTTTTTCTGTCTTTTTGTAATGCTGTTGTCATGCATTTCCAGTTCCGCACAGCAATCGCAGCCTCAGATGCAACCGCTCACTTTCTGGTACGGATACACGATCAATCCCGGCAAGGAAGATGAGTTTCTGGACCTGGTCAAGACGGTTGGCCAGCCTGTTCGCGACAAACTTATGGCCGATGGTGTTGTCCTAGCTTGGGGTGTACAAGCTTCCATGCTCCGCGTTCCCGGAAATTCGACTCATTTCATTTGGTACGCCGTCGCCGATTATGCCGGTCTCGAGAAAGTTGATTCCGCGATGCGTGCTCAGATCAGCAAACTCAACGATGAGGCCACGAAGTCTGGCACAGCGAAGAAGGGTCAAAAGCCAGCAGGGTCCGTCACAGCTCGCCTCGGTGAAGTTGCGGACATGAGCAAAGTCCACGACTATCTCACGCGCGATTTGGTCATCGGGTTATCTCAGTCGGCTCCTGCCGGAGTTCTGCCCTACTCTCGCTATAATTTCTTTAAAGTGAAACCCGGAAAGGGCGCCGATTTCCGCAAAGCTTGGGAGAAGTACAACAAGCCCATCTTCGACAAGCTGATGGCTGATGGCGTCATTCTTGCCTACGGTCTCGCTGTGGAAGACGTACGCACCGAGGGCGAGTTCACCCACTTCGTTTGGTATGACGTGAAAGATCTCGCTTCACTCGATAAAGTGCGCGCGGCGTTCATCGCCGATCGCGATCGCCGCTCTCAAGAAGAACAGGACGCCTTAACGCATCTATTCGTAAGTCTTCAAGATGCCGACGCGTCACGCTCCGAGCTAACCCGTTCGCTGATCTTCCACGTTCCCGCATCCAAGTAGTTGATGTCTCGGCTTCGACCTGCAGCTGATTATCAAATTCTACGTCTTTGGGATCAGAGGGGCCGGCAACAACAGTCTGTTAGGAAACTCGATTGAATAGTGAGAGAGAAATGAGAAGATGCCCTTGCGAAAGCGAGGGCATTTTTCTTTATGGGCTATGTACAAGGAGAGGGTCGGAGGCAAGGCACGCTGTTTCCGGTGTGTTTCGAAGAACTGATTCCGAAGGATCATGTGTGCCGGGTGATCGATGCGTTTGTGGATCGGCTCGACATGGCGAATTTGGGGTTTGCACGCGCCGAGGCGGCCGACACCGGGCGGCCTGGCTACGATCCGCGTGATCTGCTGAAGCTCTACCTGTTCGGTTATCTCCAACAGATCCGTTCCTCGCGACGGCTGGAGTCGCAGTGTCGACGCAACATCGAGTTGATGTGGTTGGTGGGACGGTTGGCGCCAGATCACAAGACCATTGCCGAGTTCCGACGAATGCATCGTCAGGGGGTACCCGCTGCGGGAGCGGAGTTGGTCCGTTAGTGCGTTCGGTGGGCCTGGTGAAGGGCGAGTGGGTTGCCATCGACGGCTCAGAATTCCAAACTGTCAGCAGCGTGCGAAGCGTTCGCGAGCGTGAGACGCTGGATCCCGACATCCCCGTTCTCGTTGCTGCAAAAGCCGAATACGCCAAGCTGCCATGACCGGCGGTTGCTCTGTGATGTGCTGTGGCAAGATTCCTGCGTGAAGTCTTCGCGCCTATAACTTCAATTCGGTTTGGCAGCGAAAGCACCTTCGAGCGCGCGAAAGTCCGCAATCAGTTGGTTCAAACTTGCGCCCGGCACCGTCTTGTTCTCGATATAGGGCCGCGATATTGGAATCGTGCCAACCGGATTTTCAAGAGGCTTTAGAGCATCGTTCGGAGATATCTCCTGGTACCGGTAAGATCGACCGTTGACTTCAATCAAGCGTGGCGGCAACTGGATGGCCGACGCCTCAATCGATGCCGCTCCTTTGAATTCCCAGATCGAATCTCGCTCGTAGGTCAACAGAAAAACGCAAAGCGCAGCGTCCATCGCGCGTGCAATCTCTTCGATGGAACGCTGGCAAATGAGCAGTGGCACATAACACGCCTCACATCCATGGGGAAAGGTAGCGAGAAAAAGATAGTAGGCGTGCTTGTATGGGACACGGTCGCTCGCGTTCGAAGCAGTACCCGAATTCGGCGCAGCAACAATATTTTGCGAAGAGCCTGAAAGATGGACAACAGCAGCAGCCGGCGACCAGTACTCGACGAGTCCGATCGTACGTACCCTGCTCAATACCGCGTTTCCACGATCGACATACTTTACTTCGCCCGCGAGTTCCACTGCGTTGCCATCGTAGCCGTTATACGCGTTAGAGGCCATTCCGGGGCGCGTCGTAAACGTCACTTGAACGATTGCCTCGCCTCGAATCTCCGGGCGATTCTCGGGTTTCAAAATCCACAACGTCCCTGCCAAACCGTTCCGATGGAGTAAGCCGCGAGCCACGATGACGTTAGCATTTGAAATTTCTGCAGCTGGAGCGGCAGGCACGGCACCAGACTGTGCAACCGCCCTAATACTTGCGGCTTGCAGGAGGAGAACGATCGACAGCGAAGCGCGAGGAAAGAAAGCTTCGACACTCTTCATCAGGAATTCTCCAGTCTGAAGGAACGCCTGGCGGTTCAGCTAAGGCATTATCGTACCTTTGCTGGTCAAGCGCGATAGCGACACCACTGGCCAACGAGAGAAAGGCGTCATCCCCGCTTTTTTCGTTCTTCTTAACCGCTCCCGCAACACAGTTGCCGGTTACCAAACGCTTCCTCGCACGATCGCAGCCGCTCGGCGTCCGATCATGCAAAATGACTTGTGACTTCCTTTGCGTCCACAAGCTCCGTCCTCCGCGGCTCGCGCATCGATGGCGTGGATCTGCTTCGCGGACTTGCAATCTTTTTCGTGTTGATGAACCACGTCAATGTGCGCCTGCTCATTGCAAAAATCCCGTATGCCGCTAGTTTGCCACGTCAGCTCGTCGGCGCGCTCGTCTGGAACGGCCAGCCCGGCGTACAGATTTTCTTCGCCGTGTCCGGATTTCTGATCACGTCAACCGCTTTGCGGCGTTGGGGTCCGCTTCCAAAAATCAGCTTGCGCGGCTTCTACCTTATGCGGTTCGCGCGCATCGCTCCATTGCTTTTGCTTTTACTCGCTATTCTCAGCACCCTTCATTTTGCCGATCTGGGAGATTTCGTCGTCTCGGCGAAAACGGGCGGCATCGGACGGGCGTTATTGGCGGCCCTCACTTTCCACGTCAATGTCCTCGAAGCGCGCCGCGGTTACCTGCCGGGAAATTGGGATATCCTGTGGTCCCTTTCGGTCGAAGAGATGTTCTATCTCTTTTTTCCGATCGTCAGCAGGATTTTCTGCCGCGGAGGCTCGCTGATTATTCTCCTCGCGGGTTTTGTTACAGCCGGTCCTTTCGCAAGAACCGTGCTTGCGCACGGAAATGAACTCTGGCACGAATACTCCTATCTCGGTGGTATGGATGCAATCGCTCTCGGATGCCTCACTGCGCTTGCTGCACCACGATTTCCGCTTTCGCGCAGAGCTCTTCGCGGACTTGCGTTCGCCGGCTTAGCGCTCTTAATTTTCATTCTGTGTTTTCCTGCCCAGCCCGCAAACCTCGCCCTTGAGCGTAGTGGGCTGGACATGACCCTTCTCGCTATCGGTTCCTGCATGCTCATCGCCGCGGCATCTCAGAGCAACTGGAGAAGTCCTCGCATTCTCGGTCCTCTTCTGCTGCTTGGCCAACGAAGCTATGAGGTCTATCTCACTCACATGTTTATCGTCTTCGCGCTGTTCCATATTTTCCTGCTCGCAGGAAAGCCCCTCGCCGGGGTTCCATTTCTCTTCATGGCCGTCATCGTCCTCGCGGCTTTGTTTGGAGAACTCGTTGCCCGCTCGTACTCCGACCCGCTGAATCGCATGATCCGTTCGCGCTGGCATGCAAACGAAGCGATTCCAGCTAGCCAAAGCATTCCAGTGAATCGTTTTCCAGAAGAACCTGCTCAGAGTTAGTATCAGCGTCGTTCGTTCACGCGTATGGTTAGTGGGGGACCTTGGAAATGACTACGCGACCGACAGTGCTCGTCACCGGAGCGAATTCCGGCATCGGCAAAATCATTGTGTCGCGGCTTGCCCGGGCAGGGTACGACGTCGCCATCAATTACAAAGTTGATCCCGCCGCCGCCGAAAATCTCGCCAGCGAGCTGAAAAACCACGGGGCTCGTGCCGTTGCCATTTACGCTGACGTTGCGAATTCCAAGGATGTGGACACGATGTTTGAGGAAATCTTTTCTTCGTTTGGCGGACTCGATGCTCTCGTCAATAACGCCGGAGTCCAAGTCTGGAAGCCTCTTCTTGAGGTACAAGAAAGCGAGTGGGATCGCGTCATCGAAACGAACCTGAAAGGCTGCTTCCTTTGCACCCAGCGTGCCGCGCGCCACATGAAGGAGCGCCGCTCCGGAGCGATCGTCAACATCGGCTCCGGCTGCAACAAAGTTCCCTTCCCGAACCTCTCGGCTTACACCGCCAGCAAGGGTGGCATTGAAATGTTTACGAAATCAGCGGCGCTGGAGTTGGGTCCTTTCGGCGTTCGCGTGAATTGCGTTGCGCCAGGCGCAATCGAAACGGAACGAACAAAAGCTGAGCTCGCCGATTTCGCAAAATCCTGGGCGAGCCTCACGCCGCTGCGCCGCATCGGTACGTCCGAAGATGTCGCCTCGGCCGTGGAATTTCTTCTGAGCGACAGCGCTTCTTTTATCAGCGGCCAGACCCTTGGTGTCGACGGAGGACTCTTCGCGCAACCTCGTTGGCCCGACTCTGACTACGGAATCTGAAACACTCATTTCGAATCGACCGCGTGTTTTTTTCCCCGCAGCTACCCGCAAAGCAACTACACGGATGTAACGCTCCGCCACCATTCGATCCTGCGGTCGTGATCCCAGATCATTGCCCCGCTGCTTTGGAACGCGCAATCAAAGTTTGGTCGTACCCATCTTCTTTCAGATGCCGGTAGAGGCGCGTGCGGCCTATTTCGAGAACTTGCGCCGCGCGCAATCGATTTCCTTTACACATCGCGAGGACAGGCGAGACGCCACTACAATCGCGCTTAACCGCTTGAGCAGCCTGGAGTTGCGGCTTGACTGTTCGGGATGGAGTGTCATTCGAAGAAACAACAAATTTGAAGTCTACCGAAAAGATGCGGCCGCGCATTCAGAACTTCGCGAAGATCAGCAAATTGGTGGCGAACGCCTCAATCGGTCCGTACAGGTAGCGAAAGCCCAGGATCGCCGCAAGAAGCCCCAGGCTGCGATACGGCGTGGTCCGCAGCCAATCGAGATAGCGGTGGGCGGTGTCATTCCCCATCAAGACCATGATCCCCGCACTGCCATCGAGCGGAGGAACCGGCAACAGATTGAAAACGCCCAGTAGAAGATTCAGGGCGAAGAACACGCTCAGAATCGTGCCGGAGATGCTGGGCTGCCCCTCGACGCTCCGGTGAAACCAGCCATACTCTCGTCCGAAGCGGATAAGAATGGCTGCGATGAGCATCAGTGTGAAGTTTGCCGCAGGTCCTGCAAGAGCCATCCACGCCGCGCGCCGGGGGTAGCGCCGCTCCCACTCCGGATTGAAGGGCGCACTGGCCCAGCCAATCATCGTTCGCGCGAAAAGAAAGGAAAGCAACGGAATCACTACCATACCCCAAGGCTCGCGCTGAATATGCGGGATTGGATTTAGAGTGATCTGGCCGCCTCGCGCAGCAGTGTCATCGCCGCCAATTTTGGCAACGAGTGCATGCGACGCTTCGTGGCACGTGGTCGAAAACAAAAACGCCACGTACCAGATGAAACCAAAAACAAGCGTATCGGCGTTAAGTTCGGGCATGGAGTCAGTCTAGGTTCATACGAGTCACTCTTTAGGTTAGAGACAGGCGGGCTGGAATGCAACAAGAGTGGGAGAGACGGTCTCGCGTGACCGCCGGAAGCGCAACCTGGCGACCTTCGCTATATGAGGGAAGAGTTATGCGCGAGGGACTCAACTGCTATGAAATTACATGGGTTCTGGCGTAGGATTTCGGCATGACAAACCATTTGTGGTCGCGGCGGTCGTTTTTGGCGATGGGCGCGCTATTGCCTTGGGCGCTGCGTGAGACTGCGGCGTCTGCTGCGGGCACGATTCCCGTGGGCCTGGAGATGTATTCGGTGCGGGACGCGCTGAGCAAGGACCCCATGGGGACAGTGCGCGCCGTAGCTGAGATGGGTTACCAGGGCCTGGAGTTTTATGCGCCATATTTTGATTGGAGCGCAGCGCAGGCGAAAGACATGCGGAAGCTGCTGGACGATCTAGGAATCCGCAGCTTTTCAACGCATAACGACAGCGATTATTTTAGCGGCGATCAACTGCAGCACGCGCGAGAGATTAACCTGCTCTTGGGGAGCAAGTATATGGTGATGGCGAGTTCGCACGGCAAACCGGGACCAGAGGGCTGGCGCCGAGTCGCGGACACGCTGAACACCGCGGCCGACAAACTGGAAGCGGATGGATTGAAAGTGGGATACCACAATCATCAGACGGAATTCACTGTTACGGATGGAGTGCGGCCGATCGAGATTCTGGCGAAGAACACAAAACCTTCGGTGATGCTGCAACTGGACGTCGGCACATGCATCGAGGCGGGAAGTGATCCTTTGGCATGGATTAAGGCGAATCCGGGCCGCATCCGCTCCATGCATTGCAAGGATTGGTCACCCGATGCGGCGAAGAGATATTCCGTTTTGTTTGGTGAAGGCGTGGCGGACTGGAAGAGCTTGTTTCACGCCGCGGAAAATGGCGGCGGGATTGAGTATTACCTGGTCGAGCAGGAAGGCAGCCGCTTTTCGGAACTCGACACGGCGCGCAAATGCTTGCTGGGCTTTCGCGCGGCGCATGGAGCCTAGAATCGTTCTTGCGGCTCCGGCGCCCGCAGGATTCGAGTTTCGCGTGGCCCCGGGGCGCGCACGAACCCTGTCGCACGACAAGTAAGCTAAAATCCCCAACATGCGATCCCTCGCTTCGCTGTTTTGCTGCTGCGCGACTATGCTCGCCGGATGGGCCGCGCAGGCGATCGTTGCTCCATCACTGAGTGGCGTTCTTGTCTTTGAAAAAGTCGTTCAAACGGTCGTCGAAAAGAATGTAGCGGTAAAAATGCGAGATGGGACGGTGCTTCGCGCGGATGTGCTCTTGCCGTCAGCCGAGGGCAGATTTCCTGTCCTTGTGTATCGCACGCCATACGGGAAAGATAACGCTTCTTCCGCATGGAGCACATTCAACAAGGCTGTCGCTCGCGGTTATGCAGTCGTGATTCAAGACGTTCGAGGGCGCTACGCGTCGGAAGGCGAGTTCGCGCCTTACCAGAACGAAGGCCGCGACGGCTACGACACCATCGAGTGGGCCGCTGTGCAGGCGTGGTCCAATGGCAACATTGGAACATTCGGTCTCTCTTATCCTGGTGCGGTGCAGTGGCTGGCAGCCGTCGAAGATCCTCCGCATCTGAAAGCAATGATCCCCGCGATGACTTTTTCCACGCCGCGAAATTTCTTCTATTCCGGCGGAGTGTTTGATGGCTCGTGGCTGGACTGGATTTGGCTCAACATCGCTCCCGATGCGCGCAGGCGAAAAAATCTGCCGGGACCTCAAACTGCCAAGGAAGCCGCTGCTTCGTGGAAGATGGAGCGTACCCACCTCCAGAATTTCCTTCCAATGGTGGACTTGCCGGATTTGATGCAAGTCGCCCCGTTTTATTACGAATGGCTGGCACATCCGCCCGCTGATCCTTGGTGGGATTGGGCCGAGTTACGGGGAAAATACGGCCGCGTGCGTGCCGCGGTTCTGAACATTTCCGGCTGGTACGACGAAGCCTACGGCCCGGACGGCGCGACGACGAACTTCAATGGCCTACTTGAGGCGCGCAAAGACGAAAAGGATCGACGAACGGCGACCATCATTGGCGCGTGGACTCACGGCGAGCTTGGGCGTTCCAAAGCCGGTGAACGCGAATTCGGCAAATCCGCAGCAGTCGACTACGACGAAATTATTCTCCGCTGGATGGATCACTACCTCAAGGGCGTCGACACCGAAGTTGGTAAGGAAAAGCCAGTCCGCATTTTCGTGATGGGCGACAATGTGTGGCGTGGCGAGGACGCGTGGCCGCTGGCACGCGCAAGGGAAACGAGTCTTTATTTTTCCTCAAGGAAGCAGCGCGAAACGGAATCCTTCTCTCTCGGAGCTAGCCTGTGCGTGCAGTGCAAACCATTCACGGAGTTTCTGTCCGATCCGGCGCATCCAGTAACGGATCCTCACGAAGGATTTGGCGCACGCGACTATCGTTTATTTGCCGGGCGCAGGGACGTGCTGTTTTTTGATAGCGGGCCGCTGCCATCCGATGTGGAGGTTACGGGCGCGATTCGCGCGGAGATGTACGTTTCTGCCGATGTACCGGATTTCGATTTGTGGGTGCGTGTGCTGGATGTAGCGCCGGATGGCGCGGTTTACAACCTGATGAGCCCCGGTCTCGATGTGCTTCGCGCCAGCTATCGAAACGGATCCACAAAGCCGGAATTGCTGGAGCCTGGGAAAATTTATCGCCTCGATCTCGATCGCTTGCTCACTTCGAACGTTTTCAAGGCCGGCCATCGCATCCGAGTGCAAATTTCCGGAGCGTTTTTTCCGCATTTCTCGCGCAATCTGCAAACCGGCAAGTCCGAGATCACTTCCTCTGAAATGCGGGTGGGCCACATTCGCATCCACAACGGCGCGGAGCATTCTTCACGCGTCGTCCTTCCGGTGATACCCAGAACCTCGACGGCAGTGGCCCTCCACGAAACACGATGACGCCAAAGCACAATTTCGCGAGAGGCCAGTTCTACGCCGCGCTTGAATGGGATAATGCCTCGTTAGACCATGAATGCCTCTTCACCGCCAAACATATCAGTCGAGCCGCGCTCCGGTGGCATTTTTTACTCGGGATTCGCCTTTCTGCTGGAACTTTTCATTGAGGTAATGGTTCGTGTGACGGGCCGTCGCATGCGCAGGAGTGACGCTCCATGGCTTCGTTGCTACCTCGGCAAGCCAGGGCTGATCGGCACGGGCGTGTATCAGCGGATCGCGCAAGAGGAGCACCTGCAGCTTCGCAACTCTCCGCACGCAGGTCTGATTCCGGATTTCGGCGCGCTTCGCGGCCCGTCGTTCGATCCTGACGCTGTCCACCCGCGAATCCGGCATTTTTATGAGCATGCGGCTGAATACCAGATGGAAGTCTGGAGCGAAGTATATTTCGTGGGGCGATTTTTTCTGTGGGTGCTGGTGGAGTTTCTCAGCCGAAGAATGGATCAGCTGAATTTTCCTATCTCTTCGCTTGAAGTCGCCAAGGGCATGGCCAGCGAAGTGATCCAGCTGATCGAACCGGGCTCAGGAAAATTGCTCTACACCGGTTGGCTGCGGAGACTGAAGTCCTCAGGCCGCGTGATCTACGCGGGCGTGTATTCCACGACGCAAGTTCCGGAAGAAGAGAATCCCTGCGTCAAAGTGACTTTTCCCTGCCGGGGAAGCGCCAACGTCTATTTGCGACCGGTGGCACATGCCGACGGCTCGTTCGGACTGGATTCCTCAGGATCGGCTTTCGGACGATCGGGCTTCTATCGGATCGTCGAGTCAGGGCCGGACCACTGGCGGGTGCGAAACTTCCGTTCGCTGCATGAACTTTTCCATGTGTACGTGGACGAAGAAAACATTCTCCGCACGGACCACAAGATTTCATTCGTCGGCCTCACTATTCTTCGCCTGCATTACAAGATGACTAGGTCCAACGACGTGCGTGGTACGCGCGCATCAAGCAACGTCACCTTTCCTGTCGAACAAGCAATTCCTTAACTTTGGAAGACTCGTAAGCAGCAGCAAGACCTCATCGCGCTCCCTATTTGGCGGTCATGGTTATCAAAAAGGATGTGAGTGTCGACTTGACGGATAGGTGGCTAGTCGTGGCGAGCGCCGTGAATAATCTGGATGGAGTGTGGAAGAAGTGCGGCGACCGCGTCGAGGGACTCGACGGCACCCCTGGGACTGCCGGGCAAATTGAGGATGAGCGTTGTGCCGCGAATAGCAGCGATTCCGCGCGACAGGATGGCGCGAGGCGTGTGCTCAAGACCCTTGCGGCGCATCTGTTCGGACATGCCAGGAATCAGCCGCTCGGCAACAGCTTGCGTGGCTTCAGGAGTGGAGTCGCGTGGGCCAACTCCAGTCCCGCCGGTGGTGAGGATGAGATCGATCCGTTGCTCATCGGCAAGCTGGCGAAGCAAGACCTGAATTTGTGCGGGTTCGTCGGGAAGAATATGTGTTGCGCTGACTGTCCAATTGAGCTCTTTGCAGCGGGCAACGACGGCGGGTCCTGAAGCGTCTTGTCCCTTGCCGCTGGCGACAGTGTCACTGATAGTGATGACGGCGACGTTCATCCCGATTAAGGAGTTTCGACGGCGTCGCGGCTGGCTTCGTCCATCAGCCGCATGGCTTCCATAAGCAGGCCCGTCGTGCCGCGCGTGGTGGTAGTCCGCGAAGAGGCGCTCGCGGCGTTGAAATCGATTTCAAATTCGCCAGCGGTCCAGAGCACCACTTTATAAACAGCGTCGTCGCCCTCGATCCCGCCAATTTGCGCATCGCGGCATTGTCCTGATGCAAAAAAGAGTTCGCCCTGTTCGCCATTGTGGCGAACGATAAGACGGCACGACTTTTGCCCCATTTCAAGCGACTGCATCAGGTCGGTCATGCTCATTTCCTCGAGCCGGCCCTGAATGACGCCCGGACGCGAAGCGCGCTTTTGCAATTTTTCCAGGTGGATGCGGTCGACGACTTTTTTCGTGATGCGGACAAGATCCTTCAACAGGAACGGTTTCGCGATGAAGTCTTCGACGCCATCCATCAAGGGACGAAGGCGTTCTTCAATGTCGCCCCGGCTGGCCATGAAGAGAAAAGGAATGTGCCGCGTCTGCTCGCGGCCCCGGAGTTTTTCGAACAACTGGCGTCCATCAAGGCCGGGCATCTTGTAGTCGCACAAAATCGCATCAGGCGGCTCGTCGATCACTTTGAGCAGCGCGTCGCCGCCGTCCGCTGCAAGAACAACTTCGCAGTGTGGCTCCAGGCCCTTCTGGATCAGGTCGCGAATAAGGGGGTTGTCCTCAGCGACCAGCAGATGAACCGTTTTTGCGGCGTGGGGGGTCATGAATGTTTGGCGGAGAAACCGGTTCCCTTTGAGCCCTTCTGATTCTTACGACGACGGCCGGTACCCTTCCTGATCGGGCGGTGATAATCGCCGCTCTTTCCGCCGGTTTTTTCGACGAGAAAGAGTTCACTGACTTCAATTCCCTTGTCGAGCGCTTTGCACATGTCGTAGACCGTCAGGGCGGCGGCAGCAGCGGCAACGAGAGCTTCCATTTCGACGCCGGTCTGGGCGGCGGCGGTCACCTGAGTGCGAATCTCCACGCCATTTTTGCACACGCGCGGGTGCACATCAATGTAAGTGAGCGGCAGTGGATGACAAAGAGGTATCCACTCCGAAGTACGCTTGGCGGCGGAGATGCCCGCAATTCGCGCGGTTTCCAGCGGATCGCCCTTTGGATTCTTAAGCTTGCGAACCGCGGCGAGGACGCGCGGCGACATTCTCACGAAGGCGTGTGCTACCGCAGAACGGTGGGTAACGGATTTCTCCGTGACGTCGACCATGCGGGCTTTGCCGCGTTTGTCGTAATGAGAGAGAGTGGGCATTGGATTGAACGATGGGTTTCTAGAAATCCCGCGGGAGAACGTGAACGAGTTCGCCGGCTTCTATCGTCTCGCGATCTGCCGGCACAACCAAAAGACAATTTGCATGTGCCATGGCCACAACGTCACCCGAGCCCTGCCACGGAACGCATGAAACATGCGCCTTATCGCTGCGCCAGGTGAGCTTCGCGGGAAGAAAATGGGTGAGGCCCGCCTTTTCCGAAAGCGACGCCGTCAGGGTGGCTACGATAAATGGCAGTGGACGAAGTTCCGTACCAGAAAGGATGTCGATTGCGGGACGAACGAAGAGATCGAACGTGACCATGGTCGAAACCGGATTGCCGGGTAATCCGAAGACGGGCTTGCCCTTGCACAACGCGAATACAACTGGTTTGCCAGGGCGTATGGCGACCGCGTCAAAAACAATCTCGGCGGCAAACTCGCTGAGCACCGGTTCGACAAGATCGTACTTCCCCATCGAGACGCCTCCGGAAAGAATCAGGGCGTCGGCCTCGAGACCAGCGGTGATTTTCGCGCGCAGGTCGTCAAGCGAATCTCTGGCATCGCCAAGGACAACTGGTTCGCCACCAGTAAGACCGACCTGCGCAGCGAGTGAAACCGAATTGCTATTGCGAATCTGAAACGGGCCGGGAATCGACGCAAAATCCACAACCTCATCTCCGGTCGAAAGAATCGCGATGCGCGGCTTGTGTGTGACGACCGGATTCGCCGCTCCAACTTGAGCTGCCGCGGCGATTTCCGCAAATCCGAGTCGCGTACCGGCTGAGAGCACCGTCTGGCCAGCCGCTTGTTCGCTACCCCGGCGGACGACATGCTGCCCAGGCTTGACGGCGCGATCGAGGTGAACCGCGTCACCTTCGCGCGAAGTATGCTCGATCATGATGACTGCGTCGGCGCCATCAGGAAGCGCCGCGCCGGTCATGATTTGAATGCAGGTGCCGGGCGCAACACAGGTCGTCGGGGTGTCGCCGGCCTTGAGTTCGTCGATGCATTTTAGTTGCGCGCCGGAATGCGTTTCGGCCGCTCGAACAGCGTATCCATCGCGAATAGAACGGTGAAATGGAGGATAATCGCGATCGCTAAGAATGTCACGAGCGAGGACGCGAGATATGGCCTCGCGCAACGGAATAGCCTCGGTCGCAGGCGTGCGCGGGATGGCCTGGAGCCTTCCGATCACCGCTTCGCGTGCTTGTTGATAGGTGAACATTTCCGACTCTGCGAGCGTAACAGGAAATTGCGGCGTGTTTGAACTACAGCCAGCGGGCCAGCAGCGTGGCTTCGGGAATGATCGTGGCGTCGCGCTCCGGACCGGTCGAAATCATGCCGATTTCCACCTGCAAAAAATCGCCGATAAACCGCAGATAATCGAGCGCAGCTTTCGGGAGTTTCCCTGCGTCTTTCACGCCATAAGTTGGGTCGCTCCATCCCGGAAGCGTCTTGTATTCGGGGGTGACGTGATCATATTGCTCGGCGAGCGCGGGCATTTCGTGAATGGGCTTGCCTTTGTACTTGTAACCCACACAAACCTGAATTTCGCGTTGCGTATCGAACACGTCGAGCTTGGTTACGACGAGCGAATCGATGCCATTGATCATTTTGGCGTAGCGCAAGACGGCAAGGTCGAGCCATCCGCAACGCCGTGGGCGCCCTGTGACGGCGCCGAATTCCTTGCCTCGTTTGCGGACTTCCTGTGCGTCGAGGTCGGGCATTTCGGTGGGAAACGGGCCACCACCAACGCGGGTGGTGTAAGCCTTCGAAATCCCAAGAACGTGCTTAATCTTTGTCGGCGGCACGCCCGCGCCGGTGGTTGCCCCGCCGGAAATCGCGCTGGAACTGGTGACATACGGATACGTACCATGGTCGATGTCGAGCATGGTGCCCTGCGCGCCTTCGAACAGCACCGACTTACCTTCGTCGAGCGCGTGATTGACGAGCTCGGCCGAATCGCAAATGTAGCCGCGAATTTTTTCGCCGAGCTTCAGCGTCTCTTCGACTTCGTGTGAGAAGTCGATATCTGCGCCGTACGCGCCTTTCGCGAGCCGATTTTTTTCGGCAACCACACGCTCTGCTTTTTCGCGGAACAACGCAGGGTCGAGAAGGTCGCACATGCGCAGGCCCCGCCGAGCCATTTTGTCTTCGTAAGCGGGACCAATGCCGCGAGAAGTGGTGCCAATCTTGTTAGCGCCGCGCGCGCTTTCGGCGGCTCTATCAAGTTCTCGGTGATACGGAAAAATCAGGTGGGCGCGATTACTGATGTGCAGTCGGTTCGAAACGTCGATGCCGGATTTAGCGAGCGTTTCGATTTCGTTGACGAGCGCCGCAGGGTCAACGACAACTCCCATGCCGATGACTGCGTGCTGCTGTGGACGGAGAATCCCGCAAGGAATGAGCTGGAGAACGTGTTTTTCCTTGCCGATAATAACGGTATGGCCGGCATTGTGGCCGCCAGCGACACGGACAATGTAATCGAACGATCCGGCAAGATAATCGACGACTTTGCCTTTGCCTTCGTCTCCCCACTGCGCGCCAACGACGACGACCGATTTCATCCGTTGTACCTTTCCGTGCCCACACCGTTCCCGTATGCATCGGAATGAAGACATGCTTTCGGGGAACGAGTTTCAGGGTTTCGGGGCATGGTTTACAAGCCCTGAGATAAACCAGCCGTCCTTACGAACCCTGAGGTGAAATTGAAGAAATCAAATCCTACGATGGAGACCGTGTCAACGCAAGCGAGCTTGCGTCTCCATAGAGAGCGGGGGCGGATTTGCGGAGAAGCGAAACGAATGGGACAATAAATTTATGTCAAAACTAACCATTGCAGTGATCGGACTTCTGGCATTGGGACTCGCGTCGAGCGGCCCCGTGTTCGCGCAGCAGACTCCCGCGGCTGGCTCACAACAAACCCCGGCGGCTCCTGCCAAGCCTGCAACAGGCGCAAAGGGCGCGAGCGGTGGGCAGACTTCTGCTACGCCTAAAACGGGACAGGCGGCGGGCGCGAAACGGCCCGCGACACCGGCAGTTCCCCTGAAGACCCAGAAGGAAAAGGCGAGTTACGCGATCGGCCAAAATATCGGGAAGGGCCTACAGAAAGACGGCGTGGATGTTGACGCCGCGAGCATGGCGCGTGGTATCCGCGACGCACTGGCGGGCAGCAAATCGCTTCTGACGCCGGAAGAAGCGCAGGCGGCGTTAACAGCGCTGGCAACGGAAGTACGCGCGAAGCAGCAGATCAAGATGGAGCAGCTGAGTGCTGCGAACAAAAAAGAAGGCGACGCATTCCTTGCGGCCAATAAGGCAAAAGAAGGAGTCGTGGCGCTGCCGAGCGGCTTGCAGTACAAGATTTTGACACCTGGAACGGGACCAAAGCCGACAGCCGGTGATAAAGTCGAGTGCAACTACCGCGGAACCCTCATCCAAGGCACGGAGTTCGACAGTTCGTACAAGCGCGGCAAACCAGTTACGTTTCAAGTGGGCGAGGTAATCAAAGGCTGGAGCGAGGCGCTGCAATTGATGCCAGTGGGATCAAAGTGGCAGCTGTTTGTGCCGCCAGATCTCGCATATGGCGACCGCGGCGCAGGGCAAGAGATCGGCCCAAATTCGACTCTGATTTTTGAAGTGGAGCTACTGTCCATCGCGCCGAAGACTGAGGCCAAACCAGAAGATATCAAGCCAGAGGCTAAGCCCGACGCCAAGCCGAGCTCGAAGTAGCACGGCGCACGCGCAATAGGCAAAGTGGCGTAGCGCGTCAGTGCGCTCGACCCTTGTTCGCGATCAAATGTAGCAATTAAACGAAATAGTCGTTCCACGCTACAGATCCTTGTAGCGAAAACAGGTGGTCGCGTGGTCGTTTACCATTCCGACCGCCTGCATAAACGCATAGCAAATCGTCGAGCCTACAAAACGAAAACCACGTTTGCGTAAATCCTTGCTCATGACATCGGATTCCGCCGTTTTTGAGGGCACGCCTCTGTGCGTCGCCGATTTATTCCGCTTGGGCCTGCCGCCAACGAATTGCCAGATGTAAGCGTCAAAGCTGCCAAACTGCTCCTGCACCTTCAGGAATGCGCGGGCGTTGTCGATCGTCGCCGAAATCTTCAAGCGATTGCGCACGATGCCAGGATCGGCAAGCAGCGAACGAACCTTCTTCGCATCGTAGCGAGCGACACGCGCC
>Ga0207646_10003436_pt1 | contig 17890 bp, 17 predicted proteins | sample KBSK5502metaG_FD_184343 | JGI IMG/M metagenome (GOLD analysis project Ga0207646, IMG submission 184343) | Corn, switchgrass and miscanthus rhizosphere microbial communities from Kellogg Biological Station, Michigan, USA - KBS K5-50-2 metaG... | ecosystem: Host-associated > Plants > Roots >...
TACTACAAGAGCGGCGAGACGCAGAAGTTTTACGAAGAGTTCCTGGCGTTCCGGAACATCGATGCGAAGAAAGCGCCACCGATCATCAAGGAGCAATGGAAGTAGGCGAACGTAAGGCGAGACGCGGGCTTCGGCGCGTGAGCCGCCGGTCCGGATCGGCAGCGTCGCGCGCGGCTCGACCCACGCGAGCGTAGGAAGCGGCGATGCAATACCAGTGGGACTTCGCCGCGGTCTGGCATCACATCGACATGCTCATCGTCGGGCTGATCGGCACGGTCGAGCTCGCGCTGGTCTCGATCGTGCTCGGCGTGATCGTCGGCTTCGTGGTCGCGCTGATGCGGCTATCGCATCGCCGCGCGCTGCGCACACCCGCAACGGCGTTCGTGGAGTTCTATCGCAATACGCCGCCGATCGTGCATTTCTTCTGGTTCTTCTACGCGCTTCCGATCGTGATCGGCCTCTCGTTCGAGCCGTTTACGGCCGCCGTGCTCGCGTTGTCGACGCAGTCCGGCGCGTTCTACGCCGAAGTGTTTCGCGGCGGGATCGTGTCGATCGAGCGCGGCCAGTGGGAAGGCGCCAAGGCGCTCGGCATGAATTATCGCGCGGTGCTGCGCCGCGTAATCCTGCCGCAGGCGTTGCGGCGGATGGTGGCGCCCTTCGTCGATCGCTCCTTCGAGCTGACCAAGACCACCGCGCTGGCGTCGTCGCTCGCCTATGCCGAATTGCTGTACCAGGCGATGCAGGTGAACAGCATCACGTACCGGCCGATGGAGGTTTACACGACCATCGCCATCATGTACTTCATCGTGCTGTTCGCTGCCAGCAACCTGATGCGTCTGGTCGAGTATCGACTCTCACGCGTGGGTTAAACGAGACGCCGATGGAATACACGTGGGACTTCAAGGTCATTCTCGACAGTTTCCCGCTCCTGCTGCGCGGGCTCGTGGTCACGATCGAGCTGTGGATCCTTGCGTTCGCGATCGGTCTCTCGCTCGGGTTCGCGGTCAGCCTCGCCCGCGTGTCGAGCCGCGGCTGGCTCAATGGACCGGCGATCGGATACGTCGAGCTATTCCGCAATACTCCGGTGCTGGTGCAGCTCATCTGGTTCTACTACGCTTTTCCGATCGTCCTCGGAGCGCAGCTTTCGCCCTTCACGGCCGCGGCGCTGAGCCTCACGTTGAATACGTCGGCCTACTGCGCGGAGATCTTCCGTGGGGGCATCGTGTCGATCGCGCGCGGTCAATGGGAAGGTGCCAAGGCGATCGGCATGACGCGGGCGATGACGATGCGGCGCGTGATTCTTCCTCAGGTCTTGAAGCGCATGCTGCCGGCCTTTACCAACCGGGGCATCGAACTGGCCAAGGTGACGTCGCTCGCGTCGCTGCTGGCCGTGAATGAGCTCATGTATCAGGGCCGTCTCCTGAGCTCGACCTACTATAGGCCGCTGGAGATCTTGACGGTTGTTGCGCTGGTGTACTTCGTGCTGATCTATCCGGGTAGCTACCTGTCGGCCCGCCTTGAACGCCGCCTTGCGGCGCGCGATTGATGTCGAGCGAAATCCGATGAGCGACACCGTCATCCGCATCCGCAACCTGCACAAGCGCTTTGGCGACCTGCACGTAGTCAAGGGCGTCGACCTGGAGGTGAAGCGGGGCGAGCGCATCGCTATCATCGGAGCGAGTGGATCGGGCAAGAGCACGATCCTCCGCTGCTTGAATTTCATGGAGATGCCGAGCGATGGGACCATCGAGCTCGACGGCAAGATGCTCGGCACAGAAGGCCGGGCGAACGATGGTGGCGCAGCGCGGACCTACTCCGAGAGTGAATTATGCGAGGTGCGCACGCGAGTGGGCATGGTGTTCCAGCAGTTCAACCTGTTCCCACACATGACCGTCCTCGAGAACGTCATGGAGGGACTGATCACGGTGAAGCGCACGCCAAAGGAGGCGGCGCGCTCGCGTGCCACCGAACAGCTGGCGAAGGTAGGGTTGCAGGACAAGCTCCATGCGTATCCGGGGAAGCTCTCCGGCGGACAGCAACAACGGGTTGCGATCGCCCGCGCGCTGGCGATGGACCCGGAAGTGCTGTTGTTTGACGAGCCGACCTCGTCGCTCGATCCGGAGCTGGTGGGCGAGGTCCTGCGCGTGATCCACGCGCTGGCCGAGGAAGGACGGACGATGCTCCTGGTCACGCACGAGCTCGGTTTCGCGTATCACTTCGCCGATCGCGTCGTGTTCATCGCGGATGGCATCGTTTATGAAACCGGCACCGCGGACGACGTCCTCAAGCATCCGCAGAAGGAGCGTACACAGGCGTTCCTGGCGCGCTTTACGGAGCGTGCGTTCTAGGTGAGGATGCGGAAGGCCCTGCGCGATGAAGATCATCGGCGTGAAGGTGCTCGAATTCCGCCGTCGCCTTGATGGACGCTCGTGGAATCCGACGTTTCGCTGGCACGAGCGGCGGGCGCCACTGCTGATTCTCGAAACCGACAGCGGCTTGAGCGGCGTCGGTGAGGCGTGGTCGCAGCAACCACGGATCGCGTTTGTGCTCGACTACTTGGCACGCCTTTGCGCACCGGCATTGCTCGGGCGAGATCCCTTGCTCCGGATGCCGATCTCTGCGCAGCTCGAATCGGTAGCCGCCGGCGCAACGGAACCGTGGGTAGCTGCCGCGGCGGAAAGTGCGATCGATATCGCGCTGTGGGACCTCGCAGCGCAAGCGGCGGGGCAGCCCCTGTGGCGCGCGCTGGGCGGCAGCACGGGCCGCGCCGCGGTCTACGCGAGCGGCGGACTATACCGCGACGGCTCAAGCTTGAAGGATCTTGCGCACGAATTCGAAGCGCATGTGGAACAAGGATTCACGGCGGTCAAGATGAAGCTCGGTGCATTGCCGCTCGAAGCCGATCTCGAGCGGACGCGCACGGTGCGCGATGCGGTAGGTGACGAGGTCAGATTGTGGGTCGACGCGGTCAACCAGCTCACCCGGGCCAGTGCGCCGGCCTGGTGCGCAGCGCTGGCGCGCGTCGGCGTCGCGGCCGTGCAGGCGCCGCTGCCCTTCGACGACATCTCCGGCATGGCAGACATCAACGCTTCGCTGCTGCCGGTCATCGCGACCGAGGCGGAGCATCGAGAAGAAGCATTTCGCGCGCTGGTCGAAGCCGACGCGGTGACCTACCTGCAATATTGCGTAGGCCTTTGCGGCGGATTCAGCGGGGCGATGCGCATCGATGCGCTCGCTGCAACGCACGCGGTGAACAGCACCCCGCAGTGCTTCTCCACGGCCGTCCTGCAGGCGGCGAGCCTCCACCTTGGCGCGGCGCGCGAGAACGTCATCGCGGTGGAATTCCACCGCTTTCACGATCATCTCGCGGCAGCGTTGCCTGCGGCGATGAGAAACGTCAAGGCGGGCTTTGTGCATCTCGACGATACGCCGGGTCTCGGGGTGCCGCCGGCGACCCTCGGCGAACAGCCTGACGGTGGCGAGGTGCGCCTGCATCGGCATGTCGCACTTCACGATCAAGCGAGTAATGCATGAATCCAGCCAAGACCTTCCCACAATCGAGCGCGCAGGGTTACGTCGACGACCCCCGTAACGACGACGTCCTGGTTTACGTCGATGGCGAATTCGTGCCCCGGAATCGGGCAGTGGTATCGGTGTTCGACAGCGGCTTCGTTCTTGGCGATGGCGTCTGGGAAGGCTTGCGCCTCGTGAACGGGACCCTGGTAGCGCTCGAAGAACACATGGAGCGCCTCTACGAAGGCGCGAGTGCGATCGCGCTTGACATAGGCATGACGCGCGAAGCCTTGGTCGCAGCGATCCGGTCGACGCTCGACCGCAATGGCATGGTCGACGGCGCGCACATCCGCGTGATGGTGACGCGCGGCCGCAAGAAAACCCCGAATCAGGATCCGCGCTTCGCGGTGGGCCGCGCCACGATCGTCATCGTCGCCGAATACAAGAAGCCCAACCCGCAAACCAAGGCAGCGGGACTCTCGCTATTCACGTCGACCTTCCGCTGCAGTGGGCCGGACGTCTTCGACCTGCGCCTCAACTCGCACAGTCGGCTCAACCTCATTCAGGCGCTGATCCAGGCGATCAACGCAGGCGCGGATGAGGCGCTGATGCTCGACCCGCACGGTTTCGTCGCGAGCTGCAACTCCACCAACTTCTTCATCGTGCGCGGCGACGAGCTGTGGACCTCAACCGGCCGCTATAACTTCAAGGGCATCACGCGCCGCAGGATTACCGAGCTCTATCGAGAGCACGGCGGCGTCGTACGCGAAATCGACTTCACGCTCGCGGAGGTCTACAGCGCTAGCGAAGCGTTCGTCACCGGAACGCTTGGCGGCGTCACGCCAGTGACTCGCGTCGACGGCCGGACGATCGCGACCGGTGAGCCGGGTGCGGTGACGCGTCGTGTCAGCGATTGGTACCAGGAGGCCATTGCCAAGGGCTGATGCCGCGACACGATTCGTACGCGCCCCGGGGACCTTGCAAGATCACCTTGGCCCGCGCATGATCGAATTCGGACGAGGGAAAGGATGCCGGGTCCGGCGTTTCCGGGACGGACCAGCGCTCTCCCTTTGCGGTGCCTATGCACGCTCTTACGAAGGAGACCCGATGAAATCGACGCCGCTTTGCAATCCTCGTCGTCGCACCCTGCTCAAGGCTGCTGCGGGTCTCGGTGGGGTAGGTCTGGGCGCCTGTGTGCTATCGCTCGACACGCTGGCGCAGGGGGCGCCGAAAACAACCATCAACCTGCAACTGGGGTGGCTGCCGGGCAACAATCAGATCGGCGAAGTCGTGGCCAGGCAACTCGGCTACTACGCGCAGGAGGGATTGGACGTCCAGATCCAGCCTGGAGGACCCAATATCGATGGTGTGGCGATCGTGGCATCCGGCCGGTTCGAAGCCGGTCAGCTCGCATCCAGTCCGTCCCTGATGCTCGCCGTATCGCAGGACATCCCTGTCAAGTGCTTCGCCTCGGGTCTGCAGCAACACCCGTACACATTCTTTTCGTTAAAGAAAAAGCCGGTAAACGCGCCCAAGGACATGGCCGGCAAGAAGATCGGCATCCAGCCGACCGGCGTCGTGCTGCTACGCGCGCTCCTCGCCAAGAACAACATTCCCGAGAACGCAGTCGAGATCATTCCGATCGGCGCCGACATGTCCCCGCTCCTCACGGGGCAGGTCGATGTCGTCACCGGTTGGCAGACCAACGTCACCGCCTTGAAGCCATTGGGTCCGGACCGCGTCGATCTCCGGCTCTGGGATGCTGGCGTCCGGCTCTACGCGCTCCCGTATTACGCCACCGTCAAGACCGTCCAGACGCGTTCGGATGTGCTGGAGAAATTCCTGCGCGCGACGGCGCGCGGCTATGCCTACGCCAACGCTAATCGCGACTCCGCCGCCGATCTTCTGGTGAAGGAATATCCCAACCTCGAGCGTAACGACGAGAAGGTCGGCATCGATGCGATGATGAAATACGCCTTCAACGACCTCACTCGCGCAGACGGCTGGGGCACGATGGACCCGGCGGTTTGGCAAGATCAGATATCGCTCTACTCGCAGCTCGGGCAGTTTTCGAAGCGCACGCCGAAGCTCGAGGAGGTGATGACGCTGGACATCCTGAAAGCGACCCGCGACGCGCGGCTCAAGGTCTGAAGCGCAATGGGGATTGCGGCCGCCGCCCAGGCAAAGGAGAGTCTCGCAACGCCGGCCGATTCGCGCAATCCGGCGGTCGAAGGCACGGCGATCACTTGCCGCAACGTCAGCGTTCGTTTTTTCACGGACCAGCGCAGCGTAACCGCGCTGTCGGAAATCAATCTCGACGTCGACCGCGGCGAGTTGCTGACCTTGCTGGGGCCGTCCGGCTGCGGGAAATCCACGCTCTTGCGTGCGGTTGCGGACCTGGTCACGCCGAGCACGGGCGAGATCCGCGTCCATGGCAGCGCGGCCCCCGCCGCGCGCCGCCGGCGCGATATAGGCTTTGTCTTCCAGGACCCCGCGTTGCTGCCGTGGCGTACCGCGCTGCAGAACGTCGAGCTGCCGCTGGAAGTCGCCGATGGCGCAAAGCACAAGGGTAACGCGACGCCACGGGAATTGCTCGAACTCGTCGGTCTCAAGGGCTGGGAGAGCTCGTTTCCGCACGAATTATCCGGGGGCATGCGCCAACGCGTGTCGATCGCGCGGGCGCTGGTCAGTGATCCGAAGATCCTGCTCATGGACGAGCCGTTCGGCGCGCTCGATGAAATCACCCGCGATCGCTTGAACGAGGAACTGCGTCGCGTGTGGCGCGACACGGGCAAGACAATCCTGTTCGTTACGCACAGCATCTACGAGGCCGCGTATCTGGGTCAACGCGTGCTCATGCTTGCGGCCAATCCGGGACGCGTGCGGGAAATTGTTCCCGTAAGGCTGCCCGAGACGCGCACGCTCGACATTCGCGAGACGCCCGATTTCGTCGCTCTGGCGGCGTATCTGCGCCGCGTTCTGGAGAACTGCTGATGAATATGCCCGATGCGATGACGGCGAGCCCGCAGGCCGGAATGGAGGATCCCGCGGCGCGCGCATACTTTTCGGCGAAGCAGCGTGAGCAATGGCGCCGGCGGACGCTGCCGGTGCTGGGCCTGTTCGGACTTGTTTTCCTGTGGTGGGCGGTCGTTGCGGGGCTCGACGTCAAGCCGTTCATCGCGCCGTCGCCGCAACTGGTCGTCGCGACGATGATCAACAAGTGGCCGGTTCTGTGGCAAAACGTGATCCCGACGGCGATCGAGGCCGTCGGCGGGTTCATGTTGGGCAACTTCGCTGCGATCCTGCTGGCGACGGTGTTCGTCCACAACAAGGCAATACAGGAGGCGTTCTTCCCGATCGCGGTGATGATCAACACCATTCCAGTCGTCGCCAAGGCGCCGATTCTCGTGCTGCTGATGGGCAATGGCATGGAGCCCAAGATCACGATCGCGGCGTTGATCTGCTTCTTCCCGACCCTTGTCAACATGGTTCGCGGGCTGGAGGCGGTCAACCCGCAATCGATGGAGTTGATGCGCGTATTGTCGGCGAGCAAGAGTGAAGTCTATTTCAAGCTGCGCGTTTACAACTCGCTACCCTACCTGTTCTCGGCACTGAGGATCGCCACGTCGACGTCGGTGATCGGCGCAGTCGTCGGCGAATGGATCGGCTCGACCCGCGGCATCGGTGCGCTGATCATCCAGGCGACCTACAGTTTCGATTCGGCGTTGCTATACTCCGCGGTCATCATGAGCTCGTTCCTCGCCGGCGGATTTTTTCTGCTGATCACGCTGATCGAGCGAATTGTCGTGAAGTGGCAGCCGGCAAGCGCGCCTTGAAGGAACTCTGAACCATGAATCGCATTGGTGATCGGATGGTCGAGCCGGCGGGCGAAGCCCGCGTTGCGGCACAGGCCGATGTGGTCGTGGTCGGTGGTGGTCCCGCGGGAATGTCGGCCGCCCTGGCGGCCGCGCGCAACGGCGCGAAAGTGGCGCTGCTCGAGCGCTACAACCACCTCGGCGGCCTCGCGTCGGGCGGAATGGTGCTGGTGCTTGACGACATGTGGGACAGCCAGCACGAGGAAATTTCGGTACGCGGCACCTGCATGACGATGATCGAGCGCCTGGCGAAGCTGAAGCTGGCCACGTTTCCGCGTCAGCACGAATGGGGCGAACTGCCAGAAAGTTATCGCCGCTGGGCGCGCTGGGGGACGTTTGATTTCCACAGCCACAAGACGCCGTACCCGATTTGCTTCGCGGCGTCGTTCGACCCTGACGGCTGGAAACGCGTTTCACTCGAATGGGTCGAGGAGCTCGGGATCCAATTGCGGCTGCATTCATGGTTCGCGCGCGCGCTGGTGGAAGACGGCCGTATCCGGGGTGTCATCTGCGAAACCAAGGCCGGGCGCGAGGCGATTCTAGGCGACATCGTCATCGATGCAACGGGCGATCTCGACGTTGCGGCGTCGGCCGGTGCGCCGTACGTGAAGGGCAGTTACATCATGACTACGGTGTTTCGCCTGGGAGGCGTCGACACCGATGCGGCGGAACGCTTCGAATTCGGGGAGCCGGCCGCATTCGCCGAGCTGGACAAGCAGGCGAAGAAGATGATCGGCGGCTCGTGGTCGCACTGGTGGCTGAAAACACCGCTGCCCGGCGTGGTGTGGTGCAACTGTCCTCACATGGCGGGATTGGACGGGCTCAAGGTCGAAGACCTGACACGCGCCGAGATACAGGGCCGCAAGCACATCGCGAAGCTGCTCGACTACGTCCGCGGCCATATGCCGGGGTTCGAGCGTTGCTATCTGGTCGACGTCGCGCCGCAGACCGGCGTCCGACAGACGCGCCTGCTGGAGGGCGAGTATGTGCTCAACAAGGAAGATCTCGCGCAACGCACGCGTTTCGCGGACGCGGTCGCGCGGGGTCGCGACTACACCGTGCCGTATCGCACGATGCTGCCGAAGCATGTCGAGAACCTGCTCGTCGCCGGGCGCCACTACTCGGCCACGCCGGCCGCGCAAAAGATCTCGCGCGAGATTCCGCCGTGCATGGCGATGGGCGAGGCCGCGGGCGTCGCGGCGGCAATGGCGCTTGACCGCGGCGTTAGCGTTCGCGACGTCGACGTGAAGGTACTGCAACAAAAACTGCGCGCGCAGGGTGCGGACCCGGGCGACCAGTCGGGTCCGAATCCGGACGTGCCGTCGATTGTGCGCCAGGACCATGATGTGGAGCTGATCGAGTGAACGCGCCCGAACCGAACGACCTGCCGTTGTCCGGCATCCGTGTCATTGATTTTACGCAAGTGATGCTGGGGCCCGTGTGCACGCAGATGCTCGGGGACTACGGCGCGGATGTCATCAAGATCGAGCGCAAGGGCATGGGCGACCTGGCGCGCACCACCTTCGAACCCGTCGCCGGGCATGACAATCCCGTTTTCTGCAGCCTCAACCGCAACAAACGCAGCGTGGCCCTCGATCTCAAGAACCCAGACCATCTGGCGGCGGTGCGAGCATTGATCGCGGAAGCCGATGTGGTCGTCAACAATTTTCGCGCCGGCGTGATGGAGCGGATCGGCCTGGGTTACGATGATTGCCGACGGATGAATCCGCGCATTATTTACGCGGTCGGCACCGGATTCGGCGAGACCGGTCCCTATGCCCACAAGGGCGGTCAGGACGTGCTGGCGCAGGCTCTGAGCGGCGTGATGGCGCGCAGGGCCGACGACACGCTGCCGCTGTCAATCTACGCGACGACATTCGCCGATTATTCGGCCGGCATGCACCTGGTTCAGGGCATCCTGCTGGCACTGCTGCAGCGTGCCCGTACCGGCGAAGGGCAGAAGGTCAGCGTGTCCCTCTACAACTCGATGCTCGCCGCGCAGATGCAGGAAGCGGCGATGAGCATGATGGCCGATTCCGATCTGAATTGGGCGGCGATGCCGCTGACGGGCGTGTTCGAAACGCAGGACGGCGCAGTGGTGGTCGTCGGCGCGTTCAAGGAGAATCCGCTGCGCGCCATTTGCTTGGCGCTGGAGCTCCCGGACCTGTCAGCGGAGCCGCGGTTTGCGACGCTGCAGGAACAGATAAGGAACAAGCGCGAGCTGCAGACCGTATTCCGCGAGCGCTACCGAACCAGCACTACCGCGCACTGGCTCGCGCGGCTGGAGGCGCAGGACGTGCTGTGCGCGCCGGTGCGCAACCTGCGCGAGGCTCTCGCCGATCCGCAGACCGCGCACAACGAGATGGTTCTGGATGGCCACGACGGCGAGCAGGCGATGCGCCTGATCGGCAGCCCGATCCGCATGTCGAATGCGCCGGTCGCCATGCGGCGCGCGCCGCCGCGACTGGGCGCGCACACCGAGGAAGTGCTGGCGGAGGCGCGTGCAATGGCCGCGGCCAACCTGGGGCAATGAGCAACGTCCTGTTCGAGGTCCGCGACCACGTCGCGCGCGTTACCCTCAACCGGCCGGCGTCGATGAACGCCGTGGACGGCGAGACCGAGCAGGAGTTGCAACGGATCTGGGCCGCCATCGAAGCCGACCGCGGCGTGCGCGTCGTGGTGCTGACGGGCGCCGGTGATCGGGCCTTTTGTGCCGGCTCCGATATGAAGAATTCCGGCAACAAAACGGGGCTCGAGTACTGGGCCGCGCCGCGCCCGGACGGCTTCGGCGGCATTGCGCTGCGCCAGACGCTCGATATCCCGGTGCTGGCCCGCGTGAATGGATTTGCACTGGGTGGAGGCTTCGAGATGGTGCTCGGCTGCGACATCGTCGTCGCCTGCGATGAGGCAACGTTCGGTCTGCCCGAGGCGCGGGTGGGGCGGCTCCCGCTCGACGGCGGCATGACGCTGCTGCAGCGACAAATCGCGTTCCGGCCGGCGATGGGCATCCTGCTTACCGGTCGCCGGGTCGCGGCGCGTGAAGCGCTTGCGCTCGGCATCGTCAACGAAGTGGTGCCGCGCAGCGACCTTGACAGCACCGTGGACCGTTGGGTCCAGGATGTTCTCGCGTGTGCGCCGCTGTCGGTGCGCGCGATCAAGCAGGTCGTACGACGAGCAGCGCATCTGTCGGCCAGCGAAGCGCAGGCGCAGCGGTTGCCGGCGCTGATCGAGGCGCTAGCATCCGAGGACAGTCAGGAGGGCGTGCTGGCGTTCCGCGAAAAACGCGCCCCGGTCTGGAAGGGGCGTTGATGGCCTACGTGATAACCGACGCCTGCGTCGATACCAAGGATCGCGCGTGCGTGTTTTGCTGCCCGGTCGATTGCATCTACGAGGGCCTGCGCACGCTCTACATACAGCCGGAGGAATGCATCAATTGCGGGCTGTGCCTTTCGGTTTGTCCGGTCGACGCCATCTACGACGAAGCCGACGTGCCGGCCGCGCAGCGGCATTTCGTCGCGATCAACCGCGAATTCTTCGGGCCAGCCGTCACGGGTCTGGGCTCGCCGGGAAGCGCCGACGGAAAGGTGACGCCGCTCGACCATCCGTTCGTGGCGGCATTACCCTTGCGGGAGCGTTGACCACGGTCGCGCCGCATCCATGTCCACTAAGCATCACTCGGCGAAACACATCCGCCTCACCTCGCATCCGGTCGAGGGCGGGCACGGTGCGTTGCCGATCCGGTGGGGCCGCGCCGACCCCCGCGAGCGCGGACCGATCGTGGGCAGCACGTTCACGCGCAGCCAGCGCAATGTGATCGGCACGCACAGCGGCTCCTACGGCGTCTACCGCGCGCTGGCCGTCGCGGCCGGCGCGTTGTTGCGGGATCATCGCGCGGACCTCACCGACACCATGCCCGCCGATCCGCTCGGACCGTATCCGCAATGGGCGGACCCGAACAGCATCGTGGCGATGGATCCTTTCGGCGCCATCGTGGTGGAAGTCTTCAAGGACGAGATCGCCGAGGGCTACGACATCCGCCCGACGATCGCGGTGACCAAAGCGCACATCGATATGCCCGAGGTCCGGCAGGCGACTGCCGCAGGCCGTCTGCACGCCGACGGCCGCATCCTGCTCGCGAACGGCTCGGTTGTCGTGACCAAGGCTGCGATCGAACCGGTGTGGTGGCTGCCGGGGGTGGCGGAGCGCTTTGGCGTCCCCGAAGCGGACCTGCGTCGCGCGCTGTTCGAAGAGACCGGCGGCATGTATCCCGAGCTCGTCACGCGTGGCGACCTCGAAGTCTTTCTACCGCCGATCGGAGGCCAGACGGTTTACGTGTTCGGCAACCCGCACGATCTGGCGAATCCCGAAGTCACGCTGACGGCTCGCGTGCACGACGAGTGCAATGGCTCGGACGTCTTCGGGTCCGATATCTGCACCTGCCGGCCGTACCTTACGCATGCGATCGAGGAATGCATCCGTGGCGCTCAACAGGGAGGCGTCGGTCTCGTCGTGTACTCCCGCAAAGAAGGCCGCGCCCTGGGCGAGGTGACCAAGTTCCTGGTCTACAACGCGCGCAAGCGCCAGAAGGGCGGCGACAGCGCGGACAATTATTTCCTGCGCACCGAGTGCGTCGCCGGCGTGCAGGACATGCGCTTCCAGGAATTGATGCCGGACGTGCTGCACTGGCTGGGCATTCGGCGAATCCACCGGCTGGTGTCGATGAGCCACATGAAGTACGACGCGATCGTGGGGTCGGGGATCGAGGTCGGCGAGCGCGTCAAGCTCCCGGACGAATTGATCCCGGCCGACGCGCGCGTCGAGATGGATGCCAAGAAGGCGGCAGGCTACTACTGCGACGGCGAGGTTCCAGACGCCCAGCAGCTGGCGACGACGAAGGGCCGCGACTTGTGAGTCTGGCGTTGCGGGAGGAGCCGGCCGCGGCGCTCAAATCGGCGGCGACGATTCGCGAGCGGTGCCGGAACATCGCAGCGGCCGTGATGGCCGGCCAGTCGCGTCATTTCCGCATCGACCGCACGCGCCTGGACGACACCGCCGCCCTGGTCGCAGCGGTGACGCGTCGTCGCTACCCGGACCTCGACGTGCCCTACCACAGCCGGTGGCGGCACTTCGAGACCGGTGGCATCGATCGCAAGGCGGAGCTCGATCGCGCGCTCGCCGGGCGCAGCGCCGCCGACCGCGCGCGTGCCCATATCGACTTTGCCGTGGCGAGCGTGCTGCTGGATGCTGGCGCCGGCGCGGCATGGAGTTTTGTCGAAGCCGAATCGGGACAACGCTACACGCGCTCGGAGGGGCTCGCCGTCGCGAGCTTTCGTGCATTCATGCGCGGTGCTTTCTCTGCGCAGGACGATCCGCTGCGGGTCGATGCTTCCGCGCTTGCCGCGATGGATGCGGCGACGCTGGCGAGCCTGTTCCAGGCCGGGACCGCCAATCCGCTGCACGGGCTCGAGGGTCGCGCGGCGTTGCTGCGCCGCCTGGGCAGCGCGCTGGTCGCGCAGCACGACACGTTCGGCGATACGGCGCGTCCGGGCGCGCTGTTCGACACAGTGACCGCGCAGGGAACGCGCCGCGCGGTCCCCGCGCCGACGCTCCTGGAGGCGTTGCTCGACGGCCTCGGACCGATCTGGCTCACCGGCAGCGCGCTCGATGGCGTGCCTCTCGGCGACGTGTGGCGCCATCCGCACGCGGGTGGCAGCGGCCCCACTGCGGGCTGGGTCCCGTTGCACAAGCTTTCGCAGTGGCTTGCCTATTCGCTGTTCGAACCTTTCGAGTGGGCGGGGATCATGGTGACGGACCGCGACCATCTTACGGCGCTGCCCGAATACCGCAACGGCGGACTGCTGCTGGATACCGGCGTGCTGCACCTCGTCGACGCGGCGGATGGCGCACGGACGTGGAACGTCCGCGATGAGCTCGTCATCGAGTGGCGGGCGTTGACGGTGGCTTTGATCGACGAGCTGGCGCCACGCGTTCGCGCGCGTCTCGCCGCTCCCGCGCTGCCGCTGGCGTGCATTCTCGAGGGCGGCACGTGGGCGGCCGGACGCGAGCTCGCCGCGCAACTGCGCGCCGGGAACCCTCCGCTTTCGATCGACAGCGACGGAACGGTTTTCTGATTTCGCCGCTCGGATAAGACGAACGAGCATGGGAGGAAACAGCATGGCGCATAACGTTCACGTCATCGACCATCCCCTCGTGCAGCACAAGCTCACGCTCTTGCGCAAGAAGGAAACCAGCACCACGAGCTTCCGGCGGCTCTTGAGCGAGATCGGATCGCTGATGGCGTACGAAGTCACCCGCGACGTGTCGATGCACGAGATCCTGATCGAGACGCCGATGGAGACGATGCATTCCAAGCTCATCGACGGCAAGAAGCTCGTGTTCGTGCCGATTCTGCGCGCGGGAACCGGCCTTCTCGATGGATTCCTGTCGGTTGTTCCCGGCGCGCGCGTCGGGCACGTCGGTCTGTACCGCGATCCCAAGTCGCTGGTGGCCGTCGAGTATTACTTCAAGATGCCGGGGGGCATGAAAGAACGCGACGCGATCGTGCTCGACCCCATGCTCGCGACGGGCAATTCCGCGGTGGCTGCCGTGGAGCGTCTGAAGGAGACGAGGCCGCGCTCCATCCGCTTCGTGTGCCTCGTGTCCTGCCCGGAGGGGATCGCGACGTTCCAAGCCGCGCATCCCGACGTGCCCGTCTACACCGCAGCGATCGATCGCCAGCTGAACGATCACGGCTACATCGTCCCGGGATTGGGCGATGCCGGCGATCGCATCTTCGGCACCAAATGACCGCTGGCGCCCGTGGCCGACCTCCTCGTCCGTAACGCGACGCTGCCCGATGGCCGCAGGGGCTGCGACGTGCTCGTCACCGAGGGTCGTATCGTCGACGTCGCACCGCGCATAGCCGCGGCTGCGGCGCATGTTCTGGACGCGCACGGATATCTGCTGTCGCCTCCGTTCGTCGACGCCCATTTCCACATGGACTCGACGCTTTCCTACGGCCTTCCGCGCGTCAACCGGAGCGGCACGCTGCTCGAGGGCATCGCACTGTGGGGCGAGCTCAAGCCGCTGCTCACGCAGGAAGCACTGGTCGAGCGTGCGCTCGCGTATTGCGACTGGGCCGTGGCCAAGGGCCTGCTCGCGATTCGCTCGCATGTCGACATCTGCGATCCGCGGCTGCTCGCGGTCGAGGCGCTGCTGCACGTACGCGAGAAAGTGAAGCCCTACCTCGACCTGCAGCTGGTGGCGTTCCCGCAGGACGGCGTGCTGCGCAGCGCGGGCGCCTTCGACCAACTGAAGCGCGCGCTGGCGATGGGCGTCGACGTGATCGGCGGCATTCCGCACTTCGAGCGCACGATGGCCGACGGCGCGGAATCGATCCGCATCCTCTGCGAGCTGGCGGCGCAGCTCGGCTGCCCGGTGGACATGCACTGCGACGAGACCGACGATCCGCTGTCGCGGCACATCGAAACCCTCGTGTTCCATACGCAGCGGTTGGGCATGCAGGGTCGCGTGACCGGCTCGCACCTCACGTCGATGCACTCGATGGACAACTATTACGCGTCGAAGCTGATTCCGCTGATCCGTGACGCAGGCGTGCATGCGATCGCCAATCCGCTGATCAACATCACGCTGCAGGGCCGGCAGGAAACTTACCCCAAGCGCCGCGGCATGACCCGGGTGCCGGAGCTCATGGCCGCCGACGTCAACGTGGCGTTCGGCCACGATTGCGTGATGGACCCGTGGTACGCACTGGGCAGCGGCGACATGCTCGAGGTCGCCGCGATGGGACTGCACGTAGCGCAAATGACGGGAGTGGACGCGATGCGCTCATGCTTTGCCGCGGTCACCGCGAACCCGGCGCGTATTCTCGGTCTCGACGGCTATGGCATCGTGCCCGGCTGCCGCGCAGACTTCATGCTGCTGCAGGCGCACGATCCGGTGGAAGCCATTCGCCTGCGCGCCACGCGCCTCAAGGTATTCCGCGCCGGGCGCGTGATCGCGGAAACGCCGGCCGCCACTGCCGCGCTCCATCTCGATGGACGTCCGAAGAGCGTAGACTGGACCGTGGGGAGTTCGGTTTAATCATCCTGGTCGAAGCGGACGCGAGCATGACGGTCGCCAATCGCTCCGTCTGACCCGCGGCACCTTGCTAACCGCGACGTCACACTCCTGTCACACGTGCGGCGCGACAATGCACCATTGCCCTTTCCAGAGCTTGCCATGACGGTGCATAGCGAAGGCGATACGTGGGTCATGGAGCAACTCGGCGAGAAGCAGGACTTCGAGGCCGAGCTCAGCCGCCTCGGCTGTCGTCATGAAGATTTCGTCCTTCGCGTTCGGCGCGCGCGTCCGGCGGGCGCAGATCCCTGGTCGTCCCATTACGCCGTGCGCGTCACCAACTGCCAGAGCGCGAAATCCAACATCTACTGGGGCGGGCCGGGCGAGAATTGGGTCGCGCAGTTCGCGCGAGATCTGGCTAACGGGTTTTTTGGCCACTCGCCGATTCTCGACAGGGTTACGGGCACACCGCGGCCCTGGGTGAACCGGTAGCCCGCTAGACGCAGGTCCGATTCACGAGGTAGCAGTCACGCCAGTTGTCTTCTGAGTCGGCGCAGGTCGCCGGTTCATTCTCACGCAACTGTCACGATACAGACACCTCGCTGCAATGCGCGTGGATTAGTCTTCTGCGCCATCGGACCACTGCGCCTCGCGGCGCAAGGACGCGCCACGACGTGAAGCATCGACGTGTGAAAACGCTCTCCCGGACGGCTTACGAGCGGCGCGCGGCTCGGGCGCTCCGGCCGCGTGCTGCGATGCTTCCGGGCAAGGCCATGCCCGCCCTGGATTGCGCGGCGTGAGCACAAGCGCGGCCACGCGCACGATCGACGATGAGGCTGACGGACAATTTCGCTTTCGCACGATCTGGATTTCCGATCTCCATCTGGGCACGACCGGCTGTCAAGCGCGGCACCTCCTAGATTTTCTTCGCCACACTGAGTCCGAGCACCTGTATCTCGTCGGCGACATCATCGACGGCTGGCAGCTCCGTCGCCGGTGGTATTGGCCGCAGGCGCACAACGACGTCGTGCAGAAGATCCTGCGCAAGGCGCGCAAAGGAACGCGCGTCATCTACATTCCCGGCAATCACGACGAGTTCGGCCGCCATTTCCTGAACCTGTCGTTCGGCGGCATCGAGGTCTGCGAAGAAGCGATGCACGTAACCGCTGATGGCCGGCGGCTGCTCGTGTTGCACGGCGATCTGTTCGACGCGGTTGTGCAGCAGGCACGGTGGCTGGCGATAGTCGGCGATCGCCTGCACACGACCGTCCTGCATCTCAACCGTTGGCTCAACGCGCTGCGCGCCCGCCTCGGGTTTCCCTATTGGTCGCTCGCGAAATACGTGAAGCTCAGGGTGAAGAATGCCGTGAGCTACATCGTCGATTTCGAACACGCAGTCGCGGCAGAAGCGCGACTCCGCGAAGCCGACGGCGTCGTTTGCGGCCATATCCACAAGGCCGAGATCCGCGATATCGACGGCATTCTCTACTGCAACGATGGCGACTGGGTTGAAAGCCTGACGGCGCTTGTCGAGGCTGCCGACGGAAGCCTGCGCGTCCTGAGCTGGCACGACGTGGCCGAGCGGACTGCGCACGTCATCTCATCCGGGACACGCGAGGAGCAAACGCTTGCGTATATTACTGGCCACTGACGCGTGGACGCCCCAAATCAACGGCGTCGTCGTGACGCTGCAGAATACGCTGCGCGAGCTTGAGTCGACGGGTCACACGGTCGAAGTCGTCGGTCCCAACAGCTTCATCAGCGTTGCTTGCCCGACTTACCCCGAGATCCGGCTGGCACTGAATCCGGCGCGCGGCCTCGCGAAGATTTTCCAGCGGTTCCTGCCGGACGCCGTCCATATCGCGACCGAAGGCCCGATCGGGATGGCAATGCGCAAGTTGTGCCTGCGCGACAGGGTTCCATTCACCACGTCCTATCACACCCGCTTTCCGGAATATGTGCACGCGCGCACCCGGCTTCCGACGGCGATCACCTACGCGTGGTTGCGGCGCTTCCACGCGCCGGCAGAGGCGGTGATGGTGGCCACGGCGGCGATCCATGACGATCTCGAACGACGCGGGTTCGCGCGTCTGGTCCGCTGGTCGCGCGGTGTCGATTCGACGCTGTTTCGCCCCGGATTGCCGACGGCGAATGGCTGGGAACGCCCCGTGTTCATGTACGTAGGACGCGTCGCCGTTGAGAAAAATATCGGTGCATTTCTGTCGCTCGATCTGCCCGGCACCAAGGTCGTGGTGGGTGACGGTCCGCAACGAGCGGCGCTGGAGCAGCATTATGCCGATGCAGTATTCACCGGAGCCAAAGTCGGTGAAGAGCTCGCCGCGCACTTCCGCAGCGCGGACGCGTTCGTCTTTCCGAGCCGCACCGACACGTTCGGGCTAGTGCTGCTCGAGGCCATGGCGAGC
>Ga0207646_10003437_pt1 | contig 17887 bp, 11 predicted proteins | sample KBSK5502metaG_FD_184343 | JGI IMG/M metagenome (GOLD analysis project Ga0207646, IMG submission 184343) | Corn, switchgrass and miscanthus rhizosphere microbial communities from Kellogg Biological Station, Michigan, USA - KBS K5-50-2 metaG... | ecosystem: Host-associated > Plants > Roots >...
TTCACGATCCGCACCGACCGCTTCCTGACCACCGAGAACCTGTCGCTGATCACCCAGCAGGTGGCGGTGGTCGGCATCCTGGCCATCGGCCAGACCCTGATCATCCTCACCGCCGGCGTCGACCTCTCCAACGGCTCGGTGATGGCCTTCGGTACGATCGTCATGACCAAGCTCGCCGTGATGCACGGCATGAATCCGTTCGTTGCCATTGCACTCGGGATTGCAGCCTGCCTGGGATTCGGTGTCCTCAACGGCCTTCTGGTCACGGTGCTTCGGCTCCCACCCTTCATCGTGACGCTCGGCACGCTGAACATCGCCTTCGCCCTGACGCACATCACCTCGAATGAAGAGACGATCGCCAATCTCCCTGACCCGGTCGTGTTCTTCGGAAACACTTTCCACTTCGCCGGCACGACGATCACCTACGGCGCGGTGCTCGCGGTGGCGCTGACGCTGCTCACCTGGTTTGTGCTGACGAAGACGGTAGCGGGGCGCCATGTCTATGCCACCGGGAACAATCCAGACGCGGCGCGGCTTGCTGGTGTCCGGACGCGTCGTGTCTTGCTGGGCGTCTACGCGACCGCCGGCCTGCTGTATGGGATCGCCGCCCTGGTGCTGGTAGGAAGAACCGGCGTCGGCGACCCCCAGGCCGGCCAATCCGGCAACCTCGACAGCATCACCGCCGTCGTGGTGGGCGGGACGAGCTTGTTCGGCGGTCGCGGGAGCGTCCTCGGCACGCTGGTCGGCACGCTGATCGTCGGGATCTTCCGCAACGGTCTACAACTGATGGGCGTGCCTGCCATCTACCAGTTCCTCATCACCGGCGTGCTCGTCATCTTGGCGGTGGCGGTCGACCAGCTCTCCCGGCGGCGGCAAGCATGAGCGCTGTCGAAGCGCGGGTCCCGGTGCTCGAGGCGCGCGGGCTGGTCAAGCGCTATGGGGTGGTCATCGCTCTGGACGGCGCCGACTTCGATCTCTATGCCGGCGAGATCCTGGCGCTGATCGGCGATAACGGGGCCGGAAAGTCGACCCTGATCAAGACGCTTTCGGGGGCGATCGTGCCGGACCGAGGGGAGATCCTTCTCAACGGCGCACCGGTTCACTTCCGCAATCCACTCGAGGCTCGGCGGAACGGCATCGAGACCGTCTACCAGGACCTGGCCCTGGCTCCCGCGCTCGACATCGCCGAGAACCTCTTTCTTGGGCGCGAAGTGCGCCGAAGGGACATCATCGGGACCCTCCTTCGAGTCACTGACCGGCCGCGCATGTTGAGGGAGGCCCGGGCGCACATCGCCGACCTCAAGATCAATGTGCGCTCGATGAAGCAGCCCGTGGAAACACTCTCCGGCGGGCAACGCCAGGGCGTCGCCGTCGCCCGTGCGGCGGCATTCGCGAGCCGCGTCGTGATCATGGATGAGCCGACCGCGGCGCTCGGGGTGCGGGAGTCGGGTATGGTGCTTGACCTGATCCGGGAAGTCCGCGCCCGCGGCACCCCGGTGGTCCTGATCAGCCACAACATGCCGCAGGTGTATGAGATCGCCGACCGTCTGCACGTGATGCGTCTGGGCCGCCGCGTCGCGACCATCACCCCTGCGTCGCATACGATGACCGAAGCCGTCGCTCTCATGACGGGCGCGAGCTCATTCCACGGGACCGGAGGATAGGGCGAGATGGACATGATGCAGGAGGGCGAGCGCTACGCCCGGATGCCCTACCGCCGGAGCGGGCGCAGCGGGTTGATACTGCCGGCGATGTCGCTCGGTCTCTGGCAGAACTTTGGCGGCGACCGTCCGATCGAAACCCAGCGGGCGATCATTCGCCGCGCCTTCGACCTCGGCATCACGCACTTCGACCTGGCCAACAACTACGGCCCGCCCTACGGCTCGGCCGAAGAGAACTTCGGCCGCATTTTGAAGACCGACCTGGCCGGGCGCCGCGATCAGCTGGTGATCTCCACCAAGGCGGGCTACGACATGTGGCCGGGGCCCTATGGAATCTGGGGCTCGCGGAAATACCTGCTCGCCAGCCTGGACCAGAGCCTGCACCGGATGGGGCTGGAGTACGTCGACATGTTCTACTCGCACCGGTTCGACCCCGAGACGCCGCTGGAAGAAACGATGGGGGCGCTCGACACCGCGGTGCGCCAGGGCAAGGCGCTCTACGTCGGGATCTCCTCTTATTCCGCGCGCCGGACGAAAGAGGCGGTGGCCATCCTGCGCCGGATGGGGACGCCGCTGCTGATCCACCAGCCGTCCTACTCGATGCTGAACCGCTGGATCGAAGCCGACCTTCTCGACGTCCTGGGCCAGGAGGGGATCGGCTGCATTGTCTTCTCGCCGCTGGCGCAAGGGCTGCTCACAGACCGTTACTTAAACGGCATCCCAGCTGGATCGCGGGCGAGCCAGGCAGCGTCGTTCTCGCCGGATATGCTGACCGATGAGACGCTGGCGAAGGTGCGGGCGCTGAACCAGCTGGCGCAAGGGCGCGGTCAGACGCTGGCGCAGATGGCGCTGGCCTGGGCGCTCCGCGACCCTCGGGTTACGTCGACGCTGGTCGGGGCGAGCAGCGTCGCCCAGCTGGAACAGAATGTTGGCGCCCTGAACAAGCTCGAGTTTTCCGCCGACGTGCTTCGGGAAATCGACCGCTACGCCACCGACAGCGGCATCAATCTCTGGGCGGCCTCCAGTACGAACTAGCTGTCGTTCCCAAAGAGGTTGTTTACAAGGCACGGTGCGAGGGAGCACCGGCAGTCGGCGGGAAGGCACGCCCTCGGGCGCGACGCAGACAGGCCGGATCGCCGTGCCGGCCACGAGCTTTAACAAGTCCGGGTTTTGAACAAGCGCGGCTCCAAGGCGTTTACGCCGGCTAGCCAAGAACCGATTTGGCCTGAGCCAGACCGGCCTGTCGAGCACGCTCGCGGGGTGTGCCGACCTCAGCCGACTGCTGGAGCTCACCCAGTCTGTGTCCACAAGGTCCGTGGGAACCACAACTAGCGAAGTTCGACGACGCCCACGGGGGAGGAGGTGGCGGTCAGGCCGCTTTTGCCTGCTGGCGGTGTTCGCCCTCGACCGCCGGATGTTCTCTCACCCAGGCGGCAAACTCGGTGGCGGGGACGGCGTGGCTGAAGTAGAAGCCCTGCACGAAGTCGCAGCCCATCTGCCGCAACGCCTCGAGCACCTCAACCGTTTCCACGCCTTCCGCCACCACCCGGCAGCCCAGGCTGTGGCCGAGCTGGAGGATCGATCGCACGATCGCCTCGTTGGTGCGGTTCGTGGTCATGCCGATAACGAAGGACTTGTCGATCTTGATGGTGTCGACCGGCAGGCGGCTCAAGTAGGAGAGGGACGAGTAGCCGGTCCCGAAGTCGTCGATCGAAAAGCGCACGCCCAACGCTGCCAGTTCCTGCAACGCACCGTCAGCCCGTGACGTCATGATCGTGGTTTCCGTGATCTCCAGCTGGAGGCGGATGGGCGGCACGTTAACGGAATGCAGGAGATCCTTCACGGTTGCCACGAAGGTCGCGTCCTGCAAGCTGAGCGCCGAAAGGTTCACGGCGATGGCAAGCGGCCGGCCGGCGTCCTGCCAGGCGCGGGCCCGGGTGAGCGCTTCGCGAAGCACCCACTCGGTGACCGGCGTCACCAGCTCGGTGCCGTCGACATAGGGCATGAAGCGGGCGGGGAGGAGCAACCCTTGCTTCGGATGCTGCCAGCGGATCAGCGCCTCGGCGATTTCGGTCGCCCCCGTTTGCAGGTTGATGATCGGCTGGTAATGCAGCACCAACTCCCGGTTGGCCAGCGCGAAACGAACTTCACCTCTGAGTTCGAGCCGGTCGGCCCGGTTGTCGTCCTGGTCCGGCGAGTAGACGGCCGATCCGAGCTGCTCGCGCTTGGCGACGTACATCGCGACCTCGGCATGCCGGAGCAGCGTGTCGGCGTCCTGACCATGCTCGGGGAAGGTGGCAATGCCCACGCTGGCGCGAAGGTCAACGGGCGGTCCACCGGCGGCGAAGGGCGGGTCGAAGCTCTGCAGGACCTTGGCCGCGACCAGGACTGCCGCATGCGAATCGGCCGGTTGGGTGCAGACGATTGCGAATTCGTCACCGCCGAGGCGGGCGACCGTGTCCAGTGCGCGAACGACTCCGCGGAGCCTGACGGCGACTTCCTGCAGGACGTGGTCACCACGGACGTGGCCGAAGGTGTCGTTCACCTCTTTGAACCGGTTCAGGTCCATGATCAGCAGGCTGCGGGGGGTGCCCTCGCGCTGCCCCGCGAGGATGGCCTGGCGAAGCCGGTCGGTAAACAGCGTCCGGTTGGGTAGGCCCGTCAGTCCATCCTGCACCAGCCGGACCTCGAGGGCGTCGCGTTCTGCTTTACGGTCGGTGATGTCCCGAAGCGTGCCGATCAGGATGCGCTGCGTCCCCAGGACCATTTGGCTCGCGATGAACTCGATCGCGAAGGTGCTGCCATCCTTCCTCCGGCCGACGGTTTCGTGCGATCCCGATGCCGCCCCCGGCTTGTCGGGCCGGAGATAGTTCCGCAGCTTGCTGGCGAAATCACCCTGGTAAGCGTCATCGATCAGCACACTGACCGGCCGTCCGCTGAGCTCGGACGCGGTGTAGCCGAACAGTGCCTGGACGTTCGGGTTTGCCGACTCGACCGTTCCCTGGTCGGTGAAGGTGACGATCCCGTCGGCAACGTTGTCGAGGATCGCCCTGATGCGCTCTCGGCTGCGCCGCAGGTCCTCTTCAGCGGCTTTTTCATCAGTGACGTCCCGCGCCACCGCATAGATGAGCCGCTCCTTTTTCACCGGCACGGCGGTCCAGGCGAGCCAGCGGTAGCTGCCGTCCTTGTGCCGGTAGCGGTTCTCGAAGTGCAAGGAGGTGGCGCCTGCGGCATTCTCCTGGGCTTCTCCCACCGTGGCCGGTCGGTCCTCTTCGTGAATGAACTCCAGGTAGGGCCGCCGGCATAGTTCGCGCTGGCTCCACCCGAGCGTCCGCTCCCATGCCGAGTTCACCTGCTTGAAGTAGCCGTCAAAGCCGGCCACCACCAGCATGTCCAGCGAGACGCCGAAGAGGCGCTCGATGCGGCGCCGACCTCGCTGAGCCAGGTAAATGATGAGGGCGCCGCCGACGAAGAGGAGCGCGAGGCCGGCGCCGATCCCGATCACCGTGGAGCGCAGCTGGTCCACGCCACTGAGCGCGGTCGCCAGCGGGACGGAAGCAACGACCGCCCAGCCGAGATGCTGGACCGGCGCATAGGCGGATAACCCGCCGGCGTCGCTGATGACGCCGGTCTGGCCATTGAGGGCACGCCCTACCCTGACGTCGGACCGCGCGTAGCTCAACGTTCCTGAGGGCGTCCCTGGCCTGGCGATGATGGTGGCGTGCGGGTCGGTAACGGTCAAGGTCACGCCCTGAGCCTGGGCGAAGGTGTCCGTGAAGGCTTCGATCTGGTTGAGGCTAACGGTGGCGACCACGATGCCGAGGATCTGATGCGGATCCGCCGCGCCCACTGGATGGACTGGTGCGGCGATGGCGACGACGCGGGGGTGATCCGCGAAGGCGGAAACGTAGGCCTCTGACACGTAGACGTGGCCGGTCGACGTCGCGCCGCGGTACCAGTCCCGAAAACTGAAGTCCTGGCCCAGGATGGTTGCGTCCATCGGGCTCGAGGCAATCAGCTTGCCGCTAGGGTCGGCCAGAAAGCAGTAGCCGAACTCGTGCTCGATGCCACAGAGCTGGGTCAGCTGCGCCTGGATCGGCGATAGCTCGTAGTGGGCCGCCGTGCCGTCGTTGAGTTGCTTGACCAGCTCGGGTCGCTCCGCGAAGAGGCCGGCCAGGCTCTCCAGTCCCTCCATCTTGTCCTGGACGTAGGTCGCGCTGATCGTCGACGCCGCCGACAGCCGTGCCTCCGCCTGACGCTCGACGGCGGCGCTGCTCAGGGTGACCGAGAAGTAGGCGAGCAGACCGAGGGAGATAAGTCCCATGGCCAGCAACGCGGCGACCACCCGGCTGCCGCCGAACCAGGCTCCCAGTCGGTCGATCACATGAGCTATGGCTGCTGTTTGGCCGCATTGATTGCGCCCTGGGTCGTCGGGCGCCCACGGCGGGGACTTTAGTTACAGGATCGTGACAGCGCCTCCGCCTGGGATAGGTATTAGTGCCGTAGCGCGACCGCCGACGCGATTTCGGCCGCGGCCGCCACCAGGTCGGCGTTGCGACGAGCTCGGCTCCCATCCGGCATCAGGAGGGTATCTTCCAGGCCGATCCGGACGTCGTAACCATGGCCCAGGGCATCCTCGAGAAGCGCCCAGGCGGCCGCGTCGACGCCGTGTTGCACGCGCGGAAGATGAATGCCGCTGCCTTCGAGCACGCGGCCGATGACGGCGGCGGTTCGAATCGGATCGTTGGCGCCCGGCTCGACCTCGACCAGCACCCGCAGGCAGCGGTCGACGAAGCCGCTGTCGACCAGGGCGCGGGCGTCCGCGACGGAGCTGAGGCCAGCCTCGATCCCGATGCCTTTGGCGAGGAGCAATTGGCAGAGCTCGTCGGTGCCGTCCTCGGAGACGTTCACCGAGCAGAAGTCCGGCTGGATGGTCCAGCGGTCGACGAGCCTCAGACGGCTGGCGCTATCGCCGGCGATCCACAGCCCGGTGGTTAGGCCGACTGGCAAGCCGGGGCAGAGGTCGCGAATCGCCTCGATCGCCGCCGCGCAGGGGTCGGCCTCGAGCGTCTCGTCGCCGCCCGTGCCGCGAGGATGGATGTGCACGGCGTCGGCTCCGGCCCGCTGGCACTCGAGCGCGTCATTGGCGAGCGCCGTTGCCAAGAGGGGCAGTGCCTGGTGTTCCTGCGCGCGCCGGCTGCCGTTCAAGCACGCCTTGATTAACATCTCCGCAGTTTAAGCTCAGGTTTGCGCCATGAAAACCGCGCAACGCCGTCAGCTCACGCCCGAACTGGTCGCCCGCTTCCCGCGGCCGGGGATGGCGATCCCAGGCAAGATTCAGTATTCGCCGGACTCGAAATTCATCACCTACCTGTTCAGCGAGCGCGGCGACCTGGCGCGTGACCTCTGGCGGCTGGACCTGGTCAGCGGCGCTCAAGAGCACTGGCTGTCGCCGCCAGGCGAGGCGGTGACCGAGGAGAACATCTCGCGCGACGAGATCCTTCGTCGCGAGCGGCTTCGGCTGCGCGAGACCGGGATCACGGATTACATCTGGGCCAAGAAAGCCACCGTCATGCTGCTGCCGCTGCGCGGCGAGCTCTACCGGTGGGCAGAGGGGACCGTCACGAGGCTGACGGGCGGCGGGGTGATCGATCCGAAGATCACCGATGACGGCGGTAAGGTGTTCTTCGTTCGCGACGGCGAGGTCTGGACCATCGATGAGGCCGGCGAGCGACGGCTCACGTCACACCCGCCGGGCGCCACCAATGGGCTGGCCGAATTCGTTGCCCAGGAGGAGCTCGACCGATTGAGCGGCTACTGGCCTTCGCCGCGTGGCGACCTGGTTGCCTTCGAGCAGGTCGACGAGTCGCACATTTCCGTGTTTCCGATCGTCCACCAGGGCAAGGCGGCGCTACACATCGAGGAGCATCGTTATCCCTTTGCCGGTGCCGAGAACGCCCGGGTCGAGCTCGGCGTGGTCTCGGTTGCGTCCGGCAAGACCACCTTCATGGACCTCCCCAGCGAAGAGGGCTATCTCGCAAGGGTCGACTGGCATTCGGATGGTCGCCTGTTCGTGGAGTGGCTGTCTCGCGATTGGCGCCGTCTCGAGCTCCGGGCGTACGACGTTGGCAGTGGGACCTCATTTGTCCCTCCACCTCTGGGGGAGGGCAGCGTGGGGGGCGGCCGCGCGATCCTGGTCGAAACCCTGGACCCGTGGATCAATCTGCACAACGACCTTCGTGTCCTTGAATCGACCGGTGACTTCACCTGGTCGTCCGAGCGGAGCGGCTTTCGACACCTATATCTCTATGCGCCCGATGGGCGACTGATCCGTCAGCTGACCGGGGGCGACTGGCCGGTTGAGGCGACCGTCGCACTGGACGAGGGGGGCCGCTGGCTGTACTTCGTCGGCTGGCAGACAAGCCCGCTCGAGCGCCACCTTTTCCGTGTGTCGCTGGACGCGGGGGATCCGGAGCAGCTGACGTCAGAGCCGGGGATGCACGGCGTCGCGGTCGCGCCGGACTTCTCGAGCTTCGTCGATGTCTGGGACAGCCGGGAACATCCGCCCAGCATCACCGTGCGGAGCATGAGTGGGACGCCACGGCACATCATCCATGAGGCGACCCCGGTCGACCTGGATCTGACGGCACCAGAGCTGCACCGATTTCGAACCAGTGATGGCGCCGAGCTCTATGCGGCCGTCTACCGGCCGGCGGATTCCGGCATGGCTCCGGTGATCGTCTCGGTCTACGGCGGTCCCGGACCGCAGATGGTCAACGACAGCTGGGCTCAGACCGTTGACCTACGGGCCCAGCTGCTGGCCCAGCATGGCTTCGTCGTACTCAAGGTGGATAACCGCGGCTCGGCGCGGCGCGGACTCGCGTTCGAAGCGCCGATCGCGCGCAGCATGGGCACGGTCGAAGTCCGCGACCAGGTCGAAGGGGTGCGCTGGCTTGGCACCCTGGGTTTTGCCGATACCTCGCGGGTCGGCATCTACGGCTGGAGCTATGGCGGGTACATGGCACTGCTCGCGTTGCTCACCGCACCAGACGTCTTCAAGGCCGGCGTGGCCGGCGCCCCGGTCACGTTCTACGAGGGCTACGACACTGCGTACACCGAAAAGTACATGGGAACGCCCGCGGACAATCCGGAAGGCTACCGCCGCGGCTCGCCGCTGACCTACGTGGACCAGCTGCGAGGCAAGCTGCTCGTGATCCACGGCATGATCGATGAAAACGTCCACTTCCGGCATACAGCGCGCTTGATGCAGGCGCTGAACGACGCTGGCCAGCCGTTCGACACCTTGCTCTACCCGAACGAGCGTCATATGCCACGCTCCGAGCGGGATCGTGTCAAGATGGAGCGACGCATCCTCGAGTTCTTCCAGCGGAACCTCTAGGGCAGCCGTGATCAGGGCGCTGGTCTTCGACTTCGACGGCCTCATCGTCGACACTGAAATCCCGATCTTCCGGGTGTGGCAGCGGATCTACCGGGAGCGCGGCCAGGATCTGCCGCTCGACAAGTGGCTAACCACGGTCGGCACATCCTCGGCTGCATTCGATCCCGCGCGCGAGCTTGGGGTGCGGACCGGCGAGCAGATCGACCCGCGAGTGCTTAGAACGCTCGAGCGCCTCTACTATCAGGAGGCCACCGCCATGCAGCAGCTGTTGCCCGGGGTCGCCGAGTACCTGTCGGTTGCGCGCAAGCTCGAACTCAAGACCGCGGTGGCGTCCAGCTCTACGCGCAAGTGGGTAATGGAGCATCTCGATCGGTTCGGTATTGGCCGCCACTTCGATGCCATCGTCTGTCGAGAAGACGTCAAGCGAACCAAGCCGGATCCCGAGCTCTACCGGACGGCCCTCCAGCGGCTCGAGGTACAGCCGGCCGAGGCGATCGCGCTCGAGGACTCGAGCAATGGCATTCACGCCGCAAAGGCGGCCGGGCTCTTCTGTGTCGCCGTGCCTAATCCGCTGACCGCCGACCTGGATCTCAGTGAAGCCGACCTGCGCCTGTTGTCGCTCGAAGCGATGCCACTGCCCACGTTGCTCGAGACCGTGAACGGCGCGGACCGGTCATGAAGCGCTGGACGAACCTGGCGCTCTTCGTCCTGCTGGGCCTGGCGTTTACTACCGGATGGGTCGCGTTCTTTTACAGCACGGCACCGTCGCGCGCGTCGCTGATTGTCCATGCCGTCAGCGGCTACGGGATCATCGCGCTCACTCCCTGGAAGACGGTGATCGCCACGCGTGGCATCCGGCGCCGGCGTCCGGGCTGGTGGGCCTCGCTGGTGTTCACGCTGCTGGTGGCCGCGTCCGTGCTGGCCGGAATTCTTCACTCAACCGGTCTTCTGGTGACCGTCGGGCCGTTCAGCGCGATGGAGGTCCATGTCGGCGCTGCGCTGGTCGCCATCCCATTCGCCGCCTGGCACGTCATCGCCCGCCGTATCCCGGTACGCACCGTGGATCTCTCGCGACGGAGCCTCCTCCGCGCGAGCGCCCTGGTGGCGACGGCCGGCCTCGCCTACAGCACCGGCGAAGTCGCGGTGCGGCTCCTACGCCTCCCCGGCTCGCGGCGGCGCTTGACCGGCTCCTATGCGTATGGCTCCTTCCAACCCGCGCAGCTGCCGGTGACGCAGTGGCTCTTCGACACGGTGCCGTCCCTCGATCCGGCGACCTGGCGGTTGACGGTGCAGGTCGGAACGACGATGCGGCAGTGGACCTATGACGACCTGCTCGGATTCGACGACCGGGTGCGGGCGACGCTCGATTGCACTGGCGGTTTCTACTCCACCCAGGACTGGTCGGGCGTCTGGCTCAGCCGATTGTTGCCGCCCGGGACTGTTGAAGGGAGTCTTCACGTTAGGTCGTTCACCGGGTACGATCGCCGCTTTGCCATCGAGGAGGCAGGTCGCCTGTTGGTCGCTACCAGGCTCGGTGGAGCGCCGCTCGATCCTGGCCACGGCTTCCCAGTGCGGCTGGTTGCGCCAGACCGTCGCGGTTACTGGTGGGTCAAGTGGGTAACCACGATCGTGATCGACGATCTGCCCGACTGGTGGCAGCTGCCCTTCCCGCTGCAGTGACCTCAGCCGACCCACAGCGTGATCATCAGGGGCCTCATGACAAAGTATCCACACCGACGTTCGCATTAGATCTGCCGTGACGGCCAGCGCTCCCAGGATATCGATCGAGCGATGGCCGCGCTCGCGAGCGTCGGGGAGCAGCCGGACGGCAGGGGCGGCGGCGCCGAACGCCACCGGCACCTAGCCGGTGTCCACCGTAGTCACGCCCCGGTGACGGTCGTGCAAATGGCGCTCTATTCCGCAATGCCGCGTTGATTGGCTCGTCGCGCTTGAAGACGGCCGTATGAACCCCCTGCTCCGGGCCGCCCGTGGACACTCCTTCGCGCTCGCCAGCTCGGCAGCAGCCCTGATCGCCCTAGGGATGGTGCTCTGGATCGGCCTCCAGTGGGGCGGTCTGCACGTGGCGAAGCTGGCCGACGACAGCGTCTCCATCCTGGTCCCGGTGGCAGCCGCGATCGCCTGCTGGAGGACGGCCGCCCGCCGGCAGGGCCGGCGCCGACTGGGATGGGCGCTCCTGGGGGCCTCCAACTTCTCGTGGGGCATGGGCAGCGTCATCTGGTGGTGGTACGAGATCATCCTCCGGCACGACGTGCCGTTCCCGTCCTTCGCCGACGGGGGGTTCCTCCTCGACGTGCCGTTCGCCATCGCCGGCGTGGTCCTGATCTCCTCGCTCTCGGTTGCCAGCGTGTCGCAAGTGCGCACCCTTTTGGATGGGACGATCACCGCATGTGCGCTCCTCTTCGTCAGCTGGGCCACCGCCTTGGGAACGGCGTACGGCGGTGCCGCCGGCAGCGTGCCCGAGAAGGTGATCGGGCTGGCCTATCCGCTGGCTGACGTCGTCACCGGCTCCATCGTGCTCTTCTTTCTGCCTCGCGCGCAGGCGCGCTCTCGCATACCGCTGGCGCTGCTCGGGCTGGGCATCCTGGCGAACACCGTCTCCGACAGCCTCTTCACCTATCTTCAGCTGAGCGCCAGCTACAGCTCGACGCGCCTGGTCGACGCCGGCTGGATCATCGGATTCCTGTTGATCGGGCTGGCCGCCCTTCGTGAGGGTGGCGACGAAAGCCACGAGTCGACCGCCGCCGCGTCGTCCGGCCGAATGGAGGTGATCCTGCCCTACACCGTGGTTGGGGCGACCATCGTATTCGCCGCCATCCGCGTGGTTCGCACCGGCTCGCTCGATCCGTTCTTGATCTGGACCGGCATGCTGGTGATGGTCCTGATCCTGGCGCGGCAGTTCTTGACCCTGATGGAAAACATCTCCCTGACCCGCACCCTGGAGGTCAGGGTCCAGGAGCGCACCGCGGCGTTCAAGGACAGCGAGCAGCGGTTCCGATCGCTGGTCCAGAACTCCGCCGACGCGATCATCATCGCGGGCGCGGACCGGCGGCTCCAATACCAGAGTCCGGCGGTGCAGCATATGTTCGCCTACCCGCCCGAAGCTCTGGCCGGCTCCAGCATTGGCGATCTCCTCCATCCGGATGATCGGGGGCAGCTGCTAGCCCTCCTCGACAAGATGGAGAAACAGCCAGGCGCTACCGCCCAGGTCGAAGCGCGATGGCGCCATCAGGACGGCAGCTGGCGATCCTGCGAGATGACGATCGCCAACCTCCTCCAGGAGCCCGCAGTCCGCGGGCTGGTCATCAACAGCCGCGATGTCACCGACCGCAAGGCGCTCGAGGACCAGCTCGCGCATCAGGCCTTTCACGACTCGCTCACCGGGATCGCCAACCGGGCCCTGTTCAAAGACCGCCTGCGCCAGACCGTCGCCCGGGCTTCCCGGCGTAAGGAGAAACCTGCCCTCCTCTTCTTCGACCTTGACGGCTTCAAGACGGTCAACGACAGCCTGGGCCACGGGATCGGGGACGAACTCCTGGCCGCGGTGGCGACCCGCCTCGGGCCGTACGTGCGCGGCGGCGACACCATGGCCCGGCTGGGAGGCGATGAGTTCGCCATCCTCCTTGAAGATACCGAGGCGGCCGCGGCTGCGGCGGTTGGGGTGGCGGAGCGTATCATCGACGCCCTCCAGGCGCCCTTCATGCTCAGGAACAAGGAGGTCTTCACGTCGGCCAGCATTGGGATTGCGCTCCTGAGCGGGCCTGAGGATGCCGACGCGCTCCTCCGGAACGCCGACATCGCCATGTATATGGCGAAGGCCGCGGGCAAGGCTCGCTACCAGCTCTTCAATCCCACCATGCACGATGCCGTCGTCACCCAGCTCGAGCTGGAGGGGGAGCTGCAGCGGGCGCTCGACCGGAAGGAGTTCTTCCTCGTCTATCAACCGCTCATATCGCTCGACAGCGGGCGCGCCGTCGGGGTGGAGGCGCTCTTGCGCTGGCGGCACCCGCATCGGGACGTGGTCCCCCCGACGACCTTCATCCCGCTGGCAGAAAAGACCGGCGCGATCGTCCCGATCGGCCGCTGGGTCTTGCGGGAAGCCTGCCAGCAAGTCCACATCTGGCAGGAGCGCAACCCGAACCTGGGCCTGAGCGTCAACCTCTCGGGCCGGCAGCTGCGCGACCCGAAGCTGACGGAGGTCGTGCGCCAGGCGCTCACGGATTCGGGAATGGCACCCGGCACGCTGACACTGGAGATCACGGAGAGCGTCCTGATGGAGGACGTCGAATCGACGCTCGAGGTTCTCGGTGGTCTCCGGGCGCTGGGCATCCACCTGGCGATCGATGACTTCGGTACCGGCTACTCGTCGCTGAGTTACCTCCGCCAGTTCCCAGTCGACAGCCTCAAGATCGACCGCTCGTTCGTAAGCGCGCTCGACAGCGCCGAGGGTGAGCCCCTGGTCGCCACCATCATGCGCATGGGGCAGACGCTTCACCTGGAGGTGGTGGCCGAAGGCATCGAGCGGTTAGGGCAGCTCGACGAGCTCAAGAAACTCCAATGCGACCTCGGCCAGGGCTTCTATTTCAGCAAGCCGGTCCCCGCCGCCGAGATGGCCGCGTTCCTCGCTACCGAATCTGGCCTCGCGGCCTGATCTCCCGTGCGGCGTCTGCGCGGACATAGTCCTCCAGCACTGCAAACGGGTCGCGCCCGGAGTGCAGCGGAGGGTCCGGCGCCGCGAAAGCTCGACGTTACAGCGGTCGCAGGGTGCCACGCCGTCGTTTGACGTATGAGCGGGGAGGTCACCTCGACATCCCGCTCAACAACGCCGGCATGAACCGCGACGCGATGCAGCACAGATGACGGACGACCAGTGGGTCGTGCTGGGGTCGACCTGATGGGCGTCTTCTAAGGCGGGGGTGGTCGGCTATACGAGCATCCGATAAGGCGGCTCGGTTACGTGTAATCGAAGTCGAATTGAAGTTGAGGGGCACACACGCATCAAAATGACTTGGTTTCGGGAGTCCCCACTGGAATAACTGGGGCAACTCGGTTCGCGAGTTCGAATCTCGCCCGCTCCGGCACCACGTCTGGTAGCCGCCGAGGCCCTAAGTTTCCTGCCTATGCAGGCACCATAGTGTCACCACCCAACCGACGGCCCCGGGGTCGCGGTATTTCCCGAAATCGCAGCAGTCGACACGGAAGTGCCGCGACCGGCTAAGGACCACAGCGTCTGGTTATGTGCGGGCACATGACTACGAAACATGGAAGGTCTCGCCGAGTGGATCACCTGTCCGGGCCTGTGCACGATCGGCGTCAGCCCGCCTTGTCGTCGTCAAAGCCAAGAGGAAGGGAGACCTTGAAGAGCTTGTGCTTCAGTAGAACCCACCCCACGTACCGCCGCACCCACCATCCGAGGCCAGGCCGCGCCGATAGGTCTTCGATCACCTCCCGGGGATCCTCTTTGCGAGAGAAATAGCGGATCCACCCCCGGATGATCCAGAACTCGAACGGAATGATCACGATGAATACGAGCAGTACGGCGATGAGGAGGAGGACCAGGTATGCGGCCGCCAGACGCAGGAAAGCAGGGCGCAGGTCTGGCTGCGGGCATCCCGCGGGCACGGACCGGCCCATGGGGCACGGCACCAATGACATGGAGACGGCGACCACCCCAGTCGTGAGAGGCACCGGCGGGAACGCCCCAAGGTGCGTCCCCTTCGGGACCCCTGTCGCCTCGATGGTGGCCGTGATCCAAGCCGTCCATGCTGGGTTAGTCACGGTCGCGGACCCGCCGCATGGAATGGTCGTGACAGAGCTTCTCTCGTTCGCGGTCACCGTGAGCGTTCCCGTCCCGGCGATCCCAGTCGAGCAGTTCAGCGTGATTCTCAGGCCTCCCGAGGGGATGGGGACCGCCGCCATCGAAACATTGACGACCCCAGCCGTGAGCGACGCTCTGCTGGTAAATGGAACTGCAAGCAGGGTGCCCACCGGTTGCGCCACCACACTGATGGAAGCAGTGGTCCCAGCCGTCCACGCAGGGTTGGTCGCAGTCGCAGAGCTGCCACATGGAACGGTGACGACCGAGCCGGTCCGATTCGCGGTGACCATGAACGCCCCTGACCCGGCGGGTAAGGTCCCGCAGGTCAGCGTTATTTTCACGCCTCCCGAGACGGCCGCAACGGCGGCTAGCGGAGTGCCCATGGCGAGCACACCGGCGACGAGCGAAATCAGTCCGAGCTTTAGCGCAGGCACTCGGGCTTTCAGCAACACTGCGAGTGCGTCGTGGTCCTTCTCCAAAAACCTGCACAAACGGCCGTTCTGGTCGGCTAGCGGCGTAGCCGCTCCGAGCGCCGTTCCGCTGACGGTGGGATTCCCGAGCGCACCGCCGGTGGCCGACGGCGTTCTCGCTCCGACCAGGGTTTGGCCTCGAGACTTCAGCCCTCCGCAACGACCGACGCCCAGCGCGGTCCCGACGGCCTCCAGGCAGATCCCGCCCGAGAGGCGACGCTTGAGTGGTGGATCGGGCACGTGAGGGAAATTGAGTTCAAGGGAATGAGTTCCGTAACGGAAGGGCGCGACGATGGTAACCGCCATGGCGCAAGCCCGACGCCGGCGATCAAGCATTCGGCAGAAGATCGTTATCCCTTTCTTTGTGCTCCTCGCCTTCGTCGGCATGGTCGGCACGGCAATCATCACCTCGCGGGCCACGACCGCGACAGTCTCGGCCTTCGAGGGAAGCCTGTTGCGAGCCTCCCTTCTGAGCAACGACAAGTTGGCGGTGCTGGAGGCCGAACGCCTGGCTCAGCTGCGCGCCGCCACCGACACACAGGGCGTCGCCGCGGCGCTCGCCAACGATGATACCGCCTCCCTGACCCGCCTCCTCCAGCCAATCCAGGCTAACGCGTGGCCGGCGCAGCTCACCTTCCGCGTCCTGGACAAAACGGGTAAGGAGGTGCTCACCCTGATACCAAGCGACGACGCCATCGAACGTTACCTGGCCCGTGCCTGTAACGCGGACGCTGGATGTGCCAGGCAACTCCAGCCTCTCGATGACCTCCCAAGGGTTGGCGACGTCCTCGCCAGCCGGACCGACGCCCAGGGCGACAAATATGTCTTCCCGCTCAAGGAGTCGGCCCAAACCATGCTCTACTGGATTGGCCCGGTCCGGTCTGACGGATTGGCCCAGTCCGCCGCTAACCCGCAGAACGTTAAGGTCGTCGGGGCGGTGCTGCTCGGCGAATCGCTCATCGAGATTCGCGACAGCATCCGGGACTCGCGCGCCAGTGATCTCGTCTTTTATGACCCGTCGGGTCACATGCTCCTGTCTTCGCTGAACGGAGTGCCATCGCTGACGCAGAGCACGCTCAGCCAGGTGGGGCAGCGCCCGGTCCGGACCAGCCTGACGATCGACGACCATCCATATGAGTTCCTGGTCGGCAACTGGCGGCTCCGCAACAGTGCGATTGGGTATCTCGCTGTGGCGCTGGCATCAGATCCAGTCGAGGCATCCGTGGCCGAGATTCGGTGGCTGATGGTTCTCGTTTTTGCGACTGCTGCTCTCATGATCCTGGTTTTCGGCACCCTGGTGGCACGGCGCATTACGCGTCCTGTGGAGCACCTGGTCCGATCCACCGTGGCAGTCTCCATGGGCGACCTCGGCCATCGGGCGCCCATCGAGACGAACGACGAGATCGGCTTTCTGGCAGAGTCCTTTAACGCGATGGCGGCCAGCCTGGAGCAGAAGACGACGGAGCTGCAAGAGAGCTACTTTGCCAGCATCGAGTCACTTGCTCGGGTGATCGACGCGCGCGACCCTTCCACGTTTGGCCACTCTACGCGCGTCGCCGCCATCAGCCTCGAGATCGCCCAGGCCATGGGGTTCGACGAGGAAAGCCGAAAGACGCTTCGGCAGGCGGCTCTCCTGCACGACATCGGCAAAATCGGCATCGAGGATCGCGTCCTCCGCAAGACCGGCTCCCTGACCGATGAGGAATGGGACGCGATGCGGCAGCACCCATTGATGGGCTACAAGATGCTTTCTGGGCTGCGCTTCCTGAAGCCCAGCCTGGTTGGCGTCCTCCATCACCACGAGCGGTGGGACGGGACCGGCTTTCCGGAAGGCCTCAAGGGCGACGCCATTCCTGCATATATCCGGATTCTGAGCGTGGCCGACGCGCTCGACGCCATGACCTCAGATCGTCCATACCACAAGGGCCTGACTTTCGAGGAGGCATTGGCCGAACTTCAGAATGCGACGGGCACCCAGTTCGAGCCCGCCTCGGTCGAGGCGTTGGTGAAGCGCGCTTCCGAGGTGCGTGTCCTCCTCATGGGGAAAGCCACGCCCAGTCCGCCAAGCGCTGGCTTCGAACGTTTGGAGCGAGTCGCATGAGGCTCCATGCGCGGCTCCGGCAGCTCGGCCTGGCTGCCATCGTTATCGTCCTGTTCTGGCTTGCGGCCCTGGTCGCCTCGGCAATTCCGTCGCTGCACGTCCTTGCCACGAGCGTCGACGGGCTGTATCTCGCGGATTACAGCCAGGATCCGCTGCAATCGCTGGGCATGGCTCCACTGTCGGGCCAGATCTACGCCGACGCCTACCGCGATGCCCTGAACGGGCCAGGGAACTTCTCCTTCAACAGTGGGAATCCGGTCCCGGTGCCGAGTGCCGCGCCGCCCACGGCCATGGCGACACCTTCGCCAACGGCCGGCCCGTCGGCGAGCGCCACGCCGTCAGGTGCTTCCAGCTCGAGCCCGAGCCCCTGGGCTAGCCCCACCCCATCAGCAGCCCCGACAGCCAGCACAACGGCCACTG
>Ga0207646_10003438_pt1 | contig 17887 bp, 15 predicted proteins | sample KBSK5502metaG_FD_184343 | JGI IMG/M metagenome (GOLD analysis project Ga0207646, IMG submission 184343) | Corn, switchgrass and miscanthus rhizosphere microbial communities from Kellogg Biological Station, Michigan, USA - KBS K5-50-2 metaG... | ecosystem: Host-associated > Plants > Roots >...
TCACAGCCAAGAATAGTTATGGGGAAACTGTTCTCGTCAAACGTGAGGATCGGAACATCGATCCACGGACAAAGCGCGTCGCCGCCTATGAAGTTGCCCACTGTCCTCAATGTGGTAAGCCGCTTCAGAAGGAGACGCCTAAAGGCATTACCTATATCACCGTGGATGAGCTGAGCAAAGTCCACATGCGCTGCCCGAATCCACTCACTCGGCTTGTGCTTGATGACAAGAACGGTGTGGTGGTGCGTATTGTCCACGGAGTGGATGTTGACGGCAATCCGACGAAGATTGTACGCAAGTATCGCCGTGAAACCGTCAAGAATAAGCGCGGCGAGGAGATGCTTTGCGGCGCAGCACTCTGGCAGTATACGGCAAGTGATCCGCAGCTTAAGCCAACACAGGTTAGCACGACTCGTGAGCGAGAGATCAGGGAGGAATATACCAGCCTCCAGGAACACTCTCTTGTGCGAGAGTATCGCGACTTCCATTCACGTGTGCCCGTGAAGTATTCAGGTACCCGTGACATTGATCTTGCGACCTATCTCGCACGCAACTTCAAGACAGCTCCAACTGTCGTCACAAAGCAGCAGGACGGCCAGATCGTTCAGAAGCTTAAGCAGTCGGGGATCCCGCTTGAAGTGGTCTTGATCGATGAAGTCCACAAGACGAAGGCGAAAGAGAGTGCTCGTGGCATCAGCGCCGCCAACATTGGCGGGCTCGCTCGTAGGAGTGTGATCGGCCTGACTGGGACCATCTCCGGTGGCTATTCCTCGACCATGTTCTATGTCCTGTGGCGCTATACTCCGCTGATCCGAACGTATTTCACCTATGACGAGGTGATGCGTTTCATCGGCAAGTATGGGCAGCTTCAGTACACCCGCAAGTCCCGGAATGAAGACGAGGCCGGCTTCGATGTCGGTACACGTTCACGGCGTCGCAGAGCTCCTGCAACAGTAAAGGAAGTCCCTGGTCTCTCACCAGCGGCCTATCTCCTCTTCTGGTATGTCACCGTGTTCTCTGAGCTTGCGGAGATCTTCCCGGATCTTCCTGCTTATCGTGACGTGGTAAATCAAGTCGATCTCGATAACACCCATGTCACCATCTGGCGTGTGCCTCAGCTTGATGCCGAGGGACACCCGATGATTAACCAGGTAACAGGCGAGGAGATCGTCGAGGAGAAAGAATTTACGCAAAAGACGGCGTATGAATACATTCGTACCCGTCTTGAGGGTGAAGCCAAGAGGATGCTAGCGCTCGGAGATAAAGGACTCCTGGCCGCCATGCTCCAAACGCTCTTGACGTTCCCGAATCTGCCAACCGAAGAGATCGAGATCCGCCACCCTCGTCGTAAGGACGAGATTGTGGTGCGCTTCCCCGGTCTTCGGGCGGATGTTCTCTATCCCAAAGAAGAGGCCATCCTCAAGCAAGTCGTGGAAGATACCAAGAAGGGGCGTAAGTCCATTATCTTTGTCACGCATACTGGCCGGCATGATGTGCTCGCACGTATGGAGTGGGTACTTCAGCAAGCCGAGCTACGTCTTGGACACAAACTAAATGTGGCCGTGATGCGCTCAGGGGATGTGGATGGTCCAGACCGCGAGGAATGGATCGAGCAAAAGGTGCAGGGCGACGAGCTCAATCCGCCTATTGATGTCTTTGTCTGTAACCCGCGCCTAGTTGAGACTGGCTTGGATTTGGTCAAGTTCTGTCGTACGCACTGGGTAGAGGTGGACTATTCCGTCTACACGATGGCTCAGGCGAGCCGGAGAACCCTGCGACCAGGCCAGACGCAGGCAGTCGATACCTATTACTGGGTGTACAGCAAGGCGCTGGAGACCGGCGCACTCAAGCTCATGGCGTCCAAGTCCAAGGAGCTTGCGAAGATCTCTGGCTCCGACTTGAATGAGGCACTAATGCAGCAAGCCGGACCCATGAATCTCCAAGAGATCATGACCATCCAGCTTATGCACAATCTCGGCGTCGATAGCCTCACAGCAAACGTCGCGGATATTCAGTCGGAGTTCGATGAGCGTAATGTCACTGAGGATGAGGCACGCAGACTCATTGCCGCCGAGTTCGACAATCAAACAAAGATCCAGGTACCTGGTGCTGAAGAGGCCATTGCCCAGGTCAATGAGCTCTTGGGGATCGGGACTGAGCCAGCAGCACTAGAAGTTGTCGAGGAAGTGGAGGTGCCAAGTCTCGGCAATGCATCGAAGCCAGAGCGCACGCTTGTCGGGAAAAACTCTGATGGCGAAGCGCTTTGGGAAGATGCTCGCGGTGTTCGCTTCATCTACGTCGAGAACATCAAGCTCACTGAACCTGTGCCATTTGTCCCCACTCGCGATGGGACAGTCATTCTCCCCACTCCTGGGAGTATGCAGTTCAATCGCGAGCAGCAGGGGCACAAGCGCTATATGACGGCCGCAGAAGAGGAAGCCTGGAAGGCCAAGAAGGCGCCTCCTGTCGTCGAAGTGTCTGTCCAGGAAACTGCTCCTGAGCCTATCATCGAAGCGCCCGAGGAGCCCCAGCAGCGGCCGGTAATCGAACTGCCTCCGCTGCTATGGGGTGACGAAGACGACGATGAGACACCTGCCGTAGAGACTAGCGTAGTTGTTGCACCTGACAATACGCTGGAAGAGAAGCCAGTCGTTGTGGCTCCTCCAGTCAAAGAGCGACCAGACTGGGCAACGCTCAAGGCGCTGCAAGACGCCACGAAGAAGCGGCGCAAAGCTCGCGGCCGAGACAAAGAAGACCGTACTTTGGACAAGTAGTCTAGAGGACATTGTGTCAGGGAGAATCGCAAACTTAGAACAATCCTAAGTTTGCGATTCTCCCTCAGAAGGAGAAGAGCTATGCCACAGATGGTCGCGCGATTTATCGGAGCTCGTCCAATGGTCCTACTGCTCGGCTGGCGCTATCTTGAGGAGCACCGAACTGTCCGCTATTTGGATTTTCCAAATGGGGAAAGTGCAATCTTTGTCGAGGTAGAGGGCCTTGGGGAACGTGGAGTTACTACGCTTAATAGCTACTATCGGCTTCATGCCTACACCTATAAGCTCACCAGTGAAGCAGTCGTAGACGTGGCAGCCGATAAGCATACCCATCCCTTCACCCTCTCCTCTCTCACCGAAGTAGGGAATAGGCACAACAACACCATAATTCCTCTCTCTTCGGCCCAAGTACACACAACACTTACCTATACACCAACACAAGCCTCCTACTTCTCTGGGGACAACAAATCAAAAGTCACCTATAGAGCAGTATTGGATACCGTAGACCTCACAGTAGCGCACGTAGCACACAAACACAGCATTCACGACACCCATTCTTATCGATGTGGGAATGGCATTCTTACCTATCTCCCTCTCACCTGGAGAGGGATAGAGTTTCTCCGCGAGCGGGGCCTTTATGTCCGCTCGCGCACCTTTGGATTACCTAATGAGCCAGAAATTACCCTCGAAGACGCCGGCCAAGAAGCCGGCGAAAGCACCGACTAGGACTAAGAAGACAGCGACGAAGGCGCCGCCTGTCTCCCCTCTTCTCCGCAACCAGAAAGAGCCGCCCCCAACGCCTGAAACCGTGATTGCCCGCAAGGCTCGCACGCGCCTCTATCAAGCACGTCAGAATCGCGAGCTGAGTTCGCATCCTCTCGGGGCAAGCAAGGCCACACAACTGGGGGGACTGGGAGAGACGGCGGCCTACGCACCCTACACGCTGAGCTAACCAACACAGAACAGGGGAACATTCTATGGATATGCCGGCGTACCTCGAACTGGTACAGGGTATCCGCGTCGAACGAGCCGGGGCGCTCTTACGGGCAAACTGTCCGTTTCACGGGGAGCGCACGCCCTCGTTCTATCTTTTCCCAGATGGTCATGCCTATTGCTTCGGGGGATGTGACGAAGCCAGCTCGCGTGTGAGAGATATCGTCGAACTCATCTATCGGCTGGAGTTTCCGGGCGATCCCACACGACGGCGCGCATTTGATCGCGCCCGTGAGCTTGGGGCCATCTCCGAATCAGCCTCGATCATGTCTCTGCCGCGTATCACACAGCTTCCGTTGCCAACCGAAGAGCAGATCGAGACGTTGACCCTGGCCTTCAATTGCTATCGCGAGTTCTTTCAGCGTCGTGTTGGTGTTCCAGCACGGCGCTGGCTTTTCGAGACACGCAAGCTGGATGGACCACAACTGGGTCTTGTTCTAGAGACGGTTGGCTATGCGCCAGAAGGCGGACAGTATCACGCGGAAGTCATTGACCGACTTCGCGAGCGCTATGGCGATCAATGGGTTACTCAGGCCACCATTGCCGGTCTGTTGAATCGGAGTGGGGGAGCGTACTTCCGTAACCGGATCATGTTCGCGGTGCGCGACAAGACAGGCCGCGTGCTCTATCTGCAAGGGAGAACGCTCAATGACGAACGGCCATACAAGTATCTCAACTCACGGGGCATTCGTAAGCAGCCCTACGAGCCCATTCCACCTAGTGCGGCACTCTATGAAGGCACGCATATGGATGAAGGAGCTTTGGATGCGGCGGCTCACGGGGCCAATGGATTCTACGCCCTTGCTCTTCTGGGCTCTCGTATTCCTCCGCTGGCAACGCTAAAGGGTTTCTCACCGCCAATCATCAATGGACTGGATAATGAGCCCGAAGAAGCGGCCGGTGGCAAGGGCCGCAAGCTTCTACAAGAACGCTGCCAAGAGGCGGGAATTCCCCATATAGATGGCGTCGCGCCAGACGGGATCAAAGATGCAAGTGAATGGCTTGCAACAGTTGGGAAGCATCGGTTCTCAGAGACGCACCGATGGCGAATTGACCTAGCTGCCTAGACTGGTCGGGAGGGGCATTTCGCCCCTCCCTTTTTTGTTGTTTATGAGGAATTTACTATGTCGCGAACACACCTTATTTGTGAGGTGGACCATCAGTATGTCGCAGATCGAGACTGCCTGGACTGTGCTAAGCACCGCCTCTTGCGGGTAGACAGAGATGGCAAGGCACGGCACTGCCAATACCCTTATCCCTACATAGCCGCCTGTACTGACAAGGGCAACCGGCAAGGTGCTGGTGTCAGCGCCACTATGATTGCCACCGACTGTATCCGTAAGAGTGTGCTAGATAGCCGTATTGACTATCCTCTGTATCCACACGAGCTCCAGGCGTCAATCAAGGGAACTGCACAACACGCCTACTTCGAGCGCTTCAATGAGGATGGCATCTTAGCTGAAGTCCGTCTCGTCAAGCAGATGCCCTCGGGCCGATATATCAGCGGGCAGATAGATCGCTATCTTGCCTGGGCACATCGGATCGAGGACTACAAATTCAAAAGCGAGAAGACACTTCCAACAAAGCCGCCGCTTCAGTATGTAGGCCAGCAGAATATCTATCGTTACATGCTCGAAACCGGGTGCACCATTCTGGAATCTGGGGAGGTTATACCTCCTCAAGAGCCGATCACCGAGCTCGCGCTCTTTCCTTCCAATCACATGGACTGGAACGAGTTGCTGTGTCCCCTCTGGCCGCTTAGCCGAACAGAGTGGTTCATCGAGAGTATGCTCGACATCTTCGACGCGGCTGATAAGGATTCAGCTTACGTGCCGCCACGGCAGTACACGCAGCCCGAGACGACCAACTTCTGCAAGAACTGGTGCCCGATTTGGCGGCAGTGCTGCACACTGGGAGGAGAGACGAGAGACCTCTTTGTCGAGGCGCTCTCAGAGCATTAGAAAGGCACAGTATGCAAGACGAAAAGCGTATCGCGAAGTTGACGGCACATGGGTTGAGTCACCCGATGGCTGAGCTCCTTCTCTTCCGGCACGGACAGCTTTCCGATAACCAACTCATCTGGGTTATTGGCCAGTGCCAGGAGGTGAATGATTTTGGCTGGAACGCCACAGGTCGCTTCGCGCAGCTTGCCGTTGAGCGGGTACCTGTCTCATGACAGCACGCAAGATCCGTGTCGATACGAGAGATGACCGAGTAGTCGATGAGCTTGCTCCAAAACGACAAGCAAGAAAGCGGAAGTCGATTTCTGTTCAGGAGCAGGATGGGTCAAGAACACAATTACGCTGCCTGTGGGTAGCTGAGAAATTGGAGGATCCGGTACACCTGGCTGCTTACGACGCAATGTGGGACATGCTCGTCGAGCTCGCCCGACCTCGCGCTATCAAATATGCTACTGAGTATGCGGCACAAAGAGACTCTCCAGTCGCAGCATAGTAAAGTCAAATGCCCCTCTCGGAAGAACACTCCGAGAGGGGCATTTTTGCTTTATCGCTTGTGCTCACAACCACCGATCTTCTCTTCGCACCACCCACCCGAGGGAAACTCCTCTGGTCCGTTTTGTGTTAATGACGTCCTGCCGATCTCGATCCCGTTCCCTGTGCCCGAGATCAGCCACGCCGTGGAGATCGAGACCAACCAGGAGTATTTCGGCGTGGATTTCGCGATCACGGACAGCACCTTCAAATTCGCGGACTATGTGGACGAGACGCTGAAGGTGCGGTTCCTGGGCGGTCTGGGCGTGCTGCGGGGCATCTACCCGAGCTTCTAAGCGCGCATGGTCATAGCGTGCGGGGAGGGAGGCGCGCTGGCAGGCGTTTCCCTTCCTCCCCCAGGCCGCAAACACGGAGCATGCAATCTGGCACGCAAGCTGCGTAGGGATTGTGGACCGCCTGCTCACATTCGAGGCGATCCAGGAGGAAAGTCCCATGCCACAAAATGACCTGCCGCCGATGGGGTCGGCGGAGCCAACCGAGCCAGTGCAACCGGCAAGCGAAGTGCGCTACGGGCAGCCAGTGGAGCCAGTCGCCCCGCGCGAGCGGGTGCGGGAGGCGCCACCGGTGGCGTATGCACGCCCATCGGCTACGTCTCGCTTGATCCAGCTCGTGTACCTGGTCTTCGGCATCATTGAGGCATTGATCGCCATTCGGGTCGTGATGAAGCTGCTGGCGGCCAATCCGGAGGCCGCGTTTACGCAGTTCCTCTACGGCATCACGGACCCCTTCGTGGCGCCGTTCCAGGGCGTCTTCTCGACGCCGCAGTCACACGGCAGCGTGCTCGAGCTTTCGTCGCTGCTGGCTATCATCATCTACGCGCTGCTGGCCTATGTCATCGTTCGCGTGATCGCCTATGCGCGCGGGCGTCAGCCGACGGCGACGATGTGATCGCCCCCACACAAGCCCCTCCTCCACTGGGAGAGGGGTGTTGGGGGAAAGCGGCGCAGTGATCTGTGTCAAGTGATCTGTGTCAAGTGATCTGTGTCATATGTGGTCCGGCGGTTGACGCCGGCCAGTGGTGAGCCTGAGGAGGGCGCCACCTTCTGCCGCATGGAGCGTTTCCGCTCCGCCGACGGCACGAGGGTGGCGCTCGCGGTTTTTTCGGCGGCGTGAGTGGAGGATGGAGGGGGGCGAGGTGGCATGACGACGACACTGGGGGCCGGCGCGTACATTGACGTGGCGGGCTACACGCGGGCCACCTGGCACAACGCTTGACACGGCGTGACAGGAAGGGTACACTTCGAGCACTTTGAACAAATGTTTCAACCGCCGACACGTAGGACGATGGCGAATGGGACAGGCCACGCGCACCACAATACTCTCACTGGACTTGGCGTCCCGTCAGTCACCCCCGGTTTAAACCGGGAGCTTGAGTGATTAGGCTCCACACTGACCAGTTCACCAGCCCGCTAGGGCTGGTAGCCGATACCGCTGAATGCCATGCATAGGTACCTGGGGATGGCACCTCAGTCCCCAGCTCTACGGTTCACCGTTAAACCCAGCCTTCGGGGTGATAGGCCAGTGCGGTGAACGAATCTGAGAAACCAGCGGCTATCTGGAACGAGGGGACCATCACCTGGGTAACCAGTGCGGCCCGTTAGGGCTTCCCGCAAGGGACTACTCCGAGCTCATGAGAGAGCATGCATGCAGCGTGTCTTTGTTGTGGACCACGAGAAACGGCCACTGATGCCGTGCCGACCAGCCCGCGCCCGATGGCTGTTGAGCAAGCAGCGGGCTGCCATCTTTCGGCACGTGCCGTTCACCCTTATCCTACACGAGGCGCGGCCGGAGGCGGTCGTGGCACCCCAGCGGCTCAAGATCGATCCGGGATCAGTCACCACCGGGCTCGCTATTGTGAGCGACGCCACCGGCGACGTGGTCTGGGCTGGAGAGCTCACGCATCGGGGCAAGCAGGTCAAAGCCCGACTGCAGCAGCGACGGGCCTGCCGTCGGGCCCGCCGGCAGCGGCACACCCGCTACCGGAAGGCGCGCTATCTGAATCGCCGACGGCCTTCAGGCTGGCTGCCACCTTCCCTGGAAAGTCGGGTCTGCAATGTGCTGTGCTGGGTGCGTCGGCTGCAGCGGTGCTGTCCCGTCGGCGCTCTCAGTCAAGAACTGGTGCGGTTCGACACCCAACTGCTCCAGAACGCCGAAATCTCGGGGGTCGAGTATCAGCAGGGTGAGCTGGCGGGCTATGAGGTCCGCGAGTATGTCTTGGAGAAGCTGGGCCGACAGTGTGTCTACTGTGGCACGACCACCCGCCCGCTGCAGATGGAGCATCTGCTTCCCCGCTCCCGGGGTGGCTCTAACCGGGTCTCAAACCTGGCGCCCGCCTGTCAGCCGTGCAATCAGAAGAAGGGGAATCGGACGGCAGCCGAGTTCGGACATCCTGAGGTCGAGGCCCGCGCCAAAGCGCCGCTGCGCGATGCGGCGGCCGTGAACACGACGCGCTGGGCGCTGTATCACTGCCTTGAGGCACTGGGGCTTCCGGTCGAGACGGGGACGGGTGGACGCACCAAGTGGAATCGTGTGACGCGCGGCATCCCCAAGACCCACTGGCTGGATGCGGTGTGCGTGGGTGCTTCGACCCCACCACGGGTGCAGTGGCAACAGGTAGTCCCACTGCTCATCACGGCTCGGGGGCGGCATGATCGGCAGATGGTGAAGACGGATCGCTATGGCTTTCCGCGTGGAGGGGCCAAGACCACCAGTGCGCTGGGCGGCTTCCGCTCGGGCGATCTGGTGCGGGCGGTGGTGCCGGCGCCGCACAAGACGGCGGGGATCCATCTCGGGGTGATCAGCGTACGAGCGAGTGGTTCCTGCGATATCACCACCCCGCAGGGCAGGCTCGGCGGCATTTCCCACCGGTATTGTACGTTGCGGCAGCGGGCGGATGGCTATCGATATCAACGCGGTAGCCGGGCGCTTCCTCCACCGCCTGCAGGCGGGAGCCTCCGCGCTCTGCGTCGGTGATCAGGGTGGGGTCAATACGAGCAAGCGGCAGGCGCTTGAGGAGACCGTGCGGTTGCTCACTGCCGCGCGGGCCTTCTATGTCGACTTTTTCCTTGCCCACCCCGCCAAACTCAGGGAGTTGGTATAAGTGGTCTCGTTGCGCACCGGGGAGATGGAGGAACACCTCCTTTCGGCACACAAGCTCCTCACCTGGGCTGAGGAACAGACCGTGGAAACCCACGATCACCCGGAGCCCCTGCCGGGCTGGAACTTCACGGGGCGGTTTCCCGACTTCCCGTACCTGTATCGGCGCTCCGTGATCAAAGACGCTATTGGGAAAGTGCGCGGCTATCTGTCCATGCTCGCCACCTGGCACGTGTCGGGAAAGTCGGGCAACCGGAAGGGCAAAGGGAAGAAGGGCAAGCCCGGGTTACCAGGCAGCGCCGATCATCCCACGCTGTATCACGGTACGTTTCAGCTGGAGGTGGGGAATGGTGAGCCGGTGCGTGACCGCTTTGTGCGCCTGAAGGTGTGCCGAGGCGGTCAATGGGTCTGGGCACACTATCCCGTCCAGGCCAGCCGCTATTTCCAGCAGAGGCTTGCTGATCCCTCCTGGGCAACAAAGAGCCCGACCCTAGTGGCACGTGCCAAGTATGTGGCATTCCACTTCCCTCAGGTGAAAGTCATCAAAGCCAGGAAGGTGGTCGAAAGCAAACGCGATCCTGGCCTCGTGACGGTGGCCGTGAATCTGAACGTCAAACAACTCGCGGTCATCACCGCGCGACAGCACGGCCAGATAGAGAAGACCGTATTTGTGCGCGATGGAGGATTGGATCAGCACCGCTATCGGCATCTCACTCGGGTGGGGAAGAAGCAGAAGCAATGGCAATCCGGCAAGCCAGTTAAAGGGGAGCAGAGCAATCAGCAGCTTTGGCACCATATTCGGCGGCAGAACCGCGATGTGGCGCACAAAGCCGCCCGCGCCATTGCCCAGATCTGCGCTCAATATCCCGGATCCGTACTCCTTTTCGAGCGGCTGCGGAAGATGAGACGGAAAGGAGGCAGCAAGTCCAGGCGACTGAATCGGAAGCAGGCCAATCAACTCCGTGGCCAGATTAACCGCCTGGCAAGAGAGAAAGCGTACGCGCAAGGGATAGTCACAGTAGAGGTCAATCCGCATGGCACGTCGCAATATTGCTCCCGCTGTGGCGCTCGGGGCGAGAGGTTCTCGCTTCAGGGTGGGCGCCGCCACAAGGGACGCGGGGGCAAACTCTTCTGGTGTCCGGTTTGCCAGTATGAGGTCCAGGCGGATTTCAACGCCTCAGCCAACGTCCATCATTCATTCTATCAGGAGGTGCATTGGCAGCCACGCCTGAAGCGGAGCGGCTGACCAACACCCGCCCTGCATCGCTACAGGCGATGTGGGAGACGCCTGTCAGAGGGACACCCCGAGCAAGACTGGCAGGCCAGGCCGGTTCGCAAACGAGCGAACATGCAAGGTGGTACGGCTATCGTTGGTCCACTGGGGGCACGTTTCAACCCGCCTGCTCTCATGGACACGACCTGATCTGGTAACGTGCTGGAAGGCGGCGGGAACGCTGGCGCGCTGGACTGGATTAGGGCGGCGAGAACGACTGCTCTGACACTCCACGGGGGCTCAAGCCCCATGGGTTCTCAGGCTACGCACAGGGTAACCCCTCACGTTAGCGCCTGAAGGCGGTGCCCCCGCCGACGCGGACGGTGCATGCATCGCCAGGCGAGCTCGGCTCACTCAACGCTGGCTCAAGCGCATGGCACCTCGTCCAAGAGGCGTTCGTACTTTTACCCGTGGGAACGACTCACCACGGAACGCCCAAATACGATTGAGTTGGCAAGGTGCAAGATGTCCTCCCAAGCATTCTCGCACAGGGGGAAGGACCTGACAATGCAACGAGACTTCTGGCTAAAGCCACGCAAACCCGCCTATCCGCCTGGGTTAGAAACCCAGCGGCTTGCGACGGATTGTTCTTCTGTCAAGATTTAACTATGAATCTGCGCAACAGTTGATACCACGAATCAGGAAACAGCGTCGCTGCTGGGGCTGAATACGACGGTGGGCGGTGGGGCCACGGCGCCTGCCGGGACAACAGCGCTGCCCGTCGCGGCAGCCGCGGGGTGGACGGCCGGGCCGCTCTGGCTGTTGGATGGGCCGTACTCCGAGATGGTGCAGGTAATCGGCTCTGTCGATTCGACGCATCTCACTCTCGCGGCGCCCGGCACACGCTTCGCGCACGCGCCGGGCGTCTCCGCCAGCCAGGCGGGCACCGCAGGCTCGCTGGCGGAGCTCTTGCTGCGCGCCAGCGCGTGGGTCGAGGGCTATTGCCGCCAGGGAACCGCCGCGACGGATCGCTCGCTCTTCGCGCTGAGCCGTAGCGAGCGCTGGGGACTGCCGGGCACGCGCGCCTTGCTGGACCGCGACGCGGTGCTCGCCGTCCGGCCTGGGCACTTTCCGGTGCAGAGTGTCGCATCGCTGGCCATCGAGCTCGGCCAGGGCCAGTCGCTGGCGCTGGACGTCTCCCAGGTGGAGCTGCCCGCGAGCGGACGGCTGGTCGAGGTGCCCTATCTGCTGGCAACACCGCCCGTGCAAGGGCAGCTGCCGCCGCTGGAGACGCTGGGTCTGTCGCGAGCGCGCCGCCAGTGGGTGACGCTGACGTACACAGGCGGCATCAGCATCGGCAGCGTGCCGTATGACCTGCAACAGGCGTGCATCTGGGTGGCGAGCGATCTGCTGGCGGTGCGCCGCAATCCCTCGGGCGCAGCGCTGGTGCGCCCGGGCAAGTTCGAGCTGCAGGCGCGGCCGCGCGCCGACACCTCCGGCGAGTCTATTCTGCTGACACAGGCGAAGGCGGCGCTGGAGCCATTTCGCGAGCATGGGATGTGAGGAGGAGAGCGCCATGCAATTCACGACGGTGCGTATCGAGCGGCCGGAGGGCACGGTGCCGCTCGAAGGGATCGCGGTGCAGATCGAGCAGGCGACGGCCGAGGATGGCGAGCGGCTCGGCGTGCAGGGCGCGCGTCCCTACGACGTGTTCTGGATCTATACGACACAAGGGGTGCCGAGCGTGCCCATGCGACGGCGCGATGTCCTCGTCGACGAGCTGAATAGCGATCCTGAGACGGGTCAGCTGGCCAGGTATCGTGTCTCTGGCCTGGCGGAGACCTTCGACGCCGACCATCAAGAGGCGTTCTGCGAGCGCGTGGTCGGCGGCTAACCCGTGCGCCGGCAGACGCGCGCCTCTCGTGCTGGAAGGAGACCTCATCATGCCTCTCGGACCACCACTCCCCGCCCAACCCGCCACTTTCGCCGCGCTGCGCGCGATGCAGGGCCTCATTCTGAGTGAGTGCCTCATCGGCGGCGCGAGTCCTTTCGCCGCGCTCTCCGCCGGCGACGCGGCACGCTTCGGCGTCGCCAGCGCAGTCTTCGTCGGGCGGCCCAAAGACTTCAAGGACGCGTACCTGCCACAGTGCCGCCTGTGGGTGGCGGAGGGCAGCGAGACCATCGCGGTGGCAGGCAGCGCCGGCCGCATCTATGCGGAGCTCGAAGCGCTGGTGCAGGTCGCGGTGGACCTGCACGCCGATTGGTATGCCGGCGAGCAGCAGATCCTGGCGATCCGCGACGCGCTGCTGCCGGTGCTGGCCCGCCACGCGCGGCTGGGAGGCAGTGTCTCCACCGTGCTCGCCAGCGCGGTGCGCGCCGGCCGCGGCCTCTGCTACGAAGAGGTAGCCGGCACGGTCTATCGCTGCTACGAGGCACGCTGGTGGGTGCGCCAGCAGTGGAGTGTCAGCGGCGGACGGGCGGTGTAGCCGCGCGCTGGCGCTGACGCTGGCGCCACCAGTGCAGGACCGTGCTGGCGTCGTTGAAGCCGAGCGGAACGAAGACCTGCAGCCCGAAGACGACGATGTTCTCGACACACACGAAGAGCGCGAGCCACCAGGCCAGGCCGCCAGAGGGATGCAGCGCCAGCGCCAGCGCGCCGGCGACCAGGCCGATCGCGAGGCTGGCGAGTGGACCACCAAGCGCGCGCTGGATGTGCAGCGCTGGCGGTAGCTCGGGTTCGTCGCGTGGGTAGACCGACGAGGTCAGCACGCCGAGGAACCCAAGGCGTATGCCGCTCATCGGGTAACCGGTGCGGCGCGCGGCGATGGCATGGCCGAGATGGTGAACGATCTCCGAAAGCCAGTGCAGCGCCACCGCCAGCAGGCCGCCCAGCAGCGCCTCGCCCACCGGCAGCCGCAGCACGTAGCGCGCGATGGCGGCGAATAGCACCCAGAGCACGAGCGTCCCCATAAAGGCCTGCGCCCGCAGCGTCACGCGCAGGCCAAAGAGGCTCCCCAGCTCATAGGTGCGCATTGACCTGCCCTCTCACTCTCGCAGTGGGATCGACGGCCAGCAGTAGTTGCAGTTGTGGTAGAGCGCCTGATCTACATAGCCGTCGTTGTGCGGCATCTGCGTGAACGTCTGATAGCTGCTGATCGGCGTCGTTGCCGTACAGCCATCGCAGCGGTACGTATGCGCGTCCCACGCCTCGCTGTCGTCGTTGAGCGAGCCGCCATGGCTGTAGCGCGGCGAGCTGAACAGCACCTTGTGGCCGCCGTCCATGTAGACGGCGGAGGTATCGGTGACGACGAGGTCTGAGTCTGAGGGGTAGTTGCCCATCGTAGTCCAGTCGGTGCCGTTCGTGCCCTGCGGATTGCGGCCGCTGGCGCTGCCATTCAGCGCGTTCAAGAAGGCACTGCCGGTCTGCATCTCCTGGGCCTGGTAGAAGCCGCCGAGGAAGGCATAGCCGGTGCCGTTGTGCGGCGTGCTGATGGTGTAGACGTCTTGCACGTAGAGCACCGGTGGGAAGACGCCCTGGCCGACGGTGGCGTTGTTCGCCTCGGCGTAGAGCATCCAGCGCACGATCAGGCCGCCCATGCTGTGCGCCACAATCTGCACGTCCTGGCCGGTCTTGGAATAGTTGTCATAGATGAACCAGGCCAGGTGGTAGGCCAGGTGGCGCAGGTCGGTGTTGCGATTGTGCGACAGGTGGCCGGAGGTGCCGTTCTCGTGGGTCGAGCAGACGGGGCTGCAGGGCGACTTGCTGTAGTAGGTGTTGTGGTCGCCGTGCAGGTCGATCCAGTCGTTGGGACTGGTGCTGACATGCTTGTCGCAGCTGTAGAAGCCCACGGCGCGCTGCGGCCCCAGCCAGCCGTCCTCGCGCAGGTCGGCTTTGAGCACCGACCACATGTTTTCGTCGACGGAGGGGCAGCCGAGGCCGTCGTTGTAGCCGTGCACGAAGATGATGGGCGTCGTCGCCTTATTCGGTGGTGACCAGGCGCGCACCGGAGGGGCGAGCGCCAGCAAGAGCGCGGCGGTGAGCGCGAGTGAGATCGCAGTGACCGAGGCCAGGCGCAGTCCGTGTCGTCGCATGTGTGTCCCTCCCGTGTGGGGCACGCCCCCAGGGCCGGCAACAGCACTACGCAAGCGCACTATGAGGCACAGCATCGGAGCGGGGAAGTCGCATACGGAAGCGGGCAGTGAAAGTGTACCTGGGGGCAGCCTGCTTGTCAATACACAGGCGGGTAGGTAGGGCGAGACGGCGCAGTGGACAACGATCTGCTGGCGAGCGCCGCGTTGCCCCTTGCCAAAATCGAACAGGTGATCTATACTTGCACGTGACAGCCGGTGAGTCTGAGTAGGACGCCGTGTTTCGTCCCGTCACCATTGGGCGGGAGGGAACGCGGCGTTTTTGTGTTTTGCGCTGATAGCGTCGGCTGTGTCACAGGAAGGAGGGCACTTGCCATGACGACGCTCAAGCTCGGCTGGACCAACCCGCTCACCGATCAGTTCGGCGCCCACCCCACCTTCGGGCCGGTGCTGGACCTGAACGACGGCACCAGCTTCTCGCTCGTCTCCCCTGACGGCCTGGAGCTGCCCCTGCCCCCCAGGACCCTCGTGGCCGCCGGCAACATCCGCACGCAGGGCGAGCGCGTCACCCGCGCCATCTATCGCCACAACCGCACAGCCGCCGCGCGCCTCATCCTGGGTCCCTCCGCCAGTGGCTCGGCCCTCACGGCGACGATCCGTGGCCTGTTAGACTGGCTCGGCGGACCGCCAAGCATCCCGATCACGCTCCAGTATCAGCCCTTCAACGACACCGCGCCCGTCTACCTGGATGTCGTCGGCTGCGCGCATGAGATCCCGGCCGACGAGGAGATGTGGCTGCGGCTGCAAATGGAGCCCATCGAGATCGTGTTCCTGGCCCGACCCGGACTGCGGGGCGACCGCATCACGCTGGACAATCTTGTCACCAATCCCGGCTTCGAGGCCCCCAGTGGCCCGAGTGTCCAGGTGTTCGGGGATAGCTTCGCCAACGCCAACGCCTATGCCCTCCAGGCCGGCTCCGCCCCCAGCGTAGCGGCCAACGTCCTCACCGTCCCCAACGGCACCCGGCTGGCCTTCGGCTCTCCGGCGTGGGGAGCCATCAATGGCTGGCAGGTGCGCTTCCAATGGACGAGTGGCCTCTTGCCCGCCTTCTACCTGCACTACACCGATGCCAACAACTTCCTGCATGTGGACATGGGCGGGGGTGGCAACAGCGGCATCGGGCTGCATCAGTTCGTCGGCGGCGTGGATCATCAGCTGGCGACCGCCGGCCCCACCTTCACGGCTGGCACCTTCTACTGGCTCCGGTTCACGCAGTTCCCCAGCGTCCCCGGCGATCCACCGTACCTGGTGGCCACGCTCTTCAACGACAGTGCCGGGTCTGTCGGCGCGCAGATCGTCGCCCTCAGCGCGCCCGCCTTTGACGCCGTCACGGCGCTGGCCGGCCGGCCGCAGATCGCGCCCAGCGCCGCGGCCATGAACATCGGCGGCGCCTTCCCGCAGGTGCACGGCCTCTGGCTCTTTGGCCCCGGCGCGTGGACCTTCCTGGGGATCGTCAGTGGCTCGCCGGCCACCGGAACCTCGTCGTGGGCCTGGGAGACGGATCCCACGAAGACGTACCCTGGCGGACCCGTCAGCAGCTTCGGCGCCGCACGCGTGGACCTGCCTCCGGCGGGGACGGTGGACGCGGACTGCTATCTCTATCAGGGCGGCGTCCCGCTGGGCTCACAGGCCATCCCGGTGGCGGCACCGGGCAACACGCTGGGCGTCTCCGCCTGGGCCAAAAGCAGCGGACTGGCAGGCACCACCACTATCGATATGACGGTACGCGAGTGGAACGCGGCTGGCTCCTTCCTGCGGCAGAGCCGGGTGGCGCGGCTCACCGGCAATCAGGCGGCCTACACCCAACTCTCGGCGGCGTACACGACGGGTGCGAACTGTGCCTACGCCGACGTCATGCTCGAGGTCGGCGACACCAACGCGGGGGCCTCGGCCAACGGCACGGTCTGGTTTGACAACGTGCAGTGCTGGGATCAGACGGCGACCGGCATGCTGAGCATGCCCTACTGCGAGACACGCTTCACGCAAGGGCCGGCGCAGCTCCTCCTCAGCGGCATCATCGGCGATCTGCCCGCACCCGCGCACCTCTCCCTGGGCACCTTCCTGACGAGCTGGCCGGTGAGCTCGACCCTGAGCTTTGCCCTGGGCAGGAGTGGCAAGTCGTCGGCGAACGCCGATCTCGTCGGGGCGTCGAATGGCTGGTATGGAGCCATCCTCACGCCGCAAAGCACCGCCGTCCTGGATGCGACTAGCTACGGCGGGTACTTCGCCAAGGCCACCGTCACCAGCGGCGGCTGGAACCCCCGCGCCTTCAGCCCCAAAGCAGGAGATAGCCCTGGCACCTATCACCTGCTGGCCCGGTTCCAGACGGCACAACTGCTGGCTAACCTACCCAATGTGGCCGTCCGCGCCGTCACGCAGCAGCGGCTGCAGCAGTGGTTCGGGGACACTGGCGGCAGCGATCAGCTCGGCAGCTACTTCGGCCCGTTCAGCGCCCCGATCGTCGCCTCGAACCCCTGGACCGTGGTGGACAGCGGGCAAGTGGTCCTGCCGCCCTTCGCCGCGGGCGCGCTCACTGACCCCAATCAGACGTACCTGACGCCGCGGACACACTGGGCGGACGGCACCGGAGGCGGCTCCGTCTGCGAGATCAACTGGCAGCTGCTGCTGCCGATCGACGGCTCGCTGGTGATGGGCCTACTCAACAACCCGAGCAACGCCTTCGGGGGCATCACGAATCAGTGGCTCTGGACGTATCTGGATGGCCTGGGTGTCTCGCTCGGCCTCCCCGCCAGTCAGGGGTTTAGTTTGGAGACGCAGCCAGTGGCCGCACCGGGCAAGAGCGCCGGCGGGCCAGGGACGCGGACCACCGGCATCATCAACCTGAACAGCGGCGCCGACCCCTATCTCATCCTGGATCCCACGCTCGAAGTGAACGGCGGCGCCGGGATCAATCAGCTGGCGGGGTATCTCGCCGATGGGGCCGGCGCGGTGCTGCCCCTACACTCCGTCGTTCAATACTCCCCGCTGTACCTGTATCCACGCTAAAGACAAGCGCCCATCGCACGTGGGGGCGCGTTCCGAAAGGGTTATCAACTCTCTGGGGCCAAGAGTCCCCTGCCTTTAGGCATGGGGAGGAATGGCCTCATCCTTCACAGATACTGGTAATCTGCCCATCCTGTGAATATGTA
>Ga0207646_10003439_pt1 | contig 17884 bp, 22 predicted proteins | sample KBSK5502metaG_FD_184343 | JGI IMG/M metagenome (GOLD analysis project Ga0207646, IMG submission 184343) | Corn, switchgrass and miscanthus rhizosphere microbial communities from Kellogg Biological Station, Michigan, USA - KBS K5-50-2 metaG... | ecosystem: Host-associated > Plants > Roots >...
CAGTATGCCGCACCGACCGCTGGGGCCGGGCGGCGGTACTCGTGCCTGGATTGCTGTTGTATGGCACCATTCTCGGCACGCTCATCGTGATCACGAACCCCGTGCTCCTTGGGGTCTGGAGTTTCTTGATCGGGGCCGGATCAGGTCTCGTTGCGTCGATCCCGACCGCGGTGATCGGTGACCGCGTGCCCTCCGAGATGCAGGGAGTCGCCATCGGATGGCTCCGCACCGTGAACGACACCGGCATGATCGCAGGCCCGCTGATATTTGGAGTGGTGGCCGATGCCGTCCACCTCGCGGCTCCGTTCGTTCTCGCCTTCGGGCTTCTGCTCATCGCCGCGTGGCGATGTGAGCACGAGCGTAGAAATGAGGCAAGCCATGCCGAGCTCGCCTGAATCCAGAGGGGCTTCGCGACGGGGACGCGACAATCCACGGCCCAAGGTGTTGATTGTCGATGACGACAAGACGGTTCGTGAGGTGTTTGGGGACATCCTGAGCAGTGACTTCGACGTCCGCCTTGCGGGCGACAGCCTCGAGGCCCTCGAACGCTTCGAAGCCGAGCTGGTCGACTTAGTTCTTCTCGACATTCTCATACCCGGGGTCGACGGGCTCGAGGTGCTCTCTCGCCTCCGGGCGATGAAGCCGGATGTCCCGGTCATCATCGTGAGCGGCTTGGATCGGGCCGCTCCTACGGCGAATGCGCTATCTCTCGGCGCACGGGACTACCTCACCAAGCCTGTCGACGCGGCACTGCTGCTCGCCACCGTCAACTCCGCTGTGCAAGCGGTGCCATCCAGGAAGACCTTCGACAAGCCGAGCCAGATGAATCCCTGGCCACCCCGCGCAGACGTCGTACTCATGGGCCATGACCTCCAGGCCCTGGCCGGTATCAAGGTCGCCCTCATGCCGTTGCCGACTCGGATTGCCTCGGTAATTGTGGTCGGGCTCCACCATCTGACTTTGGCCCAGCCGGCCTTCGGGCTTATCGAAGAGCCGCCCATCGCGGAAGAAGCTATTAGTGCGGTGCGCGCTGCTCGTGACGCCGCGCCGCGGTGCAAGCTGGCACTCGGCTGCGACGTCACAAGGGGTAGAGCGTCGAACGACGCGCGGCTGAAACAGGCACTCTCGCACGAAGTCGACGTGTTTCTCAGCAAGCCGTACGATCTGAACGAGATTCGCGCATGGGTCACGGTTGCTGCCGGCCCAGAGCGTGACGTGGCGTGCCGTAGTCTTCTGAGCGCGCACGTCGTTCGGGCTATCCACTACGTCTCGCAACACTATGCCGGCGCGACCCTCGAGGCCGCAGCGGCGGCCGCCAAAGTCTCGCCAGGTTACCTCGCGCACGTCTTCCGGGCTGAGCTCGATACGACCTTCTGGGACTGCGTCACGACCGTCCGTCTGGAGGTGGCGAAGGATCTGCTGGCCAGAACGTCGCACAAACTCGCACGCATCGCCGAGCTCGCCGGTTTTTGCGACGCGCCCCATCTGTCTCGGGTCTTCAGCCGATATTGCGCATGTGGCCCTCGCTGCAGCCCTCGAGCGTATCGGAACAGGATGCTACGGTTCAGCGGCCCCACTCGACTCGCCGCCGCTCCGGTCGCTTAGATCACGTCCGTCCACGCCGCCAGCAGGAATCTTCAAGTGTTCGGGGATTGACCCGCGCGGTCGCCACGTCTATACGTTCCTCATATCTATGGGTTGTACACCGTTCCTGTCCGTCGTCGATCAGCCACAAGGAACCAGCGTATGAAGGAATACGGAGCGTAGCCCAATGAAGATCCATCTTTACGCGACGCTTCGCTTAGCTGCCGGCCGTAGCGCAATCGAAACCACCGTCGGCGAGCCGCGCGACCTCATCGGTGTGCTCTCTGAGATTGCCCAGCCGCTAGGGCAGAAATTTCAAACGACGCTGTTCGACGGCGAGGAGTCGCTGTCGCCCGAGGTTGTCGTCTGCCTCAACGAGCGGATGCTCGAGCGCGGAGAGCGCGTGACAGTCAGCGACTCCGATGAAGTATCTCTGCTCATGCCTCTCGCAGGTGGGTAACCGTGAGCGTGCGCCGCGTTGTTGCGAACGTCGCCTCCTGTACGGGCTGCGGGCTTTGTATGATCGGCTGCTCTGCTGAGCACGTCGCTGGTTTCAACGCTCGCTATTCGTGGGTGAAGGTGGATTCCGATTTGATGGGCGTGCCAGCGGGGATCCGGTTCACACATGGATGTGACAGAGCTCACTCCTCGCAATGCGTGTTTCTGACTGAAGTCCCCAGTTGCGTCGCGCTGTGTGAACCGCGAGCACTCCGCTATCTCGTGGACACGGAAGAGCTGGCTTCATGACTCCTGGGTATTCCGGAATGATGCTGGAGGTTGATCTCGGGCAACGCCGGGCTGAGGGCCGCCCGATCGACGAGGACGTTCGCCGCAGCCTTCTCGGAGGAAACGGTCTTGGAGCATGGGCGCTCTACCATACGCTCGCGCCCGGCGTCGACGCCTTCTCCCCAGAGAATCCATTGATCTTTTGCACGGGTCCCTTGTCGGGAACCCTGGCGCCGATCACTCCGAAGATGTGCGCCTTTGCAAAATCGCCGTTGACGGGCGGCTACATGGACAGCATCTCGTCCGCCCAGCTAGGCACGGAGCTGAAATGTGCGGGCTACGACTTGCTGCTGATCCGGGGCGCGGCTGAGACGCCCACCTATCTCCGGATCGATGACGACCGGGTCTCGTTCGAGGACGCCCGCTCGTTGTGTGGAAGCAGCACCTTCGAAGCGCAGGAGACCATCAGGGCGGCCATGGGAGATGCGTCAGCGAGAGTGCTGGCCATCGGTCCGGCGGGTGAGAACCGCGTGCGATACGCCGCGATCCTCGGTGAGCATCGGGCATTCGGCGGTGGTGGGCTTGGCGCGGTCATGGGATCCAAGCGGCTCAAAGCGATCGTTGCTCGGGGGACCGGCGTCGTCTCCGCCCACGACCGCGAAGGGCTGTTCAACTGCGCCCGCCGCTTCATGGCTCGCGTGCGCCAGAGTCGCGCGGCGACGGTCCTCACGTCATTCGGAACGCCGGTCCACACTATGATCCTCCAGAAGCTCGGAGGCCTGCCCACGCGCAACTTCCAGACGGGCGTCATCGCCGGAGCGGAGAAGCTCTCGGGCGAAGTGATGCGCGAAACCTACACGAAGAAGGTGATCGCCTGTCCGAGCTGCATGACACCCTGCGGCATGGTGACAGAGGTCCGCGAGGGGGAGTACGGAGGCACATCCACTCTTGGACCGGAGTTTCAGGCGATCGCGACTCTTGGTTCCCTCCTCGGCCACGATCGGCTCGACGCGGTCATTGCCCTCGACCGTCTGTGCGACGAGTTGGGCGTCGGACAATGCTCGGTTGGCAACGTCATCGCGTTCGCCATGGAATGCCGCGAGCGTGGTCTGCTGTCGCGGACCGACCTCGACGGCCTGGATCTGCACTTTGGAAACCACCAGGCTGCCTTCGAACTGGTCGGGAAGATCGCCCGCCGTGAGGGTATCGGAGATCTGCTCGCCGAAGGCGTCAAGAAAGCGTCCGAACAACTGGGACGGGGGACCGAGGACTTCGCGTGCGAAGTGAAGGGCATGGAGATGACGGGGTTCGAGCCCCGCTCCTTGAAGAGTCAAGCGATCGGGTTCGCCATCTCGAACCGGGGCCCGATCCACAACGAGGTCCGGCCGCTCGCAGAGTTCTTCAGCGCGGTCGACTGGAATCGCCCTGAGGGGGTCGGCCGACTCGCCAAGACGCTCTCCGATTGGACGGCGCTCGCAAACTGCCTCGTCTGGTGTCTGAGTGCCGAGCGCGTTCTCGATTTCAAGCCGTGGCCAGTGATGGTCGAGCTGGTGAGGCTGGTAACCGGCTACGACGTCGACGAGGCATCCCTGGTGACCGTCGGCGAGCGGGTGCAAACAATCGAGCGACTGATCAACGTCCGAGAAGGGCTGACCCGATCCGCCGATCGGCTCCCCAAGCGATTCGTTCGTGAAGCGTTGCCCGAGGGCATGAAAAAGGGTGTTCGCGTTCCGCAGGAGACCCTCGACGCGTGGCTCGACGAATACTACACGGCACGTGGCTGGAACGATAACGGGATCCCTACGAGCGAAACCGTCGATCGGCTCGGCCTGCGAGCCCTCCTGGAGGCGTGATGAGTCCGACTGTCAAGTCCGCCGAAATCATTCCCGATCTCGGCTCTGATCTTGTCCTCTCACGCGTCATGCTCGGCGTCGTCGGTACGCCTCGCGAGGTTGCCGCGGCGAGTTCTGACGCGCCCCTGAACGACGCCATCACCCGCTGCCTGGAGGCTCTCGGCCAGCGACCATCCGGAAGATTTACTCAGGATGCCGAGACTGTGGTCAAAGCCTACGAAGCGGCGTCCCGAGAGCGGACCATACAGGCGGCGGGGCGACTCCTTGGACTCGAGGGAAAGCGGATCAAGTTTCGCGATGCCCGTGTGCGAGCGGAGATCGCCGCCAGCGCCAACGGTGAGCTCATCGAGCATTCCGGCGATCGTCGTGGACTTCTGCTGCATCCTGTGATGCTGGAGGCTCTCGGCGTGCTCACCGACGTGCAGTGCTATGAGCTGGGATGGCTGCGGGCAACACACGGAAAGTACAAGACCACGGCCGGCGACACCTCGGTGACCGACAGGGACGCGGAGGTGAGCGCGCACTTCTTTGGGATGGGCGCCGACTTCTATGCGGTTGGGCCCTCCCTCGATCGGCTCACAACGTATGACGCGGGCCAGTCCGCCCTGGATGATGTCCTCCGGCCACTCGTCCGTACCATCTGGGATGGCGTCGCCACGCTTCCCCGGCAGTGGTGGGTCGTCATGCCACCGTCTCTGAACCCAGAGACGCCAGGTACGCGCGCCGCCGTCGAATATTTCTCCAACGACCGCCACCGCAATCATCTCCACATCGGCCTCAACAACTGAGTATGCGCAGCTGAGCATGCGCAGAGGCAGGAAGGCGCTCGGCGTTGCCTTGGTCGTCTGCATTCTCGCCGGCGCGACCGGCCTGTTCGCGCAGGAGCGCGCCGGCCAGCGCGCCAAGGTGACCATCGGCTACAGCCGATTGCGGATCAGCCTCCCGATCTTCGTGGCCGCTCAGAAGGGCTATTTCGGCCGCCAAGGACTCGACGTCGACCTTCAACCGTTCGACACGGCCGTGCCGTTGATGGATGCGCTCGTCGCTGGGCATATCCAAGTCGGTGGCTTCACTGCGTTTCCGATCACGTTCAACGCGATGCTTCGAAGCCGTACGGCCTTGCTCTTCGTAGGTCTGCTCGTGGAGGACGAGGCCCACCCTATCAGCGTCCTGCTCCGACGAAAGGATGCTGGGATCGCGACCGTGGCGGACTTGAAGGGGAAGCGAGTCGGAATCCTTCCGACGATCGCGTACCGAGCATGGCTCGAAGAGATCCTGCGACGGCATGGCATCGCCGCGCGCGAGGTGACGATTATTCCTGTTCAGCCTCTCATGACGTCGTCAGCGCTTGGGAGTGGTCAGATCGACGCGGCGTTCACCAATGATCCCGCATCGACCGCCGCGCTCCAGACGGGCGTCGCCGAGCTCGTCACGTCGGACGCGTTGGTACCGAAGTATCTGTGGTCACCGTTCCCGTTCGGGGCGTTCAACGTGCGGAAAGACTTCGCGGACGCGAATCCTGCACTTGTTCGGCGGATCGTGGACGCGCTTAACGACGGAATCGCCGACATCAACGCGAATCCCACCGCCTCGAAGGAGCACATGAAGGAGTACCTGCCTACCGAGCAGCGGCAGTTCGTGCGGTTCTATCCCAACGCTCTCTATGTGCCATCACATCAGGTTGACGAGCAGGCGCTTCATAAGGTCGCCCGGTCATACCTCGAGATGCGGATCATCGAGAAGCCCGTGCTTCTCGACGGGCTCGTGTATCGGTGAGAGCGGCTGTCGGGTGTCGCGGAAGTCGTGATGTTGGCCCCGCCGTGCTTCGTGTGGCGGACGTCACGTACAGCGTCGGGAAGGCGGGCGGCCTCCGGGTCCTGGATCGTCTGTCACTGGAGGTGAAGCAGGGCGAGATCCTCGGGGTGTTCGGGCCGAATGGGTGCGGCAAGAGCTCCCTGCTCAACGTCATCAGTGGCTATGCCAGGCCCGACAGTGGAGGAGTCGAGCTCCTTGCCGGTACAGAGACCCGCCTATCCTATCTTGCCCAGGACTACGCGGAGACGCTTCTGCCGTGGTTTCGGGCGAGGACAAACCTACTTCTTCCTGTTCGATACCGCGGAGGGTCGCGGCAGGAGGCGGAAGCGGCGCTGGCTGAGGTGGTCAGCTTTTTCTATGATCCGGTCGATCTGCGGAAGTTTCCGTACAGCCTCAGTGGCGGCCAGCAGCAGATCCTCGCCCTGCTCAGATGCCTGATCCAGCAGCCGCAGCTCATCTTGCTCGACGAGCCGTTCTCGGCGATCAACCTGCATCGGATGTTCGCGCTTCGCCAGAGGCTCGCGCTCTGGGCCAAGCAGCGCAAGATCGCGATGATGATCGTCTCCCACAACCTCGACGACTTGATGGTTGTCTGCGACCACGTGCTCGCCGTTGCCGGACCGCCTCTCGCAATCCTCGCCGACGTGGAGACTCCGTTCGCCCATCCCCGTAGCCGTGAGGACTTGTGCTCCTCGGAAATGATTCAAGCCAAGACCGCTATCTACAGCAGCACATGATGTCGGCCCGTCTCCCTCCTCGTGGCGGGTCGTGGCTCGTGACTTCTGGGGTCGGCTTCCTTGCGGTACTCGCTGTCTGGCAGCTGGTCTGTCTGATCACAGTCGCCGGGAAACCGCTGGTGAACCCGCTCTTTCTCGCGACACCTGGCGAGACCGCAATGGCGGTGAAGGCATGGGCCGCATCGGGAGACCTGCTGTGGGATGCCACGGATTCCCTGCGCCGGGTCGTCTATGGGCTCGCCTTGGCGATGGCGATCGGGCTGCCGTTGGGAGTCATCTTTGGGCTCAGCGAAGGCGCCCAGCGGAGCACGCGTGGCGTCATGGATTTCCTCCGCTCAATTCCTCCGATCGTCGTCTACCCCGTCAGCCAGCTCATCCTGGGCCCGTTCGACGCGTCACGCGTCGGCGTCGTCGTGTTCGGCGCGACCACGGTCATTGTGCTGGCGACCTCCGAGGGTGTCCGCAACTGCTCGAAGGTCCGCCAGCGGTGCAACCGGCTTCTTGGTGCGACGTGGCGCCACGTCGTCACATCGATCGTCCTGCTGGAATCGCTCCCGGCGATTGTCGTCGGCATCCGAACGGCCGTCTCGCTCAGCGTGATCATCGTGGTCGTGACCGAGATGTTGGTCGGCGCGAAATATGGCTTGGGAGTGCGGGCGGCGGCCGCTCAGAGCACCTCCGCGACACCCACGCTCTACGCCGTGATCCTGGTCGTCGGGATCATCGGCCTGGGTCTCAACGTACTGCTGGTACGGCTCGAGCGGTTGATCGGGCGCTGGAAATTCGCGTGCTGAAGGGTACAACAGTTGCTCACCGCTTCGTGCCAGCAGCGAGCCCGAAACTCACGAGCGCGCTCAGGATCGAGCGGCTGTCCTTTCGCTATGCCCGGCGTCGAGAATGGGCGCTCCGCGACGTCTCCCTGGAGATCGGACCAGGCGAGTGCGTTCTCATCTCCGGACCAAGCGGGGGAGGGAAGACCACCCTGCTGCGCTGCCTCAACGGCCTCGTTCCGCATCTGTACCAAGGGCAGTACGAGGGGAAGGCGTGCATCTTCGGTGCTGAGGTATCCATGCTCTCCGTGGCGGCGATTGCCAGACGTGTCGGTACCGTCTTTCAGAATCCCGACGGGCAGATGCTGACGTCGACGGTCGAGTCCGAAGTGGCCTTTGGCGTGGAGAACCTCGGCATCCCGGCCGACGAAGGACGAGCCCGCTGCCAAGCGGCACTGGAGTTCGTCGGGATCACCCATCTCAGGCACAGGGCGGTCGGCACGTTGTCAGGCGGCGAGAAGCAGCGGCTTGCCATCGCCGGCACCGTGGTCATGCGCCCCTCGATTCTGCTCTTGGACGAACCGCTTTCGAACATCGATCCCGGAGGCGTGGCCGAATTTCTAACGCATCTGTCCGGCTTGCGACAGGCAGGCTTCACGATCGTCATTGTCGAGCAGCGGGTCAGACAGGTTCTCGGGGTCGCCGACCGGATCATTTGGCTCGAGGACCACGCGATCGTTGGCGACGAGAGGGCCTCCTCATCGCCGGCGCGAGGGGCATCCGCTCCTTCACGGGAGGCGGCCGCCAACGGCGAATCGCGGTCGCGCTCGGGGCCCCCGCGTCTGACGCCTACTGACTCCGCTGTTGAGTTCGAGCGCGTGAGCTTCCGCTATCCGTACGGTCCAGACGTCCTCAAGAAAATCTCGTTGGCGCTGGAGGCCGGTTCCTGGGTCTCCGTGATCGGGCGGAATGGATGCGGCAAGACGACCTTGGCCAAGCTGACCAGCGGCTTGCTGAGACCGACCGTGGGACGGGTGACCGTAGGCGGCCTGGACACCTCGTCGCATGCGGCGCGGGCATTGTGCGCGGTCGTCGGTTACGTCTTCCAGAATCCTTTGCACGCTCTGCACGCCGCTACGGTGAAGGAAGAAGTCGCCTTCTATCCCAAGAACTTGCACTGGGGCAAGAACGAGATCGAGCGGTCCGTCGACGCGGCGCTAGCGGCCGTGAGGCTGTGTGGTCAAGGCGACGAATCACCCTTCGTCCTGAGCGGGGGCGAGCAGCAGCGCGTGGCGATCGCCTCGGTCATCTCCGGGCACCCGCGTGTCCTCATTCTCGATGAGCCGACGCTCGGAATGGCGGAACCTGACCTGGAGGCGCTCCGTCTGTTCATTGCCACACTCACGGCACAAGGTCGGCTCGTCATTACGATCACACACGATCTGGAACTGGTCCGGTGCAGCGATCGGGTCGTGGTGCTTTCCGAAGGCGGGGTATGTGCCGAGGGGCCTCCCACACCTATTCTGAGTAACGCGCTTGTTGCTGAGGTCTTCGGGGCGTAGCCGTGCAGGCTGGTTATCTCCCACGTTCGAGCTTCATCCATCGCCTGAATCCGTTGACGAAGATCGTGTGGCTGTGCGTCGCCGGAGCCGTGAGCTTCCTCGTTCCGAGGCCGTCTCTGCTCGTGGTGATGCTCGTGATCGTGGCGGCACTCGCGGCGCTGGCCCGCATCGGCCGTCCATGGCTGGTGTTCATGCGCGCGGCGCTCCTGCCTGCCCTCGCGATTTCAGTGATCAATATCCTGATGTCACCCTACCACGGAGAGCGGATGCTGTTCGCCAGCTACAGCGGTGAGAACCGTCTCCTGTTCCATCAGGCATGGGGCCCTCTGCAGCTGACCGTGACCGCGTTTGGTTTACAGAAGGGCCTCCTGCTCGGGCTCCGGTGGCTGGGGCTGGTTGCGCCCGCAGGCGTGTTCATTTACGCGACCCGACCCGAGGATTTTGCCGCGGCGCTGTCACGTTTGCGCATCCCACACTCTGTCGCCTTCGCCGCTGGCGCGGCACTACGCCTTATCCCGGTCCTCATTGAGGACATCGTGACCGTCATCGCGGCCCAGCGTGCTCGCGGACTCCAGTGGGATCGCCGTCTCATCAGTCGGGCCCGAGTCCTCCCGGTGGTCATCGTGCCGTTGATCGGCTGCTCCATCCGTCGAGCGACCGACATGGCGGCGGCCATGGAAACGCGGGCCTATGGCGCGACGGCGCACCGGACGTCGTGCTACGCACCGCAGTTTCGTGTCGCCGACGCTTGCGCGGTTGGAGTGAGCCTCGCTGTGCTCCTCGCCGGCATTGTCAGTCGAATGGGCACATGACCGCGTACGCGAGCGGGAGGTGTTGATGACACGAAGCGTGCATTTCTCCGCGAGAGACGTCGCGCTGATCACGATCTTCTCGGCTCTGGTGACCGTGCTCGTCGCGCTCACGGCCCCAGCCGTCACCGTGGCTACGGCTGGAATCGTACCGATCCCGGTGTGGGCGAGCTTCATCTGGCCCATGGGCGGCGTCTTCATCCGAGCTCTGGTGGGCCGTCCCTTCACGAATGCCTTCTCGGGGGTCGTGGAGGGCATCGTGGGCTCGTTCATCCTGCCCATCGGCATCTTCGGCCTCGTCGCCCTGCCCGCACAAGGCCTGATCTTCGACGCGGTGTTCGGTTCGCGCCGCGCGAAACCGACACGGCTGCTCCCCGCCGTCGTGGCAGGGGCTCTCGCCGGGGCCTTCTTCGTCTTCATCATCGTCTATGTGTTCTTTCAGATCCGAAACCCGTTTCCGCTGGCGGCGTCACTCTTGGGCGGCGTCGCCGGAGCGGTGTCCGGAGCCCTCGGGTGTCTTCTCGCTCGGCACATCGCTCGATTGGGGATCATGCCCGATAGTCCGATCGGTCGCGAAGCGGTGTAAAGCACAGGAGGTCGGTAATGACCGAGTCCTACGAGACAGAACGTCAGTACTACGTCGACCTGTTCAACGCCGGAATGCCCAAAGAAGTCACGAAACGGGATTGGTCTCTCGCCGACTTCCATCGGCTGCGTGATCAGCGTCTGCGCGCCCTTATTGCGCATGCGAAGTCCCACTCGCCGTGGCACGGACAGCGGCTCTCCGGCGTGGAGCCGCAAGACGTGACGGCCGAGACGTTCCATCAACTGCCGACGATGACCAAGGACGATGTCATGGCGCACTGGGACGACATCGCCTGCGATCGGCGTCTGACACTTGCCGTCGCCGAGCGCACGCTCGAACGCGCTGCTGCGGGTGAACCGTCGTTCGCCTTGAGCGCCTATCACATCGTTACGACAAGCGGGTCCTCAGGTCGCCGGGGCGTCTTCGCGTGGGACGCGCCTGGCATGGTGAGCGGTGTGCTCATGGCGAGACGCGCCTTCAAGTGGGCCGAACAAGCGGCGGGACGGGTACCGTCACCGCTACGGCCCGCGTATGTGCAGTCTGCGTTTCCCGGGACGCTTGGTACGGCCGTCGCGCGGTGTTTCGCCGGGCCGAACGCTCCCGGTGTCTACCTATGGCCTTGGACGCCACTGCCCGAGATGGTTCAAACGCTGCAGCAATACCAGCCCACTCGTCTCGTCGGGTTCCCGACGCTGCTGCACGCCTTGGCACTCGAAGCCTTGAGTGGACGTCTCCACATCAAGCCCGAGCTGATCCAGTGCCAGACCGAACCTCTCCGGCCCGACACACGGGCGGTCCTCGAAGAGGCCTTCGGCGCGCTCGTCATGAATGTATACGGGAGCTCGGAGTCGATGAACCTCGCGGTCGGATACCCGGACGACGATGCACTCTACCTCGGAGAAGACAACGCGGTGCTCGAACCGGTCGACGAGCGCGGGCGACTCGTTCCCCCGGGGGCACGATCCGATCGACTCCTGCTCACCAACGTCATCAATCATGTCTTTCCCCTGATCCGTTACGAGCTCAACGACGAGGTGATCTTCCTCGATCCGGATACTCACCCAGGGAAATGGCCCGGCCGGCGCATCGAGGTCTCGGGCCGACACGGTGATGTGTTCCGCTACGGAGACCGTGTCGTTCTGCCGTATGCGTTTCGCAGCGCCATCGCGCCCGCCGGTGTGGCCGAGTACCAGGTGCGGCAGACCTTGCGAGGAGCCGACATTGATGTCCGCCCGGGCCGCCCCACCAACCTCGAAACCATCGCCGAGCGCGTCCGTGAAGCGCTCAGGTCGGCGGGCGTCGAGGAGCCAATCGTTGCCGTGCAGGCCGTCGCGGCGGTGCCTCGCCTGCCCGGCAGCGGAAAGCTGCGCTGGTTCGTGCCTCTTCCCGCGCAATGATCAGCGTGGTCCGACGACTGCTCGCGGCGGTAGCGTGGGCCGCGACGTCCGAGCCATACCTGGGCAACGGACGTCGGCATGGCGGCTCGGGAGACCTTCGTGCTGAGACCCAGCCATTCGTCGCCACTCCTTGCCGCGCACTGGACGCCGAGCTCTCCTTCTTGGGGTTGGGGAATGCAGCGATCTCACAACTCACGAGCCGGCGCGGTCGCCGAACGGCGTGACCGCTTCGCCCCTCCGCAAGTCCTCAAAAAGACGACGAAGCGTCACCGGAGGGGTCAGGCACAGAGTGCGATATGTGTTGGCGAAGGGGAGCCAATTCTCGAAACGGCCTTCTGACGTCGTTTTCGCAGCTACGAACTCCCGACAACCGTTTGATTTATTGGCCTCGACGGCACGTGTCGACCGGTATGTCGCCTGCAGACTGGCCGTTCTTCCAGGTGCAGTTCGAGACCACGAAATCGAGCAGCCGCCGCTTTTCGCGCGGCTCCTGGCTTTTGAACAGGATATGCGCACGTGTCGCGCCCACGCAAGGAACTCGAAAGCGCTGACGCTCCGTCGCCGGCGGGACCCTTGCCGAAGGCAGGCCGAGCCACGTCAGTGGTGGGAAGCTTGCACTCGTCATCCTGGAGCGTGGCCTGGACCGCCGGCTGATCGACGCGGTTCGCGCCGGTCGAGACCACGCTCGGGGGAGGTGCAGCATGCCGGAGAAGGCGACGCTGGAACGGCAAGCACGCCGCCGTGCGCCGTCAAAACGGTGGGTGCGCCGTGTTCAGGAAACGTCCAACGCAATGGATCTGCCGCGAGGAATCTTCACGCGCTCCTCGCGCGAGATCGCGGCCGGTCTCAAGCGATCAGTGGAGCGGAGCCGTCGAACCAAAGGACGGACGAAGTACCAGTCCGCCATGTCGATGCTGAATCTCTACATCAATCGGGCCGGGCGGTCGTTGAAGGCGGCGGATCGCCGCCGCCTGGAAGCGTCGAAGAACGGGCTGCGCAAGATCTTTCGCCGGGCGGCGTGAGCCGTCGTCGCGCGATGTGTCCGCCGCCGCTACTGTTCCTCGTGTTGCGTTCCTGCTGAGGGAAGACGTCGCAGACTTCGCCGCTGGAGACCTCGTACACCTCGTCGCCGCTGGCCAGGGCCACTAGGCTTGTGGCGATGCGATCGAGAGGGAGCACGCCGTCCACGTGATCGAAGCGAATCGCGCTGAGCGGCATCCACGGGTGGCGGAGGAGTCTGGTGACCGCCTTGTCCGCCTCAACCAAAACGTGCCGACGACGGCCGATCGCTAGACGGCATGCCTTGGATTAGACGGGGCCGCTGATGCTGGGGGTCCCGGTGCTGATCGGCCCCGGCCACGGAATACGTGCCGCCGCCGGACGGGTCATCGTCGGACGCGCCTGCGATAAGTGCGCCCGAGTCATCACGGCCTCGAATCGGCAAGGCCGGTGCCAACCAATCCGTCTTGGCACTTCCTGTGCATTTGTGCCCTAGCAAGGAGAGCAACCATTGACGACGGAGTCGGCCTCCACCGTCGTGGAAACGGCAATCGCCGCTACATTATCGCGACTAGCTCTGGGCTGGCGTGATCGCATCAATCGTCGGCGCGGCGGTCTTCGCGATCGCGATCGTGGTACGCAAGGGCGACACGGTGTTGCGCGGCGAGCTCGATGCGGCGCTTGCGCGTTCGCGCGACCGCCGTTCGCGCGATCCTCGCCCGGTTCGACGCGCCAAGCGTAGAGCTCCCGCCATGACTGCAATCCGCCGCGCGCTCGCGATTGCCCTGTGCGGGTCGGCGGTGACGGCCTGCGAGCGCGAGAAGCGCGAATTCACTCTGCCCGCGCAGAGCGCGCGCGTCGGTGCGCTGGCCGATGCCGGCCGATCTCCGCACACTACGAACGCAATGCGCAGACGCTCGCAACCGGGAGGCGCTTGTTCACGTGGTCCAACTGTAATGGATGCCATGCGAGCGGCGGCGCGGGTCCGGCCCCCGTGCGGATGGACGGCGTGTGGATCTACGGCAGCGAGCCGATGACGATCTACCAGACGATCTACGGCGGACGACCCAACGGCATGCCCGCGCTCAGCGGGCGCATCCCCGAAAATCAGCTCCGGCAGCTCGCCGCCTCCGTGCGATCGCTCGCGGGCCTCGGATCGAGGGACGCTGCGCGCAATCGCGACGATCCGATGCTCGGCCACCCGCCGGAAGCCCAGTTCGACGAACAGAAACCGAAGACGGCCACGCCATCGGGCGCGCCGTCGCGGCCATGACGGGCGGGTTGCACGACCTGCTCGCGCCGGCGGGGCCGCAGGCGGCCGCCCTGTCGCATCTTTGGTGGCTCACGCTCGCGGTGTGCGTGCTGGTCTTCGTCGCGGTGCTGGCGGCGCTCGCATATGCGGTGTGGCGCGCACCGCGGGGCACGAAGGGGACCGCGCCCGATCTCGCGCTCATCGACCGCTCGGAGCCGCGCCTTCGGCGATGGGTCACGGTGGGGGTTGCCGTGTCGACGGTTCTGCTCCTCGGCCTGCTCGTCGCGAGCTTCTTCACCGACCGGGAGCTCGCGTGGCTGCCGCTGGCCGACGCGGTGCGCATCGAGCTCACGGCGCATCAATTCTGGTGGGATGCGCGCTACGACGGTGCCGAGCCGTCGCGCACCTTCACGACCGCGAACGAGCTGCACGTGCCCGTCGGTCGCCCCGTCGTCCTCACACTGCGCGCCGCCGACGTGATCCACAGTTTCTGGGTGCCGAGCCTGCACGGCAAGAAAGACCTGATTCCCGGTCGAGAATCGACGCTCGCGTTTCGCGCCGACCGTGCGGGCGTGTATCGCGGGCAATGCGCGGAGTTCTGCGGCACGTCACACGCGAACATGCTGCTCCGCCTCGTCGTGGAGCCGACGGACGAGTTCGAGCGCTGGGTCGCCTCCGAGCGCGCGCCCGCGCTTCAGCCGCCGGCCGGTCTCGCGGCCGACGGCGCCGCGGTGTTCGCGGCGAGCGCGTGCGTCGGCTGTCACACCGTGCGCGGCGTGTCGAGCGGCGTCGTCGGGCCGGACCTCACCCACTTCGGCGGCCGCGCGACCGTGGGCGCCGGCGTGCTGCCGAACACCGTCGACAACGTGACCGCGTGGATCCTGGATCCGCCACGGATCAAGCCCGGGGCCAAGATGCCGCCGCTCGGGCTGACGGAAGCGCAGGCGCGCTCGATCGCCGTGTACCTGCTGAGTCTCAAGTGATGGCGACCCGCGTGCTCGATCTGCCCCACAGCGGCGTGCCGGCCGAGGCGACAGGGATCTGGGGCCGGATCACCACCGTCGACCACGAGCGGATCGGCATCCTCTACGGCGTGAGCGCGTTCGGCTTCTTCCTGCTCGCGACCTGACTACTTTGCAATGACGAGCGGTTCCTTGCCTCGCACCAACGCCGATTCCAGCCGCAAGCGCACGGTTCTTCGCGACGGCGGCGGCTTCGCTTCGCCGGCCGCGGAGATGCTCGAGCGCACGTGGCAGGACCAGCGCTCGCTGCTCGGGTTCTTGCGAGTGAACGATCACAAGCGGCTCGGCCGCCGCTTCGTCGTCACCTCGTTCGGGTTCTTCGTCGCGGCGGGAATGCTCGCCGTGCTGATGCGCGTGCAGCTCGCCTTTCCGACCAAGCGCTGATCGGGCCCGACCGGTACAACCAGGCGTTCACGATGCACGGCACCGTGATGATGTTCCTCTTCGCGGTGCCGGTGATGCAGGGCATGGCGCTGTACCTCGTGCCGTTGATGGTCGGCACGCGCAACACCGCGTTCCCGCGCATGTCCTGCTGCGCGTACTGGCTCTACCTCATGGGCGGCGCGACGCTGTTCGTCGCCTTCTTCCTCAACACCGGGCCGGACGCGGGATGGTTCGAGTACGTCCCGCTTACCGGACCGCAATACGGCGTCGGGAAGCGCGCGGATGTCTGGAACACGGTTATCAACTTTTCCGAAGCGATGGGCCTCATGGTCGCGGTCGATATCGTGACCGTCATCCTCAAGATGCGCGCCCTGGCATGTCGCTCCGGCGGATGCCGCTGTTCGCCTGGGCGTCGCTCGTTACCTCGATCATGATCATCTTCGCCATGCCGGCGGTGATGCTCGCCGCGAACTTAGTGGGGGTCGACCGCCAGGTCGCGACCCACTTCTTCAATCCGGCCGAGGGCGGCGACGCGCTGTTGTGGCAGCACCTCTTCTGGTTCTTCGGCCACCCGGAGGTGTACTTCATCTTCATTCCGGCGCTGGGGTTTGTCTCCACGATGATTCCCACCTTCGCGCGGCGGCCGATGTTCGGCCACGATGCCGTGGTGCTCTCGCTCATCGCGACCGGTTTCCTCTCGTTCGGCCTGTGGGTACACCACATGTTCGCGACCAACGTGCCGGAGCTCGGGAAGAGCTTCTTCACCGCGATGAGCTTCATGATTGCGATCCCCACCGCGATACAGCTGTTCTGCTGGATTGCGACGCTGTGGACCGGCCGGTTGAACTTCCGCCCGCCGCTTTATTTCATCCTGGGCTTCTTCTTCACGTTCATGATCGGCGGACTCACGGGAATCATCGTGGGCTCCGTGCCGCTCGACCTGCAGGTGCATGACACCTACTTCGTGGTCGCGCACCTGCATTACGTAGTGATCGGCGCGCCCTGTTTCCGCTGTTCGCCGCGTTCTTTTACTGGTTCCCGAAGATGACCGGGCGGATGCTCGACGAGCGGCTCGCGCGCTGGCAGTTCTGGCTGTTCTTCATCGCCTTCAATGTCGCGTTCTACCCCATGCACCACCTAGGTCTCACCGGCATGCCGCGGCGGATCTACACCTACGCCACCGAGACGGGGTGGGGCCCGCTCAACCTCGTGTCCACGATCGGCGCGGTCGGCGTTGCCCTCTCCGTGCTGCTGTTTATCATCAACGTCGCGTACACCCTCCGCAAGGGCGAGCCCGCTCCGGACAACCCCTGGGGCGCGTCGTCACTCGAGTGGGCAACGCCGTCGTCGCCGCCCGCGTACAACTTCGCGTCGCTGCCCGTGGTGTCGTCGCGCGAGCCGTTGTGGACGGCCAACGGCAGGGAGCCGACGCACGTGATGGGGCTGTCGGTGGAAACGCGCGAGGGCCTCGTCACCACCGTCCTCGATGCCAAGCCCGACGTGCGCTACCACTATCCGGAACCCACCATCTGGCCGTTCGTCGCCGCGATCGGGGTGTGGGAGTGGCTCATGTGGTCGATGTTCTCGTTCCAGGGCCTGCTGTGGGGAATGATCCCGCCCGCGATCGCATTCATCTTCTGGTACTGGCCGTCGAAGAAGGAGGTCGAGGAACACCGGCAAGTGGAGGTACAGCCATGAGCACACGGCGCGAAGCCACTCCCGCGAGCATTCCCGCGATTCGCCGCGGCAACGCGCTCGACGTCGGGCATCTGCCGACCTACGGGTTCGGCACGCGAAGCCTCATGTGGTGGGGAACCGCCGGCATGATCGCGATCGAGGGCGCGTCGTTCGCCTTCATGATCGTCATCTATTTCTACCTGCGAACCCTCGCGCACACGTGGCCCGCCGCGAAGGCCGCGCCGGATCTATTGTGGGGGACCATCAATCTCGTCCTCATTCTGTTGAGCGCGATCCCGTTCATCTACAGCGATCGGGCGGCCATGAACCTCGAGCTTCGCAAGGTGCGCATCGGGATGGTCGTATGCTCCCTGTTCTCGCTTGCGCTGTGCGGCGTGCGCTGGATGGAGTTCACCGCGCTCAACGTGCGTTGGGACGAGAGCGCGTACGGGTCGGTCCTGTGGATGCTGATGGGCCTGCACACCTTTAACCTCGTCACCGATGTCGGCGACACACTCGTGCTCACTGCGCTCATGTTCAAGGGGCCGCTCGAGGGCAAGCACTTCGTCGACATCGCGGAGAACGCCGGCTACTGGACCTTCGTCGTGCTGAGCTGGATACCGATCTACGCGGTCGTGTATTGGGCCCCGAGGTTCTGAATGCGCACCTGGTTCGCGTTGCTCGGCGCACCGCTCCTGGCGCTCGCCGATC
>Ga0207646_10003440_pt1 | contig 17873 bp, 15 predicted proteins | sample KBSK5502metaG_FD_184343 | JGI IMG/M metagenome (GOLD analysis project Ga0207646, IMG submission 184343) | Corn, switchgrass and miscanthus rhizosphere microbial communities from Kellogg Biological Station, Michigan, USA - KBS K5-50-2 metaG... | ecosystem: Host-associated > Plants > Roots >...
CCGACGGGAGGGCGCGCGGCCAGGCGCCGGCGAAGATGATCGTGGATCCGCCGACCGCGTTGTACATGAGCGGCGAGACCGGGGTGTCGTCCTCGACGATCGGGTAGTCCGATGCAAGTCCGCGGATGTTCGGGCTCGTCGCCCAGTCCTTGCGGGCCTTCAGCTCCCAGTCGAGCTTGTTGCCGGGGTAGTCCGCGCGGTCGAGCCAGTCGCCCTGCTCGAGGCACACGACCTTGAACCCGGCCTGGGCGAGTCTCAGGGCGACGACCCCACCGGACGCGCCGGAACCGATGATCAGGACGTCGACGGGCTCGCTGGCCACGGCTGGACCCTCCTCGCTGGGCGGTGCTCAGGGCTGATAGTAAACGTTTGCTGCGAGCGGCTATGGGTGGCTCGCCTACGGCGTGAGAGCGTCCGGGATCGCCTGTCGGTTGACGCGGAGCGTCCCGTCGGCGATTGCCCGAATGGCCGCCTGGCGATCGGCTTCCGAGATCTGTCCGATCGCCGCGACGAGCGCGTCCTGATCCACGCCGGCGACCGTGATGACGTCCGCCAGCGCGTCGTAGCCGCCGCTCGCGATCATGCCCTTCGGGATCACCACCTTCGACAGAGCCAGGCCGACGGCACGGATCAGTCCGGGGTCGACGCAGCTCCGAGCGACCGCGACACCGCTGGATGCGAGGCGAGCCTGCCAAGCCGGGAGCGCGTCGGACTCGACGATCACGACCGCCTTCGTGCCGTCGAAGACGACGGCCAGATAGCCCGGATCGCCCTGATACGTCGCGCCTAGACGTTCGAGCGCATCCGCCGGCCCTCCGGTGAGATTTGTCTGGACGACGGCGACAGCTCCGGGACACAGGCTCCGGCTGGACGCGGGCGCCAGCAAGATCGACGCGTTCGGGGACGCAGAGGGCTCCGAAGCGCAGCCCCCGAGGATCGCCGCCAACATGAACAACGTCGCCGCTGGACGAGCGATGCGGAAGGCCGCTCCCAGGACGCTCGGGCCGTCAACCGCCCGACACGGCGGACCCAATCGGCTCCTTCAGCAAGCCGACCTCGCGGAGGACCTCGGCGAGCCGCGCCCGATCTATGTCCGAGATCCCGAGGAGCGGCTTGCGGACGTGGGCCCCCTCGAGTCCCGGCACGCCGAGGATCCGGAGGCACTCCTTGAGCCGGACCCGGTAGTCGCCGACCGGTCGCGCGAAGACGACATCGGCCAGGCGCTGGACGCGCTTGCCGAGCTCACGCGCCTCGTCGATCCGGCCTGCGCGCCAGGCCTCGATCATGTCGACCTGCTCGCGGGTCATCACCGCCCCGAACCCGATGAGCGCGCCGGTCGCGCCGAGGAAGAACGACTCGAGGATGAAGTTGTCGTTGCCGGTCAGGAGGGTGATCGGGCGCGGCAGCTCCTCGAGCAGCCTTGCGGTGTCGACGAACCGGCGCGCGTCGAAGGACGCCTCCTTGATCGCGACGACGCCCTCGACGGAGGCCATCGCCCGGAGCGTGTCCGGCTCGAAGTTGAGCCCTGCGAGGGCCGGCTGGAGCTGGAAGAGGATCAGCGGCAGGCCGACCTCGGCGATCGCCTCGTGGTACCGGACCGGCACGCGCGGGTCCAACGGCTCGCTCAGGTAGGCCGGGATCGGGAAGACGAGCAACGCGTCCGCGCCGGCGGCCTTGAAATCCTTCGCCTGACGCACCGCGGCCTCGGTTGACGGACCGGCGAGTCCCGCCACGATCGGAAGCTCCGTGACGTCGTTGACGATCTCGAGGACGCGGACCTTCTCGTCGAGCGTCAGGTGCGGGCCTTCGCCGGTGTCGACGTTGATCGCGAGCGCGACCGGACCCTGCTCAGCGATCCAGCCGATGTACCGCCGCAGCGCCGGCTCGTCGATCCGCCCGTCGGCGTCCATCGGCAGCACGGTGGCCGGGATCAGGCCGTTCAGGTCCAGGCTCATCGGTCCTCCGTCGGGTTCGCTCGGCCATCTTCGCAGGTCCGTGCGCGGTTGCACCTCGGTGCCTCATTCTCGATAATCGATCAAACGACGCCGGCGCGCCGCCCTGACGCGCAGCCCTCCCCCGGAGGACGCCGATGAGCCAGCTCGACATCTTCCGGCTTGACGGCCGCGTGGCCCTGGTCGGGGGCGGCGGCGGCTCGATCGGCGGAGCGATCGCCGAGGCGTTCGCCGGGGTCGGCGCGAAGGTCGTTGTCGCCGGGCGAAGCGAGGACAAGCTGGCGGCGACGGTCGCCCGGGTGGAAGCGGCGGGCTCCGAGGGCGTCGTGGTCGTCGCCGATGCGACGGTCGAGGCTGACGCGGATCGGATGGTCGCTGCCGCGAACGACCGCTTCGGCCGGGTCGACATTGTGGTCAATGCGGTCGGCGGCGGCGCCGGCGAGGCGCTCCATCCGGCCGAGGGCTACCCGCGCGACCGATGGGACTGGATCATGGAGCTGAACCTCCGGAGCACGGTGATCCCGACACAGGCCGCCGTCCGAGCGATGATCGCGGCGGGCCACGGCGGTGCCGTGCTCAACCTGTCGTCCGTGCGGGCGAATCTTGGGATCAATGCGGGCTATTCGGCCTACGTCGCGGCGAAGGGAGCGATCTCGTCGCTGACGCGCCAATGGGCGACGGAGTGGGCGAAGCACGGCATCCGCGTGAACGCGATGATGCCGACATTCGTCGACACGCCTCAGGTCGCGTCGCTGCTCGCCGATCCGGCGTTCAAGCAGGGCATCGTGAACCGAATCCCCATAGGGCGCATCGGCGAGCTCCGCGACCTCGTCGGGCCGGCGATCTTCCTCTGCTCCGACGCCGCGTCATTCGTGACCGGCCAGGTGCTCGGGATCGACGGCGGCCTCACCGCCACCCAGTAGGAGTCATCGATGGCGACCGCCCCGCTCGAGCTCGAGCAGGTCACCCCGAATGTCTTCACGACGACGAAGCTGCGCGGCTGCAACCCGAGCTTCGTCGTGACGTCGGCGGGCGTCGTCTGCATCGACACGCCGCAGCTGCCGACGAAGGCGGTCGCCATGCGGGCGGCGGCCGAGACCCACGGGCCGATCCGCTACCTGATCAACACCGAGAACCACGTCGACCACATCTTCGGGAACCACTGGTACCGCGGCGCCGGCGAGGTCGTGAACCACCAGGCACTGTGGGACATCTTCATGGACCCGAAGGCGGCGCTCGACCCGTTCGCGTACGCCCTCGAGGCGATCCCGACCGACGACCCGGACGGGGCCGCGATCCTCCCCGACCGCGACGACTATTACGCCGACCTGCCGCGGGGCACGGTCGTGTTCACCGGTGACCTGACCCTGACCGTTGGCGGCCACACCATCCGCTGCCTGTGGACGCCCGGCCACACCCCGGGTCAGCTTGCGGTGCACGTGCCCGAGGAGCGGGTCGTCTTCACGGGCGACACGATCTTCTCCGGCTGCCAGACGTGGCTGATGACCTCGAACGTCGACCAGTGGCTGGAGGCGCTGGAGCGGATTCGAGCACTGCCGGACGTCGACTATGTCGTTCCGGGGCACGGGCCGGTCGTCACCCTCGACTATGTCCAGACGCAGCGAGCCGTGCTCATGACCTGGAAGGCCACGGTCGCCGACGCGGTCGCGAAGGGCTGGTCACGCGACGAGACGATCGCCCGCGTCCGGTTCGACAACAAGTTCGGACCGGTCGACGTCGGGCAGGCCTACATGATGGATCACATCCAGAACAACAACGCCGGCTCGCTCTGGGACAAGCTCACCGCGACGAGCTATTCGAAGGGCCGCTGACCGAATGGGTCCGTTCGCCGTCGGTGTCGTGCTCGGCACCTGGCGGTCGAGCCAGGATCCCGCCGCCGTCCCCTGGCTGGAGATCCGCAACCTCGCCATCCGGGCCGAGGAGATCGGTTTCGACACCGTCTGGACCCCCGACGAGCTGCTCGGTCGGCTCGTCAAGGACGGCCCTCGCTACGGCTTCTGGGACGCCATCGCCATCCCGGCCGCGCTCGCCGCGTCGACGACCCGGATCGGGATCGGGACATGGGTGATGTCGGCTCTCCATCGGAACCCGGGGATCTCGGCAAAGGCGGCCGAGACGATCGACGAGATCAGCGGCGGCCGGTTCATCCTCGGGCTCGGTGCCGGCCACGCGGGAACGGGCGCGCACGCATTCGGGCTGCCCGAGGACCACGTTTACGAGCGCTTCGAGGAGGCGCTCGAGATCATCGCCCCGCTCCTGCGCGCAGGACGGGCCGACCTCTCCGGGACGTACCACGTCGCGCGCGACCTCGAGCAGCTGCCGCTGGGCCCGCGTCCGGGGGCGATCCCGCTGATGCTGGCCGCCCACGGCGAGCGCGGCTATCGCCACGCCGCGCGGCTCGCCGACATCTGGAGCTGTTACGCCACCGGCGACTCGCCGGTCGAGGACTTGACGGCCCGGGTGCCCGCGCTCGAAGCGGCATGCCTCGATCTCGGCCGGGACCCGGCAACCATCGGTCGCTCGGCCGGGCTCATGGTCGCGCCCCTCGCGACCGGACCGTACGAGAGCGTCTACGGAGCGGCGGTCACCGGACCGGCGGCGTCCATCGCCGACACGTTCCGGTCGATCCGGGACGGGGGATTCACACGACTCGAGTTCATGTTCGAGCCGCAGACGATGGCGGCGCTCGACGCGATGGGGCGCGTGCTCGAGCTCATCGGCTGATCAGCCGGTCCGGCGGACTCCGTCAGACCGTCGTGGACGGCGTTGCGTCCCGCTGCTCATGAGCGCGCGCGTGCCAGGTCTCGAGCATCGCCTCGATCTTCGGCGGCAGGCGGAGGCTTCCGTCCTCGGCCATCCAGCCTCGGCGACCGAACCCGTGGCGCCCATGGCGATGGTGCGGGCCGTCCGGTCCGCCCGCCGACTCCCACCGCAGCCGGTGGTGCAAGGCGGTCTTCGCGACGATCACCGCAGCCGGGATGAGGAGGAGGGGCTTCCAGTTTCGATTCTTGCGCTCTCGTTGCTCGTTCATGTCGGTCTCCATCGAGTTCGGTTGTGCCTCTCTCACGGGCAGTCCGCCCGCGCTGAAGCCACTTTCGGACCGAGTTGTGAACCAACAATGGAGAAGGCGCGGAGAACTCCGGGCTTGTCGAGTCAAGACCGCCAGGGTGATGGCAGGTGCGTGATCGGCTCGTGGTCCGGGCGGACGTCCGGCTGGAGTGACGGGTCGGCCGCGGCCACGTAGCGCGGCTCGAGGCCAAGTTCCTTCAGCACGATGTTCCGGCCCTGGGCGATCCCTGCCGCCTTGAAGAACGCCACCGTGCGATTGAAGCCCTGGCGGCCGAAGCCGCAGTCACTCGACAGGATCAGCTGGTCGGCCGGGATCACCTCGAGCGCCTTTCGGGCGCGCCCAGCCACGATTGGTGCCAGGTCGGCCTGGAGCTGGCGATGGCTGACGACGCCGACGGCAATCTTCTTCGCCAGGTTGTTCGCGTAGGGCTTGAACAGGCCGATCTCGGCGAGCTCGTTCTCGGTCGCCTCGATCGTCCAGACGTCGCCCTTCAACCGGTTCAGGTAGATGTCGATCGAGTTCGCGTAGGACTCGCCGCTGTAGACCTTCTGCATGTTCGGGTTGCCCCAGCAGGTGTGGATCCACAGCTCGATGTCGTCGAGGCCCTCCACCTCGTGGTTGAAGGCGTCGACCATGAAGTCGAGCAGCTCCGTCTGCTCGGGGTGGAAGCAGGCGGTGAAGTGGATCGTCGGCTCCTCGATCTGGATGACCTTCGCCCCGGCTGCCGCGAGCTGGCGAAGCTCGGTGTTCATCGCCGTCGCCATGTCCCAGATCAGCTGCTTCTTGTCGTCGCGGTCGTATTCCGACGTGTGGCTGTCGAGGAAGATCGCGAGCACCTGTGACGAGCAGGTCCCGAACTTCACCGGCTTGCCCGACGCCGCCCGCGACTGGGCAATCCGCCAGAGCTTCGCGTACTCGAGCGGGTTCTTCGGGTCGTGCTCGACCTTGCCCACGACGCGCGGCCAGCGCCACGTCGTCTCGATCTCGTTCATGAGCGTGCCTGGCAGGAAGTCGAGCAGCCCGTCCCGGGAGTCCTCGTACTGGAGCTCTTCGTGCTCGAGTCCGGTCCAGCGCTGAAGCGGGTAGTGGTGCCATGAGCGGCCGGCAAAGTCCTCGTCGAGGTGGTAGTCGCCGTTCGTGAGGATGTCGAGTCCGGCCCGCTCCTGGTCGGCGATCACGGTCGCGTGGGCGTCGAGAAACTGCTCCCGGAAGCGGACGTCGAGAAGGGCCGTGTCGAGCGGCCGGCCCCACAGGCCCCCGTCGTACCAGCGCGGCCGCGGCCACGACCCGGTGACGGTCGCCGGGAGCATCAGGTCCTTCGTGGCGGTCAGCATCGCGGCGATCCTCCTCGAGATCTCGGCGTTCGGTACGTAGGCTTGGCCATCTCTAGGCGCGGCCCGCGTCGACCTCCTCGGAACGGGTGCGGCCGGCGAGCTGGATGAGGTCCTCGTGCAGCTCGAACCACACGCCGTGGAAGCTGTCGACGCGGGGCGACGCGACGTAGCGCTGGTCGCCGGCGCGGGCGAGCTCGAGCGACCGGGTCAGGCGGGCTCGATAGCCGGTGAGGCGCCGCGAGGCGGACTCGATCGGCGCGAGCCAGGCGTCGGCGTCGGCGCCGATCCCGGCGAGCGAGTCGAGCACGGACGCGTCGTACGCAGCGTCGCTGTGGTCGTTGATCTCCGGCTCGTCGCCCCTGGTGGACCGGAGCTGCCACGCGGTGACGGCGTCCTTGACGCGGCGATCGAGTTCGACGAACGCGTCCAGGGCCTCGCCTGCCGCCTCTAAGCCCCACGCATCGCGGTCGGTGGCGAGCAGTTCCGACGCTCGCTCCTTCCCGGCCTCGGTCAGGCGGTAGGCGCCCGCCACCGTGTCCACGAGGCCGTCGACCATGAGCTGGTCGAGCAGGCGGCCAACCTCGTCGGCCGGCGCGAGGAGCGAATCGGCGAGCGTCGCGGCGGTGCCAAACCCTTTCGTCCCGAGCCGACGGATGACGTCGTCGAGGGTGGTGGCGCGCGACGCCGCTGCCGCGCCGGTAACGTCCGCCGCTCCGATCGGCACGCCAAGCTCGGCGGCCCAGACGAGGAGCGTCCGGGCCTCGGCGACGGGCTCCGTCGCGCCCGGCACTCGTCCCGCGAAGACCTCACCAGTCGATCCGTCGATCGAGATCACCGCCCCGACGTCGAACGTGCGATCGCCGATCCGCACGGACCCGTCGCCAAGCTCGAGCCGGCTCGCGCCGACGACGGCAGGGATGCCCCAGCCCCTGGCGACGACCGCGGCATGGGAGGCGAGCCCGCCGCGCGCGGTGAGGATCCCCGCCGCCCGCGCCATCCCGTGGACGTCGTCGGGCGACGTCTCCGAACGGACCAGGATCACGGTCCGTCCCGCTTCGGCCGCCGATGCCGCCACCGATGGGTCGGTGGCGATCTCGCCTGACGCGAGCCCGGGCGACGCCCCGAGCCCGGTCGTCAGCGGCACGAGGTAGCCGGTCCGCCCGGTGGTCGTCTTCGGCGGGTCCTCGAGGATCTGGGCGACCCGCTCGACGGCGTCCCGGCGCGAGAGGGGAAACGCAGGATCATCGGCCATGTCGACGGCGATGCGAACTGCCGCCTGCTGGCTCCGCTTCCCGACCCGGGTCTGGAGGAGCCACAGCCGGCCACGCTCGATCGTGAACTCGATGTCGCACAGGTCCGCGGCGTGTCGCTCGAGGCGGTCCGCCGCGGACCGGAGGTCGGCGGCGGCCCCGGGCAGCCTCGCATCCAGCGCCGCGATCGGTTCGGTGGCGTGGTTCCCGGCGACGACGTCCTCGCCCTGGGCATCGAACAGCACGTCGCCGTACAGGCCGCGCTCGCCGGTCGCCGGGTTGCGCGTGAAGACGACACCGGTCGCGGAGTCCGCCCCACGATTGCCGAAGACCATCGCCTGGATCGTGACGGCCGTCCCGAGCTCGTCCGGGATGGCCTCGCGGCGCCGGTACGCCACGGCACGGTCGCTGTTCCACGAGCGGAAGACGGCCTCGACAGCCAGACGCAGCTGGGCCCACGGGTCTTCCGGCGGGTCGCTGCCGACCACATCCCGGAACAACTCTTCGAACCGCCGCCGGCAGTCGTCTGCAAAGGCCTCGTCCGCGGTCGCCCTGGCCAGACCTGTCGTCGTCGCCTCCGTCAGGCCGAGGTCGAGGATCGTGTCCATCATCCCGGGCATCGAGACCGGCGCGCCCGACCGGACGCTGACGAGGAGCGGGTCCGCCGGGTCGCCGAACTGCCGCCCGACGGCCGACCCGACCCGGGCCATCCGTTCGTGGATCTCGTCGTCCAGGCCGGCCGGCCAGTGGCCGGCCAGGAAGGCACGGCACGCCTCGGTCGTGATCACGAACCCGGACGGGACGGGCAGGCGCAGCTCCGGCCCGAGCATCAAGCCGAGGTTCGCGGCCTTGCCGCCGACGAGCGCCCGGAGCTCGGGCTCGGGGAGATCGGGGAGGCCGTCGAGCGGGAACGTCCAGCGGGTCATCCGCCGGGGGGCTCGGGCCGCGACTCCTGGTCCCGGAGCGCGCGCCAGACCCGTTCAGGCGTGAGCGGCAGGTCGTGGAACACCGCACCGGTCGCGTCCCGGACTGCGGCCGCCACGGCCGGGGCGACACACAACAACGCCCCCTCACTCATGCCCTTCGCGCCGTACGGGCCGGGGCCATCGCCGTTCTCGATCGCGTCGCTCTCCATCGACTTCGGGAGGTCCATGCTCGTCGGGATCCGGTAATCGATCGCGCCGAGGTTCCGGATCCGGCCTTCGGCGTCGAACTGGTAATGCTCCATCAGCGTGTGCCCGAGGCCCATCACCGCGGCGCCCTCGTCCTGGCCGCGGACCTGGGCAGGGTTCAGGGAGCGGCCGACGTCGGACACCGTGACGTGGCGCTCGACCGTCACGTCGCCGGTCTCGCGGTCGACAGAGACCTCGACCGCGGTCGCGTTGAACTCGTAGAACGCGGCCGTGCCACCGAGCGGATGGTCGGGCTCGGCTTCTTTGCGGAACTCGCCCACGCCGATCACCTCGCCGCCGAGCCGGCCGAGGCCGCGGATCAGGACGTCGCGAATCGGCAGGACGCGATCGTCCGGCAGCCGGACCTCACCGCGCTCGACGACGATCGACGCCTCGTCGACGCCCTCCAACCGAGCCGCCATCGCCCGGAGCTTCTTCTGAATGTCCCGGCAAGCCGCGAGGATCGCGTTGCCCATCAGGACCGACGAGCGGCTGGCCGATGTCTGCTGGTCGTACGGCACGACGACGGTGTCACCCATCACGACCGTCACCCAGTCGATCGGCGCTCCGAGCTCCTCGGCGACGATCTGGGCGAAGATCGTCCGCGCCCCCTGGCCCATGTCGGACGTCCCGGCGTAGACGACGACGCTGCCGTCGGCGAGGAGGCGGACGGTCGAATATGACAGGCCGGTCGTCGGGCCGGACTTCAGGCCAACCGCGATCCCGCGACCGCGACCTGCCGAGAGGGGACTGCCCCAGCCGATCCGCTCGGCGGCGCGGCGGAGCGTCTCGGGCCACTCCCCGTCGGCCGGGGTGTCGCCGGGGAGGAAGGCGTCGCCATGGTGGGCCAGGTTCCGGAGGCGGAGCTCGACAGGGTCGATCCCGAGCCGCCGGGCGGCCTCGTCCAGGTTCGATTCGACCGCCCAGATCTGCTGCGGGTTGCCGAAGCCGCGAAAGGCCGTCGACGGCACAGTGTGCGAGAGGATGCTGCGGGCCACGATCCGGACCGCAGGCACGAGGTACGGGCCGTTCGCGGTCCAGCTGCCCTTCGCCACGGTCCGATCGGCGATGTCGGCGTACGCGCCGACGAGGTAGTCGGCGTCGATGTCGCGGAAGACGAGCGTCCCGTCGCGGCGGAAGCCGGACCGGACGCGGATCCGCGAGGCGCCGCGGCGGACGGCCTGGAACGTCTCCTCGAGGCTGAGGACGAGGCGGACCGGCCGGCCGAGCGCGCGAGCCAGGAACGCGAGGAGCGGCTCGTACTTCGCGTGCTGCTTCCCGCCGAACGCCCCGCCCGGATCCGGGGCGAGGATCCGGACCTTGGACAGGGGCAGGTCCAGCAGCGAGGCGATCACCCGCTGGAGCCAGTTCGGGTGCTGGATCGAGCTCCAGACGATGATCCCGTCGCCGTCCGGAGCCGCGGCGAACGCGTGCGGCTCGATCGCGAACTGGGTGACCATCGGGAACGACCACGTTCCCTCGACGACGCAGTCCGCGTCCGACTCGGCGGCGGCGAGGTCGCCCCAGCCCGAGCGATGCTCGCGGAGGACGTTCCGACCGGCGTTCGGATCATCCGGACGAAGCGCCGGATCCTGGACGAGCGGCGCGTCGGCGGCGAGCGCGTCGTCGATCGTCACGACGGCCGTCAGCGGCTCGAACGCCACGCGGACGAGGGCCGCACCCGCCTCGGCGGAATCCTTGGTCTCGGCGGCGACCGCGGCCACCGGGTCGCCGTGGTACTTCGTCTCCCCGACCGCGATCACCGGCCGGTCGCGGACCTGGGGGCCGAAGCGGGGCATCGGGTCGGGCAGGTCGCGGGCGGTGAAGACGGCCCGGACGCCGGGCACGGCCAGCGCCGCCGACGCGTCGATCGCGTCGATCCGGGCGCGCGCCGCGTCGACCGTGACGAGCTTGACGTGGAGCACACCCTCCATGGGGAGGTCCGCGACGTAGCGCTGGCTGCCCGTGACCCGCTCGAGGCCGCCGCCTCGCGGCGCGCTCGCCCCGACGATCCGGCGGCCGGCGTCGGTCACTGCGGCGCCAGCCCGGCGTCGGGGACGTTCGCGACATCGAAGGGATGGGGCTCGCCCGACGGCCGCGCCGGCGCCCCTGCTGGGGACCCGTCCGTCGCTGGATCGGCGGCCCGGAGGACTGCTTCGATGATCTGCTCGTAGCCGGCGCAGCGGCAGAGGTTGCCGGCGAGCCCCTCCTCGACCTGCTCCCGGGTGGGGCGTGGCGTCTCGGCGAGCAGGGCCCGCGCCGAGACGAGCTGGCCCGGGATGCAGAAGCCGCACTGCGCGGCGCCGGTGTCGAGGAAGGCCTGCTGGAGCGGGTCGAGCCGGGCGCCGGTCGCGAGGCCTTCGACCGTCGTGATCGCCAGCCCGTCGGCCTCGGCAGCGAGCATCAGGCACGAGTCGACGCTCCGTCCGCCGATCAGGACCGTGCACGCCCCGCACTCCCCGACGAGGCAGCACTCCTTCGTTCCGGTGAGGCCCAGGTCGTCCCGGAGGGCGTCGAGCAGGGTGTGGTGCGGCGCGACCGTGACCTCGCGCAGCCGCCCGTTGACCTCGACAGAGACGGAGACGAGATCGGTCACCCCGGGCCGGCCTCCAGGCGGGCTCGGGCTGCGTCGATCGCTCGCCGGGCGAGGACTCGGAGCATCGCGAGCCGGTAGTCCGGGCTTGCCCTGAGCGAGGTCGGCGACGGCGAGGCGCCCGCGAACAGCTGGTTGAGCAGACGGTCACGCGCCTCGTCGCCCAGATTCGCGTCGAGGAGCGCATCGGCGGTCACGGCCCCGCGGAGGGGTCGCGGACCCACGCTCCCGTACGCAATTCGCGCCACGCCATCCGCCTCGACGATCGCCGCCAGGGTCACTGACGCAAGGTCGTGGCCGCGCCGGCGCGTCCGCCGGACATGGGCGGACCCACGGGGCACGGCCGGCAGCGGCAGCTCGATCGCCGCCACCATCTCGCCCGGACCGAGCGACGTGACGCCGGACCGGACGAAGAAGTCGTCCAGAGGAATCCGCCGCTCCCCAGTCGGACCCACGACGATCACCACGGCCCCGAACACGAGCAGCCCCGGCGCGGTGTCGGCCGCCGGCGAGGCGTTGCAGAGGTTTCCGGCGAGCGTCGCCCGGTTCCGGATCTGCGCCGACCCCACGACCATCGCCGCGTCCGCGAGGGCCGCGAAGTCACGGCGGACCACGGGATGGGCGCCGATGTCGGTCATCACCGTCCGCGCCCCGATCACCAGCCGATCGGTCTCGACCGAGATCGCGTCGCTCAGGTCGAGGACGCGCTTGACGTCGACGACGACGTCGGGCCGGATCGAGCCATCCCGGAGGCGGATGATCAGGTCGGTCCCACCGGCGAGCAGCCGGGCGGCCGGCCCGTGCACGCCGAGCAGCCCGACGACATCGCGGATCGCGGTGGGGCGCTCGTAGGCGAACGGTCGCATGGCGGCCTAGAGGACCTGGTCGACCTCGTCGAGCAGGACCTGGGGGGTCGCCGCCCGGACGAAGAAATACGGCCGCGCCACGAACCGCTCGACGAAGGCAGCGCGGGTCCTCCGAAGCGAATCGGTGTCGACGAGCGGCATCGTGATCCCGGGGGCGAGGAGCTCGTTCAGGAGGAGGTAGTTCTGGAGCGAGTGGAGCGTCTGGAACTGACGCTCGAACGGGATCATCTCAGCGAGCGACGGCTCGAAGTTCCCGTCGATTGCAGGCACGACGACCACGTCGACGACACTCGGCTCCTCGTACAGGTCCCAGGTCGGCATCGCGCCGAAGAACTTCTCGACGCCCCGCTCCGGTGCTGCCTTGTCGGCTCGCTCGGTCCCCTCGGTCCGCTTCTTCAGGAACGCCGACTTCGAGCCCATCCGGACGACCCCGTCCTCGTCGATCACGGTCGTCTCGGTCGAGATGAGGAGCGCGCCACGCCGGCACGCCTCGATCTGGCCCATTGACTTGCCGTGGTTCGACTCGCCGCCGAGGAACAGCACGGTCCGGTTCCGGTAGCGCACGGCCGAGGCGTGGAAGGGATGAAGCCCGACTGCCTCCATCCGGAGCGAGAGCATCGTGACGATGACCTTCTGGATGGGTCCGGCCGGCCATGGTCCGGTGAACGTCATCCGCCGGCCGTCGTAGGCGATCGCCTTGGCGCCATCCTGGTTCCAGACGATGTCGGCTGTGTCGCGCGTTGGCTTCGGCGCGATCCGGACGTCAGCGAGCCGGTAGTTCAGGAAGCTCATGTCGTCGAGCACGTGGTCGCGCGGTTCGCCCCCGAGGACGTCGACCCGGAGGGCGACCGGCCCCGCGGTCAGCTCCTCGGACAGCCGGACGTCGGTGGAGACGGTCATCCGGGCGACTCCTGGTCGGCGAGCCGGCTCGCCATCGTGTCGCTCACCTCCGCGAAGTGTCCTTCCAGCGCCGCGACCACCGCGTCCACGTCTCGCGCCCGAAGCGCCGCGACGATCGGCGCGTGGAGGTCGGCCGACCACTGCGGATCCGCGCCCGGGACGACGAGCGTGATGTAGGTGCGGAGGAAGGGCTCGAGCGAGCGCCAGACCTTCAGCAGCGTGCCATTGCCGGCGAGCTCGACGATCGTCCCGTGGAACCGGGCGTCGGCTTCCGCGAGCCGATGCCGGTCGCCCGCGGCGGCCGCCTCGTGCATCTCCGCGGCAGCGCCGGCGAGCAGCGTGAGGTCGTCGTCGGTCAGGCGAGGGACGGCGAGCCGGGCGGCCAGGGACTCGAGGACCGATCGGACGGCATAGGCCTCGAGCAGCTCACGAGTGGTCGGGCGGCGGACGCGGGCGCCACGGAACGGCGCGATCTCGATGACGCCGAGCGCCTCGAGACCGCGGAGCGCCTCGCGGACCGGCGCCTGGCTCGTCCCGAGCTCGCGGGCCACCTGCGTCTCGACGATCCGGGCGTCCGGCGGGTAGCGACCGCTCAGGATCCCCTCGAGGAGCCGCTCGCGGACCCGGTCGGCGAGCACGCTCCGGGCGAGGAGCGATTCGCCGGCCACGACCGCGCTCAGGAGCCGATCCCTGTCGCCGCGGGCGCAGGTCCGGCGGCGCCGTCAGCCGAGGCGGCCGACGTCGCCGCGCTCCCGAGAAGCTCGACCGTACCGGCCGAGCCGTTCACCCGGATCCGATCGCCGGTCCGGATCCGCTTCGTGGCGACGGAGGTTCCGACGACCGCCGGGATCCCGAACTCGCGCGACAGGACGGCCGGATGCGAGGTCGTGCCGCCGGTGTCGGTCACGAGTCCGGCGATCTTCGTGAACAGGACGACCCACGCCGGGTTCGTCATCTGGCAAACCAGGATGTCGCCGTCGGCGACGTCGTCGAATTCGTCGACCGTCATGACGACCCGGGCGATTCCCTCGATCGAGCCGGGCGACGCGGCGATCCCCCTCACCGGACCCTCCGCACTGGGACGGCCCTGGTGGAACCTCTCCGGGTAGCCCCAGTTCACGAGGTACGGAAAGGCGAGCTGGGACGGGGTCGCGGTCCCGATCCAGTTCGGCGGGTGGACCGCCTTCGCCGCCTCACGCTCTGCCCGACGGCTCGCCACGATCGCCCGGGCCTCGATCGCCGAGGCGTCGCCGATGAGCATCCGGAGCTCGTTGTAACGGAGGAAGAGGACGTCGTCGGGCTCGTCGACACGGCCGGCCGCGACGAGCTTCCGGCCGATCGCCAGGAGGACCAGGCGAACGTGGGCGTTCGCGCCCTGGTCGATGTAGAAGTGATGGTCCGGGGTGAGCGGCGCCATCCGGAGGTTCGTCGCGTTCGCGGCCTCCATCTTCGCCAGCGCCTCGCCGTCGAGGCCCGCCAGGATCTCCGCGGACGCGGAGGTGATGTCCTCCTGCATCGCCGCGATCGCGGACGGGAAGTCGTAGTCGGAATCCAGGTAGCCCTTGACCAGGTCGAGGACCGGCTCCATCTGCTCGCGAACGGTCGGGAAGACGAACTCGTGGCTCCAGACCGCGTGCCAGCCGAACTCGCGCTGATACGGCTCGATCCGCTGCCGGATGAACTGGCGGCCGCGATCTCCGCCGCGCAACGCGGCAGCGACCGCCTCCGCGTCGCCGGCCCCGAACGCCTCGCGCAGCTCCGGGTCGTCCCGGACCTCGTTCTTCATCCGCCAGAGCGCCTCGATCGAATCCCAGTTCCGGTCCGAGGCCGAATTCTGGAGTCGCCCGAGGAGCTCCTCGTCGACCGCGCCGCGGGTCTCCTCCATCACCGCCCGAAGCTTGAGGGTCGCGGACAGCTGGGCGAAGTTCAACATCCAATGGATCTTCCAGTGGCGGTCGTGGATGTCGATCGCGTCCTCGAGCAGGGTGGCCGCCTCCGCGAGCGACATCCCATCGGCCGCGTCCAGACGCCCCTCGAGGTAGGTGAAGTTGTGCTGCATCTCCGGAACGAGGCGGTCCCGCCACCAGTCCGCGAAGTGCTCGCCATAGACCGGCAGGACCGTCTCCAGGTATGCGCCCATGTGGCCGGCGAACGATTTGTCGCGCGGGACGCGGGCCTGGTACCTCGAGGAGTATTCGGTCCCCTCGATCCGAACGTCCGGGTCAGCCGGAATCGCCGTCGTGTAGACGTAGCCGTTGACGTTCTTCGCCAGCCAATCGACGGCGAACGGCGTCCCGAAGCGCCGGAACATGTGATCGCAGCTCAACCACCAGCCACCGATGTCGAAGAACATCGGACTGACCGGGTGAGGGATGTGGAGATCGTCGTAGACCCAGAAGAACTGTTTCTCGGTGTCCGATGCCCAGGTCACCGGGAACGACTCATCCCCGAGGAACTGGTCGAGGATCTCCTCCGTGGCTGGCACCGGCTGGCCCTCCTTGGGTGGCCTCGGTCGCACTTCGCCGCGTTCGGTGGCACACCATCGATGATCGATCATGCCATCGATGATCGATGATGATAGCGGCGGGTGTCGCTCAGCTGCTGACTGACGGAGAGATCGACGTGCTCACCGGATCGCCACGCTTGACCGCGCATGCCTGATCCCGCGAGGACGGTCGAGCGGACCTATCTGGTCCTGACCCTCCTGACGACACTCGCGTCGTCGTTCATCTGGGGGATCAACACGATCTTCCTGCTCGATGCCGGGCTCGACAACGCCGGAGCGTTCGCGGCGAACGCCTTCTACACGCTCGGCCAGGTGATCTTCGAGGTCCCGACGGGCGTCGTCGCCGACACGCGCGGCCGCCAGTTCTCGTACGTCCTGGGCGCCGCGACGCTCCTCCTCTCGACCGTGCTCTACCTGGTGATGTGGCAGGTTCGCGCGCCGCTGGCCGGCTGGGCGGTCGCGTCGATCCTGCTGGGTCTCGGCTTCACATTCTTCTCGGGCGCGACCGAGGCGTGGCTCGTTGACGCGCTCCAGGCGACGGGCTTCACCGGTCAGCTCGAGCGGGTGTTCGGTCGAGCCCAGACCGTCAGCGGGGTGGCGATGCTGATCGGGACCGTGTCCGGCGGGGTCATCGCCCAGGCGACGAACCTCGGCGTCCCGTACGTCATCCGGGCAGCCATGCTCGGCGTCACGATGGTCGTGGCGATCCGGTTCATGCACGACCTGGGGTTCACGCCGCAGCGGGACGTCGGTCCGGTCGCCGCGGTCCGGACCGTCATCCGAGGATCGGTCGACGGCGGCTTCCGCAACCCGCCGGTGCGCTGGCTGATGCTCGCCGCGCCGTTCTCGGCCGGGGCCGGCATCTTCGTCTTCTACGCCTCCCAGCCTTACCTCCTCCAGCTGTACGGCGACAAGACGGCCTACGGGATCGCGGGTCTGGCGGCCGCGATCGTCGCCGGGGTCCAGATCGTCGGCGGGCTGATGGTCTCGCGGGTGCGGCGGCTGTTCCGGCGGCGGACGACCGCGCTGCTGATCGGCGGGGTGGTCAACGTCGTCCTACTCGGCGTCCTCGGGGTGACCGGGAGCTTCGTCGTGGCCCTCTTGCTCCTCGCCGGTTGGGGGTTCGTCTTCGCCGTCGAGTCACCACTCCGCCAGGCGTTCATCAACGGGCTGATCCCGTCGGAGCAGCGGGCGACCGTCCTGTCCTTCGACTCGCTGATGGCGTCGGCCGGCGGCGTCGTCGCCCAACCGGCACTGGGTCGGGTGGCCGACGTCAGCGGCTACGGGCCGGCCTACCTGGTGTCGGCCGGGATCACGGCGCTGGCGCTCCCGTTCACTCTGCTGGCGCGCCGGGAGCGTGCCAGCTCCGACCCGATCGAACGCGACGAAGACGTCGTCGCCGCCGACCAGCGGGCCGTTTGACTCGCCAGGCGAGTTGATTTCAGCTGGAGCGTGCGCGACCCGGCGCTCGGGGCGTTGGATCACGCAGGGCCGGGCGCGATTCGACGCGGATTCAGCATCTGGGCGTCGGAGTCCCGGAGCCGAGGTTGGACGCGCTGATCGCGCTGGTTGATCAGTTTCACCGCGAGCGAGCGTGACCCTGAGTCGATCCGGCCCGGACGCGCAGCGGATCGACTAGGGCGACGCTCGATCGGTGGGATTCTGATCGGCCTGGCTGATCAGGCGGGGCGTGTGAGCGGGGCGCCAGATCGGAACAGCCGGGCTCGGCGTCGTTTCCGGTCAGCTCCCGGACTTTGCCGCTGCCGGAGCCTTCGCCGCACCCGCCGAGGCCTTGCCGTTCGACGCCTCGAGCGCCTTGCGCGCCTTGTCCCAGTCCGACCGGAACTGGATGATCCCCTTGTCGGTGAGCGGGTGATGGACCATCTGCTGGAGGACCTTGAAGGGCAGCGTCGCGACGTGCGCGCCGGCGAGCGCCGCCTGGGTCATGTGGAGCGGGTTCCGGATCGACGCCGCGAGGACCTCGGTGTCCAGCTCGTGGATCGCGACGATCTCGGCGAGCTCGCGGATCACGATCATCCCGTCCTGGTTGATGTCGTCGAGACGGCCGACGAACGGCGACAGCAGCGACGCCCCGGCCTTCGCCGCGAGGAGCCCCTGGTTCGCCGTGAAGATCAGGGTGCAGTTGGTCTTGATCCCCTCTTCGGCGAACCGCGCCATCGCCTCGAGGCCTTCCTCGCTCATCGGGACC
>Ga0207646_10003443_pt1 | contig 17867 bp, 19 predicted proteins | sample KBSK5502metaG_FD_184343 | JGI IMG/M metagenome (GOLD analysis project Ga0207646, IMG submission 184343) | Corn, switchgrass and miscanthus rhizosphere microbial communities from Kellogg Biological Station, Michigan, USA - KBS K5-50-2 metaG... | ecosystem: Host-associated > Plants > Roots >...
CTTTCCCGCCCCGAAGACGATCAGCACGACCGCGAGGATGAGGAGAAGCTCGGGACCACCAATACTCGGCATCGTTCACTCCCTCGCGAGGCATGCTCGCTGCGCCTCGATCTTCCCAGTGTACGCATGTCGCTAGACGAAGAGACCGTCCAGGAGGCCAAGGAAGAGAGGGATCACGACGAGCAGCATCAGCGCGGGGAGATAGCAAAGGACGAGAACGAGCATCAGCCGTCCTTCGACGCGCCCGGCCGCGTCGAGGCTCTTGGCACGCTCCGATCCGCGGAGGCGGTCGCGGTGCTCGCGGAGCACCACGAGCGTGCCGCGACCGAGATCGCGGGCTCGTTCGAGGTCTCTCGCGATGCCAGCGAGAGCCGGCAGACCGACCGACTCCGCCTGGTGAGCGAGAGCCGGAAAGAGCGGCGCCCCCAACGCGTACGAGCGCGCCGCGGCCGCGACAGCCTCGTCGACCAGCCCGCCGCCGACGCCACGCTCACCGATCGCGACGAACGCACCTTCGACCGGGCGCCCGCTCGCAACGAGGGCTTCCGTCCACTCGACCAGCGTGACGAGGGCGCGTTCCGCTTCGGACCGTCGCCGTGCCGCGGCACGGTCGACACGAAGCGTTGGCAGGATGAACCCGCCATACGCGGCGGCGACAACGACGAGAGGGCCGACCGGAGCGATGAGGCTCATCACCGCGGCAAAGGCCGCACCGGAAAGCGCCGTCACGAACTTCGCGCGCACGAGGTCGCTCTCGCTCCAGCCAAGACCGCTCTGGGCGAGGTCTCCAGTTACGAGCAGAGATCGGACGAGCTTCGGCTTATGACCGCCTGGAGCGAGTCGGGCGAGGCGCATTCCGACCGCGGACCGCGGGCGACTCGCAAGTACCGCGGCGCTGAGCGCCGTCGCCGCGAGAACGGCTCCGAGGACGATCAGCGCTGCGCTCCTTCGATCGCGCGACGGCTCGCGATCACGCCGATGACCTCGAGGGCGAGCGCCGCGGGAATAAGAACGAACCGTCCGATCGGTTGCCCGAGCGTCGCCGCGAGCGACGGAACCGTGAACGCGAGATATGCCGCGATCGCGGGCACGACCAGAGCGAGTAAGACGACCTGCGAACGCAACCCCGCGGTGCGCGCGCGGATCTCCTCGTCGAGACGCTCCTCGAACGCGAGCCGATCAGCGACGGCGGCGACCAGGATCCCGGCGCGGTCATACGGCAGCCGCGAGGCGATACCCATCGCAAGGGTCTCGAGCGCCATTCGCGATCGTGGGTCGGCAGCCCTTTCCGCGACCTGTCGCAGCGCGAGATCGAGTGGAGCGCCGAGGTCGAATGCGCGAAGCGCATCGACGAATGGACGTCGCGCCAGGCGATCTCCGGTCGCAGCGCCGCAGGCACGGCGAAGCGACTCGGGGAGCGACGCACCCGATCGCAGCCCCGCTTCCGTCGCGCGCAGCAAGTGTGTCGTCACGAGCCGGGCTCGCCATCGACTCGCGCCGGCCCGAGAGCGGACCAAGACGGAGGGAGCCAACACGGCCACTGCCACGAGCGCACCGAGCGGTAGTGGCGTCGCGAAGGACATCATCGCGGCCGCGGCGATGCAGCCCGCGCGCAGCGACTCCCATTGCCAGAGCGGCCGGCGCCGGTTTGCGTCGTCGAGCGCTCGACGATCAGGATGGCCGATGCGCAGCGGAGAAGGCGCGCGATGAGGCCCGAACGGTGCGAAGACGGCGCAGCTCACGGCGAGCGCGGCCGCGAGGGCTCCAGCCACCGCAACGCTCATCCGAGTCGCTGCCGCAGGCGAACGGGCATGCGCACGGTGCCGTCGCCGGCTCGCCACAGGGCCACGACTCCGCTGTCCTCGACCGCCGCGATCTCGCGCACGGACCTCGTGCCGCCGTGATCACGCACAACGTGTACGAGAACGTCGATTCCCTGCGCCACATGGCGCGCGATCGCGGTCGCCCCGAGCTCGCCGGCGCGCGCGAGGAGCAGCTCGAGACGGTCGATCGCGCCGGCCGCCGAACCCGCGTGAATGGTCGTCAGCGAGCCTTCGTGCCCCGTGCTGAGCGCCTCGAGGAGTGCCGACGCCTCGCGTGGCGTGCGGACCTCGCCAACGAGAATGCGGTCCGGCCGCATGCGAAGAGCGTTGGCGACGAGATCGGCGATCCCGATTCCTGTTCCCTCACGCGCCGGCACGCACTCGAGATGCACGACGTGCGAGTGCGGGAGGACGAGCTCGTTGGTGTCTTCGATCACCACGAGTCTTTCGTCGTCCGGGATCGCGGCGGCGAGCGAACGGAGCAGCGTGCTCTTGCCCGATCCGGTGGCCCCGCTCACGAGGATGCTCGCGCGCCCGCGAACGCACTCTTCGAGAAGGGCTGCCGCGTCATCGTGGAGGCCGCTCGCGACCCATGAGGGCGCCGGTCCGCGCAACGGAATCGATAGCCGATTGAACTTCCTGATCGAAAGACTCGGGCCACCGATCGGTGCGATGACCGCGTTCGCCCGGCTCCCATCGCGCATCCGAGCGTCGACGAATGGCCGTTCAAGCGTGAGCTCGCGGCCGACGCTCCCGGCGATGCGATGTGCGAGCTCGGCAACATCGTCGGTGCCGCGGAAGGCGACGTCGAGGCGCTCGAGGCGGCCAGAACGCTCACAGAAGATGTCGCGCGGACCGTTGACCAGGACATCGGTGACTTCGGGATCGTCGAGCAGCGGCTGTAGTGGCCCGAAACCAAACAGCTCGGCGCACATCGCGTCGAGTTCGGACTCGGCTACGGGCACTCGAGCTGCAACTCGCACTCGCTCACGCAGGAGCACCCGGCGCGCGGGCTCGGCGTAGGCCGCAAGGAGCCCCGCGGGGTCGATGCCCGCCGCGACCTCGGCGCGCACGCGGGCGAGGAGCGCGGGATCGGTCATGCGAGCGCGCGAAGCAGCGCGTCGATCGCCCGAAGCGTGGGAGCGCGCGCGGCGAAGGCATCGTCCGCGAGGTAGCTGTCGTGCGGGATCGCGGCGAGCAGCGGAAAACCCACGCGCTCGGCGACTCGGGCGGCGTCGTCATCGGCGGCGCCTACGACGACGAGGCCGACCGAGCACGGCGCCCGCCCGAGGAGCGGTGTGGCGCAGAACGCGGCCTGCAGCTGGGCGGACCGCGTACCGGCGACGAGACAGAGACGATCGAGGGACGAGAGCAGCGCCGGGTCGAGCGAATCGGCGCCGCAACCGAGATCGAGAACCGCGGCGCGGCCCGCAGCGCAGGAATTGACCAGACCAACGAGCCGCTCGCCGTCGAACGTCGCGTGCAACGACGGCGCGCCAGGCAGGAACGGGACGGCCGACCACCGCGAGACAAGATCGCTCTCGCGTCCCGGCTGGAGCAGGGCGTCCGCGACGTTCGCAGCGGTGAGGCCGGCCCGGAGCGCGAGCGATGGCACCCACCGGTCAAGATCGACCAGAAGCGGCGCCTCGCCGCCTGCCGCGGAACGATGAGCAAGCAACGCGGCGACGGTGCTCGAACCGGCACCGGCCGCGAGCGACCAGAACCCGACCCGCCGCCCTTTGCGCAGCGCGGCCGGACGCGTCGGCGCGATCGCGGCGAGCGGCTCTGTCTGACCCGTCGCTTCACGCATCAGGGCGAGCGCGATCTGGGAGACAGGCGACGCATCGAGGAACGCCCGAAGACGGCTCATGCGAAAAGCCAACGGGCGATGGCGCCCTCACGCGCCAGCGCGCGCCGCTCGGGGGGCGCGCCGATGGCGGCGATGTCGAAGACCACCGGCCGAAGGACACGGCGGACCTCCCTCGCGCGCAGCACGTCACGGGTCGTCCACGCGCGCCGTCGCCATCCGACCACGGCATCGACGCCGGACAAGAGATCTCGCACGAGCGCACGACGCGAGGCGTTCGGCCGCTGCAACGGTCCGGCGCGCAGCAAGCGAGCGGTCTCCGGCCCAAGCGGGAGGGACCGAACGTGGACGAGGTCGAGGGCCAGCGAGGAAAGGGGTAACGGCGTCAGGTCACGTCCGATGGCCGCTCGGGTTCCCGGACGAGGCGCCAGGGTCTCAAGTGATTCGGCGGCGCGAACTCCGGCGAACGCAAGCACGCGGCGAGCGCGATCGACCCCGCTGTCGTCAACCTCGACGAATGCTCCCGCGGGCGTCCGCGCGAGCGTGACGGGTCCGAGCGCCGAGATCGCCGTGTCGACATCGCCACTCGCTAGACGCTCGCATCGAAGGACCGTCACTCAACGCGCACCGGCGAGCGTGAGGACGAACATGCTTGTCGCAATGCGATCGGCGAACCGCACCTCGTCGAGCGGGTCGATCGCGACGACGACGCTACCGATCCGCTCGTTCAAGCTCGAGGCGACGCTCTTCGAGGGGGCCGTCCCGTACGGCGATCCGGTCTCCGATCGAACGTCGAGCACCATCGCGCCCTGCAACAGGAGCTCGCTCGTCCGGCCAGGCGGGGCGCGTCCTGCGACAGGCACAGCGATGACGTCTACACGCGCGCCCGGGACGATGGAGCCGCCTACCGCTTGCGCCGCGCTCGATACGGGCAACGCGACCGCGCGCAATCCCACCGGCAGCGCCAGACCGGTGTGAAACGACGCGGCGTCGTCGGAGAGCGCCGGATCGAGAATCACCTGGCCGCGCCACAGCGGAGCTCTCGGCAGCTTTCCCACGGCGGCGCTCGCATCGACGAGGGCACCGGCGGGCACCGAGTCCGCGGGGATCGACACGATCGTGAGGTCGTCGGCGACGAGGGGATGAGTCGCGTCGACGTCCCGTGCGGCGACGACGATCGGGCTCCGCTGCGCCCCAACGTAATAGAGGATTCCGGCGAGCGCTCCTGCGACGAGCGCGAGCGCGACGAGCGGGCGCTGGCCGATCAACGCTCGAGCGCGGGCGACCGAACGACGACCGCGATCGCCGTGTCGATCGTTCGATGGCCGGTCTCGGGCGTGTCCACCTCAATCCTGAACACCACTTCAAAGACCGCGCCGGGCGGCGCGAGGCGACGCCACGAGGTCCGGAATGCGACCGCGCCCGAACCAGCGGTGACGAGCGCGTCGCCCGCGTCGCCCCCGATGACGGTCCAAGAACGCACGGGAATCTCCCGATCGCCGACGAAGGCGCGCGGGTACAAGGAGACGGCGCGACCACGAAGGACTTCGAGCATCGCGACTGGCGCACCGAGCGGAAGGAGCGAGATTCGCGGCTGGATCGGCCTGGCCGGCGCGAGCGTCGGCGACGCGATCGTCGGTCGCTCAGTCCCGCAGCATGCAGGCGGGGATGGCCGCGCGGTCGGTGATGCCGTTGCCGGAATCGATGGGGCGGGAGTATTGACGGCAGGCACAGGCACGGCTGCAAGGAGCCGAGCGAGCTCGGCGTCGTCCTGGAAGAACACGATGCTGACCGGGACGAATCCATCGGCGCCGAGGACGTAGTTCTCGTAGTACGTGCCAGCCACGGAGCGGCCGTCCCCGAGCGTGCGCCGACCGTTGAAGGCGCTTCCGTCGAAGGCGCTTGACGCTCCCGTGCCGACCATGTCGAGCACGCGCGCATAGCTACCGGTCGATTCATGGACGGTCGTGGTGGAGTACGTCGTGAGTGTTCCCGTCGAGGTCACGACGTCCGCCACGTACGTATCGGTCACGTAGTAGATGCCGGGCGGGGGCGCAATGAATGGCACGGGATCAGGCTCGCGCTCGCCCTGAGGGGGCGTGTTATCTCCATCCTCCGGGAAGGGGTCCCACGCGAGAGCAGGCGAGGACCAAAGGAGCAGGACCGCGAACACAGACGCGGTGGCGCGGCGTTTCATCGCGGCGAGCTCACCGATAGCACGTCGATCGTCGTGACCGGACGGAATGCGAGGGCCCCGAAGACCGGCGTTTTCACGGGCACGTGCGCTGCGATGCGCACGGTCGGCCGGTCGTAGCGCGCGCCGGTCCATGCGTCGTGGGCCGGCGCTGCGGGATACGCCGCGACGTCGGCGGCCGCGGCGATCTCGTCGGGCGCGCTACCGAGGAGTGCGGAGGACAACTCGAGCTCACGGGCGAAGTACTCGCGCGCGACATCGACCGCATCGGCCGAGAGTCGCAGCCTCCCGGACCTCGCGAGCTCGGCATCGTCTTGGTCATTGACGGCGACGAGCGTGGCCAGATCGGCTGCTGCACGAACGCGCGCGGCCGCGACGCGCAACGCTCCCAGCTGCAGCACCCCGGCGAGCGTTACCAGAAGGAGCGGCGCGAGCACGATCGTCAGCACCATGGCGCTTCCTCGATCCGCTTTGAGCCAGCTCATCGATTCACTTCGCCACGCGAGATGGCACTCGAACGAAGGGGAACCGTGGTCGAGAAAAGAAATGGAATGCTCAACGGATAGGCCGACGAAAGCGATACGCGGACCGGCTCGCGCCAGCCCACGCGTGACGGAGCAACATCGACGATCACCCGACTTGGATCGATGCCCACGGCGCGAAGCTCGTCATCCAGAAAGCGACGCAGCTCCGGCGCGTCCCCGCCCAGCTCACCTGCGTAGCGGGCGGCCTGGACGGTCGCGGCATCCTGGGCAAGCCAACGCTCCAGGGCAGATCCGAACTCGAGGATCGAAAAGAGAAGAGGGACGAGGATCGTGATGGCGAACGTCGTCTCGAGGGTGGCGAGACCACGTTCGTCACGCAGGGCGCTCGTCAGCGCACCGCCTGCATCTGGCTGACGAGGGCGCCCAGACGCGCGACCAGACCGTTGTTCCACGCGGTCACGCCGATCACGAGTGTCCCGAGCACGACCGCGGCTCCGATGATGTACTCGATCGTGGCGAGTCCCTCGCTTGCAGAGGAAAAACGACGAAGCACCGATACCGAACCTCCCTGGGAATGCGGGGAGGCTCGCTTCAGTGCTTCGTCTTAGCGATGGTCCGATCGGCCGGTACCGAAGTACCGGCCGTGAGAAATCAGCGGCGGCCGAGTGCCTTGTTCGCCGCGCGCGCGTCCTTCACGCCGAGGCCGAGTGTCGTGCTCTTCTTCGATGCGCCGAGCATGTACGCCGACTCGATGTTGACCTTGTTCTTCCCGAGACGTTTCGCCGCTCTCGCGAAGGTTCCCGGCTTGTTGGCGAGACGGACTTCGACCATCTTGCGGTCGCCCGAGATGCGGTACTTCTCCGCCTTGATCGCGCGGCGCGCCTTCGCCGCGTCCTTGTCGTCGACGACGATGTGGACGATCCCGACACCGCCGCCAGTGGTCGCCGCGATGCTGCGCATGCTGATCCCGGCGTCACCGAGTGCGCCTGTGAGCGCTCCGAGCTGGCCCGCGCGGTTGGGCAGCTTGACCGTGAGCTCTACCGCCATGTCGTTCCCTCCCCGATGTTTTCGGCGAGGCGATTCTAGGTGTGGTGCGTTAGAGCGCGATGTTGCCGCGGCGAGCGGGGATGCGGCGGCCCTCGACACGCTCGGCCCAGTGCTGTGAGCCGAAGACGGTGAGGAAGTAGCGCATCCGGCTGCTGCGCCGGCGTTGCGCTTCAGCGTCGCCCTGGGCGCTCTTGGCGCGCGGGCTGAACAGCTGACGGAGACGATCCATGAGCGTGTCCTCCTCCCATGTCATAGGCGGAGACTGCGCCCCTGGCGCGGCCCGAACGATCACGTACGACATGGACGGTCTGTGCCGCTCAAGACACTCAGCGCGCTTTGCGGATGCCGTTCCTGATCTGCGTCTCAGTGACCGCGCTGAGCTCGAGATGGCGGATGACACCGTCCTTGTCGACGAAGAAGGTGCTCGGGAGGCTGAGCACGCCGAAGCGGCGCGTGGTCGCGCCGTCGCTGTCGAGGACAGGCTGCAGGCGATCAAGGCCAAGCGAGTCGAGGAAGGAGCGTGCCTTGTCGCCGGGCTCCATCAGATCGACCTCGAGGACGACGACGTCGGGCTCGCTCTCCGCGACGCGCTGTAGCGCGGGCATCTCCTCACGGCACGGCGGGCACCACGTGGCCCAGAAGTTCACGACGACGACCTTTCCGCGGTACGACGAGAGCCGAAGGGTCTGACCGCCCGGGCCGGTCCATTCGAAGTCAGGAGCGGGGGCCCCGATCCGGCCGGCCGCTCCGTCGGCCTCGATCTGAGCGCGGATGACGCCGGCGTCGGTGGCGGTCGCGGACTTGTTCAGTAGCGGCCAGAGGAGCGCGGCCAGAGAGGCAAGCGCGATCGCGCCGATGATGATCGCGGCGATCCAACGGGGAAGCGCGGTCGGCTCGCGTTCGGTTCCCGGCGCGGTCGCAAGGCTCATCCGACGAACGGCAGGAAGTTGAAAAGCTGAGGCAGCCGCGCGAATTGCCCCGACACAAGGACCAGTCCCATAGCGATGACGAGCGTACCGCCGGCCAGGTTGACCACTCGGATGTGCGCGGCGAGCCATCGCGCCACGTGCTGCGCGCCGCCGATCCCGCCGGCCAGCAGCAGGAACGGGACGCCGAGTCCGAGCGCGTAGGCGACGAGGAGCAGCGCTCCGGAGCCAAGGTCCTCGTTCAAGAGAAGCGTAAGGATCGCGCCGAGATAGGGACCGACGCACGGGGTGAAGCCCACGCCAAAGGCGAGCCCAATGAGGAAGCTCCGCGGCAGCCCGGTGGTGTTGCCCTCGAGTCGGAGATCGAGCTCGCGCGCCAACAGGGGGATGCGTATCAGGCCGACCATCTGCATCCCGAGCACGACAAGAAGGAGGCCGCCCGCGCGCTGCAGCCAGAACACCATTTCGCCGGCGAGCGCTCCGACGAATGCCACACCGATCCAGAGGAGCGTGAACACCGTCGAGAATCCGACCACGAACGCCAGGGCGTGCGCGACGGTGCGCGCTCGGTGTGTGCCGGCAAGCGCGGTCTCACCCGCCATGTTCACGAGGAACGCGGGCACGAGCGGCAGGACGCATGGCGAGACGAACGAAAGGATTCCGGCCCCAAACGCGATCGCGACATTCACTCGAACTAGCCTAGGGTGCCTCCCGCGCGTATACGACGAGGTCGAGCCCGTAGAACCGGCCGGGTCCCTCCAGCGCCAAGCCGCATTTCGAGGCAACGTTCCTCGAGCGCGCGTTGTCGGGAAGGATGAGCGCGACGATGCGTCGCAGGCCGAGCTCCCCGAAGCCATAGTCGACGAGCGCGCGCGCGGCCTCGGTCGCGTATCCGTGGCCCCAGGCCCGGGGCGCCAGCTCGTACGCGACCTCGACCTCGGGGCCTTTGCCCTCGACGGGAAAGAGCCCGACCTGACCAAGGAAGTCGGAGATGTCCTCGCGCTCGAGTGCCCAGAGTCCCATGCCCGGAGGCTGACGCGCCGTGAAGGCCATCGTGCGCGCGAGGCGCTCCGCGGTCTCGGCGAGGTCCTTCGATGGCGGGCTCGGCGTCCACTTCATCACCTCGGGCGATCCGAAGACCTCGTGCAACCCCGTCGCGTCGTCCTCGCGATATGGACGAATGACGAGCCGTTCTGTCCGGAGCGGAAGCGGCACTAGCCGATCGCTTGCCCAAGATCTCCGATGAGGTCGTCGACCGTCTCGATTCCCACGGAGAGACGAACGAGCCCGGCTGGCGGCGCGAGCTTGGTCCCGCGAACGGACCCGTGGGTCATCGCGAGTGGGATCTCGATGAGCGATTCGACGCCGCCCAGCGACTCCGCGAGCGCGAAGATCTTCGTCCGCGCCGCCATGCGTTTGGCGGCGACCTCGCCGCCGCGAAGCTCGAACGAGAGCATCCCCCCGAAGGCGCGCATCTGCCGGCGTGCCAGCGCGTGCTGCGGGTGCGTGACGAGACCCGGGTAGTTGACCGTCGTGACCTTCGGATGCTCCGCGAGCCACTCCGCGATGGCCTGCGCGTTCGCCGAGTGCCGTTCCATCCGCACCGCCAGGGTCTTCGCCCCGCGCAGGACGAGCCAGGCGTCGAAGGGACCGGGTACGCCGCCGGCCGCGTTCTGCAAAAAGGCGATGCGCTCGCGGAGCTCGTTATCGTTCCCAGCGAGACCGCCGCCGACCACGTCGGAGTGTCCGCCCAGGTATTTGGTCGTCGAGTGCAGGACCACGTCGGCGCCGAGCTTCAGGGGCTGTTGCAGATAGGGGCTCGCAAACGTGTTGTCGACGACGGCGAGCGCCTTTCCTTTGTGCGCGATCTCGGCGAGCGCCGCGATGTCGAGCACCTTCATAAGTGGGTTGGATGGGGTCTCGATCCACACGAGCTTTGATCGGGGTCGCATGGCGCGCCGAGCGGCTTCCGGTTTGCGCATATCGACGGCCGTGAGCGTCACGCCCAGCCGGTCGAACACCCTCGCGAACAGGCGGTAGGTCCCGCCGTACACGTCGTCGGTCATGACGACGTGGTCGCCCTTCGAAAGGAGGTGCGCGATCGCATCGGTCGCCGCCATGCCGGACGCGAAGGCGAGACCCCAGTGCCCGCCCTCGAGCGCGGCGAGGCACGTCTCGAGCGCGGTGCGTGTGGGGTTTCCGGTGCGGCCGTATTCGTAGCCCTTGTGCTTGCCGACCGCTTCCTGTGCGAACGTCGACGTTTGGAAGATCGGGACGACGACAGCGCCCGTCGTGGCTTCGGGTTCCTGCCCGGCGTGGATGGCGAGCGTCTCGAAGCCGGGCCTGCGCGGAGCTTGCTTCACGTCAGTTGCCAGTATGCCCACAACGCGCGCGCGAACTCAGCGGGGGGCGGCCTTGCGCTGGTGCGCGACGAACTCCAGGAGATCAGCTTTCGTGATGACCGACACCGGCCGGTTGTCGCGAGCCGCGAGCAGCGCGGGCGCACCGCCGGAGAGCTCCTGGTAGAGACGCTCGATGTCGTCGGTCGCCTGTACCACCGGGAACGGCGGATCCATCACCCGCTCGACGCGTTCGTCGACGAGCGCCGGCTCGCGAAACACCCGATCGAGCATGGTCTTCTCCGACACGCTTCCGACGATGTCGGCCACTGCGCCCGCCGCGCCGTTTGCGGTGACCGGGATCTGCGAAATGCCATACCGCTGCATCGTGTCGATGGCGCGACGGACGGTCTCGCTCTTCGAAACGACGATGAGCTCCGGAGTGCCCCCGCGATCCTTCATGACATCGCCGACATTCGCGGGGATCAGGCCGCCGAGGAAGCCGTTCTGGCGCATCCACTCGTCATTGAAGATCTTCGAGAGGTAGCTCCGGCCCGAGTCCGCGAAGAGCACGAGCACGAGCGCCTTGTCGTCGAGCTCCTTCGCGATCTCGAGCGCGGCGAACATCGCGGTTCCCGATGACCCGCCGACGAGGATCCCCTCCTCCCGCGTGAGCCGCCGTGCCGTGAGGAACGCATCGCGATCGGAGACGCGGACCCAGCGGTCGACCATCGCCGGATCGAACGTCCCTGGGTAGAAGTCCTCGCCGATCCCTTCCGTCTTGTACGGGTGGATGTCGCCGGTGTAGAGCGATCCCTCGGGGTCGGCGCCGACGATGGCGACTGCTTTGTTTTTCTCTTTCAGATACCGACCCGCGCCGGTCACGGTCCCTCCGGTGCCAACCCCCGCAACGAGGTGAGTTATCCGTCCTTCCGTTTGCTCCCAGATCTCAGGGCCCGTGGTCCGGTAATGAGCTTCCGGGTTCATAGCGTTGTAGTACTGGTTCGGCTGGAATGCGCCAGGGATATCGCGCGTGAGGCGGTCCGCGACCTTGTAATAGGACTCCGGGGATTCGGGCGACACCGCACTCGGGCAAACCACGACCTCGGCGCCATACGCACGGAGAAGATCGCGCTTCTCCTGACTCTGCTTGTCCGCCATCGTGCAGATGAGCCGGTAGCCCTTGATCGCGGCGGCCATCGCGAGCCCGACGCCGGTGTTGCCGCTGGTCGGCTCGACGATCGTCCCACCCGGTCGGAGCAGTCCGCGGCGCTCGGCGTCCTCGATCATGAGAAGGCCGATCCGGTCCTTCACGGAGCCGCCTGGATTCAGGTGCTCGAGCTTCGCGACGATCGCGGGCCGCAGTCCTTTGCCGATTCGCGAGAGCCGAACGAGTGGAGTGTGACCCACGAGCCCAAGGATGTTCGGAGCGATCTCGATGCCCACCCGGTGATGCTATGCCGCTGCTCGCTACTACGGCCCCAACGCATCAGGGTCCCCACCCTTGCGGCTCTACAAGCAGGTAGACGCCCACGATGACGAGGACGGCGAACACGAAGTACGGCTGCAGCGCGAGCGGGATGAGATCGATTTGCAGGAAAAGATCGTCGATCGCGACGACGGCGGGGAATACCGGCCCCGCAGTGTCAGCGGGCAGACCGAGCAGCGCGGTGCGTCGGGGCGGGTCCCCTCCTATTCATCGGGGAGCTGACTCGGCTCCAGATGTCGCGGAGCGTCGCCTTGAAGGAATTCCGAGTACTTGAGACCGGTACCGGTGTTGAAGACAACGACCTCCTCCCCCTCGCGGATCCAGCCATCGCTGCGCAGCTTCGCCGTGCCCGCGATCGCCGCGCCCCCTTCGGGGCATACGAGCATGCCTTCGGCCGAACCGGCGGCCTGCATCGACTGCGCGATCTCCCTCTCGCTCACGGCGATCGCGATGCCGCCTGTCTCGCGGAGCGCTTTGAGCACGATGAAGTCCCCAAGAGCCTTCGGGACGCGGATGCCTGCAGCGAAAGTGCGCGGGTCAGGCCACGGCTCGGACTCGTTTCGGCCATCGAGGAACGCCCTCACGATCGGGGCGCACCCTTCGGCCTGGACCGCGACGAAGCGCGGGCGCTTCTGGTCGAGCCAGCCGATCGCTCGTAGCTCGTCGAACGCCTTCCACATCCCGATGAGACCGACTCCCCCACCGGTCGGGTACACGATCACATCCGGTAGCCGCCACCCGAGCTGCTCCGCGAGCTCGAAGCCCATCGTTTTCTTTCCCTCGATGCGATACGGCTCGCGCAGGGTCGACGCGTCGTACCAGCCGCGAGCCGCGCAGACCTTCTTTACCACCGCGCCTGCGTCGGCGATCGAGCCAGCGACTAGGTAGACGTCGGCGCGGTAGGCGGACGTCTCGCGGATGATGACGTCGGGTGTGGTCTCGGGCATGACGACGACGACGCGAATCCCCGCACGCGCCCCGTACGCGGCCCACGCGGCGCCGGCGTTCCCAGCGGTCGGCAACGCAAGCGTCTTCACGCCGAGCTCGGCGGCTCGCGTCACGCCGAGGGCGGCGCCGCGCGCTTTGAACGTTCCAGTCGGGAGCAGTCCCTCGTCTTTCATCCGCAGCTTCGGGATGCCCAGCAGAGCGCCGAGCGTCGGCGTCTCGAGCAGCGGCGTGTTCGGCTCGCCGAGGGTGACAGCGTGGTCGGGCTCCTCGTGCGGTAGCAGCTCGCGATACCGCCAGAGCGTCTCCGGCCGGTCGCGGAGCGCGTCCTTCGTGACCGAGTCGCGCACCCGGCGGAGGTCGTAGCGGACGAGGAGCGGGCCCCCATCGGCTTTGCAGACCTGCTGGACCTGGTCGATCGGGAAATCTTGGTGGCACCGCGAACATTCGAGATGCGTCGCGAGCGAGGTCACGCCGCGCGGTCGATCCTTGCCCCGAGCGCGCGCAGTCGCTTGTCGAGCTCCTCGTAGCCGCGATCGATCTGCTCGACGTTGTTGATCGTGCTCGTGCCCTTCGCCGACAGCGTCGCGGCAAGGAGCGCCATCCCCGCGCGGATGTCCGGGCTGCGCAGATCCGACCCGTACAGCTGTGACGGCCCGACGACCACGACACGGTGCGGGTCGCAGAGAACGATCCGCGCGCCCATGCTCTCGAGCGACCCCACCCAATACATCCGGCCCGGGTACATCCACTCGTGTATGAGCACGGTGCCCTCGGCCTGGGTCGCGACCGCTGTCGCGATGCTCGTAAGGTCGGAGGGGAATCCCGGCCAGACCTGCGACTGCACTTTCGGGATCGCGCCACCGAGATCGTGCTCGACGACAAGTCGGCCAGACGCCTTCACCACGAGATCGTTGCCCTGCTCCTCGGTCTCGACGCCGAGCCGCTTGAACACCATCCGGGTCATTCGCAGGTACTGCGGCACCGCGTTCTTGATGGTGATCTCGCCGTGCGTCATGGCGGCGGCGCCGATGAGCGAGCCGACCTCCATGTGATCGCTCAAGATCGTGTGCTCGATGCCTTTGAGGCGCTCGGCGCCGTCGATCGTGATCGTGTTGGTCCCGATCCCGACCATCCGCGCGCCCATCTTCATGAGCGCGATGCCAAGCTGCTGAACATGCGGCTCGCTCGCCGCGTTGCGGATGACCGTACGCCCGGGCGCGAGCACGGCGGCCATCAACGCGTTCTCGGTCGCGGTGACGGACGGCTCGTCGAGGAGCACATCCGCCCCCTTGAGCCCGCTCGTGTGGAGGCCGTACCCGCCCGAAGTCACGTCGAGCTCGGCTCCGAGCGCACGCAGCGCAAGAAAGTGCGTGTCGTTGCGTCGTCGCCCGAGGACGTCACCGCCTGGGAGGCCGAGCTTCACCCTCTTGTAGCGTGCGAGGAGCGGGCCCGCGAAGAGGAGCGAGGTGCGGATCTCGCGCGCCAGGGCGCTGGGCACGTCCATCGTCTTGAGCTCCCCGGTGATGCGGACGGTGCGCTCGTCCTCTTCGACCTTCGCGCCGAGCGCGCTAACCACCTCGAGCATCCCGCGCACGTCGCGGATACGGGGAACGTTGTGCAAGGTGACGGGTTCGTCCGTGAGCAGACTTGCCGCGATTAGAGGGAGTGCTTCGTTCTTATTTCCGGCTGGTGTGATTTCCCCGCGCAAGGGGGTCCCGCCTTCAACAACGAATCGTGCCATCCGGCAAGAGCGTAGCGGTCACGGGGGCCAGCCCAGAGATGCGGGCCGGGGTGCCCCGCAACTCTCACGAAGTTCCCAGGCGGCTGCTAGACGGCTCTCACCCACAAGGCCACCGAGAGCGCCGAGCGCGAGGCCCAGGAGAACGCCGGCCAGCGTCCGACCGTTCCCTGACCATTAGGGATCGCGTTTGGCCTAGAACCCGAGCGCGATCCCGATCTTGGTCCCCTCCACACCGCCATGAAGCTCCTGCCCGGCGATCTGGATGGCGCCGGGCCGGGCGAAGTTCGTGGCGAGAACGTCCTCGACTTTCACGTCGACCTCGTGTCCCATCGCGGCGAGCTCGGCACGCACATCGTCGGAAATGCGCGAGTCGACCTGCAGTTTTTCCCCTTCGTCGTGGATACGCGGCCGGCTCGTGGCGCTCTGCGGCCCGTCGCCGTAATCGACGGAGTTCACGATCGTCTGCACGATCGCGCTCATGATTTTGCGTCCGCCGGGCGCGCCGCAGACGAGGAAGGGCTCGCCGCTCCGCAGAACGATGGTCGGAGCGCCCGCCCACAGCACGCGTTTTCCCGGCGCGATGGAGTTGGGACGGCCCGGTCGCGGATCGAACCAGTACGTGCCGTTGGTTATCACGATCCCGGTGCCTTTGATCATCACGCCGGAGCCGAAGCCGCCACCGAGCGTCGCGGTCAACGAGACGCACATTCGGTCGCGATCGACCGCGTTGACGTGGGTCGTGTTGGGCATGTCGGCCATCGACGTGAGCCGCTCCGCGAACGCGGCTCGGATCGCGACTGCGAGGCGATGCAGGCTCTCCGCACCAAGTTGGCGATGCTTCACGAGATCTTCGCGCGCGAGGAGTCCGAGCGCCCGCGCGACCGTGGGGCCGCCGGTGAGGCCCGGAAGCGCGATCACGCGATGTGCTCGGTAGTGAAGCGTCAGCGGCGGCGGCTCGCCCGCCTCATACGCCGCGAAGTCCTCGACTGACAGGATGCCGCCCAGCGCGCGAATGTCATCGGCAATTGCGGCCGCGAGCTCGCCTTGATACAGGGCTTTCGCGCCGTCGCGCGCGATTACCTCAAGCGAGTGCGCTAGACCAGGCTGAAAGAGGCGCTCGGGCGGGTCGAAGCCTGTCGGCGGACGGTACGGCGCGCCGCCCTCGCGGTAATAGACGCGCCTGGCCTCCGCGTTCCTGTGCAGTCTCGCCGCGTACGAGCCGAAGATGAGGGTGCCGTACCAATCCATGAAGAAGCCGTCGCGCGCGAGCCGGATCGCGGGCTCGAAGAGGCGCGCCCACGGCAGCTTTCCAAGCCGGCGGTGCGCGAGCTCGTACGCGGCGACCGCCCCGGGCACCGTGACGGACAGCGGCCCCTCGACATTCGCATCGTTCTTGACCGCAGGCCATCCATACATTCCGGAGCGCGTTTCGCCGCCGAGAAGCTCGAACATCTCGGGCCGCGACGCGAGCGGCGCCCGCGTCGAGCCATCGAACGAGCTCGCCTTTCCCTCGCGCCACACGACGAGGCCCGCGATACCGCCGATGCCGCTCCCGATGGGGGACGTGACGCCGAGCGCGAACGCGGTCGCAAGTGCCGCGTCGAGCGCGTTGCCGCCTTCGCGAAGGATCTCGACCCCGGCCTCAGCGGCAAGCGGATCGGCCGTGACCATTCCGTTCGCGGCGACGGCCTCGGTCTTCGAGAAGACCCACTGGCTGCGCGCGCGATCCGTCATCGCAGGCGTAGTCTTTCGGACCGCATGGACGCCGCCGACCTTCTCGCGTTCAAGACGATCCCCGAGCTCGACATATCGCCGGACGGCACGCGCGTTGCGTATGTCGTGACCTGGATCGACATCGAGAAGGACGAGTATCGCTCGACCATTCATGTCGCGCCCGCTGAGGGCGGCCCGCCGGTCGAGTTCACACGCGGGCCGACGCGCGACTCCGCGCCGCGGTGGTCTCCGGACGGTAGCCAGCTCGCATTCCTCTCAGATCGCGCCGGCAAGGAACGCCAGCTGTACGTCATGTCCGCGCGAGGCGGCGAGCCGCGGCAGCTGACCGAGCTCCCCGGAGACGCGGGCATGGCCAGCTGGTCACCGGATGGGACGAAGATCGCGTTCGCCGCGCGCGTGTGGATCGAGCCGCGCCCTGACGATGCCGGCGCGCGAGAGCGTTGGGAGCAGCGACCTCGTCACGTCACCAAGGCGCAGTACAAGACGGACGGGCACGGCTACACGTTCGACGCGCGCTCGCGTCTGTTCATCGTCGACGTCGCGTCGGGCGAGACCAAACAGCTCACGGACGGCGATTTCGACGACGGCGCCGAGTCCTGGTCGCCAGATGGAGGTCAGATCGCGTTCGCGCGGACGCGCGGGGGCAAGACGGACTACTCCTCGCGTGACATCTGGGTCGTCGACGTTGCCACGCGCGCCGCATTCCGGATCACCGAGACCGTGGGACGTGCGACCTCGCCGACCTGGTCGCCAGACGGGACCACGCTCGCCTGTTACGGCTACGACGCGCAGGTCGCCGACCTCGGCGATCCGATGGTCCGCGTGTGGACCGTGCCTTCGCGGGGCGGGCATCAAGAGCCACGGCGGCTCACCGAGCGCTACGACCGCGGGGCAATGCTTCTCCCTGTAGCCACGGCCACCCCCGGTCCCATCTGGTCGCGGAACAACGACAGCGTGACCTTCATCGCCGGCGACCACGGCAACGCGCATCTCGTGCGCACGGCGATCGTTGATGGATCGACGAGTGTCGTCGTCGGTGGGGAGCGGCAAATCGTCTACGCGAGCGCCGGGGCTGGATCGCGCATTGCGTTCGCCGCGGGAGACCTCGCGGCCCCTTCCGATCTCTACGTGACCGCTTGGGACGGCAGCGGCGAACGGCGGCTCACCCAGTTGAACGACGAGATCCTCTCCCAGCTCGCGCCGGTCCATGGCGAGCGGCGCACCTTCAAAAGCCCGCACGGCGGCACGCTCGAGGGCTGGCTCTTCCTGCCGAGCGAGAGCCGCGGCCGGTCACCGCTCCTCGTCGATATTCACGGCGGACCGCAGAGCTTCAT
>Ga0207646_10003444_pt1 | contig 17864 bp, 21 predicted proteins | sample KBSK5502metaG_FD_184343 | JGI IMG/M metagenome (GOLD analysis project Ga0207646, IMG submission 184343) | Corn, switchgrass and miscanthus rhizosphere microbial communities from Kellogg Biological Station, Michigan, USA - KBS K5-50-2 metaG... | ecosystem: Host-associated > Plants > Roots >...
ACCGCAGGCGAAGACGACGGAACTGGTTCAACCACGCGAAGGTACGTTCTATAAGTGTGACTGCGAGCTTGCGGACGAAGCTCTCTTGATCCTCAACGGCGTGCGAAATGAAAACGTCGCACTTCTTTTCCCGTTTCGGCATTCTGCAATTCTACTCTCGGATGAAACACCTACGCCTACCCGGCGAGTGTAGTGGTTTTTGCAGGTACTCCATCTCAAAAACCCTAGCAATTCATAGCAAACCAGGGACGACCACGAGTAGGCTTAACCCCTTTCCTTTCTGCTATGTATTGCCAGAATCTGCGATGGTTAGCTAGGCCCTAGTTCTGCTTTGCAAGCAGGGGGTCACCGGTTCGATCCCGGTCACGTCCACCAGATTTTAAAGAACTTACTGAAACGCTCTTCTAATCTGATCTCTCGATTGTAGTGACTTTTATAGGTACCCCGCGTCAATTTCCGCCCTAGCAATCGCATCCAATGCTTTACGCTTCGCCTCCATGCGAATGTGGCTGTAGCGTTCGAGCATCCGTTTCGATAAATGGCCCGCAATGGCCAGGACCGTTTGTTCTGATGCGAGCCCTTCGGCGAGCTTCGTAATCGTGTGGTGTCTAAGATCATGGAACCTGAGTCCGCGAAGCCCAGCCTCGCGCGTGGCGGCGCGCCATGCCGTGCAGAAGCTACGCATCGGGCGCGTTGGGTCAATGTGGTGATTCTCGCAGGCCGGGAAGATGTAATGCTCAGGACTGGCGTTCGGAAAGCGCGTCCGCCACATTTCCAGAACGGCGATGGTTGCCGAGTTGAGCGGGATGCGCCTACCTGTCGATTCGCGAGTCTTTGCTTTTCCCACGGTGAGAATTCGCTCGATCAGGTTGATCTGCTGCCACTGCAACTTGCGTACTTCATCCCGACGCATCGCCGTATTTAGTCCGACCACTATAATCGGATATAACGCGTTTTTGCGATATTTGCGATTGGCAGCCGCCTTGAGTAGATTCTTTTCCTCTTCGTCGGAGAGTGCGCGACCAACATTTCGCGCTCCGCCTCCGGCTTGAAATCTCCCTCAAGACGCGTCCAGCATTTATGCCGCTTGAGTATTTGACACAGCGTGCCCGTTTCCATGTTGATGGTGCGCCCGCTGGCACTTCTCGCTTTCTGGCCGGCTGATAAGTTTCGATGTCACCCGGCTCAATATTGAAGATCAGCTTGCCGCCGAAGAATGGCTTTAGGTGTGATAGACACAGGTTGTGCAGCGTCACTGCATTTGCGGCCCACTCGCCCCGCTTGCCCTTGCCCACCGCAAGCCACCTTTCCGCAGCTGTAGAGAACAGCGAGGCTCGCTCTTCGCGCCGGATGCCATTGACCCCCTCTTCCAGTTCGCGGCGTCTGTTCCTCTGAGCATCACGAGCCACGGTCTTACTGGTGGTCATGGCCGACTCCTGAATTTTCTGGCCCTTGAACAGTCGTTGTATCGAAAGCTCGCCAGAGCATTGTGCCTCCACATGATTCCTCGGTCGTTGCGAGCTCCGATACAACACTAGGACAATTCGGAAGCTGTTCGGCTCCCTATCTGGAGCAAGATAACAACCGAAGGCACTTCCGCGTGATGCTTTGTTTTCACTTATTCGTGCCGTAGAGCTTGCATGGGATCGACGCGCGTCGCGCGCCGCGCAGGGAAATAGCAAGCGAGTAGCGCGGTTCCGGAGAGCAGCAGGGTCGTTCCGGCGAACGTCGGCCAATCGGTGGCGCTCACATTGAAAAGGAGATTTCTCAGCAAGCCTGTAAGCGCGAAAGACCCGGCCAAGCCAATTAGTACGCCGGCAATGGCCAGCGCTGTCCCCTGCCCCAGGACGAGCTTCAATACGCTTTTTCGTGGGGCGCCCAAGGCCACGCGGATGCCGATCTCGTGCGTGCGCTGTGTGACGGAATAAGAGATCACGCCGTAGGTGCCGACTACCGCGAGCACTAACGCCAATGCGGCGAAAGAGGCAATCAGTGTCGTTCGAAAACGAGGCTGCGCAACCGCCGTAGCAAAGCGGCTCTCGAGCGTGCCGACTTGCGACACCGGCAGCTCGGGATCGAGCGACTTAATCTCGTCTCGGACAGCGGTAATGAGATTCATGGGGTCGGCGGCATCCGTTCTGACAGAGAGAAACGCATCCCAGGTGTGCGCCTGGGTGAGTGGCTCGTAGATCGCGGGCTGCATCGAATCCGCCAGACCCGAGTATTTCACGTCCGCTACGACACCGACAATCTCTCCCTTTTCCGTGATGCGCTTTCCGAGTGGGTCCTCATTTGGAAAGAATTGCCGGGCCGTTGTTTCGCTGATAATTGCAACCGGCGGCGAGTTGGCGGTGTCGGCGGCCGTGAAAAAGCGTCCCTTTCGCAGCGGAATGCCGAACGCGCGGAAAAAATCCGCGTTGACGAGGATCATGTACGCGATCGGTGGAGGCTGGCTCGGAACCGCTGGGCGGCCTTCAATAGAGAAATTGTCAGAGTACTCGTTGCTGTCGGGGGGAAGGCTATTGCTCACAGCGACAGCGCGCACGCTTGGCAACGTCTGAATTCGCTCGAGGAGGCGAGGGTAAAAAGAATCAAGTTGCTGCGCCTTTTCATAGCGCGGTCCGCGCAGGGGAATTTGCATGGTCAGAATTCGCTCCGTGCTGACTCCGGAGTTGACGCGTTGCAAGCGCCAGAAGCTCTTGGTGAGGAGTCCCGCGCTAATCAACAGCATGACTGCCAGCGAGAGTTCTGTGACCACGAGCAGATTGTGCCAGCGCCTCTTGCCGGTACTTTCGGTCGTGGCACGCCCGCTTTCTTTCAACGCTTCCTCGAGACTCAACCTCGTGGTTTGCCATTTAGGCGCAAGTCCGAACAGCAACCCGGTCACCACGGAAACGAGCGCTGTCCAACCGAGCACGCGTCCGTCAATTCCGACTTGGCTCAAGCGCGGAATTGTATCCGGGGCTATCTTCAGCAATACCCGTACGCCAACGACGGCCAACAGCGTGCCCAATGCGCCGCCAGTCAGCGCCAACAAAGTGCTCTCGGTCAGAAGCTGCCGAATGATGCGTGAGCTGCTGGCTCCGAGCGCCGTGCGTAGCGACATTTCTTTAACCCGCCCGGCAGAGCGCACGACCATGAGATTGGCGACATTAACAGTCGCAATCAGCAGTACCAGCGTTGCCGCCGCCATAAGAACCAGCAAAGCCAGCCGGACATCGCCCAGGATGAACTCGCTCACAGGCAGCGCATTGAAGTTGAATTGTTGACCGCTCAGAATGTACTGACTGGACGGATAGCTTGTTTTGAGAGTGCTCATTTCGACGCGTGCGCGTTGCAGGCTCACATCTTTCTTCAATCGCGCCACGCCTGTCAGGAAGTACGGGCCGCGTCGCGTTGGCGGCTTCAACTGCAGTGTCGTCCACAGTGAGACTTCTTTGGCAGGAAAGTCCAGCCTTGCGGGCAGGATTCCGATGACCGTGTAAGCTTCACCTCCCAGATCAAGCGTGCGTCCCAAAACTTGCGTATCGCCAGCAAAACGCCTCCGCCAGAATCCGTCGCTGAGCAGCACGACGTGCTGCGCCCCGGGTCGATCTTCCTTCGGCAGGAAAGTTCGGCCCAACTGTGCTTGCACTCCCAGCACGGAGAAAAAATTCGCGGTTACATTGGCTGCCTGAAGCTGTTCGGGCAAGTCGCCGCCGGCGTAGTTGAAGCTGTCCAACTGAAACGCCGCAATGTCAGCGAAGGAGCGGTTCTGAGCACGCCAATCCAGCAAGTCGGCAACTGCCAGGGGTGTGCGGTCGCCTCCAGCCGCCGCCGCCCCTCGATTCCAAACCATCACCAACTGCTCTGGGTCTTTGAAAGGCAAAGACTTCAATAGCACTGCATTGACCACGCTGAAGATGGCGGTGTTCGCGCCGATGCCGAGCGCGAGAGTCAGTAGCGCAACCGCAGTGAACCCCGGCGATTTGCGCAGCAAGCGCAAGCCGTAGCGCAGGTCTTGTGTGATTTCTTCCAGCCACGTCCAGCCCCACGCTGCACGGGTATCCTCCTCCACTAAGGTAAGGTTGCCCAATTCACGGCGTGCTGCGAATCGGGCCTCGTCTGCCGCCAAGCCATCTTCTTGACGATGTCCCGCTTCTTCGTCCAGGTGGAATCGAAGTTCTTCGCGCAGTTCGGCTTCCTTGTCACGCCGCTGAGCTAACCAACGTAGCTTGCGAAAGAAGGAGTTCATTCTGTCTCTCGGTCGGCTGGATTCAAGATCAGCGCCACGGCGCGGGAGAAAGTTTCCCACTTGGATCGTTCGGTCACGAGCTGTTTGCGCCCGAGGGGCGTAAGGCGGTAGAACCTGGCCCGCTTGCCTTTATTCGAGAGCTCCCAAGAGGCACCGATCCAGCCCTTGGCCTCCAGCCGATGGAGTGCTGGATATAACGACCCGGTCTCGATCTGGAGTAGCTCTTCTGAGGTGCGATGAATGTGCTTCGCGATCGCGTGGCCGTGTGTAGGTCCCGCAAGCAGCGTGCGAAGGATAAGTAGTTCAAGCGTTCCTTGCAGCAGCTCAACTCGAGAACGTACATCACGACTCATTATGTAGACACTCTACTCTATTTTCTGTAGAGTGTCTACTCTAAAGCGAGGCGTCCGAAGTTGACCAGCGGATCGGCTGTCGGGAACGTTGCGTCGGCGCGCTGCCTCGCTTCTCCGCGATGTATCCGACTCGCTCTAGTAGGTTGTGGACCGATGACGGGCAAGCCGGAAGTCAAATTCCCTCAGCTTGAGATTTTGCCGAACTTTCTGGATTGCCGACCACTCACGAAGGACTGGTAAACACGCTGTCTGCAACCGGTATGTGTCCGGCGCAGTTTCACGGGGAATTTATCAGAGCTGCGAGTCGTTTGCTCTTACCGCCTAGTCAGGGCACAGATGCCGCTGCCGGCTGAGTAGGATTAATGTCGAATTCAGGATGAGGTACGCCCATCATCCATTTGTCGAACCAATTCACGATGTGTTCAAGACGTTCGATGCGATGCCAGGGCTCGCCCGAGCGCGAGAGCTCGTGCGTCTCGCGCGGGAAGACGACCATGGCAGTTGGGCGTCGCATATACTTGAGCGCACGGAACAACTGTTCGCCGCCCGAGTCTTGCGGGGTGCGGTAATCAGATTCCCCCAGCACAAATAGGACTGGAGTGTGGATGTTCTTCACAAACGTAATTGCCGACCGGTTGCTATAGTCCTGCGAGTCTTCGAAAGGCGGTGCTTTGAACCAATTCGGTTGGAACAGGGTGAAGTCAGCGGTGTACCACCATGAAGCCCAGTTGGAAATGTCCCGTTGCGACACTGCTGCCGCGAAGCGGTCGGTATGCGTGATGGTCCAGTTAGTGAGGACGCCGCCACCACTGCCGCCGGTCACGCCGAGTTTCTTTGGATCGACGTAACCACGCTTCAGGAGTTCGTCGACGCCGGCCATCAGGTCGCGATAGTCGTCGCCCGGATAGTGATATTGAATGATATTGCCGAACTCCTGGCCATAGCTGGTTGAGCCGCGTGGGTTGACGTAAAGGACGATGTAGCCTTTAGCGGCCATCCATTGAAATTCATGATCAAAGACCCAGCCATAGGCGGCATGTGGGCCGCCGTGGATGTTGAGAATGAGTGGGTACTTCTTCTGCGGATCGAAGTCGGGCGGCCTCTGAATCCACCCCTGAATGCGCTTGCCGTCGAAGCTGCTGTAATTGATTTCCTCTGGCGCGGTCAGATTCAGTTGCGACCAAAGTTTCCGGTTGAAGTCAGCAATACGAGTTTGCGATCCGTCGCCCGCAACGGCGAAGAGGTCGCCGATCATCACGGGCGAGGAGAGGAGGGCGACAATCGTGCTGGCGTCAGGACTCACCGAAAAATCGAGCACGGCCTGATCGCCTCGCGTGACTTCGGTTACTGTGCGGGTCTGTGTGTCAAGGCGCACGATTGGCGTGCGTCCTTGCTTCTCCACGACATCGAAGAGCGAGCGACCGTCGGGAGACCAGTAGAGCGTGCGCCCACGTCCGCCACGCGGTGCGGCATTGTCACCGAAGACGGAGCTGCCCATATCAAAGTCGTAATCGGCGGTAAGGTTTTGCGGTTTTGCGTCAGGCGCCACGTCCATCACCCAAAGGTCGGGTTGCGAATAGGAGCGAACCGGCTGAGCGACGGAGCCGTGGAAGGCCAACCGGCGGCCATCTGGACTAAGGACGAGATCGCCAATATCCATCGGAATCGTGGCGAGTTTTTCGGGGTTTCCGCCCGCGGACGATACCGAGTAAATATCCGTGCTGGGGAGTTCATAATAGGGCTCGTCGATGCGCCGCGTGAGAAAGTAAATGCGTGAGCCATCGTGGCTCCAGACGAGCTGATCCTCGTCGAAATTTCCAGTGGTAAGCTGCTGAGGCTTGGTGGGTTCATCAGGGGCCCCCGGTACCTCGAGTAGCCAAATGTGGGCGTGGCGCTTGGGATCAAGATAACCCTCATCGTTACTGCGATAAACGGCTCGGCTGATGACATGCACGTCGGATTCGTGCTGGCTCTCCGCTTGAGTATCACCGGGCTTCGCCGCATTCTTTTTGCGCTGGGCTTTATGGATGTCGTCCTGGGTGGTTGAACTCACAAAGGCGATCCGCTTGCCTTCGGGAGACCAGACTGGATTCGAGGCCCCTTTGGGCAGATCGGTAATTTTCGAGGCTTCACCTCCTTTGAGTGACAGCATGGCGAGTTGCCCGGGCTTCGGTTTGCCCGCTTCGTCTTTATCACCTCCGCGAACGAAGACGATGTGCGTGCCGTCGGGCGACCAGCGCGGCTGTGCATCGTGCTTGCCGTTCGTCATCCGGATGGGAGCTTCCTTGCCGTTGGTGGCAGCTATCCAGATGGAAGTCTCGTAGTTGGTGCGCTTGTCATCGACATTGACGCGGGTGAATGCGACACGGGTGCCATCGGGCGATACTTGAGGATTTGCAATCCAAACGAAGTCGAAGAGATCTTTTTCGGTAAGGGAGCGCTTTTGCGAACTCCCGGGCTGCGTGGCGTCCTGTGCTGACACTGAGGCAACAATCAAGATGATCACAACGGAAAGATGAGTCTTCATGTGCGTCCTTTGCCGCAGCGAAGCGGCGAGTGTGCCCGGTTTGTGCGCTGGCTGTCAACCCACGCAGCCCGTGGAACGAGTGTTAAAGCCTCCTTGCTCACCTGTGCTGCGGATTAAGACTCGGAACGCAGGTGGGCTGGTTTTCATTTGAGGGCGGATGACCGGCTAACCGGAGAGCGCCGGGATAAACCGGCATGTTGTAGGGGATGAAAGAGCCCGTGCAGCGATGCTAGCTGACGTTCCAGTGGGTGAAAGTCCCATCGGTGGAAGCGCTCAGTTACTACCGTAGTCATACCCGACGGCGAGAAGGGTGACCGACTCGCCGCAAGCTCGGGAGTAAAAGTCCCCGTTGGCTGGGCGAAATGCTCGGTCAGATCCGTCAGGGGGGCAAGCAACTCGACAGGCCGCAGCGAGCAGCGAACCAGTGAAGCCGCGAAACCATCCCCCCATCGGAAACGGATGATGGGAATTTTGGGAGTGCCGAGCCAATGGACTCTTGGCGAAGGCCAAAGTCATCGGTGAAGGAACTGAGCAAATGCAACCGATGAACTCCCCGCGGTCATAGAGAGCGGCATGTGGAGAAGGAATGTACAGTGAAAGCACGGAACCACTCGCGGGTCGCCTAGGCGGAAACGCACAGCGAGGGCATCACGTATAAGCCGCTATGCGGCGAAATCGAGATGTGCCTGCAAGTGGGACGGATGGGGCCAGTAAGTGATGATGGACCGAGACAGAATAACTCGGACCGGAGCGAGGGCCCCTGGGGTAGAGCAGCGGTAGCTGCTCGAACGGCGGTGCTCAAGCGCGCCACGTTTCTCCGGCACAGTACGGGGAATCCAACGGTGGAAGCGGAGAGCACGAAGGACGGACGCCAACCGAGCGCCGCGAGGAACTCGCGGACGGACGGGAAGGCCCTGTCTGAAATGCTGGCCTTGAAGCCGGAACGGGGAAAACCCGCTTTCCGGAATTCTAGGGAGAGCGATGGAAACGGCGGCATCATTCGAAGCCCGCTCCGCGCCATCGCTCTACCCGACTACAGGAAAGGAGCAGCGAATCCATCCTGGCCTCGAGTCTTGCAGGCGACGTCGCGAGGCGTCGCTTGAAGCGTAGACAGAGGTATCGGTGGGCGGGGTGATTGAGCTTCGAAAAGCCCGTTTGGAACAGGATGCCGACTCCGTTCCGGTATGGAGAAAGGCAACACAGCAACCACGATAATCGCGAGTGGATTGCTCGGTCCTGCTTAAGGCCATCAAGGCTGAGCTTCAACGCCGCAAGCATCATCGTACGACCGAGGTCGGTGCGTGGCTCCGCAAGGTTGTGCTGGGCTACCTACCGATACCACGCCGTTCCGGGTAACTCGAGTCAGTTGCGCATCTTTAGTCGCCGAGTTTGCTGGCTCTGGCGGAGCGTTCTGGTCCGACGCAGCCAACGCGCACAGGTGCGCTGGGATCGTCTCTACCACTCTTGACCAGGTGGATTCCACGCCCACGCATTCTGCATCCCTACCCTAGTGCTCGCTGCTCAGCCCGATCAACCCATCGGATCTGCACATGGTGCGAGGACGCTATGGCTATCAGCCGGAATTGCCAGCCAGCCCCGGCGCTGAAGGCGTGGGGATTGTGGAGGCTGTAGGTCCGGGCGTGCAAGGTTCACTTGTTGGAACTCGCGTAGTTTTCGTGGACACCTGGAACACCTGGTGCGAGCAGATCGTGTGCCCAGTAGCGGCTGGATCGTCCACGTCATCATACGAATCCTTTGACTGCATGGATCCGTCGGACTGATCGGCACACAAATCAATATCCCGCTGTTTCCATTTGTTGCCCGGGAATTCACCTACCAAGGATCCTTCTGGGGTAATTACAGCGACTTGAGCGAGGTTGTGGCTTTGGCTCAGGCGGGGAAGATCAAGCACTCTCTCGTACGAGTCCAGTTCGAGGACATCAACAAGAGTCTTGAGCTACTTCGCGACGGCGACATCGTTGGGCGAGCGGTGGTTACCTTCGGTGAGTCTGCTGAGGCGCGTCGAAAGAAAGGGATGGTTGCGTAGTATGGGTCGCGAAGGCGAAACCACTATTCTGAGGCGAGCTGCCCTTGGGCTCGCCTTTCTCTTCCTCTTTGCGTGCGGATTGGAGAAACCGATGCAGGCGACAGACAAAGAACTAGAGACACGAAACAAACAAACGATCCAGGCCGGATTTGATGCTTGGAGAAAAGGCACAGGCAGTCCATTCGACCTTCTCAAGGCCGATGCTAAATGGACCATTGTTGGCAATGCGCCGGTCTCGCGTACGTTATGGACATCGTCATCAAGCCGTTCATTGCCCGCATGTCGCGCCAACTCATGCCGAGCGTCCGTCGGATCTATGCAGACGGCGACACCGTGATTGCTTTGTTTGATGCCGAAGGAACAGCTCGCGACGGCAAGCCCTATCGAAACACTTACACCTGGTATATGAAGATGGATAGCGGCGCCATCGTCGAGGCAATCGCATTCTTCGACACCATCGAATTCACAGATTTCTGGACAAGGGTCACGCCCGAATAGCCGCCGAACTGAAGGATCTGGTCAAGAGTCTGCGACTTGCTCATCGCCACAAGGACGAGCCCCAGCGATGACCCGCGCACCATGTCATCCCCAGGATATCGGACAAGAGCGAGCATTGCCGCCGCAAAGCAATTCACTTGCCTGTTCTCCTACCCCTTCCACGATGCCCGAAGATTCTTCTATTCGAGCCATTTCTATGTAATATCGCTTGAGACCGCATCATTGGAGCAGGAAGACCAGGGAATTGTCTGCTGCCTCCTACTAACGGCGTGGTGTGCAGGGCGGCGCGATCTGTAGAACAGAATGTTGAAAGGCACAGGAGAAAACTATGGCTCGGATCGTCCTTATCGGAGGGAGCGGACATGTCGGAACCTACCTCGTGCCAAAGCTTGTCGAGCGCGGACACCAAGTTGTAAACGTTAGCCGCGGTACGGCGGCGCCCTATCGGCCGCACCCGGCCTGGAAAGCCATCGAACAAGTTGTTGTGGACCGCAAGGCCGAAGAAGCGGACGGCAAATTCGGATCGCGGATCGCTGGCCTTAACGCAGACATTGCCATCGACATGATCTCGTTCGAGCTTGGAGGAACGCAGCAGCTGGTCGAGGCGTTGCGCGGAAAGATCGAGCACTATCTGTTCTGTAGTTCCATTTGGGTGTATGGACATGCAACCTCGGTCCCGTCTACAGAAACCGACCGTACAAACGCCATCGACACATACGGGATCAACAAGGCAAAGATCGAGGCTTGGCTCTTGCAGCAGGCTAGGAGAAACGGCTTTCCTGCGACATGCTTCCGGCCCGGCCATATCGTTGGCGAGGGTTGGGTGCCGATCAATCCTCAAGCCAATTCGAATCCCAATGTTTTCTCGTCAATTGCCCGAGGTGAAGAACTCGTTCTGCCTAACCTAGGACTAGAAATGCTGCATCACGTCCACGCCGATGATGTCGCGCAATGGATCATCTGCGCCATAGAACAAAGAGCGGCGTCGATTGGTGAAATTTTCAACACCGTCTCCTCACAGGCTCTCACTCTGCGGGGTTATGCGGAAGCAATGTACCGCTGGTTCGGGCAGGAACCTCGCCTTTCCTTTGCACCCTTCGATCAGTGGAAGCTCAGTCTAGAGAAGAGGGATGCGGAATCCTCTTGGGGACACATTATGCGTAGCTCCTGCGTCTCCATCGAGAAAAGCCGGCAGCGTCTTGGATACAGCCCCCGATTTTCCAGCCTTGAGGCGATACAGCAATCCGTCACCGCGCTCATTGCCTCCGGCCGAGTCACCTTGCCGAGAATGTAGTACAAAGAACAGCTAGGCAGTAAAGACGCTGCCTTGCCGGTAATCGCCAGGTGTGGCCTTAGGAACTCGCTTAAGTGCCTTGCCGAAAGCCGCATCCGACTCATAGCCGACACAGTGCCAAACAGAATTCGTCAGCTGAATTGTGCTGGATAAACGGACCACGCAATGCGCTGGTTAATTCAAGCTGGACTTGAAAAGGCTGACATCTACGCAGTGCCCTAGCAGGCAGCCGTCCAAACTCTCGCGCCGCAAAGCAATTCACGCCTGTTCCCCTACCCCTTCCGCAATATCGGAAGATTGCGCTGCTCCGCAACGGCGGACAGGAGGAGAAGTATGCAGCGCGGATTTATGAAACGAGTATGTCGAAAGCGAGGCGCGGACGTGTGGCAGTTTCGCTGGTCCGAGACCAGTCCCGATGGCAAGCGTACCCATCATAAGAAAGTTGTGGGGACAGTCGGGCAATACGCCAATGAGCATAGTGCCCGACGTGCTGTCGTCGGGCTAGTCGCAGAAATCAATACGGATTTCCGTTTACCGAATTCCAGAACAATTACCGTCGCCGAACTCTGTGATCATTTCGAGCAACGTGAGCTCGCAGACCAGAACAATTGGCGCAGCCACGCAACAAAGAAGATCTACAAAGCGTACTTGAATCGGTGGGTGCGCCCGCATTGGCAGCGATATTCGCTACCCGAGGTCAAAACAATCCAGGTCGAGTCTTGGCTGCGTACGTTGCCGCTGGCGAAGAGCAGTTGCGCCAAAATTCGCAATTTGATGTCGGTGCTTTTCAATCATGCCTGCCGGTACGAGCTGTTTGATCGCAATCCAATCTATCTCGTTCGCCAAAGTGCGAAACGCCGGAGAGTACCTGTTGTGCTGTTACCCGCAGAAATCAAGACCCTACTGGACGGCTTGGGACTTCGTGAGCGCACTCTGGTCCTGCCTGCCGCATCTACGGGTTTGCGGCAAAGCGAAATCTTCGGCCTGAAGTGGGGAGACATCGATTTCGACCAGAGGGCAATGAGCGTCACACGCTCCATTGTCTATGGAGTGGTTGGCCCGTACAAAACTGAATCATCACAAAAACCAGTGCCACTCCATTCTTCTGTCGCGGAGTGTTTGATGGAGTGGAAGAGGCATTCCGCGTATACAAAATCTGAGGACTGGCTTTTCGCGAGCAGATGGCAACGTGGCAGGAAGCCAATCCAAGGTCAAGCCGTCTTGCGAAAGCATATTCGTCCGGTTGCCGAGCGCTGGGTATTCAAAAGCAATTCGGATGGCATACATTCCGACATACCTATTCGACTCTACTGCGAAGTGTAGGGAGGGAATTCAAGGTGATGCAGGAATTGCTTCGGCATTCCACATTGCGATCAACGTTAGATATTTATACGCAGGCGATGAGTGCTGCGAAGCACGAAGTACCGGCTGCAGTGCTGTCGTTAGTCTTTTCTTCCGACGCTCCTGAATGCTCAGGCTGGACGATATAAGAGGCTGCCGCCAGGTAACAAAACGAGAAAAAAAGGACGCAGCAGGGCCGCCGGGCGCGGCCTTTTTGCGTCCTCAATGGTTTGAGTGTAGTCGGTGCAAGTTCTTTGGAATGAATGGCGGGGACGACGAGACTCGAACTCGCGGCCTCTGCCGTGACAGGCACCATCTCTTGGTAACTGATTGAAACTACGCGGCACGGATGGCTACCAGAACCGCGGTTTGGAACCCTAAGTAACAATTATTGGACCATGAATGGACCAAGAAATGGACTCTGCCGTCGAACGGCAGAAGACGTTAGCTGCGTGTCAGCAAGAGATAAATGACAGCCAGCAGCATCACCATGAGGGCATCGACAAAGAACCAGCCATATCCCAACACGAAAATGTGACTGAGAATTACGGCAGTCATCCACACAACAATCAATCCCGCTGCCAATCTGGCTGTCTTCGGGATCAGGAGCAGAACCGCCACCGCCGTCTCGAACACCCCTGACCCTAGCCGGAATACCGGCTGAGATACAAACCCGTGGACCGCTTGCGACATCTGCGCAAATAGGGCCACCGAATCTGGCACCCCTGCAAACTTGAGCAAGATGGCGGCATACAGGAGGTTCACCGACACCAACAGGCGAATTGCCAATAGTGCGAGTCTTTTACCCATAAAATCTTGCCCCCTTGACCACCTCGAACCGGCCAATACTTCGCGAATGGTAGTACTCATTTCTGCCTCTTCATGAACTGACCTATAAGCGCCGCAATTTCATCTGCGTTGGTATCAAGAGCGAAGTGTCCTGCGTGAGAATGTGAACCTCAGCGTTCGGTACGTCCCGGTGATAGGCTTCCGGCTCCGAAAGGTCGAATGAGGGGTCATACTTACCCCAAATCACCAGCAGCCGCGGCCGCCTTTCGTGCATCCATGCCTGCCACTTGGGATAGGAGTCGACGTTCGTGCGGTAGTCGTAAAAGAGGTCGCTTTGAATACCCACCTGGCCGGGCTGGCTAAGAAAGGCAAATTCATCAGTCCAGAGATCCGGGGCATAGAGCTCGACGTTGGGATCGCTTCCTACATGGCGCGTCCGCGTAGTCGCGAGTGACAGGAGGTTTGCGCGAAGCGCGCTTTCGTTGGCGGAGCGGTCTGCCCAAAAGGCCCGGTGGGTTTTCCAAATCGCTCCCAGACCTTCGTTGTGTGCAACGGCGTTCTGAACAATGAGCGCCTCGACTCGGTCCGGATGGGCCAAAGCCAGGCGAAAACCCACGGGGCCGCCGTAATCCTGCATGTAAAGCGTGTAGCGCGAAAGCCCAAGAGCTTCGGTGAAGCGATTCATGGTTTCGGCGATGTGATCGAACGTATACGCGAATTTTTTCGGGTCTGGCCAGTCACTGTGTCCGAAGCCGGGGTAATCGGGCGCGACAAGGTGATAGTGATCAGTAAGCTGGGTGAAGAGAGGCTCGAACATCCGCGACGAAGACGGGAGTCCGTGCAGTAGGAGAAGCATCGGTGCGTCTTTCGGACCGGCTTCTCTGTAAAAGATGGAGAGCCCGTCTACCTGTATCGTGCGGTAAAGAGTCGGTGGTTTCACGGGACGTTCCTTTCCCTGGGCGTGGGCCGGCAATTGAAATATTACGAACATCAAAGAAGCCACCAACACCACACGAGAAACCTCGAAGAGTCGGGGCCAACGGGAGTAGAAATGGCGCATAGTCTGTCTCCGTGTTAGAAGTCCTGTGCCGTAGGCCGGACCACGACCTCGTCGATTTCCACCTCGGCTGGTTGCTCGATGGCGTAAGCGATTGCGCGCGCGATCGTGCTGGCTGGGATGGCCATTTTCATGAACTCGCGCAAATTCTTCCTGGTCGCTTCGTCCGAGCTGCTCTCCGGAAGTTCTGTGGCAACCGCGCCAGGTGAAATCATCGTGCAGCGGATATTTTGGGAGTGCAGTTCCATCCGCAGCCCTTCAGTCAACGCGCGCACAGCCGCCTTGGTGGCGCAGTAGACCGTCCCGCCTGGGGCGAACATTTTGATCCCGAAAACAGAAGCGATGTTAATGACGTGACCGCTCTTCTGCTTCTGCATGTGAGGCAGGGCTGCGGCAACCCCATATAGAAGTCCTTTGATATTGACGTCAATCTGTCGGTCCCATTCGTCTACCTTCAGGGCCGCGATCGGTGCGATGGGCATAATACCGGCGTTATTGAGGAGCACATCGACGCGCCCGAAAGCATCGACGGCCTTTTGGATGAGTGCTTCCAGTTCGGCGCGCTTCGTCACATCAGTGGCAAATCCGATGGCCTTGCCGCCGGCGGCCGAGATCTCTTGAACCACTGTGTCGATCCGGTTCGAACGCCGTGCTCCTAGTACAACTTTTGCTCCTTGCCCTGCTAGAAGCTTCGCGGTGCTTTCCCCTATGCCGCTGCTGGCTCCGGTGATTACTACAACTTTGTCGGTGATATTTGACATTTCTATTCTCTTTTTCTCCTTATTTAAGAATTTGCTTTTGACGGCGGCTTGCGCCCCACTGAATGATGGGCTCCGCGATTTCAGAGGCTTCCTTAACCAATGAGGTCAAAAAAGCCGATACATTGATGCAAGTCGAAAGATTTGCACTTTGCCCGGCCCACAGAGGCAGAAGGTCCGACCGGCCCGCCGCCTCGGCTGCTATCGAGAGGCTTCTGACAAGTCCTCGTTGTAGCGGATAGGGCAAGATCTCGGTTCCTGGCTTGTTCAATTCCTGTATCAAGCGGTTGTGAATTCCCCGCGCGAGCCTTCCTGTAAAGCCCTTGGTCAACGCGGTGTGTCCGGCTCTTTTGCCGCGCAAAGCTTCGCGATGGAGGACGCCGGCACCGGATTCCTCACAAGCCAGGAATGCCGTGCCGATTTGAACGGCCTCCGCGCCGAGAGCCAACGCGGCGATTACGCCCCGTGCGTCTGCTATACCTCCCGCAGCGATCACTGGCACATTGACCCTGTCGACGATTTGCGGGACAAGCGAAAACGTGCCTGTGAGTGAATCCTCTGCGGCCCGGAGGAATGAACCGCGATGCCCGCCTGCTTCGAAGCCGGACGCGACGATGGCATCGACTCCGGCCTCTTGAAGTGCCGCACCCTCCTCGGGTGTGGTCGCCGTGCCAATCGTGACGATGCGATTCGTCCGGCACTCATCCAAAACCTCTTTTGGTGGAATTCCGAAGATGAAGCTGAATACTGGGACCTTCGCGTCCAGCAACACACGAGCCTGATCTTCAAATCGGATCGGCGAATACGGTTTGTATGTCGGACGAGGCGCTCCCAAGGCGGCGAGATGTGGGGTAAGCGGCGCAAGACTCCTATTGAAGGCGTTTTCGTCCGATGTTCGGGAACCTTCGTCTTCCATCGACACCCACAAATTCATTGCGAACGGTTTCGATGTAAGCAAGCGAATCTCTCCGATCACGTCCTTGATCGCCTCCGGAGCCAAGCCGTGCGCACCAAACGATCCAAGTCCGCCAAAGTTGGAAACTGCCGCCGTCAATTTTTGCGATGACAATCCGCCGAGGGGACCTTGAATGATGGGATAGTCGATCCCGAGTTTCGCTGTGAGCCGATTCTCATTCCAGCGGGGCGGCATTACGCGGATGCCTCAAAAATTAATTCCAGCAAGACCGGCACGCCGAGCGGAAGGCTGGCTACGCCGTACACCAGTCGCGTAGGGTTTTTGTCTTTTCCGAAAACGTCCTGTAGCAACTCTGAAGCGCCGTCAGCGATTTTTGGCTGTTCCCGGACATCTCCCGAAGTGGCCACCAACACGCCGAGCCGGACGATCCGCGTAACTCTGTCGAGCGATCCCAGATGTTGCCTCGCGACAGCGAGAGCGTTTAGTGCGGCCATGCGAGCCGCCTTGTGGCACGCTTCGACATCTAGCTCCGCACCGATGCGCCCGATGAATTTCGCTTCGCGGCCTACAGTGGGAAGCATTCCGGTGAGAAAGAGCAGGTTGCCTGTCTGCACCGCTTCCGCGTAGATGCCGAACGGCTCAGGCGGCGCTGGAATCTTGATGCCAAGTTGTCTTAACCGCTGCTCGGCAGTGGCGAGACGAGAGCCGTCCCCGTTTAAGATTTTGTCTTTCGAATCCGTATTCATTGATCTCGCTCCAGCGGCTTCGGTTTGATCCTTCACATTCTGATTATTCACAATGTCCCATTGGCGGCTGCGCCGCTATAGACGCTCAGCGCTGTCCCACGAAATCTCCCAAGCGATTTTCTGCATCGCCGGGCTTGCAAAAGCCTCGCTCTAGCAGCGTCTTGATTCTCTGCTGCGTGGCCGGTCGTCCCATCGAAGCAACGCAAGCATCCCACCCGGATTCGATTTCGATATCAGGCGGCAAACTAGCGACGTTGACTAAGCGCTTGGTATCCATGATTGTCTGTTTGTCGAAGGAGGCGATCCGCGTGGCAAGCGCATCCACAAACCCGTCAAGCTCAGCATCCGGCAACGACCGATTCACGTAGCCGTAGAGCTCGGCCAGGTCGCCAGGGACGTCGTCCGCGCTCAAGATCACTTCCAGGGCGCGTCCTCTTCCCATGAGGCGCGACAGTCGCGCCATCGGGCCACCGCCAGGCACCAGACCGGCGCCAACTTCAAACTGCGACAAGATGGCTTTTTCGCGACTGGCAAATCGCATGTCGCAGGCAAGGGCAAGCTCACTTCCCATACCAGTCGCCCGCCCGCGAATCGACGCTATCGATACGACAGGTGAACGACTGAGGCGCACCAGCATCTCGGGCCATAGATGCAAGCCGGTGGGTCCAGGCGGGAGATGCGCCAAATCGTCAAGTTTTGCAAGAAAATCTAGGTGAATTAGAAAGAATCCTTCGACTGCACTGTCAAAGACCACCACCTTAACCTGCTCGTCAGTTTCGATTGCCGTGATGATCTCGTTCACTTGCGGAAGCATCTCCGGACCGAAGATGTTGAGCGGCGGGTGGTCAAACGTGACTCGCCAATACTCGGGCGAGCGCCGGGCCAGACGTATCTCAGTAGTCTTACTTGCTGCGTAATTCTGATCTTTCATGGCTGTTGTCTCCTCATCATCTGGTTTCACGGCATAACGCTAGCTAGCTAACTCACGAACGGCGATGCAGGAAGTCAACGACAAGTTTTGTCGTCGCGGCCGGCTGTTCTTCCGTGATCCAGTGCCCGCAATCCGGGATGATCACATCTTCGACGTTATCGGCGACACACCGCATCACCGCGCCCATCATAGGGCCGAATGTAGCTTCGCCACCCAAGGCCAAGACCGGCATCTGAAGCTTGCCCTGCGCAAGGAACGTCCTGTTGTCGGTCGCATCCTGGCTGAACGCCAGGAACTGGGCAAAGCCCGCTCGCATTGCGCCGGGTTGCGCATAGAGCGCCGCATAATGCTGGCGCTTCGCTTCATCAAACCG
>Ga0207646_10003445_pt1 | contig 17862 bp, 16 predicted proteins | sample KBSK5502metaG_FD_184343 | JGI IMG/M metagenome (GOLD analysis project Ga0207646, IMG submission 184343) | Corn, switchgrass and miscanthus rhizosphere microbial communities from Kellogg Biological Station, Michigan, USA - KBS K5-50-2 metaG... | ecosystem: Host-associated > Plants > Roots >...
TCTGGTGCTTGAGCGTTTGCCCTTCCAGGAACTGCATGACGATGAAAGGCTGCCCCCTGTGTTCCCCAATGTCGTAAATAGTGCAAATGTTCGGGTGGTCGAGTGCGGAAGCAGCGCGGGCCTCGCGTTGGAACCGCTCCAACGCTTGCCGGTCCTTTGCCAGCTCCTCAGGCAGGACCTTGATGGCCACCAGGCGACCGAGCCGGGTGTCTTCCGCCTTGTAGACGACACCCATGCCGCCGCCACCGAGCTTCTCCAAGATGCGATAGTGGGAGATTGTCTGGCCAAGCATAGGGAGAGAAGCGCCTCTGGCTGGCCATCTTAGGCGGCACCTGAAGGCAAGTCAACGCACCAAGGGATAGCGGATACGGACGGGAAAAAGGGACCACCTCCCTGCTCGCGCCCGCGCGCGACGCCCATCCCGCAGCGCGGCGGCCGGCACGCCCGTGTGCGTATGGTGTTTGGTGCTTATGGCTGTGGAACTGTTGATTTCTATTCTACCCGCAAGGTGGGCCTACAAAATCAACTTGCTCAGGCACGGCCTGAAGATTAAGCTTCAGGACCATCCCTTCCAAATCCTCGCCATGCTCTTGGAGCACCCGGACGAGGTGGTCGGGCCAGGAGGGCTAGGCTTTCGGGCCAAGGGGAGCTCAAAACGGAAATTCCGGTCGAAGTGCTTAGCAGGAGGGCACCATGTGGCGAGAGCGGGCGCTGAAGGTTGTGTTGGGGTTGGTGGGATTGCTGTTTTTGGCTGGGATTTATCCTTTGATGATGTTTGTGAGGCAAGAGCCTGCGTTGGCGATGATGCTTAGCCTTTATGTCACACTCGGCATTTTCCTGCTGATAGCAGTGCGTAACCCTTCGGCAAATCGCAGCCTGATCGCCTTCACAGCATGGTCGAGCTTTGCCCACGCTGCACTTATGGCGGTGCAGGTATTCCGTAATCTGATCCCACGCGGAGAACTGGTGGGCGTGGCTGGGCTTGGCATCATCGGCCTAGCCCTGATCGTGCTGGCTCCGGCCAAGCAGTTCGCTCCTACAGCCGCGCACGCTCACTCTTAGCAATCACGGCGAGCATGCCGCGTGATGTATCGAGTGCGCTAATCGTTTGTTACGACCCAAGATAGAGTTAAGTTAGACTGTCGAAGCCATTCAAGATGTGGTCCTGATCTTAGGAGACCGCATTTGCATGTGCCTTACGGCTTCGCATGCAGAGAAAGTTTTGCATTGTATTTGTAGGCTAGGGATGAGCCTAATACCCGAAGAAATCGAGTCGCATTACCGACAGGTCAAAGAATCTGAACGGTTATCAGGAGATCGAGGTGAACTAGAGCGGCTTCGGACTCAAGTGATTCTTGCTCGTAATCTTCCACCAGCGCCCGCGATGATTTTCGACGTAGGCGGCGCGGCCGGAGTCTATGCCTTCCCACTTGCCAAGCAAGGATACCAAGTGCATTTGATCGACCCCGTGGAACTTCACTTGGACCAAGCCAGGTCTTACGCCCTCTCGGCGGGCGTCACCTTGCAATCGATAACACGGGGTGACGCTCGGCGGCTGGATATCCCTTCTGCCAGCGCCGATGCGGTGCTTCTGCTCGGCCCCTTATACCATCTCGTCGAGCGTTCGGATCGCCTTCAGGCGCTTCGTGAGGCTCATCGCATTCTTAAACCCCGCGGTGTGCTGTTCGCGGCTGCGGTGTCGCGCTTTGCATCGCTTATCGATGGGCTCGCAAGTGGCTTCTTTCAAGACTCGGAGTTTCGCAAAATCGTTGCGGCGGACCTCGCCTTCGGTCAGCATCGCAATCCGATGAACCATCCTTTTTACTTCACGACGGCCTATTTTCACCGTCCCGAGGATTTGGCTGAGGAAGTTCGCAGCGTCGGTTTTGACGATGTCGAGACTCTGGCGGTTGAAGGGCCCGCGTGGAGTGCCGCTCGGTTCCCTGAGACTTGGAATGAGCCAGCACAGCGACAAAACCTCATGGAGTTTCTATCACTGATCGAGCGAGAGCCTTCGGTACAAGGCGCGAGTGCCCACCTGATGGCAGTCGCCCATCGGCTTGCGTGATTGAAACATGCCTTCCAGAATTGCCCGACCTTCAAAAACCGAAAATGGAGATTCAAGTTAAGAACTAATCGAAGGCGGGGATTCTGGAGCGCCCGTTTGATACAACCTAATGCAGCGCTGAACGGTTCCCGCGGTGCTGCGCTCAGCGAACGCGAGGAAAGACGCATAACCACAGGGGATTTCGCGGTGCTGCGTTTTGGTGCGCTGCCCTGCAAAGCCCATCGTGCTAATTAACAGTGCAGCGTCCTACCAAGGGGGTGCGCTCAGGATTGGCGGTTGCGCGGGCGCGGGGCAAGCGCCTGGACCGGCCCAGGCGCGACGTAAACGCTGACGAGGTTGCCGGCCTGCAATCCCGCGCTCGACATTCTAATCCGGCAGGAGGGACGGCCAGGCGCACTTCCGCCGGCTTTGGGTACGGTCTTTGGGGTGTGGTTTGCGGTGGGCGGCGGAAGCGTTAGGGAAGAAGCGAGCCGGCCCAGCCCTCAATCCCCTATTAAGGGATCCTCGGCTCGCCTCCCCCACGCTTCGAGCAAGGGCACGCTGTGCTCCAAAACTAACTGATTGTAAACAAAGGGCTAAACTAATGCGGGCCGCGTAAAAATCGCCCCAGGCCAGAAAAAAATTCCCATGCGGCGCAACCTTTCACCCGACCCGAACCATCGGTTATGGTAAGGGGTATCCCCAGTTCTACCTCCAGACAGGAGGATCGGGTGAAAATCTTGAAAGCGATGGCGGCATTGTTCTGCCTTATCCTGCTCGGTGCCGCCTTTTCCCTGCCAGTCGTGGCCAATGACTGGAATCAGCAGGCCCAGGGTCAGCCAACGCAAGATCAGCCGGCCATGGACTCATCGGCCCAGGGCACTGTGACGACGAACGAAGCCGCCCAGAGCGAGCCGTCGGCCACCTCCCAGCAACCTGGCTACACAAAGGAGGCGGCCACCTCCGAGCAGGCCACCTCCGAATCCCAGCAAAAACCGGAGACCGCTAAGGAGTTGCCTAAGACAGCCAGTCCCCTCCCGCTTATAGCACTTGCGGGCTTTCTCGCAGCCAGTAGTGGGCTGGGCCTCCGTATCCTTGCCAAGAAAAGAACCTGAAGAGACTCAGAGTTCACACGTAGATTTCCTCAGCGGATTAATTGTGATGGCCACGCAACCTTTCCCCAGGAACAGCCATCGGTTATGGTAAGGGGTACTCCCGGTCCTACCTCCAGACAGGAGGATAGCAAGATGAGAGTGTTGAAAGCCATGGCGGCGCTGTTGTGTCTCGGTCTGCTTAGCGTCGTCTTTTCCCCGTCAGCTGTGGCCGACAACTGGGACCAGTCAACGAAGATCACCTTCAATCAGCCGGTGGAGATTCCCGGACAGGTGTTGCCAGCTGGAACCTACTACTTCCGGTTGATGAACAGCTCCTCAGATCGCAACATCGTGCAGATCTTCAATGAAGACCGGACCCACTTGTATGCCACGATCCTTGCCATCCCCGACTATCGCTTACAGCCCTCCGATCAGCCGGTGCTGATGTTCGAGGAAAGACCCAAGGACTCGCCCGAAGCCATCAAAGCATGGTTCTATCCGGGCGAAAATTTCGGCCATGAATTCGTCTATTCGCGGAGCCGGGCCCTAGAGCTGGCCCAGGCAAACCAGAAAACGGTCCTGGCTGCGCCTTCAGAAATGGCCGAAAACACGACCCCGACGGAGAATAGGTCGGTTATGGGCGTAACGCCGCAGGGCAATGAGGTGGGGCCGAACGAAGCCGCCCAAAGCGAGCCGTCGGCCGCCTCCCAGAAGGCCACCTCCGAATCCAACCAAACACAGGAGACCACTAAGGAGTTGCCCAAAACTGCCAGCCCCCTCCCGCTTGTAGCCCTTATTGGCTTCATCGCGGTCAGTGCTGGGTTGGGCCTCCGGTTGCTCTCCAAAAAGTTGGTCTGAAGATGCATAGAGTTCGCACCTGGCGCCCAATGCGGCGCCAGGTGCGGGTCTCTTCATCTGCGTGCGTCTTCGTCGAATAGGTTGCGCGATAGACTACGATGATCGCATTTCGACCAAGCCAAACCCTTTGGAAGCGGGCTAGAACCATTCTTGAGTGGTGTTCGCGCTGCCTTCTGCTATTGGGGGTGTTGGCGCTGGGTTACTCCGGGGCGGTCTGGGCTAGCGCACACATCTACCAGGCTTATCTGAGTTGGCGCCTGGAACATTCGCAGGGTTTCTCCCCTGTTCGCCCCGGCTCGGCGATCGGACGAATTAGGATTCCTAGACTCCGACTCTCCGCCGTCGTATTGGAGGGGGACGATTCCGGCACCCTGCGCCTTGCGGTGGGACACATACCCGGCACGGCCCTCCCTGGACGGAATGGAAACGTTGCCATCGCAGGGCACCGCGATACTTTTTTCCGCGGCCTCCGCCACATCCAAAAGAATGACGTCATCACATTCGAGATGCCGACCGGGTCTTACCGCTATCGAGTGGAAGCCATCCAAATCGTCGGGCCCGATGATACGCAGGTGCTTAACCCTTCCGAGCAGTCCACGTTGACCCTGGTGACCTGTTATCCCTTTTCTTTTATCGGCCCTGCTCCGAATCGCTTCATCGTTCGCGCCCACCAGATCAGCCGCCAGCCGCGCTCAAGCGGCTAGGCCGTTCGCCAGAGCAAAGAGCAAAGGCTGCCTTGACCGGCCACGGGCCGCTTGCTATGTTTCTAAGGTTATGCTGGCCGTACTCTGCTCACTGAGCGACGGCCCACGCTGTAGAGGCACCTACCACTTCCATGGGCCTGACCAAAATCGTCATCCGCGGCGCCCGGCAGCACAACCTCAAGAGCCTCGACCTGGAGATCCCGCGCAACACGCTGACGGTGATCACCGGGCTGTCCGGCTCCGGTAAATCGTCCCTGGCGTTTGACACCATCTACGCCGAAGGCCAGCGGCGCTACGTCGAGTCGCTTTCCGCCTACGCTCGGCAGTTCCTCGATCAGATGGAACGTCCGGAGGTGGACACCATCGAGGGGCTCTCGCCCTCGATTGCCATCGAGCAAAAGACCACCACGCGCTCGCCGCGCTCGACCGTCGGCACTACCACGGAAATCTACGACTACCTGCGCGTGCTCTATAGCTCAGTCGGCGCGCCGCACTGCCCCAACTGCGGCAAGCCCATTACCCGCCAATCCACCGAGCAGATTGTCCAGGCCATTCTGGGCGGCGAGTTCTGCAAATCCGGCGACCGCATCATGATCCTGGCGCCGGTCGTCCGCGGGCGTAAGGGCGAATACCGCAAAGAGCTCGAAAAACTGGCCAAGGACGGCTTCCTGCGCGCGCGCATTGACGGCGAACTCCGACAGCTCGATGAGCCGATTGGCCTGGACAAGCGCAAGAACCACACCATCGAGGTCGTCGTGGATCGCCTGCTGGTGAAGCCCGGCATCGCCAAGCGCCTCGAACACTCCATCGTCACGGCCCTGAAGCTGGCGCAGGGACTGGTGACCGTGGCGGTGGTCGGCGGGACCGAGCAGATGTTCTCGGAGAAGCTGGCCTGCGCCGACTGCAACATTTCGGTGCCGCGGCTCGAGCCGCGCTCGTTCAGCTTCAACTCACCCTACGGCGCCTGCCCAGCGTGCCACGGCCTGGGCTCGAAATACGACCTCGACCCGGCGAAGGTGATTGTGGATTGGTCGCGGCCGCTGTTTGAAGGAGGACTTGGCCCCGGTTCGGGCTCGACCTACCTGAAAAGGTCGCTCGAGCTTGCGGCCTATGCGCACGGCTTCGATCTGGGCACGCCGTTTGAAAAACTGCCGCGCCGCGTGCAGAACCTGATCCTTTACGGCAATCCTCCCCACCGCGACGACGGCGCAAGCCGGACACGCACGGAAAAAGGCTTGCGCTTCCCCGGCGTCTTCACGTTTCTCGAGCGCAGCTTCGAGGAATCCAACTCCGATAGCTACCGCGAATGGCTGACGCAGTACATGTCCCCGGTGCCGTGCAGCGCCTGCGGCGAGCGCCGCCTGCGGCCGGAGAGCCTGGCGGTCAAGGTCGCCGGGTGTTCGATTGCCGACTTCACCGCGCTCGCCGTCAGCGAGGCGCGGCCCGCGGTGGACAAAATCATGAAGCAGCTCACGCCGCGCGAGCTTGAGATTGCTGGGCGGCTGCTGCGCGAGATCGCCGAGCGGCTCGATTTCCTGATGGCTGTCGGCCTGGGCTATATCAGCCTGAACCGCTCGGCCGCCACGCTCTCGGGCGGCGAGGCCCAGCGCATTCGCCTCGCCACGCAGATCGGCTCGCGACTCCGCGGCGTGCTCTACGTTCTGGACGAGCCCTCCATCGGCCTGCACGCGCGCGATAACGATCGCCTGCTCCAATCGCTCGAGCGGCTGCGCGACCTCAGCAACACCGTGCTTGTGGTCGAGCACGACGAGGAAACCATCCGCCGCGCCGACTTCGTCGTGGACCTGGGCCCTGGCGCGGGCAACGCCGGCGGCCACCTGGTGGCCATCGGCCCGCCGGAAGCGATTGCCGACAACCCGGCCTCGCTCACCGGGCGTTATCTCTCCGGGGAATTGAAGATCTCCGTGCCGGAGAGAAGGCGCAAGCCCAACGGCAAAGCCATCACCATCCTCGGCGCCGCGGCGAACAACTTGAAGAACCTCGAGGTCAGCTTCCCGCTGGGCATGCTGACGCTGATCACGGGCGTCTCCGGCTCGGGCAAATCCACCTTGGTGAACGACATCCTCTACCGCGCGCTGGCGCAGAAGCTCTACCGCTCAATGGAACGCCCCGGCCCGCACCGCGCCATCCTCGGCGCCGAGCACATCGACAAGGTGATTGAGATTGATCAGGCGCCCATCGGCCGCACGCCGCGCTCGAATCCCGCCACCTATACCGGCGTGTTCGCGCCCATTCGCGAGCTGTTTGCCATGCTGCCGGAATCGCGCGAGCGCGGCTACCGCCCCGGGCGGTTCAGCTTCAACGTCAAGGGCGGGCGCTGCGAGGCCTGCCAGGGCGACGGCCTGCGGCGCATCGAGATGAATTTTCTGCCCGACGTGTACGTCACCTGCGAGGTGTGCCGCGGCCGGCGCTACAACTCCGAAACCCTGGCCGTGCGCTACAAGGGCTACTCGATCTCCAACCTGCTCGATAGCCCCGTCGAAGATGCCCTGAAGATCCTCGAAAACATCCCGCAGATCCGCCAGAAGCTCGAAACGCTGGTGGACGTCGGACTGGGCTACATCCGGCTTGGGCAGCCGGCCACCACGCTCTCCGGCGGCGAAGCGCAACGCATCAAGCTGGCCCGCGAGCTCTCGCGGCGGCAGACGGGGCGCACGCTCTACATCCTCGACGAGCCCACCACGGGCCTGCACTTCGACGACGTCAAGAAACTCCTCGACGTATTGAACCGGCTGGTGGACCTGGGCAACACCGTGCTCATCATCGAGCACCACCTGGACGTCATCAAGCAGGCCGACTGGATCATTGACCTCGGCCCCGAAGGCGGAGAGGCCGGCGGGCGCATCGTGGCCCAGGGCACGCCCGAGCAGGTGGCGTGCAGCAAGAAATCCTACACCGGCCAAGTGCTCGCCCGCGTGCTCAACGGCAACGGTGCCACTGGCCTGGCCGCCACCGCGCGCAACGCCTCAGTGACTGCGCTTACGTCACACTGATTTCCCCGGCGGCTCTTGCGCCGGAGCATCCTCTGCAATTAGAGTGCTGCGCACGCGCGCATGAGCATCTACGACATCCCACCGCTCGGCTTCGAGAAGATCCGCACGTATCCGCTCGCCGAGCGGTCGAGCAAGGTGACCCTGCGGGACTTTGCCCGGTCGCTCGTGCGCGGGGCATCGTTTGCCGAGTTCCTCGATTCGCTGCCGCGTATCCTGGCCGCAGACGACCTGCGCGCAGTGGTACAGGCGATTGTGCGCGCGCGGGCGCGGCGCAAAGCAGTGCTCTGGGGTCTGGGCGGGCACGTCATCAAGGTGGGACTCGGGCCGGTGCTGGCGGACCTGATCCGCCGCCGCTTCGTTAGCGGCATCGCCATCAACGGCGCGGCGCTGGTGCACGATTTCGAGATCGCACTGGTGGGCAACACCTCCGAAGATGTGGAGGCCGCGCTCGGCACGGGCCGCTTCGGGATGGCCGAAGAAACGGGCCTCTACCTGAACGAAATGGCGGTGGGCGCCGAGCGCAGCGGCATTGGGCTGGGGGAGGCGGCCGGCAAACTGCTCACCAGCGGCCGGCTGCGCGTGAAGCATCCCGAGACCAGCGTGCTCGTCGCCGCCTACCGCGCGCGCGTGCCGGTGACGGTGCACCTGGCCATCGGCACCGATACGCCGCACATGCATCGCTCGGCCGACGGGCCCGCGCTCGGCGCGGCCACGCACCACGACTTTCGCCTGTTCTGCACGCTGGTGAAACAAATGCATCCCGGCGGTGTCTATCTGAACTGGGGCTCGGCGGTGGTCCTCCCTGAAGTCTTCTTGAAAGCCGTTTCGGTGGTGCGCAATCTGGGCGTTCCTCTGCGCCCCATCACCACAGCGAATTTCGACTTTATCCAGCACTACCGGCCGCAGCAAAATGTGGTGAAGCGGCCGACCATCAACCCGAGTCGCCGGGTCGGCCGCGGAGACTCGAAGGGCTACGCCATCACTGGCCACCACGAAATCCTGCTGCCGCTGGTGGCCGCAGCGCTGGTGGAGGCAGACCGCGGCCGAGGCAAGCGGAAGGCACGGGTGAAGCGATGAGCACCCCTGAGATACCCTTGCCCCCGAATGATCCAGCCGAACCGGCGGCGGATTCGACCGGCAATGCGGCACCCGCCTCCGCAGCGAGCGAAGCGTCGCTGGCCGAACTGGCCGTGCCGGAAGACCTGCGGGCGCCGTGGAGCTGGGTGGACCTCCTGTTTTTCGTGCTGTTCAGTCTGGCGAGCAGCGTAGTGCTGACTTGGGGGGTTGCGCTTGGCGCGCTCATCTGGTTTGGCGTCCGGCCGTGGGACATCGACAAGTCGGTGGGCACAAAGGCCACCATCCTGGTGGTCAGCCAGGGGCTGTGGTCGGCCGCATCGCTGCTCTATCTGTTTGCCGTCGTGCGCATGCGCCATTCCGGGCCGTTCTGGCGCACGATCGGATGGAGAAAATTGCACCCGCGCAATATGACGCCCGCAGCAGCCACGCTGGTGTACGTGCTGGGCGGCGTCGCGCTGGCCGTGGCCATCCAGATCGCTTCGCTGCTCGTCGGCAAGAAGACCAGCCTGCCGATTGAAGAGCTTTTCCGCGACCGGCGGAGCGTGATGCTGCTGATGGCCCTGGGCATCCTGGTGGCGCCGCTGGTGGAGGAAACCATCTTCCGCGGCTACATCTACCCCGTGGTGGCGCGAAGATTTGGGGTGGTCACCGGCATCGTCGCCACCGGCGCGCTGTTCGGGATGGCGCATGCGGTGCAACTCTGGGGCGGCTGGGGCCAGATTGCTCTGCTCATCATCGTGGGCGTTGTGCTCACGTATGTCCGCGCGCGCACCGGCACGGTGCTGGCCAGTTACTTCTTCCACTTGGGCTACAACACCATTCTTTTCGCGGGGTTTTACTTTGCCACCGGCGGCCTGCACCACCTGCCCGGCAGTTCCTGAACAGCGCTGCCGGAAACATGCCCGCGCGGACGTAGATGGACTAGAATAATAGTTTGAACCAGCCAAGAGGACCGCTCGTGCACGTCGTGCAACCCATCGAGTGGACCAACGAAGGCGTGGTGATGCTGGACCAGCGGCGACTGCCCGCCGAGGTGGTCCATCACACCTATACGGATTACCGCGAAGTCGCTCGCGCCATCCAGACTATGGTCATCCGCGGCGCGCCGGCCATCGGCGTGGCTGCGGCGATGGGCGTGGCCCTGGGCGTATTGCGCTCACCCGCGCGTACGCTCGATGAGCTCCGCTCGGAGTTTCCCGTGATCTGCGAAACGATCGCGCGGACGCGGCCTACGGCCGTGGACCTGTTCTGGGCTATCGAGCGGATGAAGAGTCACTTCAACGAAGCCTGCGCGTCTTCAGACCTGGCGCGCATCCGACAAACCATGGTTGCGGAGGCGCAGCAGATCCATCTTGAGAAAAAGCAGGACGACGAGGCCATCGGGCGCTTTGGGGCCGAGCTGATGCCGGCCGCCGGCCAGGTGATGACGCATTGCAACACCGGCGCCCTGGCCACCGCCGGGATCGGTTCGGCGCTCGGCGTGATCCGCATAGCGGTCGAGCAGGGCCGCAAGCTGCGCGTGTTGGTGCCGGAGACGCGGCCCTACCTGCAAGGCGCGCGCCTCACCGCTTGGGAGCTGCACCAGGACGGCATCCCGCTCACGCTAATCACCGACAACATGGTGGGACATTTTCTGAAGACCGGCAAAGTGGGCGCGGCCGTGGTCGGCGCCGACCGCATCGCCGCGAACGGCGATACGGCCAACAAGATCGGCACGTACCAGATCGCCGTGCTGGCCCACGAGCACAAGGTGCCGTTCTACGTGGCCGCTCCGACCTCGACGCTCGACATTTCCATCCCCTCCGGCGAGCACATCCCCATCGAGGAGCGTCCGGCGGAGGAAGTGACTCACATCCAGGGAGTGCGCATCGCTCCGGAAGTTGCGGTTGCCAATCCGGCATTCGACGTGACGCCGGCACGCTTGATCACCGCCATCATCACCGAGTGCGGCGTGGCGCGAGCGCCTTATGCCGAATCGCTGCGCCGCCTGATGGACGCGCGGGAACACGCGGGCCCGGCCCGCGCGACCGCTCCGGGGATTGCGCCCAGCCGTTCGTAGAGCCGAACGCCTCAGGGAGGACACGATGCTTGCCGCGAGCCGCATCCACACACTTCCGGCCCTTGCAGCGCCGCTCGTGACCCTCTACCTCAACACCAATTCCGCCGACCCACGCAACCAGGGCCACCCGCCGGGCTATCTGATCTGGCTGAAATCGCGCGCGCGGGTGATCGGCGGCCGCGCGCCGCGCGAGGAGCAAAAGCTGTTCTACGAGCAAACGAAGCGCGTCGAAGACTACCTGCGCCAGCAGCCGCCGCACCAGCGCGGCGTGGTGATTTTCGCCGGGCGCACCGCCTGGGAATTCCTCCCCCTGCAAGTGGACGTCGAGGACGAGCTTCACTGGGGCCCGCCGTCGCTCACACAGCTTCTGTGGCTGCTCGACGAGCACCAGCCGTGCGGGGTGGCGTTGGCCGACCGCTCGGGCGTGCGTTTCTTCCGCTTCTGGCTGGGCGAAGCGGTCGAACAGAAGCACGACGCCTTTCGCGTGGACATCTCCCAGTGGAAGAGAAAGGACCAGATGCCGCCTTCGCACCCAGGCATCCAGAAAACGCGCGGCTCGCAGCGCGACGTCTTCGAGCAACGCATCGAGGCGCAGTACGCCCGCTTCTACCGCGAAGCCGCCGAGCGCACCCGCCAGTGGGCCGAGCGCGAAAAGCTCGACGCCGTTTTCCTTGCCGGGCCGAATGAAGCGGTCGAACCGCTCTGGGCGGAGCTGCCGCGCGCCTTTCAGGAACGCGCCGCGCTGGTGAAGGGCGTGGCGGCACACAGCACTCCGGCGGAGTTGCAGGCGCGGCTCGCGCCGGAAGTGGAGCGCTGGAAACGCGAGTCGGAGCTGTCGGTGGTGAACCGCATGCTCGCGAACCCGAACGGCAGCCGCGTGGTGCTGGGCATGGACGAAACCCTCGCGCGGCTCCAGCAGGGACTCACCCGCGGGCTCGTCGTGGTGCGCGGGCTCGGCGGGAAGCTCTGGCAGTGCTCGAAGTGCGGTTGGGTGGACCGCGCCGCCGATCGCGTCTGTGCGAATTGCGGCGGTGAGCGGAAGCTGGTAGCGCTGCGTGCTGTCGTGCCCGAGTTGGCGCGCCGCTACGGCGTTCCCGTAGAGGTGGTCGCCGGGGAGGCGGCGCGCAAGCTCCGCGAGGCCGGCGGCATGGGCGCCTGGCTGCGCTGACCCAGCCGCTGCCGGATGATCTTACTTGGCGCTTCGATCTTCCTGCATGACGCCGAAGACGTTGCTCTGCGTATCCTGACTACGCCACCTGGGAGGCACGTCCGAGCTTCTGCGTGGCGATGCCCACGATCATCCCCAGGATGGCGCCCGGCAGCATGATCTCGAAGTAGTAGTGCTTGCCGGTGGCCAACGGCATAGCCGCCACCGCAAGGCCAACAGCAAGCCGACAGCGAGCCCGAACAGGATTCCCAGCGGCAGCGAGTGCACCTTGCGCGCAAAGAACCCGATGGCCAGGCCGGTGACGAGGCCCTTAATTGTGGACCCGATGACAATGGTCACGATGTACGGCCGGACTTCCGGCGTAAACAGCGCCGTCAGTCCGTCAAAGATCCCCAGGAAGCCTCCCAGCAGCAGCCCCAACAGGGCCTTGTTCATCGTCTCCTCCGGAGCGCAAAGATCCGCATCCCTGCGCTATAGATGTATTAACCGTTTCTCGGAATTCCTTTAACGGCCCGTCAGGGCCAGCAGCAGAACCCGCATCACCAGATAGGCCACCACCAGGATCACCGCCACCCGATGCCGCGAGATGATGCGCCGGGCCTTCGCGAAAATGCCCTCCTGATAAGCCGTGACCTGCACCAGTGGTCGTAGTCGCGCCGGTTGCCGCGCATGTAGATCATGGCGTTGATCGAGCTCGACCCGCCTAGGACCTTTCCTCGGGGCCAGTAGAGACGCCGCCGGTTGAGGTGCGGCTGTTCTTCGGTGTAGTAGGCCCAGTCGAAGCAGCTCTTGAAAAGTTTCGGGAATGCGGCCGGCACCTCGATTTCCTGACTCCGATCCGGCCCGCCGGCTTCGAGCAGCAGCACCGAGGTTCTGGGATCTTCGGTGAGGCGGCTGGCAAGAACGCACCCCGCCGACCCGGCGCCGACAATCACATAGTCATACATGGATTCTTGCGCCCGCAGATGATTACTGAGCCGCTCTGGGTTGGCAAGTGGGCGGGGGAAAATCCCGGCAGCGGGGCTGGGTGCGCTACCGGGAACGCGCGGCGTAGTAACCGCTCTTCGCGAGCACCGTGTAGTCGCGGCCCTTCGAGCCGAAACTTGGCTGGAGATGCAGGTTCAGCTTGTGGAAGCGGCCCTCGTCGGCCTTGTGCGTGGGGTAGAAGCCAAGGGTATAGCGCGTTTTCAGCCGCTCGATGAGCGCCTGGAAGGCAAGGTAGAGCGAACCTTCCTTTTCGATGTCGAAAATTTCGCCGCCGGTTTCGGCCGCAGCCCTGCCAACATTAATGAGCCCTGGCACGCCCTTGGCGGCCAGCCGCGCGGGCAGCGGGTTATAGCCGGGCACCTTGAGGCTATAGACCGTGGCATCGGCTTCGAGCACCGACTCGACCACCTGGTTGGGGCTGAGGCCGTCGTTGACGGTGGGCACGTTGTCGCTCACCAGCACGATGACGCGGCGCGCTGCGGGTCCTTGCTCGCGTAAGTAGCGCGCGGCGTCGTAGAGCGCGCGATTGATGTTCGTGCCCCCGCCAGCGCGGAAGAATTCGATCTGGTCGGAGATCTGGAGCTTGTCGCTCGTCAGAGACACGCGCCGCTGGACGTCGCTGCTGAAGGTGAACAGCGCCACCCGGTCCTCCGGCTTGAGCGTTTTGAGCGCGGTCAGCGTGGCGTAGCGCAGCGGGCGGAGGAACGGCTCGATCGAGGCGCTCAGGTCCACCACCAGGGCAACGGCCAGGGGAAGCTGGTCCCGGCTGAAATGCGCGATCGGCTGGGCGGCGCCATCCTCCTCGAGCACGAAATCCTCCTTCTTGAGGTCTTTCATTGCGCGCCCGCCTTTATCTTTCACCGTGGCCTCGACCAGCACCAGATTGACGTCCACGCGGATGGGCGGGGCGGCCTGTTCTTGGTCGGCAGCGAAGGCCAAGAAGGGCGCGAACGAAAGCAAAAACGCGAGAAGCAGGGCCAACGCGTTTCGTGCGGGGAAATTTGTGCTCGAGGGTGTCGCTTCGCGGCCGGGCATTTCGCTCGTCTGTGATCTCACGCCGTGCTACAACAGCGCATCGAACGCCAGAGGATAAGAGCGACGCAATTGGTGAAAGGTTGCTAAGCCTTCTGCTGCGCAGCAGCTGAATTCGGCGGCCGCTTCGAGATAGGCCACGACAGACGGATGAGGGCCTCGGACGACGCCCCATCACCTAAATCTGTATTGGACACTGAGACTAATCGAGATGGGAACCTCATTCCAACTGGAGACAAACTCGTAAGGTAGGTCGTCGAGGGCGTTCGCGCCTGGCGGGTTGTAAAAGGTGGAGACATTCGTGTTCACGCCTGCGATACCTGTGATCTGAACCCTAAGACCACGGGCGATCTCTGCGGCCGAAGCGCGAACTTTTTCCGTCGCTTGCCGCAAGACCTCCGCCAAATGCGGCGAGGGGTCTTTAACCGTGAAGGCGACAGCATAAGGAACCTGAGAAGAGATTCTGGTAATTGGGGAGTCTCCAGCAACCGCACCCAGTCTTGTCATTTCGTCAACGACTTCTCCCACTCGTTTCTCGAACTGCCTTTTGTCTTTCAGTTCCGCGCCCTCAAAAAACACATAAACATACTCCGAAATCTCGAAGGCCGAAGCAGCTGGCCGCGGGCCTCCATAATATGGACCCGTGGCCGGGGCAAAGCGGTTCCCTGAGAATTTGGTCCTCTCCTTCAATCCCAGAGCTGTTACCCGAGCCTCGATTTCCCGCGCCTTCCTCATGTTCTGTGCCAGCGCATCACTGGCAAGCGGTGCCGTAGAGCGAATCACGAGAAAAACAATGGCCAGGTCTGCCTCTGCGGATACTCGACCGGTCGCGGAAGCCGTGATGTAAGGCTCAGGCGTCGTTTGCCCGCGCAGAGTTGGCGCGAGAACTATCCCCAGAATAACGAGCAAGAGCATGCGGCTTCTACCCGTGACCATTCCTCCGCAATGCCGCGAATATGAAGTACAAGCCGAATGACTTGATAGCCAGCCGAAACTCCTATCGTTTAGACTCCACAGCCACGGGTTGGTTCCCTCACTATCTGCTTATTAGAAGGTGGGCCGCCGGCGGTGCCAGTTGGCGGCCACCTGCGGCGGGTAAAGTCCGGCCGCGGGGGTCTTACAAACTCGGCCGTTTGCGGTGCCAGGGGGTCGCGGACTGATAAGCTGCGGCGAACTCGATGCACACATCCTCGCGCAGCGCGTCAGCAACAAACTGGATGCCGATGGGAAGGTTCTTCTCTTTGGTGAACCCGCAGGGCACGGAAAGCGCCGGCAGGCCGGCGACGTTGCTGGCCGCGATGGTGCTCTTCCTGTCTTCGCTCGGCGGCGGCGCGGGCGGGTGCTCGGGCGGTTTTTCGCCAGCGGGGCGCGGCGGCGGCGCATTGAAATCCACGTCAATCCGTGGCGCCGGGCCCGTCCGGCTAGGCGAAACCAGCGCGTCGTACTTCTCAAACATCTTGCCCACCGCCGGGAGGATTTCCGCGCGGAGGCGGCAGGCGTCCAGGTAATCCTTCGCGGGCAGCGACAGCGCCGCAATCAGGCCGCTCTTCTGCGATTCATCTATCAGCTCCATCACCTTGCCACTTTCGATGAACGGCCGGAAGATGGACGCGGCCTCGGCGGTGTACAGCGTCACCGCGATAGGGCCGTAAGGAAAGTCCGGGAACTCGGTTTCTTCAAGCTTGGCGCCGAGCCCGCGCAGCACGTCGAGCGCGGCCGCAAAGATCTGGCCCGCTTCCGGGCCGCCCTCGGCGGGAAACTCCGGCTGGATGACGCCGAGGCGCTTTCCCACCAGCGGCTTCCCTTTGCCGCGCGGCGGCCACCAGGCGAAAGTCGCGTCGAGCGAAGTGGGATCGTCGGGATCTTTTCCGGCGATGGCGTTGAGCACCACGCCGCAGTCCACGGCGCTGCGGCACATCGGGCCGAGCTTATCCATCGTCCAGGAGAGCGCCATCGCGCCGTGGCGGCTGACACGCCCGTAGGTGGGCCGCAACCCGGAAACGCCGGAAAACGCCGCCGGCGTGATGATCGAGCCCAACGTCTCCGAGCCGATGGCAAAGCCGACCAGGGCCGAGGGCACTGCCGCGCCCGGGCCGCTCGAGCTGCCGCCGGCCCAGTGGTCCAGGTTGTAGGGGCAGCGGGAAGGGCCTTGCAGCGACGCCGAGCCATTCGAGTAGCCACCGCCGCCGGCCAGCTCGATCATGGAGAGCTTGGCCACCAGGACCGCGCCGGCAGCGCGCAGCTTGCGGATGAGCGCGGCGTCGTAATTAAACACCTGGTCCTTGAACGGCGGCGCGCCCCAGGTCGTGCGGATGCCACGCGTGGCGAGCAGATCCTTGGCCCCAAAAGGGATGCCGTGCAGCGGGCCGCGCGTGCGCCCCGCGGCGATTTCGCGTTCGGCCACGCGCGCCTGCTCGAGCGCCAGGTCTGGCGTGAGCGTCGCCACCGCGCCCAGCTTCGGCCCAAGCTTCTCCAGGCGCGCAAGGTAGGATTCGGTCAGCTCGACCGGCGAGATTTTGCGCGCGTGGATCTGCGTGCTGAGTTCCTGCACGCTGAGGTAGAGAATGTCCTCGGAGAGCATGGCATCACCCCGCCTTTCGAGCGCTGCGCGGGCGCTGCCGGACCTGAAACACAAATGCGGGTTCCGCGTCGTAGGGCAGCGTGCGGTTGCGGAGCGTAGCGAGCTGGTGGTCACGCCGCTCGACGGCTTTCTGTACTGCTTCTTCCTGTTTGGGCGTCAGCTTGAGCTTGAGCTCAGGCTTTGCGGCCTCGCCCGGCGGCAAGGCCGGCTTTGTCGGCTCGGGCTTCTTCGGAGCTTCTTGTGTCCAGGCCACGGTGTGGGCCAACGGCACGGCCAGCGCTGCTCCGCCCATGATTTTTGCGAATTCCCTGCGATTCACCCGCGTCATCGTGCCCTCCTCGAAATGCGGGGCGCAGCATAGCGCAGTTGGCGCGGCGCTGACCATGCTTGCGTTTGCCCGGCAGGCGCGCCGACTGTGGAAAACAACCCAAGCCCGTGCTTGACACCAGAGTGAGCCGTTGGCTATACTTCCGCATTGCTTGGAAGCCTGCCTGCCGGACAGGAGGCCTGCTCTTTGACAATCGGATGATACGTGCCAGAACCCGTTCGGTTTTTGAGTGAACCGAGCGACAAAAAGTTCGTTCTGAAAGTCTGGTCCCGGTGCAAACCGGGATTTTGATTTTTCAGGACAACCAGATTCAAACGAGAGTTTGATCCTGGCTCAGAGCGAACGCTGGCGGCGTGCCTAACACATGCAAGTCGAGTGCGCAGTTCTCCGCCGCAAGGCGGAGAATGGGCGCACGGCGCACGGGTGAGTAACACGTGGGCAACCTGCCCTTCGATGGGGGATAACCCCGCGAAAGCGGAGCTAATACCGCATGACATTCCGGGAACGCCGGTTTCCGGACTCAAAGCCCGCAAGGGCGTCGAAGGAGGGGCCCGCGCCCGATTAGCTTGTTGGCGAGGTAACGGCTCACCAAGGCGATGATCGGTAGCCGGTCTTAGAGGACGATCGGCCACACTGGAACTGAGACACGGTCCAGACTCCTACGGGAGGCAGCAGTGGGGAATCTTGCGCAATGGGCGAAAGCCTGACGCAGCGACGCCGCGTGGGGGATGAAGTTCTTCGGAGCGTAAACCCCTTTCGACCCGGACGAATAGCCCGCAAGGGAATTGACGGTACGGGTAGAAGAAGCCCCGGCTAACTACGTGCCAGCAGCCGCGGTAAAACGTAGGGGGCCAGCGTTGCTCGGAATTACTGGGCGTAAAGGGTTCGTAGGCGGTGCGGCAAGTCGGAAGTG
>Ga0207646_10003446_pt1 | contig 17858 bp, 18 predicted proteins | sample KBSK5502metaG_FD_184343 | JGI IMG/M metagenome (GOLD analysis project Ga0207646, IMG submission 184343) | Corn, switchgrass and miscanthus rhizosphere microbial communities from Kellogg Biological Station, Michigan, USA - KBS K5-50-2 metaG... | ecosystem: Host-associated > Plants > Roots >...
GCTTGTGAGGTGATTGAGCCGCTGATGCTGGCGGTGTTGGCCCAGCGCGCCGGTCACGCGCCTGCGACCATGACGATAGGCACGGATCTCGGACGGAAGTCGCCCGCCTGGGTGGCTATCTGGCACGGGCCCATGATGGTCCTGCTGGCTGGCGAACCATCTGGCAAGGCTGGCTCTTGTTGCAAACCCTTCTTGAGGGCGCGCATCTTGCTCTTCACCTCCGTTTGTAACATGTGGGTAAGAATCAGGCTTCTAGCCATGGGGAGGAATTGGCCCTGTACAGGGACATCTGTTCGTGCTATACTCCATGTGGGCTTAGGCACTCTGGTTCGCCAGAGAGAGACGGTTCGCCCACGTACCTTTCCAACTGAACATTCGCCGGGTTCCACGCAAGAACGCCGTGCGTGGGTAAAATGTTCTCGGTCGAGAACAACGCTCCTTTCTCGCAAGTGGTTCGGCCACGGTGGGCAAGGACGGGCCACTTGTCGGATGGCCCTCTACGCTGGGAGTTCGCTCGCCATCCGTGATGTGTCGGACGTTGAAGCCAAAGCAGCACCTTTGGGTAACTGAGTTGCGGTGGAGTCCAGACACAAGCCCCTGACCTCGGTCATGGGGTATCTGACTTGCCTTCTACGTGTGTACATAAGTACATCTTCAATGTATGCTCCTGGCTGTTACCGTCAATATTTACCATGCAGCGCCAAACGGGGTTATCGTCTATGAACTCGCCCTGCCATTCCCAGTTTTCATCGATGTGGGAACGGAACTCTTGAATTTGCGCGTCTGTGAGATAGGGTACCAGTAGATCGTAGTATTCTTATGCTTCTGTCATGGGTGTGACCTTTCTTACCTCTATTTTACTTTCAACCAGTTTTCTGCAAGCATTGCTATATGCTTCAAACCCTCTGGTGTCAGTTCACACGCCTCTCCGTTTGTTGTTATCAATCTCTCGCGCCTGGCATTAACTAATGCTTGCTTAGATTTACCAGCCCAAACATCCCACGTTTCACCAGTATACCCAGGCGGTGCATACGCTGTTCCGCCTTCGTCACCCCAGTAGACTTGCACTCGATCAGCAGATGTCAATTGATCTTTCAGCATTTCCCCCACGCGATCAACAATTTGCCCCTTTGTAGCCGTTTCCCCTAGCTGTGCTAGGGCAACTAGGGCATACTCCATAAGTTTACTTGTCTTCGTCTCTTCTGGATTGACTTCCCTTTTCATAGTTTGACCTCCTTCATACGTTAGGACAATACCTCAGCATAACGTTAATGTATGCCTGTAAATCTGGCGGTTCATTAGCAGCAGCATTATTGCCAGCGCCCCAGAACAACAAACAACTACCCACACGATCTCCAACCATGTTCAGACTTTGAAGCTGATTTTCATCATCAATTGCAGGCTGCACATTTTTGAACACTGCTATCGCTATTTGTTGTGCTGTGTTACCACCAGCTATATAAGGATCATACCAATATCCCGAACCAAAAGTAGGATACCACTGATACGATGACCAATCACTACTGCTCATAGCAGTCCAAGGACCAGCATTTATACCAGCATTTACGAAGTCCTGAAAAATGCCGACAGCAGTAACAGTTGGTTGTGGCACAGGCGTTGGAGTCTCGACAATGATAGTTGGATGTGGCGTAGGTGTTGGAGTAGGAACACTAGCCGTTGCAGTATCCGCCGCTCCTTGGGTTGCTCCTGCCTGTGCTGCTGCTGTACCACCAGGATCAAGATGATTAACTGGCGTATGAGTTGGCTGCCTGGAAAGCGCAATACTAGGAACAGCTATTAATACTACCAGCGCAACTACCATCAAGATTGGTACTGCTATGTACCACCACGACCTTTTATTATTCGGTGGTGGTGGAGGTGGTATCGGTGGCACATCATAAGCAGCAGTCGTTTCATATGGGTTTTTCGCGTACTGTGTTGGCTCATATGAGCCAGTTTCTAGCCGCCTGGTGCTGTGATCGTCGCTCATGATGTGACCTTCTTTACTGAAGCTTCAAATGTCACATTATGTAACGTTCTGTCGTGTATATTGTATCACTCAGGCAACATTGAGAAAGGCCCGTAAATCGGCTATGAACAAACGACCATTAGCGACGAATTGAGAAGTGTATCCAGAAACAGTACGCTACCTGTGTATTCGTAAAAGTCCTTATGAAGTAGAAGTGCAAGGAGTAACAGATGCAACACATGATCGCGCGTGGGCGCTCGCTGGGGATGATAGCCATCATCGTACTCTTGAGCATCCAGGGCATACTCGGGCTCCTCTTCAGTCTGCCCTGGCTGGCAGACCTGCTGGCCCCGGGTCGTCCCGTCATCGTGACCGGCGCCGCCATTTTCACGGGCCCGGCAGCCGGAATTGCCCTGGGAGTGGCGCTGGCATCGCCCATCATCGCCTGGGGACTGTGGATGCGCAAGCGCTGGGCACCGCAGCGAACCGTGCTCCTCGAGATCCTCAGTCTGGGGGTAGGTGTACTTGCATTCACAGCACCCGATATCAACCGGGGGTTACTATTCACCAGCTTAGCCATTGCTGTGCTGATCTTGCTCTGCTGGTCCATTGATCCCAGTGTACGCGCGCTGTCCCATACCTAACGCAGAGAGACCTGCGCGCTGCCAGGGAAAAGGAGCGATACGGCCACAAGCTAGCACCGGAAATGCAGCACAACTGTCGTCTGAAATCAGTAGCATCAATCGAATGGAGAGGAAGAGGCACATGGAGAGTACAACTTCTTTAGCGAATTCACATTCACAGAGCCAGGACGGCGCTGCAAAACGGAGGCAGCGTCGTCTGCGCTGGGGCATTGCCATCACGCTCTGGGTCGCCGGCTTGATTCTCCTCGCCGTGACCTCCGTGCTCACCCATAATCATCCCGGCCCCTGGCCGGGCGAAGTCGCATTCAGTCAAGCCGTCCAACACCTGAACTACTGGCCCTGGATCCCCCCCTTGCTTGACTTTATCGGCACGTTCAACAACCCGACGCCGACGGGGATCATCCTGGGCATCCTCTTTGTGGGCATGATCATGTTAGGCTGGTATCGACAGGCCATCTTTTTCGCATTGACCGTGGGCATCGGCAATTTTCTTGATACACTCATCGGTGATTACGTCGTGCGTCCACGCCCCTCGCCAGCACTGGTGCATGTCGATGTGCCGCTCAAGTATAATAGCTTTCCCTCAGGGCATTGCTGCCATATGGTGCTCTTTTACGGCTTTCTCTTGTACTTGAGTTTCAGCAAACCGGTGCGCCAGTGGCGCTACCGCTGGGTGCTGATCCCCTTGCAGGTCTTTGCCGTGCTCAACATGCTGCTGATGGGCTATTCGCGCATCTATCAAGGCGAACACTGGCTCAGCGATGTCCTGGCTGGCTATCTTTCTGGCGCTCTCTGGCTAGCACTTTTCATCTGCTTGTACCAGTTGACAGCGCACATTGTGGAGAGACGACGTGCAAAGCTGAGCGGGCACGCTACACAAAAGTGACCGGGAGTTCCCTCAGCCCCCGGAAGACCTGGCTTGGTGTCCACTCCAGCGTCTCCGTTTCCAAACGCAGTATCTGAAAGCGGCGCAGGAGTGTGCTGAAAGCGATCTCCCCCTCGACGCGTGCAAGCGGCGCGCCCAGGCAAAAATGGATACCGTGACCGAACGAGAGATGCCGGTTTTCCCGCCGGCGCAGGTTGAGTTGGTCCGGCTCTGCAAACTGTGCAGGATCTCTATTCGCACCTCCCAGACACATAAGCATTTCTTGCCCTGCACCGATGTGCTTGCCACCGATCTCCAGAGCCTCCTTGGCACGGCGCGAGGTCAACTGGACAGGGCTATCAAAACGCAATAATTCTTCGACTGCTGCTGAGATCAGCGCGGGATCACCTTTCAATTGCTGGAGTTGATCTGAGTGTCGGAGCAGCGCCAGCGTGCCATTGCCGATCAAGTGAGTAGTAGTACCGTGACCGGCGGCAAGCAAGAGCACGCAGTTCCCAAGGAGTTCATCCTCGCTAAGTACATCGCCCTGTTCCTCAGCGCTGATCATCGCCTGCAACAGATCATCCTTATAAGCAGTGTGCCGCTGCCTGATGACCTGGCGAAAATACTCTATGAACTCCGATACGCCTCCCAATGCCTGAAAAATGTCTTCAAGGGTGAGATTCCCGCCACCGAGAAGTGCGCCAAATTGCCCTGTCCACTTGACGAACTGATCCCGGTCTCCCGGCGGCACACCAAGCATCTCTGCAATCACGATGACGGGCAGCGGATAGGCGAAATCCCTCATGACATCCATCTGCCCGCTGGCCTGTACTGCGTCCAATAACTCATCAGCGATCTGCTGAATGCGGGGCCGCAAGGCATCCACTACCCGCGGTGTGAAGGCTTTGGCTACCAGGCTGCGCAGGCGCGTATGGTCCGGTGGGTCTAGAAAGAGCATCTGCCGTGTAAGGGCACGGACGGCTGGCCCCAATGTCTCTAGCATCTCTTCAGGTATCCAGGCTGTGTCCGCCATGAATCCTGTAACAGAAAACCTCGGATCGCGCAAGGCGGCCATGACTTCGGCATGCCCTGTGAGTACCCAGCCTCCTATACCTTCATCCCACAGCACTGGATCCTCCGTACGCAACTGCTTGTAAAGCGGATAGGGGTTCGCAATATATTCGGGGCGTTGCCCATCGATAAAGCTGAGTTTGGTTTTGCTGTTCTCTGACATCGCGCACCTGCCTTCAGATGTGGGTAGACATGTCTCTCTAAATGGATTCGTACAGGCCTGAAGACTCACAAGGGGTACCACTGCTATAAAGAAAGACTATTATGAATAACTTTATAGCGGTGACACCCCTCGTGGGTATTATTTTAGCTTCGCGTGTCTATCAAAAAGACCTTCGCGTACTATTCATACTGATGAAGGTCTTCGTCAGGCTCGATCTCGTCGTCCTCCTCAACATCTTCATCTTCATCGTCATACTCGTCCAGGTAACTCACTTCCGGAATGTCGGTCGAATATGACTCTCTCCTGATCTGGATAGTTGGGTGAATGGCAGGGAAAGGACTCAATCCTCCTCCCGGCTCAGCCGGACCCTCCATCTGCGGTTCGTAAACTGGCATGCCCTCGCGTACCAGCACCTCTTCTCCCCATGCCATCGACTCGAAGCCCAGGCGGCGCAGGTCCATCACCATGCCAGGCCAGGTATCTTCGGGATCAATCGCCCACCAATCAAATCCCATGACGTTTACAGGCCGAACTCGCAAAGGCCGGTTAAGATCGCCCAGATTAGCCAGTAACGTAGCACGTTTCTTCTCGGCTTTTTTCATTGGCAGGAACCGTCCCTTCTTTATTCGTACAACACCTACAGCGTTTTCCTTCACAGGTTTCTGATGATTGTTCGATTAAAGAACTATTCTTTCTCAGACTCCAAAGAAGGAACACAATGCTTATCCATATTCATAAACATACCACACGAACTATATACTATGCTAGTGATTAAATAACTCGAACAGCTATAAAATACATTCCTGATTATAGTACGCAAAATGATACAACATGTATGACATTGACACATTGCCACAACGCGTAAAAAGAAAAGAGATTCGGGTATGCCCGAATCCCCTGGCGACGGGCGAAACCTCACGTGCTATTATTTAATCGTCTTGTTAGGCAAGATTAACGATCGGCCCAGACCACCTGGCTCGGCACTTTTCTTGTTGTAATCGTAGCGTTCTCGTAGAGCAGCAGGAATGCGATACACATTATGCGCGAGCCCAAGACGCTCGAGCGACCAGATCACATAGCCAGAAAGATCAAACTGCCACCAGTGTAACCCATGAAAGGCGGAGCGGGGGAACGCGTGATGATTGTTATGCCAGCCTTCGCCAAAAGCTAACATCCCTACAATCCACTCGTTGCGGCTGCGATCGTTCGTTTCGAACTCGCGCTTACCAAACGAATGACAGACTGAGTTGACACTCCAGGTGATATGATGTACAAGAAAAATGCGCACCAGGCCGCCCCAGAGGAGCCCTGACCAACCACCAATAGCGAAAGGGATTACCAGCGAGAGTATCACCCACAGCGCGAATGTGCGACTTACGAAGACGACGATTGGATCCTTCACCAGGTTCCGGCAGTACACATTGGGGTCATTATAAAACGTTTTGAAGACCCAGCCGATGTGCGCATGAACAAACCCCTCGACAGGGCTATGTGGATCGCCCTCGCGGTCGGAGTTCGCATGATGCTTGAGATGCGTTGCAGCCCATTTAAGCGCAGGACCTTCTAAAGACATCGAGCCGAGCACCAGTAAGATAAACTTGACAATCGGATGAGCCTGGAAACTTCGATGTGTGAGCATCCGGTGAAAACCAACACCTACACCCAGAGTAATAAGTGCGTACATTGTTGCCAGCAATATCAGGTCGGACCAATGTACAGCGCGCTCCCACAATAACCAGATCGCGAAAAGCGTTGCAAGAAAGGGAACGACAACGGCCACGAGGACAATATATCTACTTGCAGTTATAGATCGCATGGAATGAATCTCCACTCAGACTACACCACCTCAATAGTGGAACATTTGTAAGAGCAGAAATGGCTAAGATATGTTTCACGAAGTTTGCTGGGAAACAAAGGCTTGATGTAATACCACCTACATGTTATCTTGTAGGCATGGAAAGAAGGTCTGCGAAAGACAGTAAGATGATTGCCCAGGAGCGACGCCAGCGCATCTTCGAGGATATCGAAACCAGCGGCATCGCTGCCGTGCGAGACCTCGCACAGCGCTTCGAGGTCTCACACATCACCATCATGCGCGACCTGCAGGAATTAGAGCAGGAAGGCTTGATCCGGCGCGTTCATGGCGGCGCTATCAGCGTGCGCGGCGCCAGCTATGAGCCGCCTTTCATTGCGCGTGAATCCCAGCTTTCCCCGGAGAAAAAGCGTATCGCCGGCAAAGCTGTAGAAATGATCGCCGACGGCGACAGCATCATCCTCGATGTTGGCACAACCACCTTAGAAATCGCACGTGCCCTCAAAGGTAAGCGTAACTTGACTGTGCTGGTAACTAACCTGCGCGCAGCCCTGGAACTCGCCAGCCAGCCGGCCATCCAGGTCATCGTGATTGGCGGCAAGCTGCGTTCCAGTGAACTTTCACTGGTCGGGCACCTTGCAGAGCAAACGCTGCGCAGCTTTCAGGTCGACAAAGCCTTTATCGGCGTAGGCGGCATCACCATCGAACATGGACTGACCGAGTTCAATTTCGATGAGGCCGGGACCAAACGCACGATGATCGAGCGTGCCCGCCAGTGCATTGTGGTAGCAGATCACACCAAATTCGGCAAAGTAATGCTGACTACGGTGGCATCACTAGCCGTAGTCGACACCATCATCACCGGCAAAGAGGTAGATGGAGAAATCGTGACGCGCCTGCACCAGATGGGCGTCCAGGTAGTTCTCGCGTGACGCACTCCACCATGACTACGCCGATAATGAAACAGGCGCCGCCCAACCTTTCGCGCGCTCAACGGCACGGAGCCACCGTTGATAGAGTAGCTCAACATCTCTATCCTTGCGTGGTGTGTAATTGGCTGACTCGCGCCACAAAGCCGACGTCTCACTTTGATCCTTCCACAATCCAATACCCAGCCCGGCCATGAATGCAGCGCCAAGGGAGGTCGTCTCACGAATGGCCGCCGCACGCACTTCAACGCCTGTGATATCGGCCAGCGCTTGCATCAGAAAGCCATTAACGGATGCCCCACCATCCACTTTGATGCTCCTGATAAGCCGTCCAGTATCCTTTGCCATCGCTTCCAGTACATCTCGCGTGCGCAAGGCAATGCCCTCCAACGTCGCACGCACCAGATGAGCGCGTGTAGTGCCGCGCGTAATACCCACTATTGTGCCCCGGGCATAGCTATCCCAGTAGGGCGCGGCAAGCCCGGCCAGGGCCGGCACAAAGAAGACCCCGCCACTATCGGGCACCGACATAGCCAGCTCCATCGTCTCCTCGGCACTCCGCACAATGCCCAGGCCATCGCGTAACCACTGCACTGCGGCTCCTGCCACATAGATACCCCCATCCAGGGCATAAGTGATATCATCTTTGACTGACCAGGCGACAGTCGGAATCAACCCGTAGCGTGAGGTGGGAATTTCACTGCCCGCATTCATGAGGATGAATGCACCCGTTCCATATGTCACCTTTACATCGTTGGGCGCGTAGCAGGCCTGACCGAACAGCGCCGCCTGCTGATCCACAAGCGATGCAGTGACTGGTATGGATCGGCCCAAAATGCCGGTTCGCGTAGAGCCAAAGAGGGAGCAAGAAGGCTGGATAACTGGCAAAATCGAACGTGGAATTTCCAGCACATCCAGCACATCCTGGTCCCAGTCGCGCCTACGGGGATTATAGAGCATCGTGCGCGAGGCCGTAGTATCATCAGTACGCTGCTCACCTGTGAGACACCATAAGAGCCAGGCATCTGTCGTTCCAGCCAGCAACTCGCCACGATCCGCCATTCTGCGTGCACCTGGCACATTATCTAGCAGCCAGCGCAGCTTCGTGGCGGAGAAGTAAGGATCGATGGGCAACCCTGTGCGCTCCTGGATCAACCGGCCTCCCTCGCTATGCATCAATTGGTCGCAGAAATCTTCGGTCCGCCGGTCTTGCCAACTGATAGCGTTGTAAAGCGGTTTCCTGGTGCGTCGATTCCAGACCATCACGGTCTCGCCCTGGTTTGCCAGGCCAAATGCCACAATTTGCGCATCGGTGGCAGCCAGGGCATGACGAGCATTTTCTACGACACCTTGCAGCAAATCTCGCGGGTCCTGTTCAACCCATCCTGGATGAGGATAGGTGAGCGGTATCTCGCTTGCGGATTCGGCCAGGGGGTGCGCCACCGCGTCAAAGACCAGGGCTTTGGTACGAGTAGTGCCCTGATCTATAGCCAGTATGGCTGGAATCATGATCCTGCTCCTTTGGGGGAGGGACTTCCCTCCCCCAGGAGGATACCGTTTCTCTGAGACTTCTTTCCCAGGAGACAAAGGCTCCCATGTGTGTTACGCCACCGTGCCAGGCTCACTCGTTGCAGGTGCTGCCTGTAGCACCTTTGGCCGCGTTACGAGCATCCATATAAAGTAGATCAGGCCGATACCGAACATCACGAGAGAATAGACCCATGGCGCGGCAAACGACGAGTCACGGAAGATGGAGAGTTCAAAGAGCAGCCAGATGATCGCTAGAACGATGATTGGCCACTCCCAGGCCCCCAGGCTGAATCCACGCGTCTCCGGCAACTTGCGCCGCGCATAGATGTACAGGATAACCGTTGCCAGGTAAATGATCGCCGGCAGCAGGGTTGCCGCGCTGAACAGGTAGCTCAGCGTGCTGCCCTGGCTGGGAACAAGGATACCCAGCAGGGCAAAGGCAGCCAGCACTATCTCGATCAAAATGCCACACAGCAATGTCGAGGCGACAGGAGTACCAGTTTGCCTATTTACTTGCCTGAACAGTCGATAACCGGGGAAGCGCTCATCTCGTGACATCGCCCAGGTCAGGCGCGAAACCGTAATGAAGATCACCAGGCCGCACGCGAAGATCGAGAAAGTCACGATCACCAGGAAGATGTCGCCAACCGCGGTGCCCAGCATCTGGGTGACAATATTCGCAACCGGCGTTGCCGAAGCAGTCAGCGCCGCTATGTTCTGAGACGCCACGTTAAGAGCGATCAAGAACGCAAAGCCCACAATACCGCTCAAGAACACGGAAAACCACATGGCGGTGGGCACGGCTCGATGGGCATCCTGCGTCTCCTCGGCGAGATTGGCTGCCGCCTCGAAGCCTACGATCGTGAAAGCTCCAAGCAAGAACGCCAGCATAAAAGGCCCGGAGGAGGTCCAGGATCCAAGCGTGAACCACGGCGAAGGGGCGCTGCCCGTGCTGAAAAGATGACCTGGTTGCAGCATTCCGCGCACAGCGCCCACGATCACTAACAGTAAGGTAAGCCCAACTATGCCAACGATCTCCGTGCCGACTGCGGTGTTATTAACGCGCGTTGACCAGCGGGTGGAGTAGATGATCAGCAGCATCTGCAGCAATACTACGATTGCTGTAGCAAGCCACGCATTTCCGGCGGTCTCGGTATAGCTGAAGAGGCTGGGCAGCACTGCCGAGGCTACGGCATAATCGACTGCAACCACGTCCACAATCAGAAAGATGAAAGAAATCCAACCGATCAACCAGCCAACCTTGGGATTCGCCAGTCTCGACGTCCACTGGTAGGAATACCCCGCCACTGGCATACGTGATGCCAGCGCCCCAAAGACCAGGGCCACGAACAACTGACCGACGATAACCAGGGGCCACGTCCAGATGCCCAGGGGTCCACTATTGATCAGTACATAACCATACGTAGTGAAGATACCGGTGGTGATGGAGATGAATGAGAAGCCGACAGCGAAGGAAGCAAAGCGCTTGAGTTCACGTCGAAATTCTGGCCTGTACCCATATTTCCTCAGGGCCTCTTCGGCGTAGCTGCTTTGCTGATTATCAGTGAGCGACATAGATCTGCTCCTTTCGAATAGGTCGATATAAGGTCAGATTAGATTCAAGGTCTGCCGGGATTGTTGAACAGCTTCGAGATGTTGTCCGCAAATTCCTTTGTGAGTCGCTGGGAAGTCGAGCGGACAATTGCCTCGCCCAGGCTAGCCAGCCTGCCAAGCATGGTGAGATCCATCGCGTACTGGACGTTTGTCCTGGCGCCGGCTGGTACAAGATCAATAGTCACTCTAGCTCGGAAGGCTCCAGCCATGGCTTGTGGTTCACCAACCAGCTCGCCCACCAGGTGACGTGGCGCCTCGGCTTCGAGGATCGTCCCCAGGGCCTTCGAGCGGATGGTCATAAATTGCACCTTGACCGTGACCATTGCCTCGTAATGGGTTTTGTCCAGTTGCCGCGCGTTTTCGCATCCTGGTATGACCCGGCAGAGCTGCACCGGATCCACGAAAATGCGCCAGACCTCCTCCTGGGGCGCGTCGACGGTTACTGCACCGTTCAATTTCATTGTGTACCTCCAGCGAGAAGCGAAGCCACCTCCTTTCCCATCGCTATCGAGTCAGCATGGTCAAGCGATGGCACGGTGACTGTGCCAATCGCGTAAATTCCCTGCACATTCGTTTGATAGGATGAGTCTACTTGAATAGTACCATATGCTTCTGTGATTATCCCGCTGCCCTTGAGCCAATGTGTATTTGCCATCATTCCTGTCCCATAAACGAGCGTATCTGCTGGCAAATCGAAAAGCTGGTCATCGCGACGAAATTTGACGTTTTCCAGGCGCGGGAACCCCTCGATAGCAATGAGTTCGGCTTCGGCAAGTGATCGCAAGGTACCTGGGGGCTGAGTAGTCGCGAGGGTCGCCTCTATCATACGTGGTTTTACAAGCGTTGCTTCGATTCCTGCTTCGACCAGGCGTTGAGCCGTGGCTTGCGTATAGCGAGAGTCGCCATAGACTACTGCGCGTTTTCCAGGGAGATAACCGCGAGACAGTAACTGGTGCACTAGAATCGGGGTGATTACACCTGCGGGGCGCGTTCCGGGAAGCTGTGCATGTTCGCGTGTTAATTCCAATCCGCCGCAGGCGATCAAGACTCGTCGTGCATATATTTGCGCCGTCCCCTCTCGTTGGCGCACAATCAACACATGCGGCTCACCAGGCTCAAATGCGGGCAGTAAACCGACTGCCGTTGTTTCAAACAAGGTCGTGACTTCTCGCGGGATGCGAAATGACTGGATCAACTCCCAGGATTCCTCAAATCCGGGCGCGGGCAATGCAGCCTTCAGGAATCCACCAGGGGCACCCTGGAAATCAAGTACCACGGTTCGTTCGCTTGCTATTCCTGCTCGCAAGGCGCTCAAGGCGCTCAGACCCGCGCCCACAACGGCCAGATCATACAGGTCATTCATCCCTGCCCTCTCTTTCGAGTACAAGTGGCTCCGGGTTTTTTAGAGGACGCCCGGCATTTGGCAGGTGACCTACTATCGGGCACGAGTGAGCAACATTTTTATCGAGGGTCAGGGGGTCGCGTCCGAGTTGCTGGAATAAATCGATCAGGCGTGCCATGCAAAGATTGCCCTGGCAATCACCCAGCATTGCGCCGGTGCGCCGCTTGAGGCCATCGAGCGTAGTCGGAGGCAGAGGACTTCGCAGTGCAGCCAGTATCTCGCCACGGGTAATCGAGCGACACAAGCACACTACCTCGCCTTCGTCCGGGTGTATGTCGGTTAGATACTCCGGCAACTCATCCATGAAGGGATTACGTAGCGAGAGGTCTAATTCATCACGAACCAGTTCACCCACATAGCGACCGATCCCAGGGGAAGCCGACAGCCCTGTTGAACGGATGCCGGCTACATGCAAAACGCGTGAGTGTACTGTTGATGACCGGATGATATAATCCCCTGTGCTACTCACCGCTCGCAGACCCGCAAACTGGCGCACGCTCTCCGCTTCAGCTATGGCCGGAACCAGTTTGCTGACTCCCTCACGTATCTGGTTCAATCCTTGCGATGTTGTTGCCAGGTCCGTTTTGCTATCCACTTCTTCTGCCGTGGGGCCAAGCAACACTCCACCAAAGACGATAGGAGTTACCAGGATGCCCTTGGAGATACGGCTCGGCACCGGTAGGATGATCTGGGAAACACCATGATCTTCTTCGACAATGATAAACTGGCCCTTACGTGGCGTGATGGTGAAAGCATCGTCTCCCGCGAGTCGTGCTACCTCGTCAGCCCACAGACCGGCGGCGTTGACTACCATGGAGGCGGCAAAGGTCAGGCCTCCGCCGGTACGCACATAGATACACTCGTCCTCTACAGTGATGCCGGTAACAGGCTCCCCCAGAAAGACTCGCGCGCCGTTGATGACGGCGTTTTCACAGTAAGCGCGGGTCGTCCAGAACGGATCGATGACCCCTTCGCCCTCGACAAGTACACCACCTGCAATTTTAGGGCTGATATAGGGGGCAGCCTCCAATATTTCTTCGCGGGCCAGGCGCCGGAGCATAACGCCATTGCGTTCGGCTTTAGGGATGATCTCGGTTTCGATAGTAGCGAGTTCCTCTGCATTGGTCGCTACCATCAGCGCACCCGTTTGCAGATAAGGGATATGCAGACTTTCAATAATGTCCGGCCACAACTCACGTGCTTCTGCCAGCAGTCGAGCTTCCAGGGAACCAGGAGAGGCATCGAAGCCCGTATGCACAATTGCGCTGTTCGACTTACTGGTTCCGTCGCAGATGTCCGGGTTTCGTTCCAACAAGGCAACCGCCGCATCGTAACGTGACAATTCACGCAGTATCGCACAACCCACGACCCCCCCACCGATTACAAGCACATCAACGCGTTGCAATTTCGTTTCCACAGCAGCTCGTATCTACTCTTTGGAAAGGGCGCTACCAGTCCGTTGTCCTGTAAGAAAGTACGACAAGAAATGATAAATTATGATGTAAGTATACACTTGAAATGATAATAAATCAACATATTTGCGCATATCGATCGCATCGAGGAAATAGATGAGAACGCCAACCGGCTTGCTTAACAAGCTCATCCGGCCATCCGTAGGGGCCGGTTCACCGCGCCCATCGCCGATTTATCGGCCCTCGCTGCCTGTACCTCCTATGCATACAATCAAATGATCTCTTGATATGCACTAATTGCTCAACCCGTCTCCTCAAGCCGGCCAAGTTCTGGTAAGTAGGACTGCAGCCGCACATAAAGCCCGCGATAGAGTGCAAAACCTGCTTGATAGCGATCAACAACAGCGCTTTGCGGCCGGTAGACCGGTCCTTGAGAGATGAAGCGAGTGATTTCGTTCCAGTCCGTGAACATTCCCACTCCCATTGCAGCTACAAAGGCAGCTCCTAGAGCCGAGGCAGCCTCTCCGGCTACCACCTGCACCGGAAGGTTTGTCACATCCGCAGCAATCTGCATCCATAGCTTGCTCCGGCTTCCGCCATCAGCAGCGCACACGCGCCTGATAGGTCGATGCGCCTCACGCAGTAAAGCGAGGTGGTGCGCGAACCCATAGCAGACGGCTTCAAGTACGGCGCGGTAGAGATGCGCGCGCGTATGGTGCAACATTACCCCGGCAAAGACACCACGGGCAGACGGATCAAAGATAGGTGTCTTCTCGCCCAGGAAATAGGGCAATACGATGATCCCCCCAGCGCCCGGGGGAATAGCTTCAGCTTCAGCGTCCAGAGCTGCTAGAGGTGCCCCTCCTGCCAGCTCACGCGCGAACCATTTCACCAGGGAACCACTGGTGGCCATGCAGCCACTAATGAGCGTGAGACCTGGAATATCATGATAATCGAAGTAGAAATGTGGATCTGGTTCAGGACGGTCGGCACAGTAGAGAATGTCGCCAGCGCCTCCAAATTTCAATAATACATCGCCATGCTGTGTCAACCCCGCAGCCAGCGCCGCCGCTACGTGATCGGCACTTCCGGCCACGACTGGCGTGCCCGCCTGTAAGCCGGTCTGTAGTGCAACCTCCTTGCTGACGCCTCCCACGAGCTCCGTCGGCTGTCGTACCGGTGGCAAGATCGCTGGATCTATACCTGCGTGCTCCAGGTAGGGCACATGCCAGCGATGCCGCCGGACGTCATAGAGTCCGCTCTCCGCGGCCCAGTTTTCCTCCAAAGAGAGTTGACCTGTCAGCCGGTACACAATGAAATCATAGGAGCCGCACAGGTGCGCAGTACGTGCGACAGCACCTGGCTCGTGCCTCCTCAACCAGTTCCAGCGCGGATCGACATTCTGCTGGTTGGGTAAGCCTCCCGTGATTGTGAAAAACTCATCCAGGTTAACATCAGCGTGTAATTGGTTAACCTCGATAATCGATCGCGCGTCATTTTGCTGGATGCTTGCTCGCACCGGCTGACCAGATGCGTCCAACAGCACCATGGCAGGTACCATTCCCGAAGCGCCGATAGCCATGATTTCCCCGGCAGGGATGGTGGTTAGCAATTCGCGTATCGCTTCGATGGAAGTCGTCCACCAGCGCTCCGGGTCCTCCTCGGCCCAACCCGGGTGAGGAGAAAGTAGCTCGTGCGTACGTTCCACCTGCGCGACGATACCACGATCGCGTTCCAGGGCGATCGCTTTGAGGGCTGTTGTGCCGACATCAATCCCAAGCACATAGGAGGAGGCAGCCATACGTTAATCCTCACTTTGCTCGCGTGCCAGGTACACCTCGTCCATGAATCGCCGGACACGCTCGGGATCGACAGGATTCCAGGTGTAACCATCGCGCTTGAGACCCGTACCGACGATCACGCCATCCGCGACTGCCAGGGTTGCCCGCACCGTCTCGATCTTCACTCCTGTATTCGCCAGGACAGGTGTGTTGGGTACCGCCGACTTGGCCTCGCGAATGTGGTCAAGATCGACCTCAGCGCCCGCCATTGCGCCGGAAATGAGAATTGCGTCTGCAAGCGATGAAACGACGACGCTGCGTGCGAGGGCACCGATTGGTCGCTGCGCCAGCGGTCGCACAAACTCCGGCTCAATGTTGAAGAACAGGCGTATATCGTTCTTCACGCTGCTATCTCTCGGTGTACTCGCCGGAGTCGTCACCATTTTGACAGTAAGTGTAGCGGCGATTGCCTTCCCATTCCGACGCCCCCAACTGTATAAGAACTCACCGGCCAACATCTCGATTGCGGGCATTCCGCTATTGTCCGTGGTCGCCGTGCTCTCTATAGTAGTGATAGTCGGCCTTGCCTACGTCGTGCTCAGCTACTCGCAGCTCGGCATTATTCCCTGGCAGGGCTTCGCCTTTATGGGATCGCTGATAGTACTTGGCCTGCTGATTTACTTCATTGCCCGTGCCGTCCGCTCATCCCAGGGTATCAACCTCGACCTCATTTACCGCGAGTTGCCACCCGAGTGAGCCTTAGAGCTAGCTTGAGTGTCTTCTTACTTATGTAAAGCTTCCTCCTTAAATAGGGGTGCAGGGGACTTCGTTCCCTGCCGGGGTTTGGGGTGTCCCCAAGTTTTTTCCTTCTTCGGGGCGGGTGGGCCGTGACGAAGAGGAATTATGAGGGGATGTCAGTCTGCCAACTTGACACCTTTCTACAAAGCAACGTATGCTATCAATACATGCTTCACAAAATGAAGTTATAGAAGGGTCCGCATAAAAACTCTACTAAGGAGAGACCAAGGTTCTATGACCATTAAAGAGAACACCACACCCACCAGCATCAATTTCCACTTTGATCCACTGTGCCCGTTGGCCTGGCGTACAGCACTCTGGATTCGCGAGGTGCGTAAAGTACGCCCGGTTGATGTCACCTGGCGCTTCTTCAGCCTGGAAGTGGTAAACCGCAAGGAGGGAGTCACACCTGATTTCCAGAAGGATGGTAGCTGGGCTGCCCATCGCACACTGGCGCTTGCACGCCGTCAGGGCGGCAATGATGCCGTTGAGCGGCTCTACCTGGCTCTAGGAGCAGCACAACACGGACGCAGGGAGAGCATTAAGGACCTGGCGATAATACAGGCAGCGGCAAAACAGGCTGATCTTGACCCCGGCATCGCGGAGGCTGCCCTGGCTGATGAGAGCACCATTCAGGATGTGCTGGCCGACCACGAGGAGGCGGTCCGCCGCTACCGCGCTTTTGGCGTGCCAACCCTGGCCATCGAAGGCTCCGACGTGGGCTTCTACGGGCCGATTATCCAGTTCGTACCGCGCGGAGAAGATGCCGGGGAGTTGTGGGACTACACCTCCTGGGCACTGCGCCAACCCAACTTATTCGAGTTGAAACGCGATAGAGGCAACGTACGATGGGAGCCAATCGCGGAATAAACAGGGCCATTTCGCGGAGAAAAGGAAATACTGAAGAGCTTGATCAACATCTCTCCATGGGGTAAGCTTATATCTGCTTTATAGTCACTCGTCAGTCAGCCGGCTATTGGCTGCTGACACCTCAACAAAAGGAGAGCAAAATGGCCGAAAGTGTTTACAAGATGATCGAGCTAGTGGGGACAAGCGATGAGTCGTGGGAAAAGGCTGCCGCAGTCGCCATCAATCAGGCTTCAAAGACCTTGCGGGACATTCGGGTCGCTCGCGTTGTCGATCAAGATATCCACATTGAGCCTGGGAAGCCTCTTTCCTACCGTGTGAAGCTAGAGCTCTCGTTCAAGTACGAGGGCGGCCAGTAAGGAGCGAGCCGGAACCGCGTAGAACTATCCCCAGGATCCTCGTAAAAAGAGAGCATAGTGCACACACTTTCTAGGATTGTGCCTGGTCAACCAGGGGATAGAGAAGAGAAAAAATGGGCTATTATGTCTAATGGCCCATTTTTGATCGCATCGTTGCCATATCCCTGATATTCTCAATCGCTCTGCCTTACGCGCCACCATGATCGTTTCTCATTCTATTTTTTTGTCATCATACACAACCATGATTCTTCAGGAAGCGCTCCATACGCACCAGGGCCTCTTCAAGTCTATCTTCGGAAGTACAGTAAGCGCAGCGCACATACCCCTTACCGGCATTGCCAAATGAGCTGCCCGGAACGACCGCTACGCTCTCCTCAAAGAGCAATTTCTCGGAAAACTCCTCGTCGCTCATGCCCGTGGACGAAATACATGGGAAAGTGTAGAAAGCTCCGCGTGGCTCACAGGTCGGCAGCCCGATGCGATTGAGACCATCAACAAACAGGCGGCGGCGCCGAGCATAGGCAGCATGCATCATCCGCACATCTCCTTCGCCGTGACGCAGCGCCTCCAATGCTGCCTCTTGCGCAGAAGTACCTGCACACATGATGGTATACTGGTGGACCTTCAGCATAGCTTCC
>Ga0207646_10003448_pt1 | contig 17855 bp, 17 predicted proteins | sample KBSK5502metaG_FD_184343 | JGI IMG/M metagenome (GOLD analysis project Ga0207646, IMG submission 184343) | Corn, switchgrass and miscanthus rhizosphere microbial communities from Kellogg Biological Station, Michigan, USA - KBS K5-50-2 metaG... | ecosystem: Host-associated > Plants > Roots >...
AGACTTTGGCTACGCGGACACCGTCGCCCCTGGTCCACATCGGCCTGAGATATGGGCGTGCGTTGCTTGCTAAAGAATCGGAAGCGAGAGGTCTCTACGAAATTGCCCTCAAGGCCGAACCAAGGTGGCCCTTCGACCGTGCGCGGCTGCAGATGTCGTACGGGAGCTGGCTGCGGCGTCAGCGGCGCATCACGGAATCGAGGCCGTACCTGCGTGAAGCACACGATACCTTTGTGTCGTTAGGGCTTCAGCCGTGGGCGGACAGGGCTCGCGCTGAGTTGCGTGCTTCGGGTGAGCGCACGCCCGAGCCCAGCAATACGGTGCGGCACGCACTCTCGCCTCAAGAGCTACAGATCGCTCAACTGGCGGCGGCGGGCCTTTCCAATCGGGAGATCGCGGACCGGCTGTTCCTGTCGCATCGCACGGTGGGCGCTCACCTGTACCGCGTTTACCCAAAACTCGGCATCGTGTCGCGCTCCGAACTTGGTCAGGCCCTCGCGTCGATCTATGACAATGGATCGAGGCGGCGATGAGGGAGGTCACGGGTGGGGCTGGCCAGCCCACTGGCACCGAAGAAAATGTGTCCATACTGACTCGATTAGTCGGGCGGGTCGCTCAATCGGCTCGAACCGCCGCGTCGACGGGTTACCTCTTGCTATGTATGTCGTCCTTGGTCATTCTCGCCTGAATCAGGGCACCGGCCATTCCTTCTGGAACTGGCCCTTGCCCATTACGGTAGTCGGGGCGACGATAGGCGCATGAAGGGAGCTGGAATCCGTGAGATTGGAGGTCAAGTGCAACTATTGGAGTTGCCTGACCCGCCAAACCCCAAGCCGGATGAGATTGTCATTGAAGTCCGAGCCGCAGGTGCAGCCAACTGGGATGAAATCGTTCGCACCGGAGGTTGGGATGTCGGGATCAAGCCGCCAATGGCACTGGGCGTGTCGGCTAGTGGTGTAGTTCGCGCGGTCGGTAAGGGGGTCCGCCGCTTCCACGTGGGCGACGATGTACTGACCCACCCTCTGCCCTTGAGACATCAAGGCGCCTGGGCGCAACAGCTTGTCGCCGCAGAAAGCACCGTTGCCCGGAAACCGACGCGCATGTCATGGGAGGAGGCTGGATTTTTTCCCGTGCCAGCACTGACCGCGAGCCAGGTGCTGACAAAGACGGTCGACGTGCGTCCGGGCGAATTTATCCTCATCCATGGAGCTGGTGGCGTCACGGGCGGAATGCTCGTCGCCGTTGCCTCGGAGCTCGGGGCACAGGTGATCGCAACCGCCAGCCCGGGTAACGCAGGGCGGGTCCAATCCTATGGAGCAACTGCGGTGGTCGACTACCACGCTGACAATTGGCGGCAGGACGTCCGTCGGATCGCGGGCGAGGGTGGTGTTCGGATAGCGGTCAACGCCGTTGGTGGCGCTGCCCCGAGCCTGATGGCATTGGTGGCAAATGGAGGAAAGCTCACAACCATCACGAGCGATGGCCCGGCAACGGAGCGCGGTGTCGGCGTTGTGAACTTCTACGTAAGCCCGGATGGGGAAGCGCTCGACCGGCTCGCCGTTGACTTCGTAGACCGGCACCTGACCCTCCCAATTGCCGCCGTCCATAGGCTGTCCGAAGCCGGAGCGGCTCTCCAAGTGGCCGTTGCCGGAAAAGCCCGCGGTGCTGTCGTGATCGATCCAACGCAGTGACCTGGCTGGCGCGACCGGGTCGTTGACATAGACGGGAACCCTACCCAAGGCTCTCATGCGGTAATTGGCGACCCCAACCAGACGAGTTTCGAACTGGAACTGAATTCAGAAACGGCGGACTGGCTTGTTAGCGCATCGAGAGCGAACGGGTAACGGACGGTCGGCGGAAGCACAGCGGACGCGCGACTGACGGTCGTGTCGTCGCGACCGCCACCCCACGTGAGGAGTCACACGGTTGGCGCAGAAACGCCGACCAGGTCAAGGTGGCCCGCCACGATTAGCTGCCTAGGGCCACAGGCAAACGTGGGGTGATGACGGTTTGTCGACCCGCCGCTACGATCCCTGCTTCCCAACCAGGGGCGCGTCCACCAGCTGGCGGTCTGATCTCGTCGATGTCAAGTCCAGCGCGCGTGATGAGCCACGAAATTATGGAGTTCGAGTTCCACATTTCGCCTACCTTCAGTTCGTCACGTCCCCACACATGGATTGGCACCTCAGGAACAGCGTCTAGCAAGCGTTTGGCCATGCCGAGGTCGTTGCTAAGGTGTCGCGGACTGTCGACCGCCTCATCGAGGTCAGGGATTACCCCGTCCAGCCAGCGACGTACCTCGTAACTAAAGATGGAAAAGTGGCGAGCCCAACGCGCACCTACGGGCCCTTCGGCTACGACACCGCGGTCACGCCCATGCCCATCTATAACGGGCGTTTGCTCGATGACGTAGCGCCCCTCTGGCACGAACACCTGCAGAGCTGAGTGATAGAGGTCACAAGGCGGGCGGCGCTGAGCCTTGGCCGCCATAGCCTCATATACCTTTCCATTCAATCGCACAAAGTTTCCGCCCGCGCCTAACGGGAGCCAGTACAGATCGATCGCGGTTTGGGGCTTCAAGCCGCCTTCGCCCGATCGCTTGCTCAAGGTAACCGATGCTCTTGTGTTTCCGAATTGTGAGTTGTAGATCACGAGGCTCTCCCTTGCGTTCCTCCTTAAGCTTTTGCGGCCTGACGGGGCCGGATATATAGGCGGTAGAAAACCTCGACAACTGCGCCAACGACCACGCCGCCCGCCACGGCGGCCAGGATATTCAAACCGTTTACGACTGGCCCGTAGCCCGGATACAGAATGACCCATGCCCAAATGCCCAGTTCTGCACCTCCTCCTTGAGTTGCCGACACCACATCAGCTGAAGCCCTGCGACATCGTGATCGTCCCAGGCCATTGAGAGATCCGGCAGAGCCCAATGGCCCGCCTTCTGCGGGACGATTGGCACCCTCGATCTCCGGCGCCAGTCGCGCCGAGCTGGGTGTCAGGAAATGATCCTCTGGAGACACCAATACTGATCTCGGTTAGATTCGCCGCGACCGTAACCGCCTATGTTTCTGGAAGCCAGGGCCCATCCGCGGCTTCGTCGCCATACCAATCTCGGGGCCACGCCGTTATTGCGAGGCCGTCATTGCGAGGGTCGGGACTCCGGGTTCTGGTCCAAGAATGCCGACCAGCCCTCAATCGAGTCCCCGAAGCGGACTGAAGTCCTTCGCGAGGCGGGACTTTGGACTCTCCCGCCGAGACGGACGTGACCGTATAACCAAGGCAACCGGCCACGCCAGACGGAAATTATCCTGGAGGTATTCACGATGAACGAGTCCGCGTTCGACGCACTCGCCAAACCACAATCGCGACGCGCGTTCCTAGCGGCTGGAGCCTTGGGTGGGGCTACCGCGCTGTTGGCCGGCTGCGGCGTGGCCGCAACCGCCTCGCCAACGCAGTCGAAAGGCAAGGCAAGCCTTTACCTGACCATCGCGACCCCGAGCATGCTCGGGACTGATGACATGCCCGCCTACCTTCCGGCCTTTCCATCGATCCCCGCCCACACCCGAGTACGGGTCGAAATCGTCAACTTCGATGATGCGACGCCGCTCACTGGCGAGCTAGCGCAATTCGCCAAGGTCAAGGGCACAGTCGGAGGCAGTATCCAGGTTGAGGCTCTCGACGAGAAAAATCCGAATGCAACGACCGCTTCCCAGACCGTTACTGCGCTCGATCCGCAGAATGTGTCACACACATTCACCGTCGCCAAACTTGGCGTCAACATTCCAGTCGCAGCAAAAGCGCGGACCATCTTCGAGATTCAGACAGGCGCTCCGGGCGTGTACGACTGGCGGTGCAACGACCCATGCGGCCAGGGGAACGGCGGCTGGGGCGGCGCGATGGCCGCCGACGGTTACATGATGGGCAAACTCACTCTCGAGTAGGGCAGCTGACGCCTAGAGGAAACGTAGTAGGGAGGCGGCGGATATGCCACCGCCTCCGTTGCTTGTCGCTCGACATTCCGCGCAGCCCCAGCGGGTTCGGGCACCCGTCGGTGTGGATTCGACCGGCACTGCTGCGCCCGGGATTGGGCTCTTAATAATCCTTTTCGGGCGCTTTGTGAATATGCGCAGCCCGGTTCGAAACTTGTTCTGGATGGCGACCCCGAGCGGACTCTGGGGCGCAAATACCACCGGTCCTTCTTAAATACGTTTGATAGATGGCCTCGCTAATAGAAGCAAACACCGAGTAAGCGGTTGCGCTGCGCTGGGGGCAATTCGGGTTCGTTTCCGCCTTACGTCAAGAAATTACCCCAAGTCAGCCAGGCATCCGCCGCTGCGACCAATTGGCAGAGCTGGGCAGAGCAACGAAAGGCGGTCGTCGACGCACCATGGTCCGCACCTCCGTGTCATCGTCGACGACTAGCAACAACCGTTGATTCGCAAGATTCCCCTTTTGGCCGCGGTCCCTCCGCCCTGCCGCCCCCACGCTTACTGCGGCCTAAGCTGATATCAGTATTATCACATAAGTCGGAGGAGAGTCGCCGGGCGGAGCCTCGAGAAAACGGGGCAGGACGGAATCCGGGCTAGCGCTACTTGGTCCCAACGACCATAGAGTCAGGGCCTGCCAGACTATTTTGCGTATGCATGGGTTCGCTGGCCGTCGGTCCGAGGTTGACTAGGCGTCTCGGACCATCTGGTAGGTGAGGTAGGCAAGGTCGCGTGCGACGATCCGGGTAGCGAGTAGCCGCATCGGTCTCTTTTTGCTCGTCTCGCCGAAAAGGCGCTCGCCGGCCCCGAGCACAACTGGGTAAATCATCAGTCGCAGCTCATCGACGAGGTCGTGCTCCATCAGCATGTGCAGGAGCTGGAAGCTCGCGGCGAGTACGATCTCCCCGTTTAGCTCCTGCTTCAGCTTCGACACCTCTGCTACCACGTCGCCCTTTACTACCGTCGTGTTGTTCCAGCTGGGATCTTCAAGAGTCGAGGACACGACGTACTTGGGCAGGCTGTTCAACCTGTCTGCCAACGGGCCACTTCGCGATGGCCAGCGCGCTGCGAGGAACTCGTAGCTCCGCCGACCCAACAGGAAGGCCTCAGCGCCCAGCGCCTCGTCGAGCGCGACCTTGGCCGCTTCTTCGCGGCCCTGGTCGCCAATACGACCGATCCAGCCGCCGAGCCTGAAGCCCTCGACCCCGGCCGGGTCCTGGATAACTCCGTCGAGCGTTACGTTCTCGCTGATCACGATCTTTCCCATGTCGGTTCTCCACTCCTTGGACTCGTTACTTAACTCCCGTACTCATCGTGGCGGCGGAGCCACATCTGCCACTCACCGCCCTCATCACGGCCTTTCGGAACCCGGTCAAGGATCGCGTAGTAGCTCATTAGGAACTCCACACCACGGGCGCCGGCCGAGTAGGTGAGGTAGACGGCCCCATCGTCCAAGGCGAAGACGCTAAAGCCCGGGCTTTCGGTCAGGTAACCGATTACGTCGGTGCCGGTCTCGCGCGCATTGCGCGAGACGATTGGCGGCATCTCGGCCTCGACCGCCGGCGTGAGCCACCCCCGCGTCTGCTCCTCGCTGGCCGAGAAACCGAGGTCGACATTGAATTCCGTGTTGGCCGACGACACCCAGGGGAAGGACCAGCCCATCCGCCGCTTGTACGCCTGCAACTTCTCGATTGGAGCCTGTGAGACGAAGACCATGGTCACGTCGCGCCCGTGAAGGTGCGAGAGAATGCCATTGACGGCGTCCGCGATCGAAGAGTTCGGCGGATCGCCGGCCCGGTAGGTCGGACCGAACATGAAGTGGTAGACGACCAGTTGGCTGCGGCCGTCAAACAGCTCCGCCAGCGTCCGCGTGCCATCGTCGGTGTCGAACCGGTATTCCTTAGCAACCCGGACCCACGGCAGCTCGTGCCGCTGCCGGGCGATCTCGTCGCCCAGCCGTGTGTGCTCCTTTTCGCGTGCAAGCAACTTGACGCGTGCAGCAACCGACTCTTCACGTGTTCCGACCCTGTGATTCGTCATGGTTTTGCTCATTGCTTCTCCTCTAAATTTGTTGTACTGGTGTGATTCGCTCCGGCCGTCAACAGAGGACCTGCCTCGTTACTCGTTTTTGGCACTTACGCTCTTTAAGACACCGACGCGGCCAGGAACGGAACGGCCGATTCTTTTCGCCGCCAACCGGTGTCGTTACGGGTGATGGGAGTGACAGTTAGCCGCCTGACCAGCAAACGATCGTGAGCGACACGGCGCTCAGCCGCGCCCGCGCGGGCGACCAGGACGCCTTCCAGGACCTGATCGACCCGTACCGAGCCGAGCTGCAGCTGCACTGCTACCGAATTCTCGGCTCGCTGCAGGATGCCGAGGACCAGCTGCAAGAGACGCTGCTAGCAGCGTGGCGCGGGCTGATCAGGTTCGAGGAGCGCACCTCGCTGCGCAGCTGGCTGTACCGCATCGCGACGAATCGCTGCCTGAACGCACTTCGCGACCGCAGACGCCGCCCACAGGAGGTGCCACCGATGGCCGAGCCGCCCGAGCCCACTCGCAGAGTCGAGCCGATCTGGCTCGAGCCGTACCCTGACGTCCTGCTCGAAGGACTCGCGGACACCACCCCGGGGCCGGAGGCACGTTACGAGACGAGAGAGTCGGTCGGACTCGCATTCATGGCGGCATTGCAACATTTGCCGCCACGCCAGCGAGCCGCGGTCGTGCTCCGTGATGTGCTCGGCTTCCACACGGTCGAGGTCGCCGAGATGCTTGAAAGCAGCGAAGCCTCCGTCAAAGGGGCGTTGCAGCGGGCGCGGACGACGATCGACGAATGCATACCCCCTGGCGCGCGCGAGCACGCACCCCTGCCGCGTTCGGCGCGGGAGCGTGAGCTCCTCAGCCGCTTTGCCGACGCGGTCGAGCGCGGCGACACCCCAAGCATCGTCTCAATGCTCACGGAGGATGCCTGGCTCACCATGCCACCCGAACCGTACGAGTACCAAGGCGGGCAGGCGATCGCCACGTTCCTGCAGGATCGCGCAGCCCGACGCGGCGCGCACCTTCAGCTCGTACCCACGCGCGCCAACGGCCAACCCGCCTTCGGCTGCTACCTCCCTGATGCGCAAGCGCCCATATCACGCGCGTACGGACTGATGGTCCTCACGCTCAGCGACGACTCCATCTCGGCCATCACCTGGTTCGGCGAGCGCAGCCTCGTTCCCCGATTCGGACTCCCACGAACGCTACCTGAGCAGGAATAAAATTGTGGACACTCCATCACGCTTTCCTCAAAGTCGGATAGCTGATCACGCTCAGGCCTCGAGCGCCGCGACGGGTCGCATACCGGTGGTCGCGATCGGCTGGAAACCAAAGGGAATCGCCCGGCCGCAGGAACTGCTCTTGACCAATCGGGCCGATCTCGAGCGTGCCGGCGATACACAGAACGAACTCCTCGGTCCCGACCTGGTGGGGCCCCGACCGGTAATCGCCCCCGACCGGTAACTCGAGCGCCAGGATCTCCGTCCGATGCGGCCGCCCTTCCGTCAACAGCATCTCCCCGGCAAGCCCTGACTTGGACGCAAAGGGAGCACCCTGGCCCGCGCGAAGGAACCTGGTGCGTGGCGGCTCCGCCTCACCCAAGAGCACTCCCAGCGACAAGCCCAAGGCCCCCGCTAGCCGCCATAGCGTCTCCAACGACGGATTTCCCGCGCCCGCCTCAATGGTCGAGAGGTTAGCCTTCGACACCCCGCTCTTCGCAGCCAGCGTTCCAAGCGACAGCCGAGCCGCCTCACGATGGGCGCGGATTGAACGCCCCAACTGCTGCGCAGGACCCAAGGCGTGCGCACGCGACACCGCTCCGATCACGCCACCTACTATACTGAACGATCGGTCGCCCTGACGAACAGCAACCGGCATCGCCAGAGAAGCGGAAAGCTAGCAAGGAGGGAGCTCTATGGCTAAGTCCAAGCAGGTGGTCTTCACCGACAAGGCGGTGAAACCAGTCGGACCGTACTCGCAGGCCGTACGTGCCGGCGACTTCCTGTTCATCTCCGGTACGGTTCCGGTGGATCCCGTGACCGGCCAGGTCGTTGCTCGTGAGATCGCTGTCCAGACCCGGCAGGTCTTCGACAGCATCAAGGCAATTTTGATGGCCGTCGGCGCGACCATGGATGATCTCGTGAAGGTCACGATTCACTTGCACGACGCGCGCGACTGGCCGGCGATGAACGAGGTATATCGCACCTATTTCACTAGCTACCTGCCTGCCCGAATGGCATTTGAGGGGAAGCCACCTCTTGATTACCTCATAGACGTGGACGCCATCGCGTACCTACCCGCATAGGCCACGCCGTCGGGCGACTTCGGCTCGGGCCGAGATCCATAGCGTGTGCGGCTGGTCGCGCTCGCCATGCAACTCGAGCATGCCGTGGACCAGGTCCTCCACCGTCCCGCCCTTCTTCGCGAGGGTGGTGAAGTCACGCAGGTACCGCTGGCTGGCCGCGAGGTTTTCTGGCAGGTCCGCCGCCCCCACGCTCTTGTGACCGGCGACGACGATCTTCGCGTTCAACGCGGCGACCACGTCGATGCTGGCGATCCAGGCCCCCCGCTTCGCCTCATCGGCCTCGTACATCATCATGTGCACGTTGTTGTAGACCACATCACCGCCGACAACCGCGTTGGCAGACGGCACGTGGAATATCGTCGAACCCGCAACGTCACCCTGGCCAACGTGGATCAGGTTGACGACGTCACCGTCCACCAGGATCTCGTCAATGTTCAGCACCTCGGGCAGCACGGGCGTCTCCGGGAGTTCGCCCGGGAACCGCGACGTCCAATACTTGCTCGTCTTGTTGAACTCCTCCCAAGCGGCGCGACCTACAACCTCCGCGACAAGGCTTTCCGCGATAAGTCCCTTGCCGCCATTTCCGATGAGGAAGCCCGCTGGGACTATGCCACCTCAACTCCCGGCATGAGTCCGGTTCAAGCTTTGGAGCTCATCAGGGGGCTTGCAGCTGCGATCCAGGAGACGAGCCCCGAGGCTCAGCGGGAGGTCGTCCTGCGTGTATTCCGGCGGATCGCTATTCGAGATGACCAGGTCGTGGACGTAGACCTGAACCCGGTCTACGCCGAGGCTTTCAGGTGGTATTTACGACCCCAACCGGATAAGTTTCGACCTGAATCTGAATACCAACCCTGAGCTTTGGCTTGTTGGCACGGTCAGCGGACGCTTAACGGACGCTCGGCGGACGCCTAGAGGACGGTCAGCGAATGGGCTTTCTGCGGCTTTGCAATCCGAATCCCCGACATCGCGGTCGGCCCTGAACCCGGCTTGACTCTGCTGACAGGTGCCCCCATAGTCGGATCCGGAGGAGGACTCGCTCCGGGGTGGATGTAACCTTTCGCCGGCCGGGGCTCCCTTTACATTTGGTGAAAGCTGCGGTCGCTGATGCGAACCGGAGTGCCATCGAGGCGCTATACCGTACGCATGGCGATCGCGTCTGGCGAGCAGCATGGGCATTCGCGCACGATCCCGACGTGGCAAGCGATGCGGTGGCCGAGGCTTTCGCGCAAGCCCTGGCTCGGGGTGATGCCATAACGTCGCCCGCAGCATGGATCTGGCGTGCCGTTTTTCGCATCGCAGGGGGAATGCTGCAAGAACGCCGCAGCTTGGTGCGCCTCAGCCATGGTGGGTCCTACGAGATGACGGAGGTCGACCACGAGCTGGTCTGGGCTCTGCAGCGGCTCCCGCCGCATCAGCGCGCCACGCTCATCCTTTTTTACTATGCCGATCGCCCGATCAATGAGATCGCCGACATCCTGCAGTCCAGCAGCATCGCGGTTCGGGTTAATTTGAGCCGCGGCCGTAAGCGGCTGCGATTAATCTTGGAGAACCGCGGTGATTGATCTCAAGGATCGATTCACTGAACTCGATCGGATGCCTGCGCCCGATCTCGATCGATTGATCACTGCGCGCGCGCGACAACTGGCGAAGGTCCCCGGCGCCCTCGGTTCTGAGGACCCTGGAGCACGACGCGCAGGCACCCGCCCAGTTGAGCTACTGGCGACTGTCGCCATCCTGGCCCTCGCCGTCGGCGTGGCTGCGTTGATGCAGTGGCGGCTGATGAGCCCGTCGAGACAGGTGCGGCCTTCGCCATCACCGACACCAACCAGTCTGGTACAGGCACCCTCCGCAGGCACCGTGGTTTTCTCGGGTTCTGCCTGCACTTATAAGGGACCACCGAGGATCTGGGTCGACCATGTCTCGGTCGCCCTTTCCAACCAGACCGCCAGGGATGCTCATTTTGATTTCTTCCGGCTCAACCAGGGACACAGTTATTTAGAATTCGCGGCCCACATCCGGGAGGAACAGCAACGAAGCCAGGCAGGCCAGTCATCTCTGGGTTATCCGGACTTCGCCACCTTCCTCTTCACGGATGTCATCAAGCCGCAGGAGACGCAATCCCTTTACCTACCCACAGATGTCGCCACCTATGTCATCGCCTGCATTCCCTGGAACGACAGCCAGCCAGCCGGTATTTTTGCCGCCGGTCCAGTAACCGTTTCACCGTGAGGCTCAGTGCCCTTGTGGCCAACAGATGTAACGTTTCACGTCCTCGCGCGTCCCTTAACAGCAAATGGAAGTACGAGCTTCAGGCGCCTGGGCGGTTCGGAAAATGGTCGTTCTCTGCCTACTGCTGTCCAGTGCGTGCGGCGGTGCCGTGAACGCGACGCCGGCGACCACCGGGAAGGTGCCTGAGGCCGGAACCTTTACCCTGACAGATTCTGGCTGCCAGTACGACGCAACTGCGCGCGTGGCATCGGGGTCCTTCTCCGCTCGGGTGGCGAACAACACTGCCGATCGCGCTCACTTCGATTTGTGGAAGCTGAACGCTAGACACAGCTACGCCGAACTACTGGCACATGTCAACGAAGAGGGGCGTCGACTACGATCGCAGCAACCGCAGCTAGGACACCCGGAGTTCGCTTCTCTGGTTCGGACTGTCCCGGTAGAGGCGCAGGCATCGGGTGTACTAACAGCCGACGCTGGGGCCGGAATCTACGGCATGGCATGCATTCGCTGGAAGCTCGCGGAAGAAGGCCCCCTGGATATGTATCCCGCCGGTCCGCTCATGGTTGGCCAATAAGTCCAGGTATTCGGGCGGATCGCCACTCGAGACGACCAGGTGGTCGACGTCGACCTGAATCCCGTCTACGCCGAGGCTCTCAGGTGGTAATTGGCGACCCCGAGCGCACTCGGGGGCGCACATACCACCGATACTTCGTAAATACGCTTGATACAGCGACCGACTAACGAAACCGGTCAGTCGAATGGCCCGATGGCTTGGAAGACAAGGAGCGCGAGCATTCGCTCTCCGCCCAAGAAAATGAACCCCTTCTTTTCGCATCCTGACTCCACCGAATCGGAACGTCCGGGAACTAGTCCTTTATGTATCAGGCGGCGATTGAATCCAGGTCCGACTTAGGCTTTCCATATATTCCAAGGAGCGCGAGCTCCTTGTGCGACGCGTCAAGCAAACGGAGCGTCTTTGAGGCCGAGCTCCCGGCCGAGGGTGAGTGCGCGCTCCTCGACCTCTAGGGCTTCAGCCGTGCGGCGCAGCGCTCGCAACGCCTTCGCCCGGTCGTATAGTGCGCGGGCAAGCGCTGGCCGTGCCTCCATCTCGTCGAAGAGCCGGACCGTGTTCTCAAAGTCCGCGAGCGCCGCCGACCAGTCCGGCGGCGACTGGAGTGCGAAGGTACGGCCACGCGACCACAACACCCGCGCCTCGCCGTAGCGGTCATTCATGCTACGCGCGGCGCCCAGGGCCTCCTTCCAGCCGGCTTCGCCGGCGGGCAGATCTCCGAGCTGCGCGTAGCTTGAGGCCAGGAGCCCCTTGGTCAGCGTGCGGAAGGGTGCCATGTTGGTTACCATGGCGAGTTCGTCGCCGCGCTCGAGCGGGAGTTTCGCCGAGGTGGCGTCGTCCTTTGCCATGGTCGCTGAGCCGAACATCACGTTGGCCGCGACGACGCACGCATATGCGCCAAGCGCCTCGGCACGCGCCGAGCACTGGAACGCCTGCTGCGCTGCCCTATCGAGCTCGCCGCGTTCGTAGTTGATGGTGGATTGCGTGATGTCGAGGTCGACGCGCGAGATCTCATCGGCGCGAGCGGCCTGGTGCGTGCCGCGGGCGACGATCTCCTCGGCGGCATCGAACTCGCCAAGTCGCGCGTATGTCATGGCGAGGAAGTCGGCGATCATCGCGTTCGAATGCGGATCGCTGTTCTGGTCCATGTCGTTAAGTGCGGCCTGCATCTCGTTCGCCCCTTCGCGCAGCCGGCCTGTAAAGGCGGCGCTGGCGCCCATCATCGCCCGCGGCAATGCCGACGCGCGCGCGTCCTTTAGCGAGCCTGCGATCGTGATAGCGCGCTCCATCGCACGCGCGAGGTCTGGGCTCGTCTCGGGGACCTCGCCGCGCTGGCGGCGAAGGTAGGCAATCCAGAAGTATGCCTCGCCACGGAGCTGGGCCTCGGCGTTCTCGCCGGAAGCCACCGCCATCTCCAGCTCATCGACCTCATGCCCGCTCGTCCTGAATCCCCACGAAGCCTTGGCCTCGCCTAGCGCCCCTCGCAGACGCAGCTCGCCCTGCGATTCGTCCGCCAGGCCGTTCGCGCGGCTATAGAAGCCGATCGCCTCGCGGTTGGCGAAGCGCTCGAGTGCGTGGTCCCCTGCCATCACGAGGTACTCGGCGGCGCGGGCGTTCTCGCCGGCCTGCTCGAAGTGCAGCGCGAGCACGCTGGCCAGCTCGCGCTCGCGGTCGGGATGCTGCGCAAAGATGGCCTCGGCGGCGGCGCGGTGTAGGGTACGGCGGTCCTGCTTGAGCAGCGAGGCATACGCGGCCTCCTGCACGAGGGCGTGGCGGAAGAGGTACTCGAGCTCGGGCTGCAGAGCGGCGATCTGGATGAGGCCGCTTGCCTCTAGGCGGCCGAGCTCCTCGCGCGCGCTCATTGCGTCGGCCCTAGCAGCCTCTCGAGGATTGTGACACCGAACTGGCGGCCGATCACCGAGGCGACGCGCAGAGTACGCCGGCTCTCGGCGGGCAGGCGGTCGATGCGCGCAAGCAGCAGGCCGTGGAGCGTGTCGGGGATTTCGATTCCGGCAACTGTATCGGTGGCGATCCAGCGGTCGCCCTGGCGGGCGACCGCGCCGCGGTCGATGAGCATGCGGATCACCTCCTCGACGAAGAAGGGATTGCCCTCGGCCCTGGCGAGAATCAGGTCGCGCGTCTCATCGGCCAGCGATTCGATGGTGAGCAGGTTGCTGACCAGGGTGCGGCTGTCGTCGATGGACAGGGGGTCGAGGCGCATCTCGGTGAGGGCGTCGCCGTAAATCTCGCGCGCGCCCGCGATGAGTCGCCAGCCGCCTGCCGTGCGCTCCTGACGCGAACTCAGGATGAAGAGGATCGGGAGGCCAGCCACCGTCGGCAGCAGGGTGAGGAGAGAGTCGGTGGACGCGGGGTCGGCCCAGTGCAGGTCGTCGCACACGATTACCACTGGGCCGGACGAGGCGGCCCCGCGGACGATCTGGATCGCCGCCGCGTTGTAGCGCTTAATCGTCTCGACCTCGAGGTTGGAGATGCGGGCTCGCGTGTCGGGGCTGAGCTTCAAGGACAGTAGGTGGCCGAGATAGGCATAGTTCTCGCGCCAGTCCTGAGCGCCACTAGACTGCAGGAACGATTCGAGCGCACGCGCCACCTGGGGCTCGTCCGTGGACTCAGTCACGCCGATGAAGGAGCGGACGAGGTCCAGCAGCAGGTGGTAGGGCATGGTCTCGCCGTACGAGAGGCAGCGGCCCTCGATCCATCGTTGGGGACCGTCTTGGCCTTCGAGGCTTGTACGGAGTTCGCCGAGCAGGCGGCTCTTCCCCATTCCTGGCTCGCCGAGGATGCAGGCGACGCGACCCTGCCCGGCTTTGACTATCTGGAACAGCTGCTCGAGCTGGCGGAGCTGCGAGTCGCGGCCGACCATGGGCGAGCTGACACCGTCGAGGCCGCGGCTGTGCACGGCGCCCCCTTTGAGGCTGGTGATCTCGTAGGCACGGACGGTTGCCGATTTGCCCTTGAGCTCAAGCTGACCGACGTCGTCGGCCTCGACGAGCCCGCTGACGAAGCGGTGGGTGGCCGCGGTGATGAGGACGCTGCCGGGGCGCGCGGCGGCCTGCAAGCGGGCGGCCACGTTGACGGTGTCACCCATCGCGGTGTACTCGGAGGCGGCCTCGGTGCCAACGATGCCGACGACGACCGGACCAGTATTGATGCCAACCCTCACCCGAAGCTTGCCAGCTTCTGAAATGTAGTTGCTCGCGTCGAGCTCGTCGATGACGCGAACGAGGTCGAGGCCGCAACGCACGGCGCGCTCGGGGTCGTCCTCGTGGGCGGTCGGTGCGCCGAAGAAGGCGAGGACTCCATCGCCCATCAGGCGGGCAATGGTGCCGCCGTAGCCCGCGATGGTCCGGTTCATGCGCTGGAAAGCCTCGCCAACGAGGGTGGTCCAATCCTCGGGATCGAGCCTCTCCGCGATTGAGGTCGACCCCGCAATGTCGGCAAACAGAACCGTGATGGGGCGGCGCTCGCTGACTCCGGCTCCTCGCGCCCGATCGTCAACAGCTGAAATGGTCATCCCGGGGAAATGGTAAGGCCAACGCTACTCGCGTTCCACAAGCCCGCGTCAGGCCTGTAACTGGATTTGGGACGTCCCCGACGGGTTGACCAGGAGAAGACCCGAACACTGATCCGCCTCCACACGAGCGGCGACATTTCCTATGAAGAGTTCAGAGGCGAGCGATCGCTGAATGAAGCAGCCCAGCGGGAACTTCGGGATCGGGTTAGCCACGCACGGGCTGGCTTCGAGGAGGCTCGCGACATCACCACTGGTCTGGCGATCCTGTCGAGCCTTGAGATCATCTGGGACCGGTGCGAGACGGAGGAACGACGTCGACAATTCGCCGTGCTTTTGTTCACGCGTGACCGTCGATCGGTACTCACGGCCCGCGACTGGGCTCTTAATAATCCTCTTTTCAGGCGGTTTTTGAATACGCGCAGCCCGGTTCGAAAGGTGTTCTGGTTGGCGACCCCGACCGGACAAGTTTCGAACTCGACCTTAATCTAAACCTCAGAATCTGGCTCTTGGCAAGCGGTCGGAAGCCATCAGCGAACGCGCGCTAGTGGTGAAGCATCGGATCGGCTGCGTGCACGGCTGGCGCCAACGGTTTCAAGGAGGTAACGATGTCGGCAGAGGAGAACAAGGCGATCGTTCGGCACTTCTATGAGGAGGTCTGGAACAAGGGCAACTACGCCGTGGCCGATGCCCTGTTTGCCCTTGACGGTGTACGCCACGACCACGCCACGGCTGGCCCGAACAATCCCGAGATTCAGAAAGGAGCAGCGGCGGCGAACCTGCACCTGACGGTTGAGAACATCGTGGCCGAGGGCGACTGGGTCGCAGCCCGGTGGCGAATAGAGGGAACGCATCGCCAGACCGGCAAGCAGCATTAACGACTACACCGCACAAAACATGTGGCGCTCGACGATTTTTCCTTCCTTAAGCAACAACCGGGACGATCTCATGGTGTTTCATGAACTCGGCTTGATCCCTTCGCGAGCGGACCTCTGGAAGCAGGCTGGTCTTAAGTCGTCCCCTTACATCCAAGACGGAACGGCCCGAGCCCAGCAACCGGGGTCCCAGGGGCCGCAGGTCGATTGAGGCGAAGGGAGGCAAAGTCGTCGGGATCAAGCAGCTCGCTCATCGACATTGTGCACGCAACCAACGATGGGAAAGATGTGAATCTGGCCGTTGCCGTGTGGAGACATCGGCACCAAGGTTTTCCAGGGGAATGTTATGGCGACCCCGAGCGGATTCGAACCGCCGATCTCCTCCGTGACAGGGAGGCATGTTAGACCGCTACACCACGGGGCCGCGGAAGCCCAAGTATATATAGGTTGCCGAATCTAATCCCGGCTGCTCGGCGCCTCTTTCCCGATCACAAAGCGCTCAATGACCTCGGCTACTCCGGCCTCGTCGACCGTCCCGGTGACGTGCCTCGCGAGGGCTTTAAGCGCTGCCGGAGCGTTGCCCATGGCCACGCCGAACCCTGCCCAGCGAACCATGTCCTCGTCATTGGTGTTGTCGCCAATGGCACATACCTCCGCCTGGGCAATGCCAAGCCGATCCGCCACCATAGCGAGCGCCCGGGACTTGGACACCTCCGGATTGACGACTTCGACGAACCAATCCAGTGACCGCGTCACCCGTGCGACGTCGCCCATCCAGGCAGCCAGTTCGGTCATTCGGGCGGGCACACTTTCGGGATCCAGATCCACGAGCACCATTTTGGTCGCGTCCTGGTGCACCCATTTGGACAGTGGCCCGACCACCTGATAGGGAACCATCCCGATCTTGGCGTAGAGGTCCGCTTCGGGCCGGGCGCGCGCCGTATAGACAAGTTCATCCACGTAGACGTTGACATGCCAGTCCTTCGGCTCAGCGAGCGCGAGCACTCGTTGCTGCATGGGTACCGTGAGCTCGCACCGGTACCACACCGCGCCGCTCGCAATCTCGCGCACCACCGCGCCCTGGTAGTTGATGATCGGCCCCATCAGGCCGAGGGGCTCGGCAAATCGGAGCGAGGACTTGAACATGCGGCCGGTGGCCAGCACGACCGTAACCCCTGCCGCCGATGCCGCCTTCACCGCGGCCACGTCGCGCGGGTTCATCACGAGATCGTGGTTGACCAACGTGCCATCGAGATCGATGGCCAGGAGCCGGATCGTCACCTAGCGATGGACGGCGAGCGCTTCCGGGTTGACCAGGTTGGGCGGGGTTTGGCCGTCGACCGCGGCGATCAGGTTCTTCGCCGCCGTCTCCGCCATGGCGGCGCGCGCCGTGACCGTTGCGCTTCCGAGGTGTGGCAGCAACACGGCGTTCCAGCAATCGATCAGGCCCGGCTCCGTCTTCGGCTCGTGCTCGTAGACATCGAGACCCGCGCCTTTGATCCAGCCTTCTTTGAGTGCCCGCACCAGGGCTTTCTCATCCACGATCGGTCCGCGCGCCGCATTGATCAGGTAGTGCTCCGGCCCCATCAACTTGAGCTCGCGCTCGCTGATCATGTGCCGGGTTTGGTCATTCAGGTCGGCGTGGATCGTCACGTAGTCGGCCTTGCGCAGCAGCTCATCGAGGGGCACATATTGGGCGCGAAGCTCGGACTCCACCTCGGGACTCGCGCGACGAGCATCCGAATAGAGGATCGACATGTTGAAGCCCAGGCCACGGCGCGCCACCGCCTGCCCGATGCGGCCGAAGCCGATGATGCCAAGCACCTGGCCGTGCACGTCGCTACCCAGTAGGAGGTCGGCCTTCCAGCCCTTGAACTTTCCCTCCCGGAGGAACCGGTCCGACTCCGCGACCCGCCGAGCCACCGCCAGGATCAACGCGAACGCCAGGTCGGCGGTAGCGTCGGTCAGGACGCCGGGGGTGTTCGTAACCAGGACGCGGCGGCGCGTTGCAGCCGCAACATCCACGTTGTTGTAGCCAACCGCGTAGTTTGCCACCACTCGCAGATGAGGCGCTGCCGCCATGATCTCGTCGGTGATCGGGACGTTGACCATGCCGATGATGCCGAGCGGGTCCGCCTCCGCAATGTGCTTCTTGAGCACCTCGGGCGGCATTCCTTCGGCCTCCATCATCGTGACCTCGAACCGCTCCTTGAGCATATCGATGCCGGGCGACGGCAGCGGTAGCGTCACGAAGACGCGGCTCATTTGGGACGCCGGACGCGCAGGTCGAGCAGCATGATTTCCATGGCGAGCCGTGGAT
>Ga0207646_10003449_pt1 | contig 17855 bp, 21 predicted proteins | sample KBSK5502metaG_FD_184343 | JGI IMG/M metagenome (GOLD analysis project Ga0207646, IMG submission 184343) | Corn, switchgrass and miscanthus rhizosphere microbial communities from Kellogg Biological Station, Michigan, USA - KBS K5-50-2 metaG... | ecosystem: Host-associated > Plants > Roots >...
CGACCGTGTTGGCGCAGAGGTTGTAGCGGCCGGCCCGGCAGTGCCGGCAATGGCCGCAGACGACGTGCCCCTCGCCGCTGACCACGTCGCCGACCTGGAGGTCGCGGACGTTGCTGCCGAGCTCGAGGACCGTGCCGACGAACTCGTGGCCGACGATCAGCGGCGGCTTGATCGTCCGGGCGGCCCACGGATCCCACGACTCGATGTGGAGATCCGTCCCGCAGACGCCCGTCTTGCGAACGGCGATCCGGACGTCGTTGATCCCCATCGGGGGCTCGGGGACGTCCGTGAGCTCGAGTCCCGGGCCGGCAGCGGTTTTCACGAGGGCGCGCATGAGACAGAGTGTGCCGCGTCGCCGTTCCAGACGCCGGCGATGCCGGCATGAGTCGCGCGGCGACTCAGATCCGGACCGGCCACGCGCGCCGGTGTCGCGATTGGCGCCCCGCCGAGCGTGGCCGCTTCGGATCCGAGTCGCGTGCCGACTCGCGGGTTACGCCGGTCGTGGGTCGTCGGTCCAGTCGACGATCGGGTTCTCGACCGAGCCGATTCCCTCGATCTCGCAACGAACCCGGTCACCCGGCTCGAGGAACACCGGCGGGTCGCGGAAGACCCCGACCCCCGACGGCGTCCCCGTCGCGATGACGTCGCCCGGCTCGAGCGTGATGTGGCGACTGATGAAGGCGATCAGCTGCGGGATCCCGAAGATCATGTCGGCCGTCGTTCCGTCCTGCATCGGCTGTGCCGCGCCGGCGCCCGGTCGGCCCGGGCCGGGGATCCGCCAGCTCCGGAGACGCAGGCCCGCGGCCGGATCGATCTCGTCGGCGGTGACGAAGACCGGGCCCACGGGCAGGAAGGTGTCGCTGCCCTTCGCCCGAAGCCACTGCCCGTCGCCCTTCTCGCCGTCGCGGAGGGCGGCCTTGTTGCCCTGCCAGTCACGGGCCGAGACGTCGTTGACCACGACGTAGCCCGCGACATGATCCATGGCGTCGGCGACGGCCACCCGCCGCGCGCGTCGGCCGATCACCACCCCGAGCTCGACCTCCAGGTCGAGTGCGTGCGTGCCCTCGGGTCGGACGACCGGCTCGCCGTCGGCGATGACCGCGTTCGCGAACTTCGCGAAGAGGAGCGGCCATTCGGGCGCCTCGCGACCGGCGCCCTCGGCGACGTGGTCGCGGTAGTTCAGCCCGACGCAGACGATCTTGCCGGGCGACGGGTGGTAGTCGGTCACCCGCATCGGAACCTCCGCTAGCTCGCGCTGGGCGACGGCTCCGGGCTCGCACTCGAGGCCGCGGACGCGTCGGCCGACGGCACGTCCGACGCGGATGCGGCGGGCGCGTTCGACGCGGAAGGCGCGGCCGACGGCGAGGCCGACGGCGCGATCCGAGCCTTGCAGCCGGTCACGTCCTCGGGCGGCGCGATCAGCGCGCCGTCCTTGTCGAGCCGCTCGTCCTCCTCGTTGAAGAACCGGATCGCCAGCGCCGGATCCCAGGTGTCCATGAAGAGCACGCGATCCCAGACGAGGACCGCGTAGGGGTGGGTCATCGAGTCGAACGGCGCGATGACCGGCCCGATCTGGCCCGGCGGGACCTGGCAGATCGGGCTGGTCGGGAAGGTGTTGAAGAAGTCCTGGAACGCCTTCAGGCCGTCGGCAGAGGCTCCCGGGCTGTTGCTCTGGTAGAGCACGACGAGACCGCCGTGCTCGAGGTTGTGGATCCAGTTCGGTGGTCCCACGTCGTCACCGGGCTTGTAGACCCGTGGCTGGATCGGACCCTTGCCGGCCTGGTTGATGTGGTTGCCCGACGCCGGTGGGCAGAACAGGTACTTCTGCGGCCGGCTGACGCTATGGCTGTTGCCCATGTCGTCCTCGGCGAAGCCGAGCCGGACGCCGCTGGCGCCCGGGGATACGGTCGGTGTCGGCGACGGATTGAACTCGCTCCCGCACGCGTAGACGGGCTGCGTCGCGCTGATGAAGACGACACCGACGACGACGGCGAGGACGGCAACCGCCGCGATCCCGATCAGGACCGCTCGGTACTTCTCGAGGAAGGTCGGCTCGTGGTAGCGGCGGACACGCTCCCGCCGGCCCGCCCGGGCAGCAGGCGGCTGCCGCCGGGTGCCCGAGGCGACCGGCACGCCGGCGCCGGGGCCGGATGTGGGAGCCGCGCTCGATGCGTCGTCGCCTGTGGCCGGCCGACTGCCGGCGGCGCCGAGGCGTCTGCTCTCTCGGGCCGCGCGCGCAGCGCGGCGTGACTCCTTGCTCACGGTTCGGTCGTGCCTCGTCTCGGTTCAGGTGGGGGGCACGTCGCGCGGATGGCGCACGTGCACGCGCGAGGCCAGCCCGCGCGGACTGCGCAAGGGTACGTCATCCGGTCGGCGGGGCGGCGCGGCCTCCGCGGACGGCGGGCTGGTCACCGCTCGGCGGCCGGCTCTCACTCCTCGCTGAGGTACGTCCGCACCTCCGGTGCCAGGAGGCCCCGGAAGAGGAGCGCGGCCAGGGCGCCGATGAAAATCGTCTGGGGGACGAGACCCGCCAGGAGGAGATACACGAGCAGGGGCAGGGTCAGGCTCGCCAGGCCGAGCGCGAGTCCACGCGATGCCTGCTTTCGCTGGAGCACCAGCGTCGTCGTGAAGATCGTGTAGGCGAGCAGCACCATGACGACGACCCCGGGACCGCTCACGGGTGCGCCGATCGCGAGGTCGATCACGTACCGCAGCGAGAGCCCGATCGCGGCGAGCAGGACGAAGGCATAGGCGAGGAACAGGCGGATGCCGCCCGGCATCTCGCGAACGCGGTCGACCATGCCGGGATCGTGCCATGTCGCCGGCCGGGTCGCACGCAGCGGTCCCCTCGGCGGGAGATCGTCCCGCCCGATGGGCGATCGATGCCGAACGAGCCGGCGACGCCGACCGGTTCGTATACTTCCGCCCCGTGTCGGATCTTCCCGTCACCCTCCCCCCGACGATGGCGTCGACGCTCCTCGCTGCCCTGGATCGTGAGCGCAAGATCGAGCGCGCCCTCGAGGCCCTCGGACCGATCGCCGGCCGAGACGTCCTCATCTTCGGCGCCGGCGACGCGGAGCTCGCGCGACTGGCCGCCGTCGGAGCGCGAGCCCGACCGCTGCCGGTCGACGCCCGGGCGCCGTGGCCGATCGGCGACGGCTCGGCCGACACGATTGTCAGTGCCTGGTCGGCGTTCCGCGGCGTCGAGGCCGCCGAGCTGGCCGAGGTCGACCGGATCCTGCGCCCGAACGGCCGCCTCCTCGTCGTCCACGACTACGGCCGTGACGACGTGTCCCGCCTGCGCGGTGACCAGCCCGAGTACGGGCCCTGGAGCCGGCGCGACGGACCGTTCGTTCGGAACGGCTTCAAGATCCGGGTCCTCCATTGCTTCTGGACGTTCGAGACGACCGAGGAGGCGGGGGCCTTCCTCGCAGACGCGTTCGGCGAAGCGGGTCGAACGATGGCGGCGAGCCTGAAACGGCCGCGGCTCTCGTACAACGTGGCGATCTATCACCGCACCCGGGGTGGACGAACCGGCGAACGCGAGCTGGCGGCCACGTCCCCTTAGACCGGCGCCTCGGTCCTCGACACGTCCGGGGTCGACCCGTTGCCGGCGGCGCCGGTCTCGTGGTCGCCATTGGCCGGCCCCTGGAGGTCCACGCCGGTCGTCTCGATCGACCGCCCCGGGCCTACCGCGACCGGGGCCCGCCCGACGATCGAGCGGTACATCGTCTCGACGTCGTCGACCATCCGCGCAACGGTGAACCGCTGCTCCGCGGCGCGGCGGCAATCGCGGCGATCGATCTCGGGGAGACGGGCGATCGCGTCGGCCATGCCGTCGACGTCGTCCACGACGAACCCGGTTCGGCCGTCCTCGACGACCTCCGGCACGCTCGCCCGCCGGAACCCGATGACCGGCGTCCCCGACGCCAGCGCCTCGACCATGACGAGGCCGAAGGGCTCGTCCCACTCGATCGGGAAGAGCAGCGCGTCGGCGCCGGACAGGAGTGCGCGTTTCGCGTCCGCGTCGACCTCACCGACATAGCGGATCCGGTCGCCGTCGATCCAGGGCTCGATCGCCGCGCGCGCGTGCTCCGCGTCGACCGGGTCGATCTTGCCGGCCAGGATCAGCCGCCGGCTCGTCTTGCGCGCGGCCTGGATCGCCCGGTCGGCGCCCTTCGACGGACTGAACCGCCCGAGGAACAGGAGATAGCCCTCCGGTTTCGCGACGTCGAAGCTCGCGACGTCGATCCCGTGGTGAATCGGGGGCAGGGCGCCGCGCTCCGGGAACGTCGCGGCGCTGGCGGCCGAGACGGCGTGGTGGAACCAGGGGTAGGCATCCCAGATCGGCTGGGTCCGCGCCACGAAGGGGTTGTGCATCGTCGAGACCACGGGGGTTGCCGCCGTCTCGAGGACGACCATCCCCTCGAGGCCGGCGTGGTTGTGGACAATGTCGAACGCACCCCGCCGCTCTTCGAGGAGGCACGCCTGGGCGTTCGCGAGCTGCAGGTACTCGGCGTGGTGGAGCCCGTCGTCCGTCCGGTCGCCGTACCGGACCGGCTCCGGCGTCACGCTCCGCAGCCGCGCGGTCGTCGACGAGTCACCCGTCGCGAAGAGCGTCACGTCGTGGCCGCGCCGAACCAGCTCCTCGGTGAGCAGGTGCACGACGAGCTCCGTCCCACCGTAGGTCCGTGGTGGGACGCGCTCGTAGGTCGGCGCGAGCTGGGCGATCCGCAATGTGTCTCCCCCTGGGGTGCGTGGGGCATTCTACCGACCCTGCTACCCTCCGCCCTGATGAGCGTCCAATACCCGCAGCCAGCCAGGCGCCGCGCGGCATCGACAGAACCCGAGCCGGAGCCGGCGGGTCGCCGGATCGGCCCGATCCCGGTGACAGTCACGGGTGTCCTGATCGCGATCGCCATGGTCGCGTCGCTGCTGTACCTCGCCTACGCGATCACGGTCCGGGACGCGTCGCAGATCCCACTGCTGGCTTCCGGTGCGGTCGTCCTCGGCATCGTCTTCGCGGCCGTCGCCTTCGTGGGAGCCCGCGCCGCCTGGCGTTCGAGCATCGGCGGCCGTGACGGGCGGGCGTTCGCCCATGCCATTGTCGGGGGCTTCGCGTCCCTGATCGCGGCGGCCTGCTTCGCCGGCGCGTTCATCCTCGCCCTGCTGAGCCAGACGCCGTCGACGTAGGTTCCTTGCCGCCGCGGTTGTGCCTTCCCGGGCCGGGCCGATCCCCCGCAGAGATTGTTTTCCGAGCCTGCAGCCGACCCGATCCTGGGTCGACGCCGATCGATCTCCGTGAGGCATCACTCCACGAGCTGCGGGTTGCGAACCCGCCCGTTCGATCCCCGTCCAGCATCATCTGAGCGCCCTTCGACGCCTGGCGGCCCGTTCGCATCGAAAACAATCCCTGGCAGGCATCGCGGATCCGGACTTGCCTCTCTCAGGGCACCCCATGAGCTGATCGCGGTGCTCGCTTTGCTACACTCGGCGGCGCTTCGCCCTCATCGTCTAGAGGCCTAGGACGCCACCCTTTCAAGGTGGAGATCAGGGGTTCGAATCCCCTTGGGGGCACTCCCGCTGTTTTTCGAAGAACGGGCGGACGGGGTGGCGGCCAGACAATCGAGTCGAGCCGGGCGAAAGGCAGCGTCAATGGTGCCGAGGAGGGCTGCCGCCAGAAGGGTACGTGCTTGTCGTACTTCGAGGCCACGGAACGTTCTCCGACCTGAAGCACCCGACACGGACCTGCACGGGCCGACACGATTGTTCCATCGTGTGTCATCGGGCAGCTCTCAGGGCCCACGTCCGCGGTGACCGTCCGACCGTCTCTGGGCCATCCCAGCCTCCCAGGAGGCCGGTGTTGAGTCGGCCTGTCCCGCGGAACGTCGGCGCTCACGATCCGCGCGAGCTTCCGAAGCGGTGGGCGATGTAGAGCCGTTCGGGCGTGGATCAACGGACCAACGAGCGACCTCCTGACGTTGAGGGGCGACGACGCGTACCGGGCGACTGTCGGTTCGCAAGACCAATTACCGCCGCGCACGTAAGGCAGCCCTCGGTGCAACGCGGGTGCCGAGCCGTTGCGGGCTCGCACCACATGCGGGACGGTCCTGACCCGATCCACCTTCGATGGCGACATACTGTCCGCAGAAGCGCACGAGCCCCGGGGATCGGCGTAGCGAAAGTCGTTGGAGGATCGCATGCCCAGACCCCGGCTGGCTCTGGTCGTCGTCGCGTCGCTCAGCCTGTTGCTCGCCGCGTCGGGCACAACTAGCGCGTCGCAGACGACCAGGCATCTCAACATGCTCGATGACTGCGATGCGGTCTCGTTCAACGCCGTGATCGGACCAGGCACCTGCACCAGGGCGGACCCGGGTACCTCGTTCCAGGATTTTATCGGTCAACTGTTGGCGACCGGCCAGGCTCCAGCGTGGCGCTTTTCGCCGACCTCACTGCAGCTGTCGGCCGGCGCCTCGATCGTGGCCTTCAACAAAGGCGGCGAGGACCATACCTTCACGGAGGTCGCGAACTTCGGCGGCGGTTGCGTCCAGGTGCTGGACGACCTGCTCGGCCTGTCGCCTGTCCCGGAATGCGGGAATCCGGCCCTGTTCCCCGGCACCCTCGTCGAACAAGGCGACAGCCTCCAAACCGCCCCACTGGCGCCGGGCGTGCACCTCTTCGAGTGCCTGATCCACCCGTGGATGCGAGCCACGGTGACGGTCGGGTAGGCCAGAAAATCAAGGGGTAAAGGGTCGCTCTTCGACTCACTTTGGCCCGCCGCTCCGCACGTCGGCTCTCGTGACAGCTGGGCCGTCGACGACGGCGGGCCTCAATCAGCTTGCCTTGTGATTGGCCAGTGAAACGGCACGATCTCGCCATCGTGATGCCCCTCCATGCCACGCGAGTACCTCGTCTTGTCGAGGTGGCGTGTGCCAATCGGAGACGCCAAAGAGACGACGGTCGCTAGATTGGGGATTGACCGTCGGCGCGATTGCGCTGCGGCTGAAAGGGGGCTCAGTCATGGGCGGACCAGGGGACAAGCCGCTGAAAGTCATGACGCCATTCAACGAGGTCGACGTCGGGAAGGCATTCGGCGAAGAGCCTCTCCATGTCATGACGCCGTTCAACGAGGCCGACGTCGGGAAAGCGCCCGCTCCACCGGTCACGCAACCGCTCCAGGACACGGCGTCCTACACGATCCGCACGAAGCCGCCGGATGGAGCCGTTACGTCTTTCTCCAGTCATGGTCCACGGACCGCTGACGACTACGACAACGCGATCTTCGTGATGGCCCCTGACGGAAACGGGACGTTCCAATTCCTCGGGAAGCAAGCCTTCCCGATCCGGGGCATGGGCACCGTCTCGGCCGCCGAAGTGCGGGTCTCATTCGAGGCGCCGAACCGAGGCATGCGCGGCGCCTTCGTCGTTCCGCGCAATGGTCAGACAGGTGAAGTGAAGCTTTCGAACCAGTCGGACCAACTCGTTGCCCGGGCGACCGTCGGCGTGTCGATCGACGTGGGTTCGGTAGGAGAGGCGTCGTCTGACTGACTGGCGGTGATCGCGCGCGCGAGGCGTTTCTCGATGACGGCGACCGCCCGCAGGTTCTCGCCGAAACGATCAAGCGTCGAGATCCGAGCGTCATCCGCTCGATACCGGGCACGGTCCGCCACGGTCTCGTCGTATATGCCAGGATCTGCTTCGCCAGCGGTTTGTCGCTCAGCCTCAGCTTTGCGCCTCGGCATCACGCCACGTACCAGGCAAGAGGATCATCATCGGACAGCGGATGGGTGCTCGAATCCCCTCGGGGGCACTTCCGCGTTCCGCTCGGTCGAACAGCCGTTTCCGCCACATGAGTGGGATCGTGTTCGTGGCCACACGGTGGTCCCTGATCCCGACTGGCAAACCCCCGGCCTACACTCGCACGGTGAGCGACCCGAATGCCGCCGCCGCTTCGATCGCGGATCCGGTCCTCCGCGCGTTGCGCCGGACGCGCCAGGTTCGCCAGTTCACGGACGAGCCCGTGACCGAGACCGATCTCACCGCGATCCTCGAGGTGGCGCGCTGGACGGGCAGCTCGACCAACCGTCAGCCATGGATGTTCATCATCATCCGCGACCGCGCCGACCGCGAGCGCCTGGCCGAGCTCGCCCCGTATGCGAGGCACGTCGCCAAATCGGCCGTGGCGATCGCCATTGCGATGAGCGGCGAAAACCCCGAGTGGGACGCCTACGACGAGGGACGGGTCGCGGAGCGGATCCTTGTCGCCGCGGGTTCGCTTGGCCTCGGCGCCGGGATCGGCTGGGCGGAGGACACCGAACGGCCCGGGGTCGCTGCCTTGCTCGGTCTGACCGCGCCCCAGTTCGTCCGGACGATCATCTCCCTCGGCCACCCGTCGGAGCGCGCGCGCCAGCCACGCTCAGCACCGGGAACCGCCCGGCGCCCCCTTGCTGAGCTGATCCGCGAGCGCTGAGGTGAGCCGAACGGCCTTGTCCGCCAGTCCTACGCCTTCTGTTCGGTCCGACGCCACACGGCCACGAACGAAAGCACCAAGCCAGCGAGTGCCCAGGCGAGGACCAGTGGGAACTTCACGTCCTGAGGCGCGAGATCGCTCTGGATCGCGTAGATGATCAGCCCCGCGGACACTGCATAGGCGGTTCCGATCAGGAGGTTTGGCACGTTCACTCCTTGGCCAGCTCGCGCCCTCTCCGATGGAAGTGCCCCTGCAGGAGTCGCCTGATCGTTCAGGTGACCCACCTTCGAATGGCCTAGCCCGGATCGAGCACGAACAACTGCCGCTGTCTCCAAGACCTGAGGCGTTGGAACCTATTCCTGTACCGTCTCTGGGCCATCTCGTCTGACATTCGACGTGATGCAACCCTGCCGCACAGGGCCGCGCCGTGAGACGAAAGGGGAGTTCGAGTCAGCAGGCCCTGGGCGCCCGTTCGAGCGGACGCATCAGCCTCCTTCGGGGGTGCCGTCGTCGCCGATGAGGGACGGGACGTCATCTTCGGGCGCCCCGGCATCCTCGGGGATCGGTTCGATTGGCGGATCGTCCTCCATCCCGTCGTGGGGATCGTCGGGCAGGTCGGCGACCGGGACCTCGATCTCTTCCGGTTCGTCCTGGTCAAGCATCAGACATACCTCGCCATCGTGAAGTGATTGGGCTGGAACGCCTGGCCGGAACGCTTCCCCGCGACGATCGAGTACCACCAGATGCCACCGTGCTTGGAGCGCGTGCACTCGTAGGTCGCGAGAGTCACGGCGCCGAGCACGTTCCCCTGGATCCGCGAGTAGAGCCGCACCGGACCGCCGCTGATGACGACCTTGTAGTGGTGGGCGGCCGCGGCCGGTTGGGACTGGTCGTCAGCTGGCTGGGGCCACTGGCCGAAGTTCGCCCGGTAGGCCCGGCAGAAGTCCACGGCGCCGTGATTGATCGTCTGGCCGTTGTGGTACTGGTAGAGATGGATGAACGGTGCGATCTTGCCGCCGCTCCAGGCGTACGTCTGCCAGAACCAGCGAGCGGTCGCGTTGTCGTGGCACCGAGTGACGACGCGCAATCCACCGTACACGCCGATCCGATCGCGGCCGAGGACCGAGGCCGCCCCCTTCAGGTAGGCATCGATCGCCGGCTGCTGGTCGGCGGAGGCGTCGAAGTCGACGGCGAAGTAGATCGGGACCGCCGTCGGGATGCCAAGCGCCGCAGCGGCGTTCCGAGCCGACTGGCCATCGACCGTACCGGCGGCCTGACCGCCAAGCGCACGCCCTTTCGTGGTCTCGAACACGAGAGCGATCGTGAGGCCGTGGCCGTGGTAGTCCGCCGCCTCGGCGGCGGTCAGGGCCTTGCCGTCGCCCGTGAGATAGCGCACGACGAAGCGCTTTCCGGACGCAACCAGTGCCGCGCCTCCGGGGCGGGCCCAACTGAAGTCGACACCTTCGATGGTCATCATCCTGCCCTCCGTTCCGCCGGACCGCCCGCGGCGGTCCTTCCCACGACCGACACGTCGCACTCGCGCCTCGATCGGGTCGGGTGGGTTGTCGTGTCGCTGCCGCCATTCCGGTCAGGACACTGGTTCATCGAGGACATCGCCAGTGGGAGTTGGCGGCCACCCGCGATGTTTGGCATGAGTGGACCATGACGCCCGACCGTCTTCCACGCGTCTCGGATGTGGCGGCTGAGAAGGTCGTACCGAGAGCCGCCGTTGAATCCGGGGTCTGTCGTGCTGGTGTGCTTGGATGAGACGCCGAGAAGACGCTCGCGTGCTCCACTTGCTCGACGAAGCTCCGAGGGCGCGGAGGATCGTTCGATGCGGATCGCGTCATTCAACGTCGAGAGCCTGTTCGATCGCCCGAAGGCGATGAACCTGGGCAGTTGGGCCGCGGGCAAGCCCATCCTGAACAAGCAGGCGGAACTGAATGGGCTCCTCGGCGAGGGGGTCTACACCAAGGCGTTCAAGACTCGGATGGTCCAGTTGCTCAGGGACCTCGGGCTCGCCAACAGCGACGAGGGCCACTCGTTCGCGAGGCTCCGCCAGAACCGGGGCCACCTGCTGAAGCGAGCGGGCGGCAAGATCATCATCACGGCTCACGGCCGCAATGACTGGATCGGGTGGGTCGAGCTCAAGACCGAGCCGGTGGACGAGGTCGCGACCGAGAACACGGCCCGGGTGATCAACGACGTCGGGGCCGACATCCAGGCCGTGGTCGAGGCCGACAACCGTGTGGCCCTGCGCGAGTTCTCCGATGCGATGCTGAAAAAGGTCGGTGGGGCGCCGTTCGAGCACGTCATGCTGATCGACGGCAACGACCTGCGCGGCATCGACGTCGGCATCCTGACCCGAACCGGCTACGAGCTCACCTCGATCGCTTCGCATGTCGAGGACACGGATGCTGTCGGCCGGATCTTCAGCCGCGACTGTCCCGCGTACACGATCCGGACCCCGGGCGGGGCCGAGATCGTCGTCCTCGTCAATCATCTGAAGAGCAAGGGGTTCGGTAGCCAGGCGGCCAACAACGCGCTCCGCCTCCGCCAGGCCACTCGGGTGAAGGCAATCTACGATGGCCTCCGGAAGGGTGGCCATGCCAACGTCGTCGTCTGCGGCGACTTCAACGACGTCCCGACGGCGGTCACCCTGCAGCCGCTCCTGAACGGGACCGATCTCAAGGACGTATCCGCCCACCCGACCTTCGTTGACGGCGGTCATCAGGGGACGTTCGGCGCCTGCTCCCTGTCAGAGAAGTTCGACTACATCCTCTTGTCGCCCGCGCTGTTCGCACTCGTGACCGGCGGCGGCGTGTTCCGCCGCGGGGCGTGGGGCAAGACCGGCAAGAGATGGCCCATCTACCCGAGCATGACGAAGGAAGTGCAGGCGGCGTCCGACCATTGCGCCGTCTTCGTCGACCTCAGTCTCTGACCGAGAACCCGCGATCGCGGCCCTGGGAAGACAGGACCGCACAGAGCGTTCCTTCTGCATGGTCCGGACGACTGGCCCGAGCCGACGCGACGGTCTTCGGCATCGGCCGCCGCGCCCGGCCTCCCTGCTACCATCCCGCCGATGGAGATCATGGGGATCCGGATCGACACCGTCGTCGAGGACAACGTCGCGAAGCGCTGCGACGGCTGCCTCGAGGTCATCGACGGAGTTCCCTGGCGGATCAACCTCCTCGACACCGTGACGACCGAGGTCGCGGTGCCCTGGACGGACACCCCCGCGATCAACCCCGGCCCGTTCCAGTTCCACGCCGACGAGGCCCACGTCCGGAGCTGGATGGCCGACCGCGGCTACCTCTTCTGCCGGAAGGGCCGCGTCCGCGAGATCATGCGGCCGATCCCCGTGCCGGGCCCCGACGGCGCCGTCCGCTGGGGCCTCTGTGACGGGATCCATCGGGACGACCACGAGCTGATCCCCGCCTGATCGACTGCCGAACGGCGTCGCGGATCCCGGCGAAACCACGCCGACAAACCCGCTGCGGACGACGTCGCACGATCCGATTGACGGGCGCCTGCCGCGCCTCGTATTCTGCGCAGAGTCCGCCGAACCACGGACCCAGATTTACCCACATTCGCCCGCGAGGTCCGTTTCGACGTGTGCGCCGCCGTTCGAACGCCGTCTGTCCATGCGGGGACCCGACCCGTCGGCCGTCCGCTCTCCCTCGGGCCCGCCAGCCGGCTCCTCGGCGTCGACCCCGACACGCTCCGGCGCTGGGCAGATGAAGGCCGGATCGAGGCGTTCACGACGGCCGGCGGCCACCGTCGGTTCGACCCCGCCACGGTCGAGCGGATCCTCGAGGCCCGCCGGCACGACGCGACGATCCGCCTTGCGACCCTGGGCGCGACGACCGACCGTCTCGCCCGCGCGTATCGCCGTGGCTACGCATCCGCGAGCGACGTCGGCGAGGTCCGGGACGCCGTGCCCGCACCGGATCGCGATGCCTTCCGCGACAGCGGCCGGGCGCTCGTCGGCGCGCTGCTCGCCCATCTCGACGCGCCCGACGACGCCGCCCGCGAGGCGGCCGAGCAGACCGCGGTCGACGCCACGGACGATCTCGCCCGACGGCTGGCCACCGGCGGCATCCGGCTCGGCGATTCCGTCTCCCTGTTCGTTGCCGCGCGGCGCCCGTTCCTGGCCGAGCTCGGCGTGATCGCCCGGCGGCGGTCCCTCGACCCCGACCGACTGGCGACGATCTACGACAGCTCGTCCGCGCTCCTCGACCGGCTGCTCCTCCGCCTCGTCACCGTCCACCAGGAGGTCAATGCCGGATGACGACCTTCCTGACGGGCGTCACCTCGCCGCTCGCATGCATCGTTGCCTTCGCCCTGCTCGATCCGTGGCGCGAGCGTCGTCGGGGCGTCCCGCTCACCTGGGCGCCCGGCGTCGTCTCCCGGACGGACGCCTGATGCCCAGCCCGTGGTTGCCCGGCGCGACGTCGATCCTCGCGCTGGTTCTCGCCGTTGCCCTCCTGGACCAGTGGCGTGAGCGACGCCAGGGGTTCCAGCTGATCTGGGCGATCGGGATGACGTTCTACGGGATCGCGTCCGGGTGCGAGGCGATCGCCGCGGCCGGCACGTGGAACGAGACGCTCTATCGCACGTGGTACCTGACGGGCGCCGTGTGGACGGCGGGCTGGCTCGGGCTCGGGACGGCATTCCTCCTCGGCCGGACCCGCTTCGGATACACCTTCGCGTTCTGCCTGCTCCTCGCGGGCGTCTTCACGCTCCTCACGCAGCGCAAGTTCAACTACGCCGATGCCGGGTCCGCGCCGATCCTGTACCTGATCGGCGCGCTCGTCCTCGCGGCGGCCGTCGCGATCGAGACGTATTTCCAGAACGATCGCTGGCCGGTGCTCGCCGGCGGGGCGGTCATCGGGGCGACCGTCCTGTCGCTCGTCCTGATGCTGACGGTGACGCTGCCCGCACCGGGCTATGCCCTGGACCCGGCGACCGGCGTCCCGACGGGCGACCTGTTCCCGGGCACGATCCGGCTGCTGACGCCGTTCCTGAACATCACCGGCGGTCTCGCGCTCGCCTTCGGCGCCCTCTTCTCCGCCTACATGTTCATGCCGAAGCGGCGGGTCCTCGCGTACTCCCTCGACCCGAACCAGGCCGGCGACCAGTTCCTCTTCAATCTCCTGATCTCCCCGGTGGCGATCGTCGTCAACTTCGTGGCGTCCGTTCCGGGCGCAGTCCGCGCGCTGTTCGCCGGGCGTCTCCACAGCCGCGTCCTGGCGACGATCCTGATCGCGCTCGGCGGGTTCCTCGCGAGCGGCGGCGACGCGCTCAACCGGTTCGGGGTCACGAACTACTTCCAGGTTGGGAAGTTCCTCGCGTTGGTCCTGATCCTGCTGGGGTTCCTGATCTCCATCGAGGCTTTCCGGGAGATCCGCGTGCCGTTCACGTCGATCGTCCTTCGCGGGGCACGTCGGGAGCATGCCGGAGCGGCTGACGAGGGATCGGATCGGGGCGAACCCGAGGGCGCCGCGGACCCTGCCGGCGGATAGGGCCCGGGTCGGGCACGCCGCCCGTACCATTCCCGAGTGGCCGACCGTTCCGTCCTCAGCGGGTCGCTGATCGTCATCCTCGCCGCCAGCGGGTTCGGGATCCTCGGACCCCTGGCGCGGTTCGCCTACGACGACGGCTTCGACCCGCTCTCCTTCGTCGCCTGGCGGGCCACAATCGGGGTGCTCGTCATCTTCCTCGTCGTGCTCGCCCGGCGGTCGCGGGGCGTTGCCATCGTCAACCCCCTCGACCTGCCGCGCGCGGACTCGGTCGGCCTGCTCGTGGTCGGGCTGGCCGGCCTGACCCTCAACGTCGCGATGTTCTACGCGTTCGGGCTCGGCTCGGTCGCGCTCGTCCTGCTCGCCTTCTACACCTATCCCGCGATGGTCGCGGTCGTCGCCTCAGCGCTCGGCCACGAGCAGCTCGACGGCGCCCGCATCCTGGCGCTCCTCCTCGCGCTGGCCGGCATGGTCCTCGTCGTCGTGGGCGGGTTGGACCCGACGGCTGGCGTCACGATCCATCCCCTCGGGATCGCTCTCGGTCTGCTCGCGGCGGCGTTCCAGACGATCTTCGTGACCATCAGCCGCACCCGCTTCTCGACGATGCCGGCGGAGCAGGCGATGAGCTGGCTGATCCTGATCTCGGCCGTGGCCTGCATCCTCCTCACGCTTGCGACGGGCGGCAACCTCGGCGCGCCGTTCGGGAACCCGCGGGCGTTCGGGATCGCGGCGATCGCGGGGATCGTCGGCGCCGGGATCCCCTCGACGCTCTTCCTCGTCGGCATCCGGACGATCGGCGGGACGCGGGCCGGGATCCTGATGCTGTTCGAGCCGCTCGTCGGCGTGACCCTCGCGGCGCTCCTCCTCCACGAGACGCTCGTGCCGCTCCAGGTCGCCGGCGGCGCCGCGATCCTCGCCGCGGCGCTCCTCCTCCAGCGGTCCGCGCCACCCGGCGAGCGGATCGAGCCCCTCGGCGTCCCGTCCATCGAGCACCCGTGACGCCGATCCGGCAGGATGGAAGCGGACGGGCCGGTGTTGGCCCGACCGGGACCACGGCGCAGCGCACCGGGACCCGGCCGGAACCCGGCGGGAGGTGAGTCCGATGGAGGGATCGCGGATCCGGGTCCTCCTCGTCGACGACCACGGCGTGGTCCGCCGCGGGCTGCGCGGCTACCTCGAGCTGCTCGACGACATCGAGATCGTCGGCGAGGCCGAGAACGGGCTGCGCGCCGTCGAGCTGTCCGACGAGCTCAACCCCGACGTGATCCTCATGGACCTCGTGATGCCCCAGCTCGACGGGATCGGGGCGATCGGCCGGATCAAGACCGCCCAGCCGCAGGTCCAGATCGTCGCCCTGACGAGCTTCATCGAGGAGGACAAGGTCACCGCGGCGCTCGAGGCGGGGGCGAATGGCTTCATCCTGAAGGATGCCGATGCCGACGACGTCGCCACCGCGATCCGGGCCGCCTACAACGACGAGATCCATCTCGACCCGGCCGCCGCCCGGATCCTCGCGAAGGGCATGCGGCATCGGACGGAGCACGAGCCGGTCGAGCACTTGACCGAACGGGAGCTGGAGGTGCTGGCCCTCGTCGGCCGGGGCCGCAGCAACAAGGAGATCGCGACCGACCTCGGGATCACCGAGCGGACCGCCCGGACCCACGTGAGCAACATCCTCGGCAAGCTCGATCTCCAGAGCCGGACGCAGGCCGCGCTCTATGCCGTCGAACGGAAGCTCGTCCACGAGTGACGCGCGGCCGGCCCTCGCGAAGGGCCGGCGGCCGACCTCCACGAGGGTCGCGCGGCCGGATCCGTCGAACCGACGGCCGACCATCGTCTTCCTTCACGGGACCCGACTGACCGGCGCCGAGTGGGCGGTCCAGGTCGCGGCCCTGTCCGACGAATTCGACTGCCTGACCCCGGATCTCCCGGGCCACGGCGACGCCGCCGATGTCCCGTTCTCCGTGGACGTGGCCACGGAGCGGATCGGGGCTCTGATCGAGCAGGATGCGAACGATGGCCGCACGATCCTCGTCGGCCTGTCGCTGGGTGGCTACGTCGCGATGGCCGTGGCCGGACGCTGGCCGGAGCGCGTCGCGGGGCTCGCGATCGCCGGCGCGACGGCGGAGCCGGTCGGACCGCGGGCCATCCTCTTTCGGGGTCTCGCGGCCATCTTCACGATCGTCCCGGAGGGCGCCCTCGACACCGTGAACCGATGGTTCTTCTCCTGGCGCTACGCGCCCGAGATCGCCGAGCCGATCCTCGCCGCCGGCTTCTTCTTCCACGGCGGAGCCGTCGCGGTCCGGAGCCTGATCGGGGAGCGCTTCAAGCCGCGCCTCGCGGCGTACCCGGGACCGTGCCTGATCCTCAACGGCGAGTACGACCTCGTCTTCCGGCCGACCGAGCGCGCGTTCGCCGACGTCGCCGCGAGCCCGAGGCGCGTCCTCATCCGCGGCGCGACGCATCTCTCGAACCTCGACCAGCCGACGGCATTCACCGCGGCGATCCGGCGGTTCGCCCGCTCGCTGGGACCGACTTCGCGACCTCGTTGAGACGCGGCGCCGGGCGCCCGAGGCGGCCGGCGCGACCCCCGATGGTATCCTCGGGCCACCGATCTCGACCCATCCGACCGAGGTTTCATGCGCGTCCGCAAAGCCGTCTTCCCCGCCGCCGGCTGGGGCACCCGCTTCCTCCCCGCGACCAAGGCCCAGCCCAAGGAGATGCTGCCGCTGGTCGACAAGCCGATCATCCAGTACGCGGTCGAGGAGGCGGTCGCCGCGGGCATCGAACAGGTGATCATCGTCACGTCGAGCCAGAAGCGGGCGATCGAGGACCACTTCGACACCTCGTACGAGCTGGAGCGCCTGCTCGAGGAGAAGGGCGACATCGAGATGCTCCGCCAGATCCGGCATATCGCCGACCTGGCCCAGGTCACCTACGTCCGCCAGAAGGAGCAGCTCGGCCTCGGCCACGCGGTCCTCGTCACGAAGGAGATCGTCGGCCACGAGCCGTTCGCGGTGATCCTGAGCGACGACGTCGTCATCGGCGACCGGCCGTGCATCGGCCAGCTGGTCCACGCCTACAACCAGACCCACGGATCGATCGTCGCGGTCATGGAGGTCCCCGATGAGGAGACCCACCGCTACGGGGTGATCGCCGGCGAGGAGGTCGAGGGGGCCCTGAACCACGGCCGGCTCCACAAGGTCAGCCGCCTCGTGGAGAAGCCGAAGCGCGGCGAGGCGCCGTCGAACCTCGCGATCATCGGCCGCTACGTCCTGACACCCAAGATCTTCGACAAGCTCGAGCAGACGCAGAAGGGAGCCGGCGGCGAGATCCAGCTCACCGACGCGATCGAGGCCCTGATGCAGGAGCAGGCGGTCTACGGCTACGAGTTCGAGGGAACGCGCTACGACTGCGGGACCACGATGGGCTGGCTGAAGGCCTCCGTCGAGCTCGCCCTCGAGCGACCCGAGCTGGCCCCGGAGTTCCGGACCTATCTCCGCGAGCTCGAGCTCTAGACCGAGGCGCCTCCGATCGAGGGCCGAGGTTGTTGCGCTGAGCCCCACAAGCGTCGATCGAAGGCGCGGTCGCACGCCGATCGGGGCCCTTCCGGTATCGCTCGTTGCGGTCAGACCCACAGCGGTCGGGGGAACCACCCGCCGGTCGTCGCTTGTGGAGACCACGGCAACGCGGACGGTCGAACGAGCCGCCGCCGCGGCCGTCGCGGCGGCCGTCGTCACCGAAGGGTCACGAACGGCCCGCCCGGACGTCGTACGTTACGATGCCGGTCGGCGCGTCACCGCCGCATCCTCACTTGATCGGGGCGCTGGATCGCGCTGACGCGGAGACCACCGGAGGACCAG
>Ga0207646_10003450_pt1 | contig 17850 bp, 19 predicted proteins | sample KBSK5502metaG_FD_184343 | JGI IMG/M metagenome (GOLD analysis project Ga0207646, IMG submission 184343) | Corn, switchgrass and miscanthus rhizosphere microbial communities from Kellogg Biological Station, Michigan, USA - KBS K5-50-2 metaG... | ecosystem: Host-associated > Plants > Roots >...
GTGCTGTTTCCACATCTGAACGAGCGGCAGCAGCGGCTGGTGCTGGGGCAGGAGGCCCGGCTGCTCGGCCACGGCGGGGTGCGTGCGGTGGCGCGGGCGGCCGGGGTCAGCGAGACCACGGTCCGGGCCGGGGTGTTCGAGTTGGAGGCCGGCGACGATCCGCTGCCGGACGGCCGGGTCCGCAGGCCTGGCGGGGGGCGGCGAGCCGCCGAGGATCTGGATCCGGATTTGGTGCCCGCGCTGCTGGCGCTGGTCGAACCGGACGAACGTGGCGACCCAGTGTCGCCGCTGCGGTGGACCACCAAGTCGCTGCGCAACCTCGCCGAGGAGTTAACCCGCCAGGGTTATCCGGTCTCCGCGCCGACGGTGGGCAGGCTGCTGCGCGAGCAGGGCTTCAGCCTGCAGGCCAACACCAAGACGCTGGAGGGCAAGCAGCATCCTGACCGGGATGCCCAGTTCCGCTATATCAACGAGCAGGTCAAGGCGCACCAGGTGGCTGGGCAGCCGGTGATCAGCGTCGATGCCAAGAAGAAGGAACAGCTCGGGCATCTGCCCAATGCCGGACGCCTATGGCGGCCCAAGGGCGATCCGGTGCAGGTCGAGGACCACTCCTTCTTCTTCACCGGACCGGACGTGCCGCACGCCATCCCGTTCGGCATCTACGACATGACGGCCGATCGCGGCTGGGTGAACGTCGGGGTCGATCACAACACCTCGGCCTTCGCGGTGGCCTCGATCCGTGGCTGGTGGACGGCTCGCGGCCGCCACGACTATCCGAACGCGACCCGGCTGATGGTCACCGCCGACGCCGGCGGCTCCAATAGCTGCCGCTACCGGTTGTGGAAGGCCGAGCTCGCGGACTTCGCCGCCGAGACGGGCCTGGCGATCACGGTCTGCCACTTCCCTCCGGGAACCAGCAAGTGGAACAAGATAGAGCACCGATTGTTCTCCCACATCACGATGAACTGGCGCGGCCGGCCCCTGACCAGCCACGAGGTGGTCGTCAACCTGATCGCCGCCACCCGCACCCACACCGGACTGCGCGTGGACGCCGCCCTGGACACCAGCACCTACCCGCTGGGCGTGTCGGTCAGCACCGAACGCCTCAAGGCGCTACCGATCGCGCCCCACGCCGAGCGGGGAACCTGGAACTACACCATCCACCCCGCCGAACAAGACAGGCAGGCGGCCGCCGGACCCGGCCAGCGGCAGCGCGCCCGCGCCGCGGCCCTGCACGACCTGGCCGATCCCCGGCTGACCGGTATGAGTCGCCGCGAGCTGGAAGAGCTGGCCGCCGAGCTGGCCCCGCTGCAAGACGCCCGCTTCGAACAACGCCACTTCGAACGACGCGGCGGACCCCGCCGCCAGGCCAAGGGCAAGCACGGCCGGCCCATGTTCACCAGCGCCGACCGGGCCCTGATCGCGATTGTCTATCTGCGGCAGACCTGCTCTCAGCTCGTGCTGTCGGAGATGCTGGAAGTCAGCACCGGGCCGATCGCCGAGGCGATCACCGAGACCGGCAAGGTCCTGGCCGAGCGCAGGCACCGTATCGAGCCCACCGTCCTGCGTTTCACCAGCGCGGCAGCGCTGCGGGACTTCCTGGCAACCGACACCGTCCCGAGCCGGCCGAATCGGCTGGCGACCCTGGGCAACCCGGTGCTGACCGGGATGAGCCGGCCGGCGCTGGCGAAGCTGATCGAGCGGCTGGCAACGCAGCAAGCCGCCCAGGCCCAGCGACGCAACCACCGCCGACGGGGCGGGGACCGGCAGAACGCAGCCCGAGGAGGCATCTTCTACGAAAAGATCACCGACGCCGAACGCGTCCTCGCAGTCATCCTCGGCCTGCGCAAGATCTGCACCTGGGAGATCGTGGCCGAACTGTTCGAGGTCAGCCGACGCACCATCGGCAACGCCAGCGCCTGGGTCCGCCCGCTACTGGACCAGGAACAATGCACCATCAGCCGTTCCGCGACCCGCTACTCCAGCGCGGCGGCCGTACTTGCCGCCGTCGCAGCACACGAAAGCGTACCGGCCAGGCCCGAAACGCCACTTTGAATCTTTACGGCTTCACTACCATCGCAACCTGCTCACCCGGGTGCCGAAATCGGCCCAGCCGTGGGTGTCCACCCTGGTCCGCACCATCTTCGAGCAGCCCGACCCCGCGTCGGTCCGCGCCCAGCACGCCCAGGTCACCGCCGCGCTGGAGGCCAAGTTCCCGGCCGCGGCGGCCCATCTCGATGACGCGCGGGAGGACATCCTGGCCTTCACCGCCTTCCCCCGCGAGGTGTGGCGGCAGATCTGGTCCAACAACCCGCAGGAGCGGCTGAACAAGGAGGTCAGGCGCCGCACCGACGTGGTCGGCATCTTCCCCGGCCGCGACGCCATCATCCGCCTGGTCGGCGCGGTACTGGCCGAGCAGAACGACGAATGGGCCGAATCCCGCCGCTATATGGGACTGGAAATCCTCGCCGCCTGCCGGAAAGCAGCCCACCCAGACATGGGGCAGAATATCACTAGTGAGCCTGGATTGACAGCAGAGGCAATTCCTGCTTAAATGGAAACAGGTCGCGAGGTGGCCATTTCATACACCACCTCGGAGGACGTGGCCGTCGGCCGGGGCGATCTGGCCCCGCTTGACCTCTCCGGTCACGGTGTCCAGATAGTCGAAGGTGATCTGCTTCCTGTGGATATCCAGCCCGCCTACGATGGGCATCGGGACCTCCTCACGCTCCCGGGGGCGCCCCAGGCGCCCACACGCGAATGGCTTACGAATCAATCGTGACGCGTCTGAGCTGGGGAGGTCCTTGCTGGTGAACAGCCACCGCGCCAGGTCAGACGCTTACGCCCACCCGCCGATGCATGTCATCTAATTGAGACGCCAAGTCCGGTCGGTTGCATGGCCGCTGATGCGCAGCCGAACAGTAATTCTGTGCTGTCGTTTGGGCTGGCCGGCCTGGGCTGACCATCATCGGCGGCCAACCCGAGTCGATGATGTGCCGGCCTCGGCCTCCGGCTCCGCCGGCCCGGCCGGGCTGGCGGGGCGGGCACGGATGAGACAGTATTCTGGTCGGCTTCTTCGGATGGGTCCTGGCGCTGTGGTTACCAGGACGGTGGCGCGGGTGCGCAGGTGGAGATCATGGGTGAGGACGGCAGGGATCCCGTGATCCAGCTAGACGAGCGCGGGGTAGAGCTGTTGAAAAGGCTGGCCGGCCCGTGTTCTGAGTTCCGCGTCACCGCGCAGCCGGACGGCTCCATCGTGTTGCGCCCGATGTCCGTACAGGACGCTGAGTTGTGGCGATCGGGGCTGGTGGATGAGATCGCCGAGAACTTCGCGCACCCGGACTGGATGATGAGGGTGAAGCCGGACAAGCTGTGACGGCCCGCCTGCTCGATTTTGCCCCCGCCGCCTGGCAGGCCTACCAGGGCCTGCCCGCGGGTGAGCTGGGCGGCCAGGTCAAGCGGGCGCTGCAGCAGCTGGCCGCCGATCCGGCGGCGGTGCGCGCTGATCCGCATTCGCGCCGGCACCCGGTCATCGAGGAGCGGCTGCCGCAGGCGGCCCAGGTGTGGGGGCTGCCCGTGGAGGCGCCCGGCGGCGGCCGCTGGCTGGTGGTCTGGCGTGAGGTGGCCACCGCGATCGAGATCGGCTACATCGGCCCAGCACCAGGGCAGCTGGCGGGGTGATCATCATGGGTGGCCGCCCGGCCCGCCGGGGCCGCTGGACGGCGGCGGGAACCCCAGCGGGGTGGTCATGCCCGGTGACGGGCGGCTAGGCCGGAGTGGCAGGCACCCGCGGGCGTGTGGCATGGGATGGGATCCGGGCACCCCGGCCTGATGCGGGCCGCTGAAACTAGCAGCCCAGCGGCGCCGTTCGGGCCGCGCGGGGAGATGATGGAAGCGAGGAGTAACCGCACCCGTGCCCGGTGCGGCACGCAGTGCCAAGAAGCAGCGGAGGCGCGGCGTGAGCATCGGCGGCGACCTGGCGCAAGCCCGCCGCCGGGTCGGCCTGAGCGTGACCCAGGTCGCCCAGCGGACCCGCATCAGGGAGACCATCATCCGCGCCATCGAGCGCGACGACTACGCCGCGTGCGGCGGCGACTTCTACGCCCGGGGGCACATCCGGGCCATCGCCCGAGCGGTGGGTGCTGATCCCGGGCCGTTAATCGCCGCCTACGACGCCGCCCGCCCCGCGCCGCCGGCGATCACAGCGGCAGACCTTCTGCGGCCGGCCACGCCGCTCAAGGTGCACGAACGGCACCGGGTGAACTGGGCCGCGGTGCTGGCGCTGGGCCTGGTGGCCGCCCTGGGCCTGGTGGCCTACCACGTCATGACCAGCCCCCGCCACGCCCCGGCCGCGGCCGGAGCCGGGCTGCACCCCGCCAGCCACCGCCACCCCCAGCCCGCCGCGCCGCCCCTGGCGCCCTCTGCCCGTACCGCCGCTGCCAATCCCTACGCCCACACGGTCGCCATCGACCTGACGGCCATGGAGGACTGCTGGGTGGAGTTCACCACCCCCACCGGCGGGTACCTGTCCCAGACCGTCGTCGCCGGCGGCACCTCACGGAGGTGGATCTTCCGGCAGGCCGTGGACATGAGGCTAGGTGACCCGGGCGACGTCAAGCTGACCGTGGACGGCAAGAACCCACTGCCGCCCGGCACCGTGAACCCCATCACACTCAGCCTCGGCCTGGACGGCAAGATCTCCAGCTAACCCGAAGTTACGTGCCCCAGCAGATGCGAATGCCGACAGTGACCTGGGCAAACGACAGGTGAGGCAAGTGGGCGTTCTGGCTACATGCCGCTTTCCGGCGCGGCATCCGGCCGTCCGTTGATGATCAACTTGGTATCACGCCGAGGGCATCGCCAGATTCTTCTGGCTACATCTTCACGGCCCAAACGCAGCGTTTCTGCAGCTCATGTCCCCTTTTCAAGCGACACGCCGACGTAACTTGGGGCTAACAGCCGTCCAGCCACGGTGGAGCACCCGGCGTTGACCGCAGACGCGCCGGATCAGCCAACCGGCGGCCCAGCGCTCATCCACGCCGCAGACGCTCATGCGCGGGCGATCACCCCTGCCCGGCCCCCGGTCTGCCACCACTCCCATCCGGCTCCTACGCCGGGGCGTGCGCACCTCGGCCGTAGGCCTCCGCCCGGAGCCCCGGGAGCCCCGCAGGAGCGCGGATTCGGGCGTCGGGTCAGCAGGCCACCCGAGATCGGATCACGGTCAGTGACTGAGCGTGGCCGGCGCTGAGTGCGCGATCCGCCGTTGGGCACGCACGTTGCTCTGAACTGGATCAAGGAGAAGGACGGCCAGATCTGGCGACTCTTTGTGCAGTCGGCTGACCGCTGGTCAATGTCTGGCTGCGGCCGTGGGGCCGCGATGCATCCGCTCGCGCTAGCACAACGCGGGGCGCAGGCCCGTCTACGCCGCCGCGCCTGCACAGCCCCCGCGCCCGATCACAGCCTCACACGAGGAAGCCGGCAGGACCTCCACGGTCCCGGCCTGAGCGAACGGGGCCATGAACCCCTCGACCCGGTCCCGGCCGTCGGCCTCCACGATCAAGTACAGGGTGTGCGCGTCGTTGACCACCGCCTCGGCCTGGATGGTGACACCCTGGCCCGAGGCGTTTTCGCGAGACAGGTGCCTGAGCAGCATCGGGCCCATCTGCGGGTCGGCGGCCGGGCACCGGTCCGCCGGGTGCTGGTGAAGTGCGACGAACAGGGCCATCCCGGGCCTCCTGGTGACGCAAGCGCTGACTCATCCCGGGCCGGCGGGGGTGCCAGGGTTTGAAAGCCACGGGCGCGACCCTGTCGGCCCATCCCCAATCGGGGACAACAGCATACTGCGCAGCTTCTCCGAACCGCCTAGTGGGCGGCTGTACAGGGTGATGGCCGGCTCACCACCCGGCGGCTCAGCGCCCGCTGCGGCTGCACAGTGATCGCCAGCACGTCACGGGGCGTGAGTGAAGCCCCGGGCACGGGCGCGCGCGGAGCCGCCGTTCGGCGCTCCCATGCGATCGAGGTCAGGCAGACCGGCGGCAGTACAGATCGGCGTGATCTGCGTTGCTTCATCCGCCCGCTCGACTTGCTCCCTGCCCCGCACTCATGCCGAATTGAGGGCGTTTGGGTCGAGGCATTCTTATGCGCCGGTTTGGTTGATCATTCGCTGCCAAGTTCTGGTCGGAAGACAATCGGACCCGCTGCCCTGCTCCACTTCCACGGGCGCCTGCCGACTATGCGCCCGTTACAAATGGCGATTCCGCCGCTCCCAGATGGCGCAGAACAGTCAGCTCTGTTGCAGCGTCTTCGCCGCCCAGATAGCCACGGCAGAGAATCGGCGGGGTGGCTTCGCCTTTGGGCGGGAGCCTGGCCGGACTGCCATGCCGGACTGCCATGCCGGACTGCCATGCCCGACTGCCATGCCGGGCTGTTGCGGTGCGTGCAGGCTCTTGACGCCGAACGTGCTCAAGAGCGCTCAGTGCGGGCCGGGGCCGCGCTGACCGCTACGACCAGCGAAGGGATCTCATACCCGTTGCCGGTCAGGAACTGTTCCAGCTTCGGCCGCAGCGCCGCGCGGATCGACTCGATCTTCCCGGGTGGCAGCGAGGACACCAGGGCAGCCACCGGCGGTGTGGCATGCGAGTGATGGTCCCAGTAATCGTCGAAGCCGTCATAGCGCCTGGTCTCAGCGATCTCCTCGACTCGCACGTCGGAGAACCCGGCCGCATCCAGCAGGTCCCAGTTCCGACCGGGCTCGGCGAGGGAGAAGAACGGCCCGCCGGGTCCGAACGGGTCGCCTGCCACGTGCTGTCCGGCCTCGCCGATCGCACGAGCCAGCGATGTGATCCACGGATTCCGCTCGGGCCGGCCGAAAACGGCATAGGCGAGCCGCCCGCCGTTCCGGAGCACCCGGCTGGCCTCCCTCAGCGCTTGCTGGGGCTCGGGCATCAGCATGAGGGCGAAGCGGCACAAGATCCCATCGACGCTGTCGTCCGGGAGGTCGATCCGCTGGGCGTCCATGACACGGCACTCGACATTGCCAAGGCCCCGGGCCGCTGCGCCGCGCTGGGCAGCTTCGACCATGGCCGGGGTGATGTCCGTCGAGATCAGCTTCCCGCCGGGTCCGAGGCGCTCGGCCGCGAGGAAGCCCGTCTCACCGGTCCCGGCTGCGAGTTCGAGAATGGCCTGGCCTGGCCCGGGCGCAATCTGGTCGACCAGCCATTCCGACGTTCGCCGGTGCCGCTCGAGCTGCCTGTCGCGACTGCGCTCCCACGCACCGGCAACTGCTTCTGACCAGCCATCCTCAGCCCGATCCCGCGCCGCCACAGACCCAAGAATAACAACCACGTTGCCCGGCCTGCCGGTGTCCGCGAACTCCGGCCAGCCCACCGAGCACCGCTCCGTGAGCCGGATGCCAACCCTGCCGCCGACGGCAGAAGCTTCCGCAGGCACACCGCGACGAGCGGGCCAGATGGCTGCCCGAGCGTGCGCTGCCGCTAGTTCTGGCCGAGGCCGAGGCCGGACCACGTCCACCGCATGACCTGCTCAGCGGTGCGGAATAACCCGCTTTGGCGCGTCGCCGTGCCCGAATCCCAAACCCTCGGGGCGTACCTAACGGCGGGTCGGCGCGCGCTTATTTAGCCACTGATCACGTCGTCAGCGTTCCGGCCATTATGGGGCGTCCACAGCACGATAGTGATCGTGCCTTGGATGTTTATGCAGGCCATCATTTCATGGGAACGCGCGCATCTGCCGCGAGTCGCACGTTCGAGCGAGCACGGAGGGCAAGGTCACCCCAGCAGGGCTGGCATCATGGAAAGTGATGAGCACACCACGTTCCCGCCGCTTCCCGGTGACCGTCACCCATCTGCCGGTCACCCGCTGCCAGATCTGCCACCGCACCTTCGCATACCGGCCCGGCAACATCAGCGAGGTCCTGACCGAGCATTACCGCCGGGCCCATCCCGAAGCTCTCGGCATCCCCGTCGAGTAACGGAGTCAAGTCTCAGCGGCCGGGATGCCACCGCGCACGTCCGCCAGCTCGGAGCGCACTTGCTGCCGACCTCGGCCTGCAGGCGCGCCAGCGAGCACAGAGCGTGGTCGGTGCCCTGGTGGCCGGACGCGCGAAGAGCCGCCGTTCGGCTCGGCCTGGCGGCCGCCAGCTCTTCAGCCTGACCAGACATCTACGGGGCCGGGCAGACCCGCTACAACATCGCCCTCCTCCTCGCCGGGGACGGCGGGCCAGCGCCGCCGTGCACCATGCCCGCGCCGCCCGGCACAACTACCAGCAGGCCGGGCCCGGTGCCGCCTCCCCTGTCTCCGGCGCCGAACAGCTCATCGCCGACCTGGAACACCCCAGCCACTGACGGGTCAGCCGGCCCGGCCATTGATAGGGAAAACGGGACGCATTGCCCGCCGAACCGCCGCGGTTGGTGCCGTGCGAACCGGGCTGTGTGCCCCCCGTCAGCGTCCAGGGTGGCCGCGGTGGCGGTCCTCACCGGGCCGGTGTGAGCTCGAACACCGGGTGGCGGTCCGCCTCGGCGACGAAGTTTTCCACCGGGGAGTCCGTGCTGGCCTGGAAGTAAGGTCGGGTGGACGGGGCGATGCGGATGTACCGCTGGAGGACGGGCCCGGCCTCCTCCGGGGACGCCTCCCGGGTGGTGTAGTCGCGGGTGTCGCGGCGGCGGGTCAGGCTCACCCGCCCGGCCGCGCGGGCGTTGTGCACCCAGGACACCGGCCCGTACGGTGCGACCAGCCACCGCCGCCCGCCGTGCTCCACCGGGACCACCGGGTTGGTGCGCGGCCGGCCGGTCTTGCGGCCCCGGGTGGTCAGCAGGTAGGAGCGGGGCACCAGGCCCGCCCGGACGAGCGCGCTCATGATCGTGTTCTCCATGTGGCGGCCACGGCCGGGACGGTACTGCCGCGCCGCCCGGGGAGTCCCGCCGCCCCGCGCCTGGCTGGCGGCCTCGCCGTTGCCAGGCCCCTGGCCAGGCGTTGTGGGGGGCATGATTTCTCCTTCCGCCAGCTGGCTGCACTGGACTGGGCCCTTGAGCCCCACCAGCTTGTTCCCGGTGGCGGAGCGGGTCAAGGATTCGGGTGGACACCGCCCGGGAGAGTACTGTCACCATGCGATAGCAGTCGGCGAACGTTGCCTGCTGCACCGCCCAGGTAGTCGCGGAGCGTAGCCGCCCAACAATAACGGTACGCGCGAAGACCCGTTATGATCGGCGATCTGTTGTCAGCACGGCTGCCTCAACTGCGTGCCGAGCTGGCATTTCTGGGCGGCGAGGGTATGGCGCCTGACCCAGCCCGGTCGCTGTCGAGTTCTACTGGGCACGCCGGTATCGATTCCCTGCCTGGCGTGACCCGATGGCCACAAGCGAGGTGATCACCGCGTCCCGCGGGGCAAGACCGGGCGGGGAATGCCGCCGTTACAGGTCATGCGGGCGGATCGGTGCGCAGGATGCTGTACAGCACTTCGTCTCGCCACGCGCCTGCGCGCCAGCGGATCCCGCGCAGCACGCCTTCTCGGGTGAATCCGGCTCTTTCCAGGGCTTTCTGCTCGGCGATGTTGCCGGTCTCGGTGGCGGCCTCGATCCGGTGGATGGTGGTGTGTTCGAACAGGTGGCGCACGATCAGCCGGTGTGCCTGGGTGCCGTCCCCGTGGCCACGGGCCCGGGGGAATAGCCCGATGCCCAAAGCCCAGCAATGGGAGGCGGGGGCGGTGTCGTGGCGCCGCCAGCTCACCGCGCCGAGTACGTCATCGCCGCGGACCACCATGAGGTTTCCGCCGTCCGCGCTGATGAGGCCGTTTTCCTGCCAGCTACGCTGGAACAGCCGGGGGGCGTACCATCCGTACTGCTCGAACTCACCCGTAGCCTCGGGGTCTTGCGTCAGCGTGCGCAGCAGTGGCAAGTCATCTTCGCGGACCGGCCGAAGTGTCACCTGCTCGGGCATGGCCAGATCATGCCACGGCCTGCGCACGGCGGTTGCCGGCCGGCCCGCCGTGTCCGCTGGGTGTCATCAGGCTGCTGGCCGCGCGCGGACCCGCCGCTATGCGCATCGGTCTCGTCTGCCCGTGCGCCCATCAGGGCCGCACCGAGTCGGGTGTTCTGCGCCTTTCCGGTGCTGTGCGAGGGTTGTCTGGGCATCCGCCGCTCATTGCCGGTCCAAGGCAGCGTGGAAGGTCGCACACCGGCGAACGCGACGCCCTCGCCAGGCTGCCGGCCAACATGGTCACCGATGCGGGTGTGCCGGTCCGGGGGGAAGGGCAGGCTGGGTCAGCGACGGTGGATGCGGGAACACGGTGAACTCCCCGGCGCTGGCCGTCGCAGTGCCGGCGAACAGCCCGCCGCGGCTGCCCACGGCCACCAGGATCTGCCCGGGACTGCGTCCCCTCCTTACCCAACCGCCCACCGGCGGTTGGTGTATGGCCCGAGCGGTCTAGCTGTGAATGAATACGGTGTTGCCGCTGACCTTTTTGGTGAACGCCCCGCCGGGGCCGAGAATCACGGTGATGCCCTCCGTGTGCCCGGCGGGTGGCGCACCCAGCTGGCACGTTATGGTGAGCAGGCCGCTGCTTCCGTTGTCTAGGGACACGCTCAGCTTGGCCTGGCCGCCGAAGAAGTTCGCGGGCAGCCCTTGCGCCGCGCCGCTCCCATAACTGACGAAGCCGCCGATGCCGGTCACGGTGAAGCTGCCGGAGGTCGTTTGACCCCCGCGCGTGAGCGTGTAGGTTCCGCCGCCGTTCGCGAAGTGGCCCGGGCCCGCCTTCAGCTGACCGCTCCCGCTCAGGGTGAGCGTCGAGCCATCGGCCGCCCCGGCGGTATCCGACGACCCCGCTGGCACCGCCCCGATCACCCACGTGTACGACGCGTGGTTGCCGGTGGCCCGGCTTGCCAGCGCGGGAGCTGCCCCCACCGTCACGGTGCTCGCGACAACGATGGCGACAAACAGCATCCTCTTCATTGCTTCCCCCTCCTCCGTCGGCGCCCTGTCACTGCGGCAGATGCGAAAATGCCTTCGACCAGCAGATATCCGACGGGAGACTGTTTACTCCGCCGCCGCACTCTCGTCAAGAGTCAGAGCGCGCCCGCGGCGGCCCAGGGTTGTGCAGTGCCGGCGGCGGCTGAAAAATCCGGGCGCCGCCGGCGCGCGACTCTGACGCTGTGCGAACTGCCCCCGCTGCTCGGCACGTCACCGGTGCCGGGCCGAAGGAATCAACCCGAGCCGGCGCATCTTCTTCTGGTGCCAGCCCGCGCTGATGACCCGATGGTGCCGCCGCCAGCGAGCTCACAGCGCGATCAGGCAGCCGTCCCAGTACGCCTCGACCCGGGGGCGGCGCCGGCCCCGCAGCCCGATCTCCAGGATGTCAGGAAGCCTGCCCGCCGGAGCCCGGAACAAGAGGTCCAGCCCGCCGGCCGGTGCCGGGCTGAAGCCGGACATGCCCGGCGGCGGGCCGGTGGCCGCATGCATGTACGCCGGGGTTCCCTGGCAGCACATCCGCGGGCGGGCCGCCCAGACCCACAGCCGGCCGCCGCGGGCGCGGGCGAAGTCCGCTGCCTGGGGGCTCACCTCGACCCTCACCATCACACGATAACCCCGGGCCGGGGCCGATCCCAGGTGAGCACCGGCCCGCCCCGGCCGGGCACAGCGCGGCGGCCGGAGGGGGTGGCACGGCTGCTGGCTGGGTGGCCAGGGGGCGGCGAAGGCCCGGGCTGCTGCTACAGGCCGAGCTGGTCCAGGGCGGCCAGGTAGGCCCCGGTGTAGGTGGGGTACTGGGCGACCTGGTCCAGCAGGACGCTGATGGGGATCTGGGCGCGGATCGCCAGGGCGGCGTAGTGGATCCACTCGCTGGCCAGCGGCGCGACGGCCCACGCCCCGGCCAGGACGCCGCGGTCGCGGTCGGCGAGCAGCCCGACGGCGCCGCGCGGGTCGCGCTCGTAGGTCCATGACCGGTCTGCCGCGTCGGCGACGCTGACCTCGGCGGCGGCGGTGGCGATGCCGCGGGCGGCGGCCTGGGCGGCGGTCAGGCCGACGGCGGCGATCTCGGGGTCGGCGAACACCACCCGGGGGATGCCCTCGTAGGTGGCGGCGCGGTCGCGGCCCAGGATGTTGCCGGCGACGACCCGGCCCTGGTAGGTGGCGACGTGGGTGAACAGGGAGATCCCGGTGACGTCCCCGGCCGCCCACACGCCCGGGCCGGCCCGGCACCGGTCGTCGACGGCGATCCCGCCGCGCCCGGTCAGCGTCACCCCCGCGGTGTCCAGGCCGAAACCGCCAGTGGCCGGGGCGCGGCCGGCGCCCAGGATCACCACGTCGGTCTCCACCTGGCTGCCGTCATCCAGCGACACCACCGCCGTCCCGCCGGCCGTGCGGGCGCTGACCGGGGTGACCCCGGTGCGGACGGTGACACCCGCGGCCGAAAGCGCCTGGGCGGCCAGTTCGCCGACGCGCGGGTCCTCCCGGTCGACGAGCCGGCCCGCCCGCTGGACGATGGTGACCTGCGCGCCCATCCCCGAATAGAACTGGGCCATCTCGGTGCCGGCCGCGCTGCCGCCGACCAGCAGCACCCGGGACGGGGATGTCGCGCACGTTGGTGGCTTCCCGGTTGGTCCACACCGGCACCTGATCCAGCCCCTCGACCGGCGGGCGCACCGGCTCCGACCCGGTAGCGAGCACCACATGGTCGGCTTCCAGCAGCTGCCCGCCGGCCTCCACCCGGCCGGGCCCGGCGACCCGGGCGGGGCCCTTGATGACCGTGGCCCCGGCCTGCTCCCAGCCCTTGACCTGGGCGGTGTCGTCGAGGTGGCGGACCATGTAGTCGTGGTAGTCGCGCAGCCCCGGCCAGTCAATGTCGGGGGTGGCCACCCCGGCGGCCCGGCGGGCCTCGCCCCGGACCTCCGGGGCGCGCAGCAGCGTCTTGGACGGGATGCACGCCCAGTAGGCGCACTCCCCGCCGATCAGCTCCCGCTCGATGACCGCGACCCGCCGCCCGGCGTCCAGCAGCCGCCCGGCGGCGGCCTCCCCGCCCACGCCCATCCCGATGATGATCACGTCGAACCTGTCCACTCCCGCCTCCCGATCTGAGTTGACGAGCTGAAAGCCGCCGGCCGGTGCACGGCGGCATGCCCCGCCTCCCCGGAGCCGCGGCCGGCCGGGCTGGCTCCGGGCGGGCTGCTACCGCGGTGCGAACGCCCGGGCCCGGCCACGCGAAACGTCCCGGTCACGTCCCGCGGCCCGCGCGGGCCGGCGGTGTGGCTAGGCCGCGGACGGCGCGGGCCCAGGTGGGGCGCCAGCCCAGGTAGCCGAACCCGGCCAGGCACGGGATCAGGCCCGACCACGCGGCCCCGGCGTTAAATAGCTGGCAGGCCGCCGCGGCGAGCCCGGCAGTGAGGACCGCCCCGGCCAGGCCAAGGGCAAGCGCGCGACGGGCGCCGCGGGCCGGAGGCGCCTGCAGGCGGCGTATCCGGTAGCGCAGGTCCTCCGGGTCGGCGAAACCGGCGCTGGCAGGCGCCGTGGTCACCGTGCCGGTGGTGAGCGCGACCTTGGCCAGCGCCGATAGCAGCGGCCCGGCCCCGGCAGCGGCGGCGGCCTCGTCATCGGCGGCGGCCTCGATGTCGCGGCGCAGCCGGTCCCAGGCCAGCCGGGCGGGCGGCAGCCACCGGTAGCTGCGGCCGACCACCGCGCCGGCCAGCAGGATGCGCGGGTGGCCAAGGCGGAGGTGGGCCGCCTCGTGGCGCAGCACGGCGTCCTGCTCTGCCGGTTCGAGGATGTTGAGTAGCCCGGTGGTGACCACTACCCGCGGGCTGCCCAGCCCGGCGCAGTAGGCGGTGACCTGGCCGGAAGGGACCACCCACGCGGTGCCCCCGTCGGGCACACGCCGGGGCGTGGCGCCGGCCAGCGCCCGGCCGCGCACCCCGGTCCGGCGGGTGACCTCGACCGCTCGCACCGCAAACAAGCCGGTGCGGGCCAGCAGCGCGGCGGCCAGCCCGTACAGGGTCAGCTGCGCCGGGCCGGCCGGGCCGGCGGCCAGCACGCATACCCCGGCGACCATGTCCCCGTGGCCACCGGACCAGGTGCCTATTGCCGCGGCGGTGCAGGCCAGCAGCAGCGGTGGCGCCAGCCCGAGCGCGGCTAGGGTGAGGACCTCCACCACGGCGCCCAGGCGCGGCGCCGCCGCGGTCACCGCCGGGCGCGAGACCAACAGCGCCCCCCCGGCGGCCCCGGCCAGGGCAGCGGCCAGCCAGACCAGGTGGCTCACGGTGGGTCCTCCCTGCCGCTGTCCCGCTGGCTGTCCTCGATCAGGGCGGCCAGTTCGGCGAGCAGCCCGGGATCCTGCGTGCCGTTCACCAGGTGGGCCAGCACCGCCCGACGGTCAGCGGCCGCGGCCAGCAGCCGCTCGATCGCCCGGGCGGTGAGCTGATCGGGGTCGCCGGCCGGGCGGTAGGTGAAGCGGCGGCCGTCGCCGGCCCGCTCCACCAGGCCCTTGCCCACCAGCCGGGTCAGCACCGTCACCAGGGTGGTGTAGGCGCGCGGCGGCCCGTGCAGCAGATCAGCGAGCTCCCGCACCCCGAGCGGCTCGTCGGCCGCCCAGAGCAGGTCCATCAGCTCGGCTTCCAGCCCGCCGAGCCGGGTGCCCGCGACGTCGCGCCGTTTCATCATCGCCCAGTCTGCCAGGAGGGCCGCCCGACGGCGGTCACGTGAGCCCGCCGGCGCGGGCCAGGAGCTGGCTCATCGTGGACGCCGGCGCCGAGTTGATGTAGGCGACCCGGCCGGAAGAGCCCAGCAGGAAGTAGACATCGAGATAGCCCTGCGGGTTGTAGGCGCTGGTGAGCGCCTGCGAGGCGGTGCCGAACGTCCAGCCCGGGCCGTGGTAGGCGGCGCCGGCGAACTGCCGGCCGAACGCGGCCATCGCCAGGCCCGGCTGGCCGAGGTCGGCGTAGTCCTCGACCTCGACCACCCGGACCCCGGCGGCGCGCAGCCGCGCCGCCTGCCCGGCCATCGCGTGAGTGCCGGCCTGGCAACCAGGGCACCACGTCGCCACGAACCACAGCAGGGTCTTGTGTCCGCGCAGCGAGGCGATCGTCCCGGTTCTGCCGGAGGCGGTCGTGAAGCTACCGCCCGGCGCCGCCGAGCCGACCGCGGGCGCGGCCCCGCCCGCTGCGGACGTGCCGCCCGCCGCTGTGCCCCGCCCGCCGGCCGTGGCCGCGATCACCACCGAGGCGGCGGCCACGACCCCGGCGCCGCTGGCGATGATCCACCACAGCCGGCGGGCCCGCCGCCGGCCAATCGCCTGCACCTTTGGGGACCGGCCCGGCCGTCCCGCCCTGCCCGCCAGGGGCCGGCCGCGGCCCGGGCGCCTGCTCACCGGCCACCGCCATGCGCGCGCTGACCCGCGGCCGCACCGTGCGCCAGCTGGTCCCTTTCCCCGTCACCCAGCGGTCCCGCGTGGGCCGTCGCGGCCGTCCCGGCGGGCAGCTCGCAGCCGTCGCCGGCCAGGCAGGCGGCGCGGGCGAGCTTACCGACTGACCACAGGCCGGTGGCGGCCAGCAGCGCCAGCGCGCCGCCCAGCAGCCAGTCCTGCCTGGTGGCGAAGAAATAGGTGATCGTCCCGGTGGTGCGCAGCTGGGTGGCGGCCGGCAGGCCGATCAGGCCCACCACGGTGGGCACCACCGGGCTGCAGCACAACAAGCTGGGCAGCAGGCTCACCACCGCAGCCACCGCGCCCACCGGGCCGCCGCGGTGCGGCCGGCCGGCGCTGGCGCGGGCGTTGCGGGCGATCCGGCGCATCGCATGCACCTGCAACGTCACCACCCACGCCAGGCCCAGCGCGAACGCCACCGTGAACGCCGCGTAGCGGGGCCCGAAGTACTGCCAGTTGGCCAGCGAGACCCGCTGGGTGTAGTCGAACGGCAGCAGCACCGAGTAGCCGAACCCCGCGACCGCCGCGACGGCCACGAACACCACCTGGTTGATCCGGTCGCCCGCCACCTCCCGGGTGACGGCCAGCCACGGCCGCGCCGGGGCCGCATCGGCCGTGGCTGACCGGGCTGGGGTGTTCGCGGCGGTCATCGCGCCGCCGGCCTGCCGGCAGCCGCCCCCGCCTCGCCGCGCCAGCCCGCCGCGGCGGGCTCGCCGCAGGCCCGGCGGCGGCCCCGGCGGCGGATGAGCACCACCGCTACCAGCGCCGCTGCGCCCAGCCCGAGGCCGGCCCAGGCCAGCGCCCCAGCCGCAGCCAGGGCCGCGATCAGGAACGGCCCGCCGCAGCAGGCCAGCGGGGCCAGCAGCAGCCACAGCCCGCCCAGCCCAGACCGCTCCCCGCCGCTGTCGGGCTGCGGGGCGGTCGGCGGGCGCTGGCCTCCGGCTGCCCGCCCGTCCGGGCTGGCGGCCCGGCCCCCGGTGAGCCCGTCCTGGTACCTGTCGTCGTGGCTCATCCCGGCCCTCCATCGCGAAGACGTGCGCGCCGGCCCGGCTGACCGCTGCCGGGCCCGGCCGGCACCGTCGGACATGCGCCTGCCTCGCCGCCAGTCATGGCCCGCTGCCCGCGGCGGCGCGGGCGGGCAGGTGGGCCAGCAGGGCGCCCATCGTGCTCACCGGCACCGTGTTCTGGTAGGTGACGTGCCCAGCCGCATCCAGCAAGAAGTAGGTGTCGGGAATGCCGGACGGGTCGAACGCCGCGGTCAGCGGCTCCGACGCCACCGCCCAGGTCCACCCGGGGCTGGCGAACGCCGTCCCGGCGGCCGCCTTCCCGAAGCTGGCCAGCGCCGCCGTCCCCCCAGGGCCCGGGCCGAACACGCCGGGCATGCCCAGCACCAGGACCCGCGTCTCGGACCGGGTGAACGCGCCCAGATGCGAGGCGACCGCCGGGATGCTGGCCTCGCAGCTGGAGCACCCGGCCGCCACGAACCACACCAGCACCGGCCGGCCCCGCAGCGAGGCCAGGCTCACCCGCCGGTGGTCAAGCAGCGTCAGCGAACCACCCGGCGCGGCCCGCGTCGCGGCGGCCACTGGGCCGCTGTCCCCACCTGGCCGGGCGGCCGGCGGGGGCGCGCCGGCGGTGGCGGCCCGCACCCCCAGGACCGCGCCAAGCCCGGCAACGGCGGCTGCCGCCCCGATCCGGGCTGCCCTGCCGATCCGCCGGGGCCTTCCCCGGCCCCCGGGCCGGGCTGCGGGATCTGCGTGCACGGCGAGTACCTCCGCTCAGGCCGCTGCGCTCCGCGCTGCAAGGTTACTACGGCAGTATAGATTGCTTCGACGCTACCGTAGAACAATCTCCGTCTGTGCCTGTGACCAGCGCTCTGCCGCCCGGCTGTTCTCAAGGGCCGGGCACTGTGCCGATGGCGTCCTGGCTGCCCGCGGCAAGCCTCGCCCGTGGCTGCGGAATCGCCTGCCGGCCCGCGCAAGCGGCGCCGCCGGGACGCGTCGCCGCGGGCCGGCAGCGGGCGGGACCTCCCGCCGGGCCGGCTCGCTCATCGGGCACCCGGTTCACGCCTGGGGCTTCACCCGCGCTCATCGTCTGCCGCCCGCCCGGGTCTCAGGCGGCGCAGCAGGACAGGCGGGCGACGTCGCGGGTGAAGGCCTGGGCGGCGAGCTTGAGGGATTCGGCGGTGGTCAGGTAGGGGTGGAAGGTGGCGGCCAGCTCGGCGGCGGTGAGGTGGTGGCGGATGGCTAGCACCGCGGACTGGATCACGTCCCCGGCCCCGTCGCCGACGACCGACGCGCCGAGCAGGACGCCGGTGGCGGCGTCGGCGACCAGCTTGGTCACCCCCGAGGTGTCGTGGTTGACCAGGGCCCGGGGCACCGCGGTGGCGGGCAGGACCGAGGTGGTGACCTGGTGGCCGGCGGCGCGGG
>Ga0207646_10003452_pt1 | contig 17850 bp, 21 predicted proteins | sample KBSK5502metaG_FD_184343 | JGI IMG/M metagenome (GOLD analysis project Ga0207646, IMG submission 184343) | Corn, switchgrass and miscanthus rhizosphere microbial communities from Kellogg Biological Station, Michigan, USA - KBS K5-50-2 metaG... | ecosystem: Host-associated > Plants > Roots >...
GCCGCAGCGGCCAGGCGGCGAAGTCGATCACCTGCGCGCGGCGGCGACGTGTGAGGCGAGGGCACGCGGGGCAGCATCTCTGGTCATGGAGGGATCCGCGGAGTCCGGCACGACACGCCCGGCCGCACAGTGGCTGAGGAGCGCTTGCGGCGGCTTGAGGTGCAGGTAGAGGTATGTCGAGGCAGTCGCCGTGCTCGCGCACGGCCTGGAGAAAGGGTCGGCCGCCGAGCCACTGAGCACGAATGTGCCCGCGTCCGGGACGAGCCGGGCTGGGCCGGCGGAGCGGATCTGCCGCCAGGTAATACCGGGAGGGGCGAGGCCCCTCCCCGACCGGGGGAGGCTTGTGATGACTACTGCACGAGACATCATGCACGCCGGAGCGGAGTGCATCGGGGAGCACGACACCCTGCAAAATGCGGCACGGCGAATGCGTGACCTGGATGTCGGGGCGCTGCCGATCTGCGGCGACGACGAGCGCATGCACGGCATGATCACCGATCGCGACATCGTGACCCGGTGCATCGCGCAAGGTGCTGACCCGGCCACCGTCACCGCAGGTGAACTAGCCAAAGGCGCGCCAGTGACCATCGATTCGACTGCGGATGTGACAGAGGTGCTGAACGCCATGGAGGAACACCGGATCCGCCGCCTGCCGGTGACCGAGAGCGATCGGCTCATCGGAATGATCAGCGAAGCCGACCTGGCACGTCACCTCCCCGAACAGTCGGTCGGGCAATTCGTCGAGGCCATCTGCGCGAACTGACCACTCTCCGCCGAATGAAGCGGTTACCAGTTCTGCTCCCAGCCAGCAGGCAAGCCGGAGGTGCTGGGCGCAGTCGCCGTCAGTTACCCAGTCGCGAAGCAGAGCAGTCAATGTCGTGGAATTCTGGGCGCGATCCTCGATTTCGATCTCGGCGGGGTGCTCGTGGACTCGCCTCACGACTTGGCGTGGCGTGAGGCGCTTCAGGAGCTGAGGGAGGGCGATAGGCGCTATATCGACGACAGGACCACCTATCTGCCGGACAGGTCACGAAGGCCGTTCTGCCAGGAGGTGATGGCCAGCAAGCCGCTTGGCGGTGCCCGCGCGCCGCTGGAGTACGTCGAGGGGCTTGAAGCTGGTAGCAGGGAGCAGCGGTACGCGGCGGTCAAGGATCGCGGTGCGGGGCGTAGCGTCCGCAAACGGGACGAGCGCCTCATGCCAGATGTCGGCGCCATCACATGTGATTCGCGAGCCTGGCCCAGGCTTCTATGATTACGTAAACATCACCGGATCTATGGCGGAGCCTGGCATCCCAGGGCCGACTAGCCCGCGACGCCGCTCACCCCGACCGTCAGCGCGAGGGTCATGGTGGGCGGCAGCCCTCCGTGGACCTTGGCGGCAGCAGCCTGATCGCGAAGCTGGCGGCAAATGCGAGGCTAAAGAGCGGCGGCCAGGCCGAATGGCAGGGACGCGCTGCCTGCCCGATCGCGACAATTGCGATCAGCCTGGCAGCCCGCCTGATTTGGCGTCCTAGTCGCTATGCGTCGGCCCGCCCCGTTGGCGCAGCGCCAGCGAACGATTCCGTCCGGGCAGACGGTAACCTCCCGGTCGCGCCGACGGCTCGCGGGCCGTGTCACCGGCTTGGCAGCCAGCCATGGCCTGATCACGCCACAGGGTACTTCAATGGTGATGAAGATGACAGTTAGTCGTTCGGAAGAGGTGCTTGGCATGACGACAATTGATAGCTGGCTCGTCGAGATCTTCCTCCGTGAACAGGACCGGGAGACCCGCGCCGAGGCGCGCCTGACGAAGGGAGTCGGCGGCCTGACCGGCCAAGGTACGGCTCGCCGCAACCCCGAGGACCGGGAGGCGACGCAGATCGGCGAGGAAATCGCGGCCGCGCGCGCCCTGTCCGATCTGGCGCACAAGCTGCTCGACGCCGCGGCCGGAGATATAGAGGCGATCACGCACCAGCGGGCTCACCTGCACCTGTGATGCCGAGGTAGGAGCGAGCGAGGACAAAGCTTCAATCGACAATCCAAAGCTGGTGATCGTCTATCGGGTAATCGCGCAAGGTTTGATAACGCAACATCGGGCGGCACGGGAATCTGCTCGTAGATCGCGGTCGCAGTCGTGCCCGGGCAGACATGACCTCGACCCCGCCGCCTGCGAGGTCACGATCGCAGACCGAGCAGGCGAGGCGCCCGGCGCAGAGCCGCTGCGCGAGGAACGGGCCCGCGCCACCAGCGAGCGGCGGCACTTCGAACCGACTCTCCCGGAATGCCCGGAATTCTCATAAGCGCAGTGTTCAGGCTCGCGGCGGTCATGTCTAGCGGTGGTATCTGCGGTCATGGGAAATTCATCGCCGCTTGCGCCAGCGGCGACCTGCTGGAGGTCCTCGCTCCGGACGCCTTGGGGCGATGTCGACCTGGGTCCTGGCGCCAGCAGGGTGCCGACGTGGTAACGGGCGGCGAGCGGGTCGCCAGGAACCTGCTGCGCTTCTGGGCCCGGGCGCGACGGTGGTTTCCCAGCCGTGGGCGGCCAGCGGACAAGATCGCCCGGCATTCAGCCGAGGATAGCTTGTCGGAGCTGCAAACCGAGCGGGTTCTGCTGGCTGCGGCTCGGGTCGGCCAGCATGTGTTCGCGCTCTGCGTGCTGAACAACTGCGGCAGCCGCTGCGTGTTCTGCGGGTTCAGCCCGGCGACGTTCGGCGCCAAGCGAATGCTGCTAGCTGGTCACATCAAGCCCTGGAAGAACAGTACGCCGGGGGAGCGCCTGGACCCGCGCAACGGCCTGGCCGATTGCCCGCCGCACGACGACGCGTTCGACAACGGCCTGCTGACAGTCAACGACGGGCTGCGGATCCACGCGGCGCGCTCTGACGCGGTCCGCACCGATCAGATGGCCCGCCAGTACTACGGCCAGCCACCGCTGCGCGAGTCGCTGCTGCCGCCCGCAGGCGCCCACGCGCCCGCCCCGAAGTACCTGGACTGGCACCGACAGAAGATCTTCCAGACCTGACCGACACCGGCAGCAGCGACGGCAGCCCCGATCGGCTGTCAGCTCCAGATCGCGGCTGGCAGCCCGTCGCTGAAACTTTGAGGCGGGTCCGGCATCGGGCGCGTCTGGCCTTGGACGACCTGCAGTGCCGTCCAAGCTGCCGCTGCCGCGTCGAGGACGTCGGCTGTTCCCGCTGTCGCTCCGGCCGTGCCGAGGTCATCGGCGAGCCGGATTCCGGCGCTGGCGAGCAGGTGTCTGCGCTGGGCGGCGCCGTTCCAGGTCGACTTGCTCTGCGGCAAGGGCTTCCCGGCGAGCCGGGCGAAGGCGAGTTCGGGGTGGATCTCGACAACGCGGTGGCCTGTATGCCGGATCCACCGGTCGACCTGCCTGATCTTGTGGCGCAGGGCGAAAGCCTGCTGGGAGATGCCCTCGCTTGCGGCGCGCCGGTTCTCGGCTGACGCCATCTTGTAGTCGTCACAGTCCAATGCCGATCGGACAGGCGTAATGAAGACCGACGCCCACCTCGGCCCGAGTGCTCGCCGGGCCAGCACGTCCGCAGCGCGGCGGCCCGCGTCGGGCAGGCCGATCGGCATGTCGACCGCGATAGCGTCCAGCGCGCCGTCCCGCTCTGCGGCAGCAGCCAGATTTTCGATATCCGACTCGAAGTACGCCCAAAGCTCAGCTGCGGACAGGACGATCCCGACCCACCCCGCCCTGCAGGCGTCGACACCCATCACGCGGTAACTGCTCACCCGACAATCATCAGCCGCTGCGGTCCTCGTGACTGCTATATGTGGAGGATGTCGATCGCGAGCCTTCAGCGTCAGCTCCGGGACTTTGCTGTCGAACGTGACTGGGAGCAGTTTCACTCGCCGAAGAATCTGGTGATGGCGCTTGCTGGCGAGGTGGGCGAGCTAACGGAGATCTTTCAGTGGCTCACTCCCGACGAATCTGCCGACGTCATGGTGGAGGCGATTAGTGCGGGGAGGGTTCGAGAGGAGATGGCCGATGTTCTCGCCTATCTGCTACGGCTCTCTGATGTGCTGGGTGTGGATCTGGAGGATGCCCTGGCGGAAAAGATCATTAAGAATGCGGTGAAGTACCCGGTTGAGAGGGCACGGAACGTTGCGACAAAGTACACGGACTTGTCCGGCCCTCAAGGACCTAGCCAGTGATTTACCTGGCAAGGACCTGACGTGCGGGTCTGTCTTGCCCGATCAAGGTCTGAAGCAGATCCCGAGTTTCTGGGTCAGGTGAGTAGACGACGGTTCCGACCATGCCGCGAGTGAGCAGAACCTTGTAGACGTTACGGATAAGGCGGCCGAACTCAAGTTCTGCGACCTTCGTCAGGCTGCGGAAGTCGGGATCCTTGTTCGCTGATCTGATGACGGCCCAATCATTGTCGCGCCAGACCAGGTCGGGTCCGATGATCACGCCATTCCAGTCGTATTCGAATCCCTGAGCCGTGTACACGCATCCCACCTGACCGAAGCCGGCCGGGTCGGTTGCCCACAGGGCCGATGGCGGAGCGCCGGCGGTGCCACGCTGGCCCTTGAGGTTCCATGGCCTAGCCCAGTCTCCGATGACGACATCGGCTTCAAGCGAGCCATCGGGGCGCGGGTCGCTCCATGGCCAGCAGTATCCTGCCGCGATCCGAGCCCCGTACCCCGCTTCGAGTTTCGTCCGAAGCAGGTGCTCCATTTCCTGTGGTGAATCTGCTGCTTGAACGCTGAACGCTGGATCGCCGATCCAGTCAAGCGGTCCGCCGGGAGCCAGGCCGAGCAGGCGAACCACCCACTGCAGGTACTCCTCGCTGCCTCCGCACCGGAAGTGGGCGTCCAGGGGAATCTTGTGTACCGTCAAGCCGGTTTTCTTGGCGTGCGCTTCGATGTCCTCTACGGCGCCCATCTCGCCTGGCCGCACAACCTGATGCTCGTCTAGCAGGAACACCGGCACGCGGGCGGCGGCGATCAACTCGTCGACCTGCGGCCTGTCGGTGCGCAGGTGGGCGGACGTCCAGCGGTTTGCCGAGGTTTCACGGATCCGGTGCGCCTCATCGGCGATGAGGACTTCCAGACCGTTGCGGTCTGCGTCCATGAAACTGTTGAAGTACTTGAACAGGCTCTGGGTCCGCGGCGAGTTCCGGCCCGCTACCTTCCGCAACGTCTGGGTGAACGACCGGGACCCTGTGGCGTGGATGACAGTTCTTCCCTGCCGGGCTAGTTCGCCTAGCAGGGACAAGGCGATCACGCTCTTGCCGCTGCCAGGGCCTCCTGTCACGATGACGACCGTCTTGGCGTCGCGGGCTCTGGCTGCTTCCGTGGCGTGCAGGACGAGGTTGAACGCGAGCCGCTGTTGGTCGAGCAGGACGAATTGCTCGCGCTGGCGGATCTCGTCCGCTGCCACCGCAAGCAACTGGCGGCTCGGTGCGGCACGGAAGCCTTCGAACTCATCGGCGTATCGCGCGCCAGGTACTCCGCTCGTCAGCCGGGATCGCAGGTAGTCCAGGAACTCGGCTCTCTTCTGACCGGTGAACATCCGCGCGTTGCCGGATTCAGGAAGCTGCCGCAGTGGCGCCACCGAGTGCTCGGCGGCGTTGTGCAAGTAGACGACGCCCGAGACGGAATCGGTGGCGCCCTGCAGCCCAGGCAGAAAGTCCACCAGGTACTGGCAGTACCCGCGGACCTGTTCAAGCGGATGGAGACGGGGCTGGTGACCGTAACCACCCACTGTCACAAGCGCAGGGTCGTCCTCGTACAGGTCCGCGCCACTCCATTGCTTGAGCTCCACCACGACGTAGGACGGAGCTCCGGTGCTGGGATGGCAGCCGGCCAGGATCGCGTCCACGCGTCGGCTGCTGAGGGGCAGCCGGTGCTCAAGAAGGACTTCAACTTCCCCGAGGCCAGCATCGACCGGGTCGTGCGCCAGCACCGGGACGCTGCGTGACCAGGAACGGGCCTCGGCCGGGGAGGGGCGCGGTCCATACCCATACAACGTCTGTTCGAACATCAGCTCAGCGACACTGCCCGTGTCAGCAAGCGCGGCCAGGCTGGCGGCCGAGCGGCGGATCAATGCCAACGGACCGGCTCCCGCGCAGCACGAAACAATCGCGCGGGTAAGGGCATATCCGGCCTGACCGTGCAGTGCCGTGGCGCGGAAGCCCGTCGGGCCGCAGTTTCGGCAATCTTAACCGGACTTGCGACTGCCCTGGAATTCCGCGCACTCTACAAGCGGCGAAAGGTTCATGTGAGAAGGTCACCCCTGGACGCGGGTCCGGCGCTGAACCGCCACCACTCCGCCTGCCGTGCAGGAGGCGGAGTGGTGGCGCGATGCTGGCGCTGGCGGTCGCGGCCGTGCATGTGGCCGATCAAGGCGGCATCACGGGCTTTGCCTCCCCGGGCTGGATCGGATGGGGATACCGACTCATCGAGGGCGGGCGCGGTGCTCACCGCGGTGGCGCTGTTGTGCCCCTGGCCGACCCAGCCCGGATTGGCTGCGCTGGGCTGGGCAGCGGGTGTGCTGCTGGGCGGCGGGCCGTTTGCCGCCTACGTCGCTTCGCGCACGGTGGGCGTGCCCGGTGATCGCGCTGACATCGGCAATTGGGGTTACTGGCTGAGCACGGTGTCGCTGCTCGCCAAGCCCGCTCTGGTGCTGCTGACTGTCAGAATGCTGCCGGCGCTGCGAGAACGCTCGTCGTCGGCGGCATCTGCGGCCTGACTTTCGCGCGCGGAGGCGGGCAGTCGGACTCATCCTGAGGTCCCCGGGGCACGGATACTCCACCGGATCACTCGCCGGAGTGAGACTATTCCTCGCGGTCGGTACCGGCGGCTCTCCCCGCGCGCCGCAGCTCCCAGATGCGGTAGGCCGTGGTGACCAGCACAGTCAGGCCGCCCAGGGCGACTCCGGCGCCGGTTCCCGCCCCGGAAAGGGGCAGCACGTCGGTAAAGATCAGGACTCCACCCAGGCCGATAGATCCGAGACCAAATAGCACGGCAGTAGCTGTCGCGATCCGGCTGGTTGCCGTCTTGTCAGCGGCTGATCGTGCTAGGGCTCGTGCGGCCGCTAGATGGCGCCTGGCCCACTGATATTCGATGGCGAACACAGCCACAGCCAGGAGAATGACCAGAATGCCGGGTCCTGGCGCGGCGAGAAACACCAAGCCGACTGCGAGAATGACGGTGCCGACGACGGTGACGGCGATCCGCCGGAGCAACCGGATGAGGTTCTTCCTGTGCGCGCGGTCAACAGACGTGGGCGGTTGCGCTGACATTCCTCGCTCCTCACCCGACGGCCTCGGACACTCCGGGTCAGTCATGGGGTGGTGACACCGGACAAGTAGAGTCCAACGACACCCGCGATCACCAGGCCGATCGACACAAGCTTGAGTGCCGATACCGACTCGTCCAGCATCAGCATCCCGACGACCGCCGTGCCGGCCGCACCGATGCCGGTCCACGCTGCATAGGCGGGGCCAACTTCAAGATGCTTCACCGCCACGCTGAGCACTCCAAAACTGATCAGCGCGCACGCGGCAAAGCCGACCGTCGGCCACAGCCGGGTGAAGTGGTGACTTTGCTTGAGCAGGACCGCGAATCCCGTCTCAAACACGCCCGCGACCGCGACAAGAAACCACGCCATGAATTCACCGTCCTTCACGCCCTGCTTTGTTGTTCACGTCTTCGCTCCTCTATGGCATGCGTGCGAATCGGTCCCTCGTTGCGGCCGAGGGTCGAGTGCGCTGAGCTTTGTCCTGCCCGTCCCTCACGCCTGGCCAACATACTGGTCGCGGTCACGATGGCAAGCACGCCGCCGATGATCGCCATCGATACGCCGGTGCTTATCTGCGGAACAGGAACCGGTCCGAGCTGGTGAACCCCGGATCCGTGCAGTGCCTCGGTGATCAGCTTCAACCCGATGAAGCCCAGGATGGCGGACAGGCCAGCATGCAAATGCACGAGCCGTCCCATCAGCCCGCCGATGAGAAAGTAGAGATGCCGCAGGCCTATCAGCGCGAACATGTTCGCCGCGAAGATCAGGTAGGGCTCCCGAGTCAGCGCGAAAATCGCGGGGACCGAGTCGAACGCGAACGCCAGGTCTGTAGCTGCGATCGAAATGATGAGGATGAGGACAGGCGTGGCCATCATTCGGCCATCGACCCGCGTGATCAGGCGCGCGCCGTCACTGTGCGGCGATGTTGGCACGATGCGCCTGACTGCGCGCAGAATCGGGCCGTCGCTGGCCGTCATGGCCTTGCCGCGGCTGAAGGCCAGCCTGGCGGCGGTGTAGGTAACCACTGCTCCGAAGAGGTAAAGGATCCAGCTGAACCTGTTCAAAGCCGAGGCGCCAAGGACGATGAGTATGCCGCGCAGCAGCAGGGCCATGACGATGCCCAGAATTAGTACCTGGTGATGCAGGTATCTGGGCACAGCGGAACGTTCAATCAGGAGCACGAAGATGAACAGGTTATCGAGGGAAAGGCTCCACTCGGTAATCCAGCCAGCAAAGTACTGACCCGCTGCTTCCGGGTGGCCTAGCAAGCCAAGCGCGACGCCGAATAGCACTGCCAGCGTGATCACCGCGACGACCCAGATGGCCGCTTCGTGCAGGCGCACCTCGCGGGATCCATGGCGTACCGCGAACGCGAGCTCGATCCCGATCACTAGGACTAGACCCGCGATCGTGACGGCCCAGGTCCAGGGCGGGATATCGAGCTTGGCCGCGGCGCTGGCAGCCAGTCCGAGTTCAGGACTTGGCGGCATTGTTCCGCAGCAAGCCGAGTTGGCTGGCGCGCGCCATGTCGGCCGGGGTGATCACGCCGGCCAGCGTTCCGTCAGGCGCAAGCACCAGCGCGTGACCTATGGTGAGCAGGCCGGCCGGGCTCGCCGGCCGCGCAGACATTCGTTCCAGCAGGCTGGTCAGGAGTTCGTCCGCGGTTGTCGTCACGAGGTTGCTCACATGTGTGCCCGCATCGCTGAGGCGCACCTCGGCACGCCTTTCCGGCGGAACAGCGGCTAGCTGCGTCATCGTGACCAGGCCGGCCGCCTTGCCTTCCAGGTCGTGGAGCGGAAACGCAGTCGCGCGCGCTCGGGACCCGTCAGCTACCTGGCCATCGACGAACGACTGCACGGTTAGCCATGCCTGCACTCCTGTCGCTGACGGGTCATGCGGCGGCAGGATGTCGCGGACTCGCAGGCCGGAAAGCACCGCACGGGTCAGGAGTTGCCGAGCTTGACTCCTGGAAGTCACCATGACCAGGAAACCGATGAACGCGACGCCAACGCCGACCAATTGTCCGAGCACGATCGCGGTGAGCCCGGCAGCAGCAAGCGCGGCGCCCGTCGCCTGGCCGGTCCTTGCTGCGATCAGGCTGGCCCTGGCCGGATCGCCGGTGCGAGCCCAGACCACCGCACGAATGATCCGGCCGCCATCGGAGCCAGGCCCCGGGAGCAGGCTGAGGCCTCCGTAGAGCGCGTTGATGGCCGCGATGGTGGCGAACACTAGCATCACGAGCCTGCCGATGCCCCAGGCGGACAATCCTGCGGCGACTGCAGCGCTAATTCCGGCCAGGATGAAGCTGGCAGCTGGCCCTGCGACAGCGACCTGCGCGGCGGCGCCAGGACCAGCCAGGTCATTCCTGCCATGCCACGTACCGCCGGCAAAGCCGATCGTGATCTCCGATACGTCGACTCCGTGATGGCGGGCCGCGAGCCCATGGGCTAGCTCATGGCCGGCCAGACTGGCTGTCAGCAGGATGGCGATGGCAGCGGCGGCGGCGACATATGCTGCCGCCTGCCACCCCGGAGCAGCAGACGGCAATCTCAGCGCCCCAACCAACGCGGCGAGCGTCGCCAGGACGTACCCCCCGGCTGTGACCCGAACCGCGATGCCGCCAAACCGCGGTCTGCGCTTGTCTTGGCCGGGGTCGGTTTCGTTCGGTGCCGGTGCAGTACCCGGCGTGCGCGTGATTGTCATCGTCGTTCCGGCTGTGCCGTGTCCTTTCTTATACGCCTTCTTCTCTCCCGTATACTCTTACTTGCCGGAGGAGCGACGTCACTGCCTCGGTCGGCTAGAAGATCAGCGCCTAACTTGCCGAGGCCCGGCAACCTTCGAGCCCCGCCAAGCAAGGAAGGTCCAAGGATGGAGACCGCCGGGGGCGCGGGGCGGCCTGACCCCGCCGAAGTCGCACGGGCAGCTGGCCGCGAGGCTGGCGTGGCGCCCGAGTTTCTTGGCGGTTACGTGATCTCTCAACTTGATGTGATCCGGACGGGCCGTCGGCTCCGAGCGGCAGAGCTAGCAGAACACGGACTCTCGGGCGCGCGTGCTGCCGAGGACGGGATCGCGCTTCGCGGTCTCGTCGATCTCTACCTCTCAGCGACCTGGCGGCTGTGGCGGGAACTCCCCGTCACTTCAGGCTCCGGAACGGCCCTTCGCGCCGCCGGGCTTGCCGTTCTTCGGGCCACCGACGACGCCGTAGCAGCCGCCGCTGAGGGCTTCGAGCGAGCTCACCTGACCGTCGCCCGTCGCCAGGAGGCCGAGCGGCTTGAGTTCTTCGACGATCTCCTGTCCGGAAGTGGCGGCCTAGCCGACCTGGTAGCCCGTGGTGAGCGTCTGGGTCTGACTCTGGCGGGCCGGCATCAGGTGATCCTGGTTGCTGAACCGGGCGAGGGCGAGCCGGTCCGGTCGGCCGGGCCGGAGGTTGACCGCATTGTCGCAAGGGCAGCTGCTCCAGCGCCGTCACTGACCGTAACCCGGGGTCAGCGGATAGTCGGAATCACGGGCGTGGCCGACGGCCGGGAGGCGCGCCGGGTGGCCGACGCCCTGGCGGGGGCGCTCGGGTGCGGGCCACGCACGGCGGGAATGCGGCGGGTGGCAGTCGGGCGAGCGTACACCGGACCGAATGGTGTACGGCGGTCCTACGACGAGGCAACCGCCGCGCTGGATGTGGCCGTGCGGCTTTCGCTCGCAGATCCTGTTGTGGACGCCGCTGACCTGCTTGTATATCAGGTACTTCTACGTGACCGAGCGGCCATCGGCGACCTGGTGAACTCGCTGCTGACGCCGTTGAGGCAGGCGAGAGGCGGTGCCGGGCCATTGCTCGCAACCCTCGAGGCGTACTTCTCGAGTGGCCGGGTGGCAGCTTCGGCAGCCAGGCAACTTCATCTGTCGGTGCGGGCCGTCACGTACCGCCTCGCGCGCGTCGCGCAGCTGACCGGCAAGGACCCTTCCGACCCTGCGGATGCTCTCGCCCTGCATGTCGCAGTGATCGGCGCGCGGTTGCTCGACTGGCCGGCCACGCCGCTCGAATCGACCTGACCGCGTCGAAGACGTGGCGCTTCACAGCGTGGCGAAAAGGGCCTTCGATTCGGCTGCTATCACGTTGTTCGCGGAAGACGCCGCTGGCGGCGCAGTCGCGATCGTTGTTTGAGTCTGTCTGGACCGTCGCAGGGTCGATCTACCATCTGGCATATGCGCGCTGCAAGTTCGGGCATGGTGCTGAGTGGCGCAGCCGGGAGGATGCCGTCACTGCGGAGACCGCTGCAGCCCCGCAGCAGGACCGGTCACCGATGCCGCTGCCGGATGCTCCTGCGTGAGCGATGGCGCTCCATGAATGTGCCGCCATAGCCTGCAAATCTGGAGCCAAGACCCGAGTCCAATGGATCGAGGAGGCCTGGCGTGGACAGCGCGAAGATCAGAGAGCTGGATACTCGTTACGTTGCGTCGGTGCTGAAGGTGCGGTTCTTCCCGCTGGTCATCGAGCGGGCCGACGGCTGCCGCATTACCGACGCCGACGGCGTCACCCGGCTGGACTTCACGGCAGGCTGGGCGGTAGCGAACTTGGGTTACAACAACCCGCGGGTGCGCGAGGCCGTCGCTGACCAGTTTGCGCGGACGTCGTTCGGCACTCTCACGGCGATGATGAGCGAGCAGAGCGTTCAGCTTGCTGAGCGGCTCTCGGCACTCGTTCCTGGCGATTTCGAGAAAAAGGTCTGGTTTGGCCTGCACGGCTCAGATGCTAATGACTGCCTGGCCAAGCTAGTTCCGCTCGCGACCGGCCGTCGGCGAATGATCTCCTTCATCGGCGGGTACCACGGCCAGACCGCGGGGTCGGCCGGGCTCAGCGGGCACACCGCCCAGGCGAAGGCCGGTGGTGGCGGGAACGTGATCAAGATTCCGTATCCCGACCCGTACCGGCCAGTACTCGGATCCGACCGTGATCCAGGTGACGCAGTACTCGACTACCTTGAGAACTACATCCTTCGGACCATCTGCCCGCCCGAGGACACTGCTGGCATCATCGTTGAACCCGTGCAGAGCGACGGAGGCGACATCGTACCGCCACCGCGCTTCCTGAAGGGGCTCGAGACGATCTGTCGCAAGCACGGCATCTTGTTTCTGATCGACGAGGTGAAGATCGGCTTCGGCCGGTCCGGGCACATGTTCGCCTTCGAGCACTTCGGCGTTGTGCCCGACGCCGTATCGTTCGGCAAATCCATGGGTGGCGGCATGCCGATCAGCGCAGTTGTTGGTCGGCGCGAGCTGCTAGATGTTGCGCCTGCTATCAACATGTACACGATGGCCGGTAACCCGGTAGCCTGCGCGGCTGCAATGGCGAACCTGGACGAAATCGAGCGGCTAGGGCTTGTGGCACAGGCCGGCCGTGTAGGCAGGTACCTAATGAACCGACTGGGTGAGCTGCAGCAGCGTCATGCCCTGATCGGCGATGTGCGTGGCCTCGGAATGATGCTGGGCCTGGAGACCGTGCGCGATCGCGCCACTAAGGAAGCGGCCGATCGCGAGATGGCGAAAATCGTCATGCGCGCCTTCGAACTCGGCCTTATCGTTTTTTATGGTGGCATTTATTCCAATGTCATGGAGATCACTCCGCCGCTGATCATGACTGAGGCCGAGGTTGACGAGGGAGTCGCCATCCTGGACCAGGCAATCGGCGAGGTCGGGGCCGGCGAGGTAAGCGACGAGGCGCTCGGAGACTACGCCGGCTGGTGAGCCGGCTGGCGCGGTGCTTCAGACCGGTAGTCCGAACTACGAGATACTGGCAGCATGGTTGAGGACACGGCGCGGGATCGGGCTATTTACCAGGCGCTCAAGGCGATCGATGAAGTTGCTGCAGCCCTGCAGGCGCACTTGATCGAGGAGCATGGGGCAGATCCGGAGCGCGCAGCTGCGCAGAGCCCAGCCACGAACTCCCTTAAGCTCCTCCGGCAAGCTCGCGAGCGTCTCGGCCAGGGTCTCCGAGCGATTGAGGCCGACAGCATCGCCGAGTACGACGAGATCTCGCTGCGCAATCCGTGATCTAGTTACTGGCATTGACCAGTCCTGCAGCGTGAGGGGCGTATCGGCGCGGCAGCGCGTGTGCAGCATCCTCGCCGCAGCATCGGTGGGGCGCGGCAGCCAGGCAGGTTCAGCTGATCCCTGACAACCCGTCTATCGGTCGGGCAGCGTCGCGACCAGCGCCTCAAGCGCAGCGGTCCAGCTCTCCCAGTACGGGCGGTCGGGCTCGGCCGCGACGGCCTTGATGAGCTGGCGGCGGAACGGTTCTCTGTCGCCGCCGTACGCGTGATCGACGACGGCGGCCGCAAGTGCGAATACGGTGCTCTGCCAGGGTGCGTCGAAGGCCAGCTCGCCGTTCCGGCGGGGCAGGTCAAGCTCCGACAAGCTCAGTGCCGGGTTCAGCGGCGTGCTCATAGCCGGGCCACGCCGATCATCGAGTCGCGTGTCACCAGCGCGGCAAGCTCCGCCTCCGTCATGCCCTCAGTCCCTGACGGGCGCTCCGGCAGGACGAGATAGCGCACCTCGGCCGAGGAATCCCAAACCCGGATCTCGGTATCGCCGGGCAGCTCGCAGCCCATCTCGGCCAGCACCGTCCGGGGCTCGCGAACCATCCTGGCCCGATAGGGAGGGTCCTTGTACCAGGCCGGCGGCAGCCCCAACACCGGCCACGGGTAGCACGAACACAGCGTGCACACGATGACGTTGTGGATGGCGGCAGTGTTCGCCACGACCACCATGTGATCGCCTTCCGCGCCGCCGAAGCCAAGCTCGGCGACCGCGGCGGTGCCGTCAGTCAGCAGCCGCTTTTTGTACGCCGGGTCGGCCCAGGCCCGGGCCACCACCTTTGCCCCGTTCATCGGGCCAATCTCCGACTCATACCGGCGGGTGATCTCGTCGATGAAGCCGCCCGGCACCAGCCCACGCTCCGTCAGCATCGCCTCCAGCGCCGCAACCCGCCGCTCGATCGGCGAGACGGCAGCCGGATGGTGGCTCTCCTCGCTCATGATCACTCCAGATAGCTGTCCCATAGGTCGACATGTACTGCTACACCACGCTGGCCGTCCCGCCACAGATCGGCGGCATCGAACCGGACGGAGTATGTCGGCTCGAAGCGCCTGGCGGCACTGTGAGCTTCGACATCAGGCACCGAATGGATGCCGTCCACTCGCACCACCACGCCGGGCTTGCCCCGGACATACCTCGGGCACCGAGTATGGCCGGGAGGATGCCACTCGCGCACGAGGACGCGGTCGCCCGCCTCGAAGCGAGGCTTACCGACGTCGGCGCCTGCATCCACGATCCGCGGCGCGAGCACTGGACCGCTTAGCGGAAACCGGCCTCCTGCGCGCTGCTCCAGTTCTGCGACGCTCACCAGCCCGTTCTCGACAGCCAGCGTCGCCGCCGCGGTCAGCCAGTGCTCGTAGTAGCTGGACGTCAAGTAGTGACCCGGCTCCATCCGTTCGATCGAGTGCCGGAACTCGCCCCCGCTGGCCGCGACCGCACCGGCGACAACGAGCATCATGGCCCGGGTCACCGCTTCCCACCGGTGCTGGAAGGCCGGCTCCGCCGGGGAATGACCAACGGCGCCGAAGCCCTGCATGCCACCAAGGTCATGGATCCCGTCCACCGGCAAGACTCTACCGCCCGGGCTACCAGCCAGCATCGGCCGCGAGACGCGCCTGCTTGACGGGCTAACGGCGGGGAACATCCAGGTGCACAGATTCCGCAGGTGAGGGGCACCGGCATGACGACTTACGTTTCCTTGATCAACTGGACCGAGCAGGGCATCAAGAACTTCCGCGACAGCACGCGGCGTGCTGCGGAGTTCACCAGGCTCGTCGAAAGCTCCGGCGGCAGGGTCCGGGAATTGCTGTGGACCGTCGGTGAGTACGACATCGTCTGCGTTGCCGAGTTCCCCGACGAGGAGACAGGAGTCGCGGCCCTGCTGCGGGTGGGCTCGGCCGGCAACATACGCAGCAACACGCTACGCGCCTTCAGCGCCGAGGAGATGGCAGGAATCGTCACCCGCGCTGGCTAAACGTCCCGACCAGCGCGGCTGCCGCCATGGTGCGGCGACTCCGTGCTGCCCGCTGCCCACTGCCACGCTGCCTTATGCCCCGCTCCCCGCTGCCCCGCTCGCCGCTACGAGGCTGACCACTGTCAGTGGCTGATCACGGCGGTGTAGACAGGGTGTGCGTCAGTTTTGCAGGTAACCAAGATCATCTTCGGGTGCGGGCACGTCAGGCGGCTTCTGTCTGGTTGTGACGGTGGTTGCAGATGGCTTCCCGCTGGTTGCTGGCCTGTGCGCAGCGCAAGGTGATGATGGAGTCGGCGCCGTTGACGGTCCAGTGCATGCCGGACTGCTTGAGCCGCTGGCCGATGACAGCCTTGCAGCCCGCCTCGACGACGCCGGAGCCGACGAACAGGCGGCGTGAGCGGAACCAGTGGTAGCGCATGCGGGGCGCGTTGGTCAGGAAGTAGCCGAGTTCCTTCTCCGCCTGGTCCTTCTTGACTCCTTCCAGGGGGTACTTGCGGACGGCGGCGGCGATCCCGTCGATGTAGCCGTAGTCAAGGTCCTCCAGGCGGGCGGCGAGCCACTCGTCCTTGCGGCCGGGCAGCATGAACTCCAGGGACCGGGTCAGGCTGCGCAGGTGCTCACGGGCATGGTAGAGGTCCACGATGCAGGCGGCCTCGGGGAACGCGGCAGCAGCGAGGTTCCAGATCCAGGCGGCGCCGTCGCCGATGATGGTGAGCTGGCGGAGGTGGTCTGCGCCGCGGCGGATGCCCTCGGCCCTGACCAGGCGCTGGAACGCGGCAGCGGGCTCGAAGGTGGCGATGTAGCCGGAGGATGCCCTGTCCCGGACCGGGTAGCCGTCCTCGTCCAGCTTGTCCTGGGTGAAGAACACGGCCATCTTGACCTCGCGGGTGCGGGCGCGGCCGTCCTCGCCCTTGCCCTCGCGCCCGGCGGTCTCCTTCGAGGTCACGGGGACGCCGGTGCCGTCGATGACGATGTAGAGCTTGTCCCGGCAGCGGCTCCGGGGGCATCGGGACAAGCTTGCGCCTGGCGATCAGCCCGGCCCGGGAGCGCGACGCGGCGGCCAGGGCGGCACCGCTGGCCTCGGCTGCCCGCTCGACGCGCTTGACGGTCAGGCGGACCCCGGCCAGGTCCTCCAGCAGGCCGGCCGCCGGCGCGAACGGCACCGCGGCGGCGGCCTTGTCGCTCATGGCCCGCAGCCCCGGCGACATCGAGGCTCCGGCTACCCCCAGCTCAGCGTCCCTGGGGGCCAGGCCGTGCTCGCAGCGGGCGCAGTGATACCAGGCCCGCCGCAGGATGACCGGCCCGGGCACCGTGTCGATGACTTTCTCCCGGTAGCCAGTGAACACGGCCTCGTGGCCGCGCCCGCACGGCACGCGCGGCCCCCGGTAGCCGGGGTCAGCCGACAGCACCTTCCCGAGCATCCCGCCGCCGAGCTTCAGCAGCCCGGCCCGCAGGACCGCCTCCGCCGCCTCCAGGCCGTCCCCGCAGCCCAGCGACCTGGCAGCATCGGCTGCCAGCCGCCCTACCTCGGCGGCCTTCTCCTGCGCGAGCGCGGCGCAGAGCCCCCCTTTTCCCCTCCCGTCCCGGAGGGGTCGTCGCCGGCGGCACTGCCTGCCGCCGGGCGGGCCTCGCAGATCAGCTCGTTCACCTCGATGATCCGCTCGACGGCCGACGTGAACTCCGCGTGCCGGGCGATCTCGCGGCGCACCTTCGCTATCTCCCCGGCCGCGAGCTGCCGGCCGACCCTCTTCCGGCGGCCCTCCGACCTGGTCCACAAGAAGCGGGGGCCGTGGCCCCGGTGACCCGGGGCAGCGCACCCGCAGTTCGGCTTCCCGCACTTCCGGTAGTTCTCGCTCACCGACCCCCGCCGGAAGTCCCCGACAGCACCGAGTTGCGCGTACAGCCGGTCCCGCTCGGCCTCCAGCTCCGGAAGCGACAGCTCGGTCATGGGCACCCCTCATCTGGTTGTAACTGTTACAACCAGACTGCCATCATAACCAGCCCAGATGTGGGACCCCTACGAATGTGTCGCACACCCGTCTAGACATCACGCTCAGCGAGACTGTCAGTGCTCGACCGTACGGTTGCCTATGTGACTGTGCCTGGCGACCACGCGGATCCGGCTGGAGCGGCGCCGGTGGCTTATCTACCCTCGCGGAGAAAATTCCGCTGCGATGTCGATGGAGCTCGTTCTCGACCGACGCATGAGTAGAAGACATGCAGGGCGGCCATCCACCCGCGCCGGGACTGTGGTTCTGGCCCGTCGCGGACTCGGCCGCACCAGCTCAGCAGAGAAATAGGAGATCCGATGAGAACACTCATCGCGGCGTCGGGGACTTCGACGAGCGAGTGCGTGCGCTTGCATTCCCGGCCGGCGGTTCACGCTGGCCACAACAACGACGTCACGAATGCAAACCGAACAACTTACGCGGTCTACGCCGAGGCGCTGGTCCGGCATTTCAACGGGAGCCGCGCGGTCGACAATGTCGACTTGCAAATCCAGGCCGGTGAGATCTACGGCTTCCTCGGGCCGAACGGCGCG
>Ga0207646_10003453_pt1 | contig 17845 bp, 17 predicted proteins | sample KBSK5502metaG_FD_184343 | JGI IMG/M metagenome (GOLD analysis project Ga0207646, IMG submission 184343) | Corn, switchgrass and miscanthus rhizosphere microbial communities from Kellogg Biological Station, Michigan, USA - KBS K5-50-2 metaG... | ecosystem: Host-associated > Plants > Roots >...
CGCGCAACAGATTGTGGGTCGCGATCGGTGCCTCGAAACGGTTGCGGTGTCCCGGCGCGATCGCCCCGTGAAGATAGCCGCCGTCGGTGACGACCCACGGCTCGTTGAGCGTCGCCCACAGCTTCACTCGATCGTCGAGCTTGCGGAACATGATTGCCGCATACTCGGCAAACCAGTTCGCGCTGTCCGGGTTGAGCCAGCCACCCAGATCGTCGAGTGCGGCGGGCAGATCCCAGTGAAACAGCGTGAGCACAGGCTCGATGCCGTTCGCGAGCAGCGCATCGACCAGACGATCGTAGAAATCGAGACCCGCTGGATTGACCGCGCCGCTGCCGCGGGGCAGGACGCGACTCCACGACGTGCTGAAGCGATACGCCTTCAGTCCGAGCTGGCGCATCAGAGCGACATCGTCGGCGTAGCGTCGGTAATGGTCGCAGGCGACGTCGCCGGTCTCGCCGTCGCGGATGAGGCCTGGCGTGTGCGCGAAGCGCTGCCAGATGCTCGGTCCCGCGCCGTCGGCCAGAGGCGAGCCCTCGATCTGATACGCCGAGGTCGCGGCGCCCCAGAGGAACTCGGCGGGAAATTCGATCGTTGATGGCATGTTGCTTCTATATCTTGCGCCAGCCGTCGGGCAGCTTCACCCAGTCGTCCGCGATCCGATGCCTGAAGTCGCCGCTGCCGACGATCGCGCTCATGGTGCGGCCTCGAACTGCACCTCGACCGAGCCGAAATCCTCGAACGTCACGGCGACCCTTTGCCCGGGCTTCGCGTAGTGGAGACCGGTGTAGGTGCCGGTGGTCACGATCTGTCCCGCGCCGACTCCGGAACTGCGGCGCCGGTCGTTGACCAGTGCGACCGCAGGCAGCAAGGGATCCTTGGATGCATGTCCCCCCGATCGGCGCACGAGAGCCTGGCCATCGACGACGAGCTCCACGCCGATCGTCTCGAGGTCGAAATCGCGCCACCGAGGCTGCGCCATTCCGTGAATGAACGCCCCGTTCGACATGAAGTCGGCGATCCGGTCGAGCAACGGCGCATTCAGATAACCTTGAAACCGCGAATCGACGATCTCAATTGCCGGCAGCGCCGTGACGGCGGCGGCGACTTCGCTGTAATCGTATTCGCGCTCGCGCGCCGGCAGATCGCGGTCGAGCCTGAAGGCAATTTCCGCTTCGATCCCGAGCAACGGCACGATTGCCGCCGATAATCGGGCGCTGCTCGCATAGGTCCACGAGCGGAGCAGGGCGCCGCGCGCCACGCCTCCCTCCGGCGTCGCGCCGACTTTCCAGCCGGCGATCGCTTCGCCCAGGCGCAGCGCGGTCGCTTCCTGGATCGCGTGCGCGTCGTCGAGCGTCGCCGGGCGACACGACTCGGGAAGTGCGTCGAGCCGTTGTCCGTTGCGTCGCGCGTCGGCGAGCAGCCCCGCAGCCTGGTCGATTGCATCGGGTGTCATTGCGACTTGCGATCGATGGCTCTGCGCTGACGATCATTCGGCCTTGATGCGGATCGCGTGACGATGTTCCAGCTGCCACGCGCCGTCCGCCTTGACCCACACGAGGACGAACAGCAGATGGATGAGATCCTTGGGCTGTCCCTTGGCTCCGACCCGCATGTCGCACACGCCATCGATGAGCGCGACCGGCGCGTGGACCCGAACGCGTACGTCGTGTGAGACGATGCTCTCGTAGTCGTACAGACCCGCGGCGACGCCAGCGAGGTACTCCTGCTTCGTCTCCGCGATCGCGGTGGAGTGCGCGTATACGAGATCCGGCGCCAGGATGCGCTCGAGCGCCGCAAAGTCCTTGTCGATCATCGCCCGGTAAAGCGCACGCTCCGCCAGCAGAACCTCGTTCACCGTCGCTTCATCGGTCACCGTCTCGATCCTCCGGCTGCGGCCGCGCATGCAAGCGCAAGACGAAAATAGTCACGCCAATTCCCGAATTGCCAGATCGAGAAAATCCTTGCCGATCGATGGCTCGAACTGCTTGTATATCGGCCGGGTGGCCTCGACGAACAGCTTCTTGTTCTCGGGCGAAATGTCGTTGACCACCATTAGCGTCTTGAGCTTGGCCAGCGCGGTCGCGATCTCTTCCGGTTGCGCCTTCCACTGAAATTCCATGGCGGTTTTCATGGCTTTGGTGAGAATGCCCTGCTCTTCCGCCGACAGCCCTTCCCATACGCCCTTGTTGATCGAAATGATGAAAAAGTCCGTCGTATGGGCGTCGAGCGAAAGATATTTCGACACTTCATAGAGCTTGACCGAGACCAGGTCGGGAAGCGGATACTCAAAGCCGTCCACGACACCTTGCTGCAAGGCGACGTAGAGCTCGGATGGATCCAACGCGACCGTGCTCGCTCCGAGCGCGCGGAATGCCTGGATATAGACCTGACTGTTGATGACGCGAATCTTGAGGCCCTGGCAATCGGCCGGCTTGTTGACCTGGCGTATCTTGTTCACGATGTGCCGGCCGCCGATCAGCCAGTAACCCAGAACGTGAAAGCCGGCCGCATCGCCCAGGCGCGCGACCTCCTTGCCGAGTGTGCCGTCGAGAGCGGCTCTCAAGCGATCCGACGAGCTCACGATGTACGGCAACGTGAACGCATCGATGGGCTTCATGAAGTTCGAATACCAGGCTGGAACTGCCATCGTGAGGGTCAGCGAGCCAACTTGCGTCGCAGAGAGCATCTCGGGAATGGTGCCCAGTTGCGAGCTCGGGTAGACATCGATCTTGATCTTCCCCCCGGACAACTTGCCCGCCTCGTCCGCGAACACGAGAATCGCCTTGTGATAGAGCGTGTCGGTCGGCAGCATGTGGCCGAAACGGAATACGCGCGCACGCTGAGCCATGGCCGGCGCCATGACGCCCAGCGAAGCCGCGCTTGCGGCCGCGACAGCCAATTTCAGGAAATCTCGCCGTGCGGAGTTCGAACCCGTGGTCGGTAGCTTCATCTTCATTACGCCCTCCTTCGCAGATCTCGTTTGTTTGGGATGCTCTTGGCGGCCGCCCGGTGCGTCCCGAGGCCCTGGATCGGACTCGTGCCGGCATTGCCAGAACGCTTCGTTCAAAAACCATACATCGGGTATTTTCCGACCCTGGCGCATGCCCCGGATCGGGGTCGATCAATGCATACCGAACTGGTGTGGAAGCCACACGGTAAGTTGTGGAAACAGGATGACGACAATCAATCCAAGAACGAGAAAAATGTTGTAGATGACGCTCGGACGCATGGTCGCGTTCACCGGCGCATCGCCGATCGCACAGGCCACGTAGTAGCCGATTCCGACCGGCGGCATGAACACTCCGATCCCCATCGCGATTGCGAGAACCATCCCGTACTGCAGCGGCTCGATGCCGAATCGGATCGCCACGGGCAACAGAATGGGGGCCGCGATCAGGATCGCCGGCAGGCCTTCGAGCACGAACCCGATTACGATCATCACGAACATGGTGACGAACAAATAGACGGTCGGGCTCGACAGCGCACCGAAGGCAGCGGCCAGCGTGCGTCCGAGCCCGTCGGTCACGATCGCCTGCGACAGCAGATTCGACGCGGAGATCATGAAGAGAATCATCCCTGCGATCAGCGTCGCGTCGCGCAGTGCGATCCAGCATGTTCGCAACCCGATCGAGCGATAGACGAACAGGGCCACGGCAAACGCGTAAACCACGGCAAGGGAAGCGGACTCGGTCGGAGAAGCAATGCCACCAACGATGCCGCCCACGACGATCACGGGTACGATCAACGCGGGAATCGCAAGCGGCATGCTGCGCAGCGCCCGACCGAGGCGAAAAGGCGGGCCCTTGTGAAATCCCTTGATTCGACTGCGGATGACTACAGCCAGGATCAGGGCAATGGCCAGCACGGTCGCCGGGATGATGCCGGCAATGAACAGGGAACCCACCGAAAGGGTCGTGATCGACCCGAGCACAAGCAGCGCCAGCGAGGGCGGTATGGTCTCACCCATAGCAGCCGCAGCGGCGAGGACGGCAACCGATTCCGTCGGAGGATAGCCGTACTGGCGAAGCGGCGCCTTCATCACGCATCCGACCGTTGCGACGTCGGCTGCCTTCGAACCGCTGACTCCCGAGAAGATATACATCCCCAGGATCTGGGCGATAAGGAGGCCGCCGGTCCAGTGGCCAACCCATTCCTGCACCATGTCGATCATGCGCTTCGCCATCCCGGTCACCTCCATCAAGGTCCCGGCGAGCATGAAGAACGGGATAGCGAGAAGGATATAGGCATGGATGCCATATTGCATCGCCGAGGGAATCGTGACCATCGGGGCGTCTCCGGTGACGATGAAGAACAGCATCCCGCCAAGCGCGATGATGCCCCCGATGGGTACGCCGGCAATGAACGACACCACGAGCGCAGGGAGGATCACAATGAACGGGTCCATCGCCACGTGGCCCTCGGTGTAGGCCCAGCGAAGCGCAAGCGTCACAACGACGATCGTGACCGGCACCGCTGCGCCCTTGACAATGGGCCGGACCTGCAGCGCCGCCAGCTTCTCGAGGGTGAAAACCGACATGAGCACGAGCCCGATGCCAAGCCAGATCGAGACGAATCCGGAACTGATTCCGAGAATTGGCAACTGCTGGGTCCTCTGGCTCAAGAAGAAAAGTGGGTAAGGCGCCAGGACGGTAAGACAGACGCACAGGAAGATGATCAGGCCGCACGCTTGCAGCGTTTGCCGTCGCGATCCATGCAGCACGTCGACCAGCGCGGTGTAGGCCATGCCATTGGTGCGGCGAAAATAGGCGGGGGCGCCTAGAAATGTGATGATCGAGATCAGCATCGCCCAGATGTCGGCCGCCCAGGAGAAATCCTGGTGGAACACGAAGCGCACCAGCGCGTTGCCAAACGTCACGCCGATGTTGATGATGATCGCTGCCACGACGATTGCTTCGACACCTGTCGCAATACGGTCGAGCGGACGCGCGCGCCCCGGCGGATGCAACTCATGCCGAGCGTCGATTCGGGCGGCGTCAGTATGCTTTAGGTCGGAGATGGCTCGTGACATCGTCGTACTCGAACTGACAAATGCCATTGAACAGCGAGAGACTCGCCACCCCTCGGTGCGTTTCGTTCATAGGCTGGCGATGTGCTGCTGGTACGCCGGACGCTCGCAACAACGGCCGTACCACGATTTCAGATGAAGCAAGTCCGGACGTTCGACGGGTAATCTGTACCAGCGGTGGATTGCATTGCCGAGCGCGATGTCTCCCATTGTGAGGGTGGCGCCACCAACAAAGGCGCGTGTGGCCAAATACGTGTCCAGGATCTTCCAAGTCTCGCCCGCCTTCCGTACCGCAGTACGCACCTGGTCCTCCGGAATGGCGTCGGGAGGTTTCCTGAGCAAAGCGCGAAACGCAACGCCCATGGGCGGCGCGATCGCGGTCTGCTGCCAGTCCATCCACCGCTCGCAGTCCGCGCGCTGCGCGAGATCGGCGGGACAGAGCGTCCCCGTGCCGTACTTCGCCGACAGGTAGCGGACGATGACGTTCGATTCCCACAGGATGAAGCCGTCCTCGTCCATCGTCGGGATCAGTCCGTTGGGATTGAGCGCCATGTACGCGGCCGTACGATCGTTGCGGGAGGGCCCGCCGATATTCTCGTCGCGCTCGAAAGGGAGACCGAGCTCGCCGCAACACCAGAGCACCTTTTGCACGTTGCTCGATGTCTTCGTACCGTAGATCTTCAGCACGTCATTCTCCTTTGTTTGATGTCCCGGCCCGCAGCGCTGGCCTAGAGTTCGTTCACGCGAAACGGCCTGTCCATCGCCACCAGGCGGCGCTCAAACCGCCATCGGCCGTCGGTCTTCCGCAGTGTGCAGTCGTACTCTCCGGGGGACAGAAGCTCGGTATTGCCGTCCCGAGTCATGAAATCGAGGAGATAGCAGATCGCATGCGCGCGATCGCCTTCAACGTCGACGGCGAGATTCGACACGACGTGTCGGAACTGTGTGCCGCCCTCACGTTTCAGGCGCGCCGTGCGCGCGGCAAAGTCCCGCACGCCCGCGTGGCCGGAGAATTTGCCCAATACGGGACTCTCCAACGACGCGTCCTCGCTGAAGCACTCGACCACCGCCTCGACGTCGCCGCGATCGAGCGAGTTGGCGTAGCGAATGAAGACGTTGTTGATGCCGAACCAGTCTTCCATCGAGGGGGCGGTCATGAGTTCTCCGTGCGCTTACTGGGTCGAATCGAGAGCAGGGCAGCTGCGGTGCTTGCCGGCAGAGGAGCAGGTTTGGGTCAATGTCCCGCAGACTGCAATACGCGGATGGGCTTGCCGTCGAGAAACGCCAGCGCGTTCTCCACGCTGTGGCGGTAATACTCGCGGTAGACCTCGATGACGCCGTAGCCGAGATGTGGCGTCAACACGACGTTGCGTGCACGCGTGAACGGATGATCTGCCGGCAGCGGCTCGCGGTAGAACACATCGAGCGCAGCGATGATCCCACCCGATTGCACGGCATCGACCAGCGCCGTCTCGTCGACCAGCGGAGCGCGTGCCGTATTGACCAGGATCGCGCCCTGCTTCATTCGCGCGAGGTCTGCCGCGCCCAGGATGCCGCGCGTGCGCTCGGACAGCACGAGGTGCAGACTCACCACGTCCGAGGTGGCGAGCAATTCTTCCTTCGACACCCGCGTCGCGCCCGCCGCTTTCGCCGCTTCGTCGGTGAGGTTCTGGCTCCACGCCAGGACGTTCATGTCGAGCGCACGGCAATAGGACGCCATGCGCGCGCCGATCCTGCCCAGTCCGATCAGGCCGATGGTCTTGCCGTCGAGAACGGGGCCCGCTTCGGTTCCCAGCTGGAACCGGCCGGCGCGCACCGCGACATCGCCGGAAGGAATGCGTCTTGCCGCCGCGAGCATGAGGCCGAGCGCGAGTTCGGCGGTCGAGCTCGCCGAGGGACCGCCTCCGGTGTAGCACACGGTGATGCCGCGGGAAATCATGCCGGCGATATCGATCAGCCCCGCGCGGGCGCCGGTCAAGCCGAACATTTTCAGGCGCGGCAGGCGGGCGACGAGCGACGGCGGGAACGGCGTCCGCTCGCGCGTTACCAGCACGATGTCGAACTCGGCCAGAGCGCGCGCGGCGTCGTCCTCGTCCGCGAAAGGCGTCTCGAAGAAGCGCACCTCGGCGCGCGCCATGAGCGGCGCCCAGTCTGCGCTCGCCCGCGCAACACGCTGCCAATCGTCAAGCACGGCGATCCTGGTCACGAATCTGTCCTCTTTGTTTCGAACCGCATGATCGGAATTTCTGCCTACGACATCTCAACGCGCAGCTGCGCGGCTCGCCATGGTCGCCTCCGGCCGATGAGCGGCAAGGAAGTCGCGCACACGGTTCATGGCCGCCTTGCGGTATTGCGTGCCCTTCCATGGCGCGACCACTGCCACGTTCGGCGCGCCGGCGAGATCCGCCGAGATCTCGGCCGGGTGCACGACGTCGTCGCCGGGCATCAACAACATCGGGATGTCGCAGCCGCGCACGAACTCGCGCGATACGCTGAAAATGAAATCGCTGCCGAACATGCGGCGGTGGAACCCCGGTAACTGCTTCGCGTCGATGCCGGGCCAGTTGCGAACTTCGGCCGCCCATTTCTCGAACTCGCTATCGATGGCAGGGCGGTTGCCTGCGGCAATGCCGATCGGGTTCTGAAGCACGAGCGCTGAGACGAGGCCGGGTCGCGCCTCGGCAAGCGCGAGCGCAAACGAGACGCCGATACAGGCGCCCATGACGTGGCAACGGGTGACACCGAGATGGTCGAGAAGCGCCAGGTGATCGGCGGTGTACGTCGTCCAGTCGTCTTCCGGGCCGATCGCCGCACGCGACTGCCCGGCATTGCGGACGTCCAGAGCGATCAGCTGAAACTCCGCCGCCAGCTCGACGATCGGGTCCAGCCAGTCCTGAGCCACGCCGGGCCGCGCCGGATTGGTGCTCCACCGCTCGATGCGCGAGCTCAGGAAACCCGGCGCGAACAGCAGGACGGGATATCCGCTGCCGTGGACTTCGTACCGGATTTGACCGGCCTTGACCTCGAGTACGGGCATGGCGTTGGTTTCAGCTCGCGAGATGCGACGCCTTTACTTGAGATTTCGATCCCATAGGTCGAACAGCTTGACCCAGGTCTCTTCGGCGGCGACAGGGTGGTAATCGGCACGTGCCGCAAAGCAGTAGCCGTGGTGCGTCCCGGGGATCGTCTCGAGCACGTGCTTCGTCCCCGCCTTGGCAAGCGCTGCTTTCAAATCGGGGATTACGTTCGCCGGCACCCCCGGATCGACCTCCGCAAAGGCCAGATACAGCTCACCCTTGACCTGGTTCAGCTGCAGATGAGGTGAATCCGGTTGATCGGTGACCATCTCGACGCCGTACAGCGAAGCGGCAGCTTTCATCCGCGGAAACCGAGCCGCCGCCGTCGTCGCGAAAGGTCCGCTCATGCAATGCCCGACACAACCGACCGGTCCGGGCTTCACCTTTTCCTGCGCGTCCAGAAAGGCGAGCATTCCCGCGGTGTCGTCGGTCACGGCAACGTTGGTGAGGCTCTTCATCGCGCCCCGAATGACCACCGACATGGCTTCGTCACGCCGCGGAATGTCGAAGCGAAGCATTCCCAGCCGGTAGTAAAGATCGGGCAGGAGGCAGAAATAGCCGTGCTTCGCTATGCGTCGCGCCTGGTCGCGGAGCTCCTCGCGGATCCCCGGCGCGTCCATGTAAAGAATGATCGCCGGAAACTGTCCCGGCTCATCCGGACACACGGCGAAGCTCGGCTGACGGCCGTATTTCGTAGTCACGACGACATCGTTTTCGATCATCTGATTGCCCTTGCAGATTTGGCCCCGCATTCAAGCCGGGATGTAGTGCAGTTATCCAAAATCGTTCTCACGAATCGAGCAGGTGACGTGCCCCCGTGAGCAGCACATCATTGATCCAGACGAATTTCATGAAATCTTCCCGCACGCGCTTCCCCGCCGCGCGGATGCGGCCACTGGCATCGGCAACCGCCGACTTCACCGCGCCGTGGTCGGGATTGCCCGGATGGCCCAGCGACTGTGCGAGATCCAGCATGCCGAAGCTCATGTAGTCAACGCCGGGCAAGGCGGCGAGCTCGCCGGCGATATCTAGGCCGGCCTTGCTCTCGATCATGAGGCACAGCGAGACTCCCGCATTGCATGCCTGCATGTAGGCCGGCCTGCTTTCGATCCGCTGGCCGTATTCGGGACGGCCCGCGCCGAACGAGCGGCTGCCGAGAGGCGAAAAATACGCGTAATGAATCACCTGCCGCGCAGCGTCGAGCGATTCGATGTGAGGCGCGACAATGCCCCGGACTCCGCGGTCGAGAAAACGCGTGATCGTGGCCTGCGACGCATCCGGGACGCGCGCGATGGGTGTGAGATCGTGTCGCTCCGCTGCGATGCAGCCCGTCTCGATGTCGCGCCAGTCGAAGCATCCGTGCTCGCCGTCGATGTAGACGAATTGGATGTCGACTGCTGCAAGGACCTCGATGATCGCCGGTGCGGCAAAGGTCAGATGCACGCCGCGGATCTGCTTGCCCGTCGCTGCCGCTTCCTTGACGGAGTTGTTGCTTCTCATGGATCGAACACCCTCTGAGACTGCGGTCGCGCTCACGCCGGCGTCGCCCGCGCCATTTTGACCAACTCGGGCAGGAACAGGTCCGGAAACTTCTCGATAACCGGCGCGCAAGCGACGCGGAACGATTCGACGTCCGGTTCGAGATTGACCTGCATCCCCTGGCTCTTGAGGAAGCCGTACGCTTCGGCCTCGTCCTTCTGCGTGTATTGACGGAGATAATCGTCGGCGTCGGCGCATGCCGCCAGGAATACCTTTTTCTCGTCGGCGGACAGGCTGTCGAAAAATTTCGGATTGGTCACCGTGTATGCCGTGGTGAGGATATGGTCCGTCTTGGAGACGTATTTTTGCACCTCGTAATACTTGTTGGACTTGACGACCGAGGGCGGCGTGTCCTGCCCGTCGGCTACACCCTGGCGCAGCGCCAGGTACAACTCGGAGAGATCGACGGCCACCGTGGAGGCGCCGGTCGCCTGCATCATGGCGATATAGGCCTTCGAGTTGGGGACCCGCATCTTGAGGTTCTGCATGTCCTTGACCGAATTGATCGGTACTTTATTGTTGGTCATGCAGCGAAAGCCAAGGTCCGTCCAGCCGCTCAGGATGAAGCCCTTGTCGAGCGCGCGCTTGCGCAGGTCGTCGCCGAACGCGCCGGCGATCGCCCGGTAGGATTGCGCGCGACTCTTCCACAGGAACGGAGCATCGGTGATCGACATTTCCGGCACCCAGTTCATCAGCCCTACGCCGATCGCTCCCATCTCGAGCGAGCCGAGGCGCACCGCTTGCGCAGTGTCGCGCTCGTTGCCCATTTGCGCATTCGGGAAGATCTGCACCTGCATCTTGCCGCCGCTTTTGTCTTCGAGGGTTTTCTTGAACTGCTCCGCCCAGAGGTGCCAGCCATGCGCCGTCGGCGCCGGGTGCGCCAGGCGGATGCGCTTGACGCCGGCTTGCGCCGCCGCGACGCCGGAGACAAAAGGCGACAAGGCTGCAACCGCGGCCGAAGCGCCTGCGAAGCGAAGGATGTCCCTGCGTGTTGCAGTTCCCGCCACCGGATTCGCGGTACGGCGACCAAATCCGAAACATTGCGATGAATCCATGACGTTTCTCCTCATACGCATCAATGATCAATACTTGAAGTTGAGCCAGTTGGGCAGCACGGTCGTGATCGCCGGCACGAACGTGACCAGCAAGAGTCCCGCCAACAGGACTGGCAGGTACCAGAGCAGCGGCTTGCTCGCTCGCTCGATCTGCGCTCCACTGATTGCGCAGGCGACGTAGAGCGCAATCCCGATCGGAGGCAGGATAATCCCGATGCCGAACGCCTCGGTCATGATGATTCCGTATTGCAGCGGATCGATGCCGAGTTGCAGGGCCACTGGATACAAGAGCGGCGCCAGGATGACGATGGTGACGAAGCTCTCGAGCATCGTCCCCATGATGATGGTAATGACGATCACCGCAGGCAGAAAAGCGGTGGGCCCGAAACCGGCGATCGTCGTCGCGATCGCGGTCGTGACACCCTCGAGCGTCAACGCCCAGGAAAAGATTGTCGCCGCACTCACAGTGTAGAAGATCATTCCGTTCAGCGACGATGCGCTGGTCAGGCTCGACCACAAATTGCGCAGATTGATCTTTCGGTACACCAGGCCGAGTACGAGGCTGTAGAGGACGGCGAACGTCGACACCTCGGTCGGCGTTCCGACCCCGCCGACGATTCCGCCGATGAGGATGACCGGGATCATCAGGGGGAGGATCGCTCGGCGGCCGGTCCGTACGATCTCGCTGCGCGGCGCTCTGGGCGTCAGCTTCCAATCCGCAAACGACGCGCGGACGCGCACCGTGATCATCAGGAGCACACCGATCGTTGCCGCGGGAAGCACACCGCCGATGAACAGAGCTCCCGTCGAAATCGCCGTGGCCGAGCCAAGCAGGATCAGCGCGATGCTTGGCGGGACCGACTCCGCCATCGCGGCCGACGCAGCGAGAATGGCCGCACGCTCTTCCGGCTCGTAGCCGTGTTCCTGGAGCTTCCGGTTCATCGGCAGGCCGACAGTCGCCATGTCCGCCGCCTTCGATCCGGAGATGCACGAGGACAGGTACACGCCGACCACCATTACTTGCAAGAGGCCGCCGCGTACGTGACCGATCACCGATCCCACGAATTCGACGATGCGCCCGCCCACATCGGCGCGCTCCATGATGAAGCCCGCCAGGATGAAGAACGGCAGCGCAAGGAAGATGAATCCGCCGGAGCCGCGCTGGGCGTTCATCACGACCGCCATCATGTCGGCCGAGCCGATCGCCTCCACGCACACGATGCCGATGGTGGCGAGCACAAAGCCGACTGGAACGCCGATGGCAACCGTCCCCACGAACAACGCTGCAAGCAGGGCGTAGAGCAGCTGCGTATGCGCGCCGAGATCGGCCTGGAAAATAAAGAACGTCAGCACCGCGGCCCACACCACACCGGTTGCCGCCGCGATTGCAGGCCGTCGCCGCTGCGCGAGCGAAAAGCCCGCACGCACGACGAACAGGGCGGAGCCGACGGTGATCGGCAGAGTCATCCAGACGTATCCGATGCCGAGCAGGATCGTCTTTTCCTCGGCGTTGGCGATCAGCAAGGGAATTGAATAACCGCCGATCAGAAACGAGACGATGATGACGATCCACTCCGAGCAAGCCTTGAACGCTTCATTCCAGGCGCGCGGCGCGCGATCCGCCAGCACCGTGATAGCGATGAACTGTCCGCGACTGTACGCAACGGCGCCACCCAGAAAGGCCAGCGTGACCAGGAAAAGCGGCGACGCCTCGTCGATTCCCATCAGCGTCGACGAGTGGAAAAACGTGCGGACCATCGTGCCGACGAAGACGAGGATCACTTCGACGGCCAGCATGACGTTGAGCAGGGCAATGACGGCGTTGTCGATCGCCTTGATCCATCCCGGCACGCTTGGCGCGTAGGCCGCGGCACCGGCTTCGAGCGGTTGCAACGCAGCCGTCTCTGCATTCGCCTGCACGTGACTCCCCCTCGCCGCTCCGCTCCACGGCTGTGCGCCGTTATGAACGAAGTTGCTTTCGAAGCCGTATGGCACTTCCGACGAGGAACTCTAACAGCCGGCAACGTTAATGAAAAATTGATTTTTATGGGTCGAAGTGATAGTAATTACCTATCATGAACGTCACCCTGAGCCAGCTGAAAACCTTCGAGCGGATCGTGCGCTTGGGCAGCTTCCACGCCGCGGCGCGGGAGCTGCGGCTCACTCAACCCAGCGTGTCGCAGCGCATCCGCGAGCTCGAGACGATGCTGAGGACACGCTTGTTCATCCGGCGTGGGCCGCGCATTAGCCTGACCGCCGAAGGTCATGCCCTCATCGAATACGCCGATCGCTTGCTCGGCACTGCGGGGGAGATGATCGAGCGGTTCAGTACCCGCGATCCGCTCAAAGGGATGCTGCGACTCGGGCTCAACGAAAGCTTCGCGCTCATCTGCCTGCCCGACCTCCTGCGTCGCCTCGAGCAGCGCTATCCTGGAATCAAGACGTCGGTGTTCGTGGGCGATACGGGCATTGTCAGCAAGAAGCTCGACGATCAGGAGCTCGATATCGCCGTCGTATCGGAACCCGCTGTCGGGCCGCACGTCCGGCTCGAACCGATCGGCAAGAACAAGCTCGGCTGGTTCGCGCGGGCGGACTTCGACGTCGCCCGCGGGGTGCTATCGCCTTCCGACCTGTGTCAATTTCACTTGATCGTCAGCCCGCCTACCGCGCAGCTTCACGCGACGGTCACTCAATGGTTCGCGGACGCCGGAGCCGTTCCGCTGCGGGTAAGCACCTGCAACAGTCTCTCGGTGACGATACTGACGATCCTGCACGGCACCGCCATCGGCCTCGTTCCAGTGCGCGTCATGCAGGATGAACTCGAGAGGCGCAGAGTCAGGCTCATTCCGGTTTCCCCCGAAGTGCGGGCGCACCGCGTGTCGATCTGCTACCAGATAAGCGAATTCGGGCCCGGCCTGAAAGTGCTCGTCGACCTCACCAAAGAGCTCGTCGCGCAGCACAAGCTATTTGTCTAGGTAAACAGACGATCGCGAGCTAGCTTTCCGAATCTTCGGATCCGGCCGGCTTGCCCTTTCGGAGCCATCGCTCAAAGGCACGCTCGATCGGGCCGCCGAAGACGAGGACGCCGAGCGTAAGCGCCAACGCGAGCAAGACCGTGATCCAGTGTCCGCTCCCGCAAGCGACACCGAGGGCGGCTGCGATCCAGATCGAAGCCGCGGTCGTCAGGCCCTCGACACGATGCTCGGTGTCGTGGTGAAGGATGACACCTGCTCCGATGAATCCGACGCCCGTGACAACTCCCTGGATCACGCGAGCGACAGCATCGGCGCCCGCGTCCGTCATCGACGCCACAATCACGACGACCACCGCGCTCCCGAGGCAGACCAGCGCGTGCGTGCGCAGCCCGGCCGGTTTGCGGTGGAGATCGCGATTGACGCCGAGGATGGCGCCGGCCAGGACGGCGCCGCCGAGCCGAGCCGCAAGTTCGATCCATTCCGGGTTCGGCATGGCGTTGCGGTGACGTATGGCGATCAGCGGCAGTGCGTTAGTAATAGCTCTCGCATATTACCAGCGCAACCCGGCGATGCCTTGCGAATGCCCAGCACAGCGCGGCGCTGATACATCGCGCCGATGCGGGCAGAGAAAATACGTTCTGGGCGCCCCTATGCGGCGAGCGGTTCGACCGCCGCCTCTTCGCGCAGTCTACGCAACATGGCGGCAAATCCGCCTTCGACGGTGCTTTCCCAGCGCGCGCTGGTCGAAACGCGCGGCGCCCCGGCAAAGCGGACGTCGGCCTTGCGCTCCAGCAACGAAGAAACCAACGCTGCGTCTTCGCCGAGCTTCAGCGCGGCAAAACCCCCTGCGCTCCGATACGCCGCCGCGGAAATCCCGAGATTCGCGCCATGTATATGGCGCGTGTCCATGCTGTAATCCATGAGATAGCGCTCGCGGACGCCGCGGGGATACGCCGACCAGTCCTCGATCGCTACCTGCCCGCAGCTCGCGTCGGCATAAAGATCGAGCTGCATACTCAACCAGTTTAGCGGCACGATGGTGTCCGCATCGGTAAACGCCACCCAGCGAGCCCCGTTATCCAACGCGAACGAAGCACCGAGCGCCCTCGCAGCGCCGACGCAACGCGCGTTCAGGGATACAATCTGCGCCTTGCGCTGGATCGCGATCGCCGCGGACCGATCGGCGCAGGCGTCGAGCACGACGACGACTTCGACCGGCTCGGCGTCGAGCAAAGGATCCATCGCCGCCCGTCGAACGGCGTCGAGGCAATCGCCGAGAAGCTTCTCCTCGTCGTGAACCGGAATCACTACGCCGATCATTGGATTTCCCCCGCCAAAACCCCGCCTGAGTATCTCCGCCATGCAGCCATCGACACAATCAGACCACGGCTGATCTTGTTGTAGGACGAACTGGAAACCCCGGCGGATCACCCGCCGGTCGTTTCAGGGGCCCATCACCAGCAGGACCGCGCCGGTGATGTAGGAATGAGCTTCGACTCGAGTCCGGGCGGCGTCTGGTGCTGTTTGGGGAACGGCGCCTTCGGCTGTGCCCTCGCACCGGCCTTGCGCGCGGCGCGCCCGGTCTTGTTCTTCATGCGCCGGCCCTTGCCGTGCTTTAAGCACGTTTACGCTTCGCCGGCGCCTTGGTTTCGTTGCTACGGTTCGAGACGACGCGCAGCGGTGGATGACGCGTCGCGCGAGTTTTCGCGGTGGAGCGCGATCCCACCGCCTTCCTCGCGGCGCCACCCTTATCGAGGCTCTGCCGCAGCAGCGCGGCGAGATCGATGATTTTTGCCGAACGCGGCTCCGCCTCTCCGGAGCTTTCCGGCTTGGTGATCTCCTTCGTCTGTCCGGCCTTGATCTTTTCCTTGATCCGCCGCATCAGATCCTCGTGATACGTGTTGTGGAATTCCGAAGGCTTCCAGTGCTCGGCCATGTCCTCGACCAGCCGCTTGGCAAGCTCGACTTCCTTGGTCGTGACGCGCGCGTCCTTCAGCCCCTCGGCCGGCAGCGACAATCCTTTGGTGTCGCGCAACTCGTCGGGGTAGCGCAACGTGATCAGCATCAGCAGACGTCCGCTTGGAGCGACCAGCGCGAGGTGCTGCGTCGTCCGGATGACGACTTGCGCGATCGCCACGCGGCCGGTCGAACGCAGGGTTTCCCGCAGCAGCGCGTAGACCTTCTCGCCGCTCTTCGTCGGTACGAGGTAATACGGCGTCTCGTAGAACTGCGGCGGAATTTCCGCGGCGGGAACGAAGGTCTCGATCTCGATCGTCTGCGATGCCTTGACGTTCGCGCGCCGGAAGTCCTCGTCGGAAAGCACCACATACTGGTCCTTCTCGTACTCGTAGCCCTTGACGACATCGTTCCACTCGACTTCCTTGCCGGTCTTCTTGCTGTATCGCTTGTACCCGACGGGCGAGAAGTCGCGCTTGTCGAGCATCGAGAACTTGAACTCGCGCCGTTCCTCGGCCGGATAGAGCTCGACCGGAACGTGCACGAGGCCGAAGGTGATGGCACCTTTCCAGATCGCGCGAGGCATGGGTCAGGCCTCCGTTCGCGCCGGCATTTCCAGCGCGACGCATTCGATGCAGATGCCCAAGGTCACGGGAACGGTCATCAGAACGCCGCAATCGGCGCACGGCTCGAGCGGCGGCTCGGCGGTCAGTTCGCAGCCCGCGGAGCGGCAGCTCGGCACATCGCACCAATGACAGTCGTACGGGCACACGACGAGCACGGCGAGCTTTCAAAGAATACTGATTAATTGTGAGTAGCGGCCTGCAGCCCGCGATATAGGCGACCGTCCTATTTTGTTGTCGGACCCAAGTGATGCCGACGTAGGAGCGCGGCCGATAAAGCGTCTACGCGCGCGCGAGGGGCCGGATCGTTGCTCGCGGCAGGCGCTTGACCAGCAAGCGGTAAATATCGAGATCGAACGCGCAGCGCGGCGGCGCTTCGAGGATCGCGTAGAGGTCGGATTCGTCGCGCGCAGTCCCCAGCCAGCACCAGTCGCGAAACACATGAAGCTCGGTCCGCTCGCCGGTGGGCGAAGTCTCGAGCACACCGATCGTCCCCGCATAGGGCCAGGGCTTGAGCGCATACCGCGCTAGCGCTTCGCGCAACCGCGCGTGGTGCGCGGCAGGCGGCTCGGCGCCGACACAAGCCCCGGCGCATTTGCGCAGCTGTCGCGCAAAACAGGGGCCGCTGCGGCGCTCCAGACCGAGCGCAGTCCAGCACAATGCCGCCTCGTGGGCGACCGCGCGCAGCGCTTCGCGCGCCTGGCGCCTGGCTGCGAACGGCCCGTAGAGATTTTCGAGCGCATCCGCGTCGATGGCGTCCGAGCGGACGTAATTGGGAGCTTCGGGCTCCGCGGCAACCGAGAGCGCAACCATCTCGGCGCGCCGCCGCAGCCGCTGGTTGTACGCGGGCAGCAGCGTCTTCACGAGTTGCGATTCCCGCAGCAAGGCGCCCAGCTCACCCGCGGTTTCCTCGATTTCGATGCGCGTGATCTCGGCGGACAGCCGCAGATCGTTCGCGCTGCGATAATCGGAGGAGAAGTGCGCGGCGATGCGCGCGCGCAAGTTGACGCTTTTGCCCACGTAGAGCGGCAAAGCGTTGAGCCCATAGAAGCGATATACGCCGGGCGCCTCGGGGATCGTGTCGAGCGCGTCGGCGGGCAGTTGCGGAGGAAGGCTCGGCCCCTCGAGAATGCGACCGATAGCGGCATCGATCTCGGTCTCGGCCTTGTCGCGGTATAGCGCCTGTACGAACTGCCAGAGGATGCGCGCGTCCCCCAAGGCGCGGTGGCGGTCGGCGGCAGCCAGCGAATGACGCGCGATCACCGCATCGAGATTGTGCCGGCCCGCATCCGGATAGAGCCGGCGCGAGAGCTTGACCGTGCACAGGACCTTCGCCGTAAACGAGCGCCCAAGGCGGGCGAACTCGTGCTTGAGAAAGCCGTAGTCGAAGCGCGCGTTGTGGGCGACGAAGACGGCGCCTCCGACCTGAGCAGCAACGTCGTCGGCTATTTGGCGGAAGGTCGGCGCCGCGGCCACCATGGCGTTGCTGATGCCGGTGAGCGCTTGGATCGCCGCTGGAATGCTGCATTCCGGGTTGACCAGGCTGCTCCACTCGCTGACCCGCGCTCCATCATCGATGCGCACGATCCCGACT